>Ga0070730_10000118_pt1 | contig 99257 bp, 90 predicted proteins | sample Coa_R1_3_FD_66447 | JGI IMG/M metagenome (GOLD analysis project Ga0070730, IMG submission 66447) | Surface soil microbial communities from Centralia Pennsylvania, which are recovering from an underground coalmine fire - Coalmine... | ecosystem: Environmental > Terrestrial > Soil > Unclassified ... | reverse complement strand
CCGCGATCCCGGCGCGGGCCTGCCAGCCAGGCCCCGCGGCGGGACGACGACGCTCGGCGAAACCCGAGCGTTTTCAACAAGGTGACGTGGCCGAGTGGCTGAAGGCAACGGTTTGCTAAATCGTCATACCTGAAAGGGTATCGAGGGTTCGAATCCCTCCGTCACCGCCATCCTGCTTCGCTCTACGAGCTTCGCAGGACAAGTCCTGGCCTCAGGGGGCGAAGCAGGATGCCCTCCGAAGCCTTGGCGAAGGAGGGCCGTCTCCGCTGCCAAAAACGGCGGCTTGGCAGGCTGGCCTACGTCTAGGCGGTCGCCGCCGCTTGCGGCTGGCTCTCGTCCTCGGCCGGCTCCAGCGCGCGCTCCATGGCGTGGAAGAGGGCGGTGATATCGACGGGCTTGGGCACCATGCCGTCCATGCCGGCGGCCAGGTATTCGGTCACCTGGTGGGTCATGGCGTTGGCGGTGACCGCGATGATCGGGGTGCGGGCCCGGCCGGTCTCGGCCTCGCGCTCGCGGATGGCGATGGTCGCGGCGACGCCGTCCATGATCGGCATCTGGATGTCCATCAGGATGATGTCCCAGTGCTGCGCTTCCCAGGCCTCGAGAGCTTGGCGACCGTTCTCCACCAGGGTGGGCGTGACGCCGGCTTGCGACAGCAGGGTCTTCAGGACCAGCTGGTTGGTGTCGTTGTCCTCGGCCGCCAGTACGCGCAGCTCGCCGGCGGTGTCGGGCTGATCGGAGGCCGCTTCGGCGCGCGCGGTCTCGGCATGGGCCGCAGCCGGCGCCAGCGGCAGGCGAACCACGAAGGTCGAGCCCTGGCCGGGCTCGCTCGACGCCTCGATCGCGCCGCCCATCAGCTGGGTCATCTCGCGGCAGATCGCCAGGCCCAGACCCGCGCCGCCGAAGCGCCGCGTGCGGCTGGCGTCGGCCTGGTAGAAGCCTTCGAACAGATGCGGGATGTCGGCCGGGGCGATGCCGATGCCGGTGTCGGCGACACTGAACACCACCTCGCCCGCTGCCAGGCCGACCTCGAGGCGGATTCCACCGGCCTCGGTGAACTTCACCGCGTTGTCGGCCAGGCTGTAGAGAATGCGGCGGATCCGCGCCGAGTCGCCGTCGTAGCGGCCGCGCGCCGCCTCGCTGATCTCGAACTCGAAGGTCAGGCCCTTCTTGTCGGCCAGCGGCTGGTAGGCCGCCACAACGCCGCGCACCAAGTGCTCCAGATCGAACTCCGCGACCTCGAGCTCCAGGGTCGAGGCCTCGATCTTCGACAGGTCCAGCAGATCGTTCAGCACCGCCAGCAGGCTCTCGCTGGAGCGGCGGATGATTTTCACGCGCTCGTGCTGAACCTTGGTCAGCTCTTCGGTGGTCAGGGCCTGCACCATGCCCAGCACGCCGTTCAGCGGCGTGCGCAGCTCATGGCTCATGGTGGCCAGGAAGTTGGACTTGGCGCGGTTGGCGGTCTCGGCGGCGCGCTCGCGTTCCTCGGCGGCTTCACGGGCGTCCATCAGCTCGCCCCAGGCTGCCGACAGCTGGGCGCGCGCGGACCAGAACTGCAGGCCAAAGGTCGCCAGCGTGAACGTCGCGATCACTGCCGACAGCGGGTGGCCCTGGGCGATCGCCTGCCGGAACTCCGTCACCGCGAGGAGGGCGAGGATTCCGAGATAGGGCGCCAGCGCGACGATCAGGATCCACCGCGAGCGGTAGTAGCGCATCAGCACGTGGACCATGGAGCAGCAGATGAGTGCGAAGGCGAACAACCGCTCCGGCGCGGCGCCTCGGGCGATCAGGGCCAGGGCGGCCAGGGCGTAAAGCGAGGTCGCCGCGATGCGCAGCATCGGCGCCCAGGCGGCGGCGCGCCGGGCGAAGGCCCTGGTCTCCGCCGCGGCGCGCAGCAGCTGGTCCTCGGCGGTGAGAACCACCACCGCCATGGCGGTCCAACCGGCCACGTAGGGCCAGGGCGTCACATTGAGCCCAGTGACGACCACCATGCCGACGCCCAGCGCCTGGACGACGATATTGCGGCTGGCGTGCACCACGAACGCAACGGCCTGCTGCGCGGAGTGGACGGACGTAGAGGCGTTTCCTGGGCGGGGAGACATCGGCGGGTACTCCTCTCCAGGCAAAAATGACTGCAAATCCCTGACGTAAGGTTACGACTGACGGTTGAGTTGCGGGTTGTAGCCGGGCCGTCCTCAGGTGACGGCGGCGCGGGCCTTAAACTCTGGCCGGTCCCAGCCGCGCGAGGCTAGGATGTCGGCTAGTGCGTGGGCGGCCTCCCAGACCTGCGCATAGCTCAGGAACAGCGGCGAGAAGCCGAAGCGGGCGATGTCCGGGGCGCGGAAGTCGCCGACGATGCCGCGCGCCATCATGGCCTGCACGACGGCGTAGCCTTCAGGATGGGCGAAAGAGACGTGCAGGCCGCGCCGCGACGGCTCGCGCGGGCCGGTGAGCATCAAGGCCGGGTCGGCGGCGCGCGCCTCGACCTCGGCGATGAACAGCCCGGCGAGCGCCAGGCCCTTGGCCTCGACCAGCGCTGGGTCGGCCCGCAGCTGCAGGTCCACGCCGGCTTCGAGCGCCGCCAGCCCCAGGATCGGCGGGGTGCCGGTGATCTGGCCGCGGATGTCGGCGGCGGGGCGGTAGCCGTCCTCGAAGGCGAAGGGCTCGGCATGGCCCATCCAGCCGGTCAGCGGCGAGGTCATCTGCGCCTGATGCCGCTCGGCCACGAACAGGAAGGCCGGCGCGCCGGGGCCGCCGTTCAGGTATTTGTAGCTGCAGCCGATGGCGAGGTCCGCCTGGGCCGTGTTCAGGTCCAACGCGATCGCGCCCACGCTATGGCAGAGGTCCCAGAGCATCAACGCGCCCTTGGCGTGCGCCGCCGCCGTCACCGCAGCCAGGTCCCAGCGGCGCGAGGTCTTGTAGTGCACCTGCGTCAGGACCACGCAGGCGGTGTCCTCGTCGATGGCGTCGACCAGATCCTCCGGCGCCACGGTCTTCAACGTCGCGCGGCCGCCCAGCAGCGCCGCCAGACCCTGCAGGGCGTAGAGGTCGGTCGGGAAGTTGCCGGCCTCCGACAGGATCGTCGAGCGCCCGGGCCGCAGCGACAAGGCGCCGGCGGCCAGCTTGAAGAGATTGACCGTGGTGGAGTCGGCGACGGTGACCTCGCCGGGGGCCGCGCCGATCAGCCGCGCGATCTTGGCCCCGACGCGCAGCGGCGCGCCGATCCAGTCGGCGGTGTTCCAGCTGCGCACCAGGCCCTCGCCCCATTCGCGCCGCGTCACCTCCGCCATGCGCTCATGCACCGCCAGCGGCGGCGGCCCCAGCGAATTGCCGTCCAGGTAGATCAGGCCGTCGGGGAGGGCGAAGGCGGCCTTCAGGCCCGCCAGCGGGTCGGCGGCGTCGAGCGCCTGGGCGTCGTCGCGGGTCACGGTTGCGAGTCAGGCTGTGCGCAGGGCATCAAGGCGTCTTAGAGCGCCCCAACTCTTTCAGCAAAGGGGGCTTTTTCAGGAAGGGACCGCGCGATGGCCATCCGGGAACGCACCTTCCGCTTCGCGGGCGCCGAGGACGCCGAGATCGCGGGCTTCCGGTGGGCCGACGACACGGTGACGCCGCACGCGGTGCTGCAGGTCGCCCACGGCATGGGCGAGCACGCGCGCCGCTATCTCGCGCCGCTGACGCCCCTGATCGAGGCCGGCTGGGTGGTCTACGCCGACGACCATCGCGGCCACGGCCTGACGGCGGCCTCGCCGGAGCACTACGGCGATTTCGGCCGGAACGGCGCGCAACTGATCGTCGAGGACCTGCGTCGGCTGACCTCGCTCGCCCGCGCCGAGCATCCCGACCTGCCGCTGATCCTGCTCGGCCACAGCCTGGGCTCCTTCTTCGCCCAGGCCTTCGTCTTCGACCACTCGCACGCGATCGACGGCCTGGTGCTGTCCGGCACCGCGGCCTTCGGCGATCGCACCGATGGGCCTCGCCGGCTGGATGAGGTCCGCCTCGACGGCGAGGCGCCGCGCACGCCCTTCGACTGGCTGTCGCGCGATCCCGCCGAGGTCGACGCCTACATAGCCGACCCGCTCTGCGGCTTCTCGCGCAAGGCCGGCGGCGACAGCGGCTTCGGCCGGCTGGCCGCCCGGGTGCGCGATCCGGCCGAGATCGGCAAGATCCGCAAGGACCTGCCGATCTACATCTTCGTGGGCGACAAGGACCCCATCAACCAGGACCTGGCGCTGCTGCAACCTTTGGTCGGCCGCTACCGCGACGCGGGCCTCTCCGATGTCGAGGTGAAGGTCTATCCGGGCGGCCGTCACGAGATGCTCAACGAGACCAACCGCGCCGAGGTGGTCGCCGACCTGACGGCATGGCTGGAGCGCGTCGCGGCGGGCTGACGCGGCGGCGGAGGCTGTGCTTAGATACCCTGCGCGGGCGCCAGACCCGCTTGGGGGAAACGACCAGATGACCAAGCTGACCCACTTCGCGCTCGCCTCGGCGCTGGCCGTGAGCTTCGCCTGCGGCGGGGCGCTCGCCGCCGACAAGCCCGCCGACAAGCCGGCGAAGGCCGCCGCCGCGGCCAAGGCGGCCGACAAATGGCCCGGCCTGCCGCCTGGCGCGGTGGAAGAGATCGCCACGATGCGCGACGGGACCAAGCTCGCCGCCAACGTCTTCAAGCCCGCCGGCGCCGGGCCCTGGCCCGTGGTCATGACCCGCACGCCCTATCTGAAGGACGGCCGCATCGACAAGGAGCACGATCCGGACGGGGCGAAGATGCGCGAGGCGCTCACCAAACAAGCCAAGCACTACACCGACGCCGGCTATGTCTTCGTGCTGCAGGACACCCGCGGCAAGGGGCGCAGCCAGGGCTTCTACGCCGCCTTCGAGAACGACGTCGAGGATGGCTACGACAGCGTCGAATGGGCCGCCGCCCGGCCGTGGAGCAACGGCAAGATCGGCCTTTCCGGCGGCTCGGCCATGGGCGTCACCTCCAACGAGGCGGCGATGGCCGCCCCGCCGCACCTGAAGGCGGCCTATGTGGTGGTCGCGCCCTACGACCTGCTGCAGAACAGCTACATCGGCGGGGTCCTGAAGGAGAAGGACGTCATCGGCTGGTCGAAGGGCCAGGGCGTCGCCGACGACGTGCTGGACCGGCAGCGCAGCCGCGTCGTGGACGACATCTTCTGGAACCGCTCGGCGATGAGCGAGAACCGCAAGTACATCCAGATCCCGATCTACAACGTCGGCGGCTGGTACGACATCTTCAACCACGGCAACATTTCCAACTTCGAATATCTGCAGAACCACGGCGCCAAGGGCGCCCGCGGCAATCAGAAGCTGATGATGGGTCCCTTCGGGCACGGGAACCTGTCCGGGAACCTGAGCTATCCGGGCGCCGATCGCCTGAGCCTCGCGGGCGACGAGGAGATCCGCTGGTTCGACTACTGGCTGAAGGGGGTGGACAACGGCATCATGGCCGAGCCGCCGGTCACCTACTTCATGATGGCCGCCGCCGAGAAGGGCGCGATCAGCCCGAAGAACCGCGTGCTGACCGCCGCCAACTGGCCGCCGGCCTACCGTGAGGTCCGCTACTACCTGAGCCCCGACAAGACGCTGGCCGGTAAGGCGCCGGGCGGCGAGGGGGGCAAGATCAGCTACCGCGACGACCCGGCCAATCCGGTCCCGACGGTGGGCGGCGCGAACCTGACCTTCGAACGCGGCCCGATGGACCAGCGCGCGATCCCCGCGCGCCAGGACTACCTGCGGTTCCAGACCCCGGCCCTGGACAAGGACGTCACCATCTCAGGCCCGGTGAAGGTCGAGCTCTACGGCGCCACCGACGGTCCGGACACCGACTTCATGGCCAAGCTGGTCGACGTCTATCCCGACGGCTACGAGGCCCTGGTCCTCGACGCCCCGATCCGCACCCGCTTCCGCCACGGCCGGATGCCCGACGACATCAAGATGATGACCCCGAACGCGCCGGAGGAGCTGGACATCGATCTGTGGTCGACCGCCATCACCTTCGAGAAGGGCCACCGGATCGCGCTGCACATCACCTCGTCCAGCAGCCCGCGCTTCGAGGTGAACAATAACAACGGCGCTGCGCCCGGCGACCGCAAGACCCCGCCGCGGGTGGCCACCAATACGGTCTACATGGACGCGACCCATCCCTCGGCCCTGGTCCTGCCGGTGGTCTATCCCGACGGGAAGTAGCCGCTGAAGCGACCTAGAGCTTGTCGTCCGGCTTGACCGCCGCGGCGGCCGCCTCGGCGGCGCGCTGGGCGACCCAGTCCTGGAAGCGCTGGTGGAAGTCGTCGCGGCGCTCGGCGCGGAAGCGCCAGTAGTCGTCGTCGTACTTGCGGTGCTGCTCGCGGCGCCAATCGGCGTAGTCGCGGTCGTGGCGCTGCATCTGCTGGTCGCGCCAGATCAGATAGTCGGCGTCGAACTCCTGCTCGCGGTCCACGCCGCGGTCGTTCTCCGGCCCGAAGAAGCCGAAGCGGCTGCCGCCCTCGTGGTAGCCTGGGCGGTAGTTCTGGTCGTGGCCGTAGTCCACGTGCGACGGACCATAGCGGGCGTTGTAGCGCTTCATATCCGCCGACAGATGCGCGTCCTCGCCGCGGAAGCTGCGGCCGCCGGGCGGGCGGGCCGCGTCCAGGTCCTCGCCCAGGCCCCGCGGCCGATCGGACCCCACGCCCTGAGGGTGATTGTCATAGCGGCTGGCCATTTTCTTTCCCTTTCCCGAAGTGACGCGCCCCTGCCGTTCACAACGGATTTCCGGCCCCACAGTTCCGCTTGTTGCGCGGCTCAGGCGTGGACCGCGACCCCCAGGGTTTCGAGCGCCATCACCTCGGTGGCGTCTTCGGCGTCCATGATCTTCAGGAGGCGCGCCCGGGCCCGGTTCACCCGGCTCTTGATCGTCCCCAGCGCGCAGCCGCAGATTTCGGCGGCCTCCTCATAGGAAAGGCCCGCGGCCCCCACGAGGATCAGGGCTTCGCGGTGCTCGTCGGGCAGCTTCTGCAGGGCGTCGCGCAGCGCATGCAGGGCGACGCTCCAGTCCTGGGTCGGCGGGGTCTTCAGCGCGCCGGCGTATTCGCCGGTCTCGTCGCGCACTTCGCGGCGGCGTCGCAGGACGGCGGTGTAGTAGGTGTTGCGCAGGATCGTGAACAGCCAGGCCCGAAGATTGGTGCCGGGCTCGAACTTGTCCTTGTTCGTCCAAGCCTTGATCAGGGTGTCCTGCACCAGATCGTCGGCGTCGGAGCCGTTGTGGCTCAGGGACCAGGCGAAGGCCCTGAGCGCCGGGATCAATCCGACGACATCGTCACGCCAGCTGAGCGTCGCATCCATCACGCCCTCGAAACTCGCCGGATGCGGAGGCGAATGGCCTCCGACTTTTCCGGCGTCCCGATGAACGCGAGCCCCGATTATCCGTTCCGGTGCGCGAGCGGGGCGTCATGCCCCTTTTTTCAGACCGGCGTTAGCCAGCCTGGGTTGTACCGCGCCGAGGAATGCTTAGGTCTGGTTCTGGCGGGAGAGCGCGTCCGGACACGGGCGCGTGGGAGAGGAGCACATGGCCCAGTTCCAGGACCCGTCGGCGGACGATCCGCAGGCGCTTGCGCGCGCCGACGCTGCGCCGGCGCGCGCGCCCGCGTCAGCCGCCTTGCATCGCTACCGCGCCGTGCGCCAGGCGACCGAAGCGCTCACCCGCTCGCTGACGCCGGAAGATCAGCTCGCCCAGTCCATGCCGGACGCCAGCCCCACCAAGTGGCACCTGGCGCACACCACCTGGTTCTGGGAGACCTTTCTGCTGGTCCCCAATCTCGCGGGCTACAAGCCGTTCGATCCGCGCTTTCACTATCTGTTCAACTCCTACTACGAGGCGTTGGGACCCCGTCAGCCGCGGCCGGAGCGGGGCCTGCTGACGCGCCCCTCGCTGGCCGACGTCATCGCCTATCGGGCGCACGTGGACGCCGCCATGGGCGCGCTGCTGGCCGAGCGCGCGGACGAGTTTTCGGCCCTGATCGACCTTGGCCTCGCCCATGAGGAGCAGCATCAGGAGCTGATCCTGATGGACATCCTGCATCTCTTCGCCCAATCGCCGCTGCAGCCGGCCTATGCTCCGCCGCGCAATCTGACGCCCGCGCCGGCGGCGGACCCATTGCGCTTCGTGGCCTTCGAGGGCGGCCTGGTCGAGATCGGCCATTCGGGCCCTATGTCGGAAGAGGGCGGCTTTGCGTTCGACAATGAGAGCCCGCGCCACAAGGTCTGGCTGGAGCGCTTCGAGCTGGCCGACCGGCTGGTGACCAACGGTGAGTGGCTGGCCTTCATGGCCGACGGCGGCTATCGGCGCGCCGAGCTGTGGCTGGCCGAAGGCTGGGCGCGCGCCCAGGCCGAGGGCTGGGACGCGCCGCTCTACTGGCAGCCGGGCGAGGCGGAGGCCTGGAGCGCCATGACTCTGCACGGCCTGCGCCCGCTCGACCCCGCGGCGCCGGTCAGCCACGTCAGCTTCTACGAGGCGGAAGCCTACGCCACATGGGCCGGTGCGCGCCTGCCGACCGAGGCGGAATGGGAGCATGCCGCCCAGGATCTGACGGTCGCGGGCAACTTCACCGGCTCAGGACGCCTGGCCGCCGCGGCGTCGCCGCCCGGCGCCGGCCTGCGCCAGATGTTCGGCGATCTCTGGGAATGGACCCGCAGCGCCTATTCGCCCTATCCGGGGTTCAGGCCCGCCGCCGGCGCGGTCGGCGAGTACAACGGCAAGTTCATGGCCGGCCAGTTCGTCCTGCGGGGCGGCGCGGCGGTCACGCCCACCGGCCACGTGCGGGCCAGCTACCGCAACTTCTTCTATCCGCACCAGCGCTGGATGTTCTCCGGCGTCCGCCTGGCCCGCGACGTGGCGCATGACGCCAGCGAAGACGTCACCCGCGAGTTCGAGGCCGATGTGCTTTCGGGCCTCGCCAAGCCACAGAAGGCCGTGCCGCCGAAATACTTCTACGACGCGGAGGGCTCGCGCCTGTTCGAGGCGATCACCGCACTGCCCGAATACTATCCGACGCGCACCGAGATCGGCCTCCTGCGCCAGATCGCGCCCGAGGTCGCCAAGTTGATCTCGCCGGGCGCGGCGCTGGTGGAATTCGGCTCCGGCGCGAGCGTGAAGACCCGCATCCTGCTGGACGCGGCCCCGCAGATCGGCGCCTACGCGCCCATCGACATCAGCGCCGCGGCCCTGGACGAGGCCGCCGCCGCCATCCGCCGGGACTATCCGGGGCTGACGGTCGCGCCGCTGTTGGAGGACTTTACGCGCGCGCTGACCCTGCCCGCGCAGGCGCAGGGCCGCCCGGTCACCGGCTTCTTTCCGGGCTCGACCATCGGCAATTTCACGCCGGAGGAGGCTCAGGCCTTCCTGGAGGGCGCGCGGGGCCTGCTGGGTCACGGCGCGCGCTTCCTGGTCGGCATCGATGTGGTGAAGGACGCTCAGACCCTGGTCGCCGCCTACGACGACGCGCAGGGCGTCACCGCGGCGTTCAATCTCAACCTGCTCACCCGCATCAACCGCGAGCTGGGCGGCGACTTCGATCTGGCGAATTTCCGGCACCGGGCCGTCTGGAACCCGGAGGCCAGCCGGATCGAGATGCACCTGGAGAGCTTGAAGGATCAGAAGGTGAGGGTGGCAGGGCGCACGGTCCGCTTCGCGGCCGGCGAGACGATCCACACCGAGAACTCCGCCAAGTTCACGGTCGAAGGGTTCGCGCGATTGGCGGCGAAGGCGGGCTGGACGCTGGAAGCCAGTTGGCTCAGCGCGGAGCCGGCCTTCGCCGTCGTGTCGCTAATCGCTCAGTAGCGGTTGAGCTAGAGGTCGCGGCCGCGGGTGCGTCCGCCGCCGCGGCTGGCTTCGCCGCCCTTGCGGCCGGCCGAGGCGGCCAGATCGCGGTCCTTGGCGAAACTGCGCTTCTCGCCGGGCACGCTGGCGCCGCCCTTGCGGGCGATCTCGCGGCGGCGTTCGGGGTTCATGGCCGCGAAACCTCTGCGGGCGCGGGGCTTTCCGGTGTCGACGGTAGGCATTGGGACTACGCTCCTCGGGCGTCACTGGACGGTTGCGAAGGGGCTAACCCGCGAGGCGCGGTCAAGGTTGCGTCGAAAAACGACGGACTTGCGGGGTGAGCGCTTCCGTTGGGGAAGCTTTGCAGTGCCGACAGGCGTTTAGCGCCACATCACAAAGGCGCGAGATCGCCCTTAGAGCGGCAACTGAACCCGCGCCGTCAGGCCGCCGCCGGCCCGGTTGACCAGGTCCACGTCGCCGCCGTGGCCGCGGGCGATGGAGCGCACCACCGCCAGGCCCAGGCCGATCCCACCGGTCTGACGGCTGCGCGACGGCTCGCGGCGATAGAAGGGCTCGAACACCTTCTCGCGGTCCGACGGCGGGATGCCGGGGCCGTCGTCGTCGATCTCGACGAAGGCGTTGGAGGCGTCGCGGAACACCCGCGCCCGCGCCCGCCCGCCGAACTTCACGGCGTTTTCCAGGAGGTTGGAGAATAGGCGCCGCAGCGCCATGGGGTCGCCCTCCAGCACCACCTTCTCGCCGGATGCGACCTCTGTCGAATGGCCCGTCTCGGCCATCTCGTCGCAAAGGCTCTCCAGCAGGGAGGACAGCTCCAGCGGCGTGCGTTCGCCCGGTCGGCTGGCGTCCCGCACGAAGGTCAGGGCCGCGGAGATCATCTCCTCCATCTGGTCAATATCGGCGCCCATCTTGGCCTTCTGATCGTCCGGCAAGCTCTCGATGCGGAACCGCAGGCGGGTCAAGGGCGTGCGCAGATCGTGCGCGATGGCGCCGACCATGGCGGTGCGGTCGTCGACATAGCGGCGCAGGCGCTCCTGCATGTCGTTGAAGGCGCGCACGGCGACGCCGATCTCGGACGAGCCCTTCAGTTGCAGGGGCGGCGCCTTCGGGTCGCGGCCCAGGCGCTCGGCGGCGTCGGCGAACTGCTTGATCGGCCGCGACAGGCGTCGCGCGAACACATAGGCCACCGGCGCCATGACCAGGGCCGAGATCACGAACCACAGGGCGATGCGGGTCTGCCAGGGGTCCAGGCCGAACGCCGGCTCCGGGCGAACGACGCGCCAGCGGCCATCGGGCTGGCGGATGGCGACATCGAAGGGCGCCACCAGGAAGTGCTCTTCACTGACGCCGGCGCGGGCGATGCGGTCGCGGATGATCCGTCCGACGCGGCGGTCGGCGAACGGCCCTCGATTGGCCGCGATCACCACCTCGCTTTGCGGCTTGCCGAGATCCTTGGCGAACTGGTTGCGGATGCGGGCCGCAGTGTCGCCCTCCATCGCCGGTCCTGGCGGCCTGGCCACGGTGCTCACCTGCAACGGTCGCCGCTCGGTGAACACGGGCGTGGGGCCGCGGAAGGTCTGCTCGATTTCCGACAGGCGATAGAAATCGGGCGTCGGCGGCGGCAGGTTGAACAGCAGGAAGAGGTTGATCGCCTCGGCCAGCACCAGGGCCAGGCCGACAAGGGTCGCGAGCTGGACGAACAGCGAGGCGGTCGGCCGCACGCTGCGCGAGAACATCACGTCCGTTTCACCTTGGCGGTGAACATGTAGCCTTCGTTGCGGATGGTGCGGATCAGCTCGTGGCTGCCGCCGCCATCGTCGAGCTTGCGGCGCAGGCGGCTGATCTGCACGTCGATGGCGCGGTCGAAGGCGTCGCTGTCGGGGCCGCGCGCGAATTCCAGCAGCTGGTCGCGGGTCAGCACCCGCTGCGGCCGCTCCACGAAGGCGCGCAGCAGCGAGAACTCGCCCGAGGACAGGTTCACCACCACGCCGGCCGGCGAGCGCAGTTCGCGGCGCACCAGGTCGAGCCGCCAGCCGGCGAACTCGCAGCCCGCCCCGACGCTGCCGTTGTTCGAACGCTGCTCGGCGCGGCGCAGCACCGCGCGCACCCGGGCCAGCAGTTCGCGCGGATTGCAGGGCTTGGCCAGATAGTCGTCGGCGCCGAGCTCCAGGCCGACGATCCGGTCGGTGTCCTCGCCCATGGCCGACAGCATGATGATCGGCGGGCCGCCCTCGCCATTGGCCAGGCGCCGGCAGACCGCGAGCCCATCCTCGCCCGGCAACATGACGTCGAGCACGATCAGGTCGACGGGGCCTCGCTCCAGCGCCTGCTCCATCTCCTGAGCATCGCCGGCGGTGTCGACCTTGTAGCCGTGCTTGCCCAGGAAGTCGGAGACGACGTCCCGGATGCCGGGGTCGTCATCGACCATCAGGATGCGGGCGCCCGCGTTGTTCATTTCGAGGATCTGCTCCATGGCGCCGACCCTGGTCGCGGCGCGTAACATCTCGATTTCGAGGCTGCAATCACGTGTGCGACAACACGTCGTCGGCGACAAACGGGTTGGTCTGACGCTCCTGGCCGAAACTGGACATCGGTCCGTGGCCGGGCACGAAGCGCACGTCGTCGCCCAGCGGCCAGAGTTTGGTGGTGATCGCCTCGATCAGCTGGGCGTGGTTCCCGCGCGGGAAGTCGGTGCGGCCGATCGAGCCCTGGAACAGCACGTCGCCCACTTGGGCGAAGCGCGCCTCGCGGTGGAAGAAGATCACGTGGCCCGGCGTGTGCCCCGGGCAGTGGTAGACCTCGAACTGCGTCTCGCCGAGCGTGACGACGTCGCCGTCGTGCAGCCAGCGGTCAGGCGTGAAGCCGCGCGCCTCCGGCATGCCCCACTTGGCGCCCGAGGCGTCGATCTGGTCGATCCAGAAGGCGTCGTCGGGATGCGGCCCCTCGATGGGGACGCCGGTGCGGTCCTTGATCGCCTGGGTGGCCCCGGCGTGGTCCAGGTGGCCGTGGGTGATCCAGATCTTCTCCAGCGTCAGGCCCTGGTCGGCGATCGCGCCCAGCAGGCGGTCGACTTCGCCGCCGGGATCGATGATCGCCGCTTTCAGCGTCTTGGCGCACCAGACGATGGTGCAGTTCTGCTGCAGCGGCGTCACGGGCGCGATAAGGGCGCGGATCGGAAGCGGGGGCTTTTGCGGCGCGTTCATGTGGCTCCATGATCGGGCTTTACGCCATATAAGAAAAGGCCCGGGCGAAACCCGGGCCTTTCCATCGCAGATTTTGCAGGCGGACCTAGAGCGGCGTGCCGCCCGGGCCCTCGACCAGCGGCTCGTTCTCGTCGACGCCCAGACGGACGTTCGACTTCCAGAAGCCGTAGCAGAAGTAGAAGAGCAGCCCGATGGCCGTCCAGGTGATGAACAGGCCCTTGGACTTGCCGTCGAGGCTCATGAACAGCACCGCGCAGCCGATGATCGAGGCCGGCGCGACCAGGAACAGCAGCGGCGTGCGGAACGGTCGAGCCCGGCCCGGATCGGTGAAGCGCAGGATCATCACCCCCAGCGACACCGCCGCGAAGGCGAACAGCGTGCCGGAATTCGAGTAGTCCGCGAGCTGACCCACCGGCAGGAAGGCCGCGAAGATCGCCACGACGAGCCCGGTCACCAGCGTGATGATCCAGGGCGTCTTGAACTTCGGGTGCACGGTCGAGAGCACCGGCGGCAGCAGGCCGTCGCGCGCCATCACGAAGAAGATCCGCGTCTGGCCGTACATCATCAGCAGCACGACCGAGGGGAGCGCGATCGTGGCCGCGAGCGCCACCACATTGCCGAAGAACGGATGGCCGACTTCTCGGAGGACGTAGGCCAGGGCCTCCTTGGAGCAGACCAGCGGCGTGTGCGCCCCGATGGCGGTGCAGGCGGCGGAGAACTCCGGCGAACCCGGATCGTAGGGCACGCCGTTCGGCCCCACCAGCGGCTGGGCCCCAAAGGCGCCGATCGCGCCGCCGGCGGCCAGCAGGTAGAAGAGGGTGCAGATCAGCAGGCTGCCGATCAGGCCGATCGGCACGTTGCGCTGCGGATTTTTCGTCTCCTCGGCGGCGGTCGAGACCGCATCGAAGCCGACGTAGGCGAAGAAGATCGAGGCGGCGGCCCCCAACACCCCCGTTCCCGACGAGCCGAGCGGATTGCCCCAGCCCCGCGGCGTGAAGGGTGTGAAGTGCTGCATGTGGCCGGTCACCATCGGGATGGTCAGCACGATGAACAGGGTGAGCGCGGCGACCTTGATGGCCACCAGCACGGCGTTGACGGTGGCGCTCTCCTTGGTGCCGATGATCAGCAGGGTCGTGACCAGGACGGTGATGATCACCGCCGGCAGGTTGACGAGCCCGCCGACCTCGCCGCCTTCCAGGAACGAGCCGATGACCACCTTGGGGCCGACGGTCAGCGCGTGGGGTATGTGCACGCCCATGGCCTCGAACAGGCCCACGATGTGGCCGGACCAGCCCACGGCGACCGCGCTGGCCCCCAGCGCATATTCCAGGATCAGCGCCCAACCCACCAGCCAGGCGACCAACTCGCCCATGACCGCGTAGGAGTAGGTGTAGGCGGAGCCCGCGACCGGCACCATCGAGGCCAGTTCGGAGTAGCACAACGCGGCGACCGCGCAGACCGCCCCGGCGATCATGAAGGAGACCATCATGCCCGGCCCGGCCTTCTGCGCCGCCGTGGCGGTGAGCACGAAGATGCCGGTGCCGATGACCGCGCCGATGCCCAGCATCGTCAGTTGGAATGGCCCGAGCGAGCGGTGAAGCGACTTCTTCTCCGCGGTCGCCAGGATCGCGTCGAGCGACTTAATGCGCCACATATTCCCTCCGAACAGCGGCTTCCCCTTTGGGCCGCCGAAAAATTGTTGGCCGGACCGTGGCTTGGTTGTGCGTCTACGGTCAAGCGGGAAGGCTTGGCGTTGCGGCAAGTGACCGCTAGAGCGCAAGAATGTTCCCCATCCATGAGGCTTTGCCGGCGCTGAAGGCGGCGCTCGCCGAACGGAATACCGCGGTGCTCGTGGCGCCGCCGGGGGCCGGCAAGACCACCGTGGTCCCCTTGGAACTGCTGGCCGAGCCCTGGCTGATTCAGGGCAAGATCATCCTCCTGGAACCGCGCCGCCTGGCCGCCCGCGCCGCCGCCGAGCGGATGGCCGCGACGCTCGGCGAGCCGGTGGGCAAGACCGTCGGCTTTCGTGTGCGGATGCAGTCGAAGGTCTCCGCCGCCACGCGAATCGAGGTGGTCACTGAAGGCGTCTTCACCCGCATGATCCTCGCCGACCCGGAGCTCGCGGGCGTCGCCTGCGTGATCTTCGACGAGTTCCACGAACGCAGCCTCGACGCCGACCTTGGCCTGGCGCTGGCGCGGGATGCGCAAGGCGTCCTGCGCGACGATCTGCGCATCCTGGTGATGTCGGCGACGCTCGACGGCGCGGCGGTCGCCCGACTCCTCGCCGACGCCCCGGTCATCGAAAGCCTCGGCCGCGCCTGGCCCGTCGAGACCCACTATCTTGGCAGGGACGAGCGCCTGCGCCTGGAGGACCGCGTGGTCCGCGCTGTCGAGCGGGCCCTTGCCGCCGAAACGGGCAGCCTGCTGGTCTTCCTGCCGGGGCAGGGCGAGATATTGCGCACCGCTGAGCGGCTGAACGAGCGACCCAGGCCGAATGTCGAGATCGCCCCGCTCTATGGCGCGCTCGACCCGCGCGACCAGGACCGCGCCATCGCCCCGGCGCCGGACGGGGCCCGCAAGGTGGTGCTGGCCACCTCGATCGCCGAAACCAGCCTGACCATCCAGGGCGTCCGCGTGGTCATCGACTCCGGCCAGGCGCGCGTGCCGCGCTTCGACCCCGCCAGCGGGCTCACGAGGCTCTCCACCGTCCGCGTTTCCCGCGCCGCCGCCGACCAGCGCCGGGGCCGGGCGGGACGCACCGAGCCCGGCGTCTGCTACCGCCTGTGGGATGAGGCCGAGACCCGCGCGCTTCCCGCCTACGCCGATCCCGAGATCCTCGACGCCGACCTCTCGGGCCTGGCCCTCGACCTCGCCCGCTGGGGCGCCAAGGACGCGTCGGGCCTCGCCTTCCTCGATCCGCCGCCCGCCGCCGCCTTCGCCGAGGCCCGCGCCCTGCTGATCCGCCTGGAGGCGCTCACCGAGGACGGCGTGCTGACCGCCCACGGCCGGGCGCTCGCCGATATGCCGCTGAGCCCGCGCCTGGCCCACATGATCCTCAAGGCCGCCGGGACGGGGCAGGCTGCCCGCGCGGCCCGCATCGCCGCGCTCATCGCCGAGCGCAACCTCGGCGGCCGCGACGTCGACCTGCGCCATCGCCTGGACGGCCTGGAGCGCGACCGTTCCCCACGCGCCCGCGACGCCAAGGCGTTGGCCGAGCGCTGGGCCGGGATGGCCGGCCAGCCGGGGAAGGGGGAAGAACTCTCCGACGGCCTACTGCTCGCCTTCGCCTATCCGGAGCGCATCGCCCGCGCGCGCGGACCGCAGGGCGAATTCCAGCTGGTCAGCGGCCGCGGCGCCTTCGTCGAGCCCACCGACGCCCTGGCCCGCGAGACCTGGCTGGCCGTGGCCGAACTGGGCGGGGCCGAGCGGCGCGACCGCATCCTGCTGGCCGCCCCGGTCGAGGAGGCCGAACTCGTCGCCGCCTTCGCGCACCAGCTCACCACCGAGGACCGCCTGGAGGAAAGCGGGGCAGGGCGCCTGCGCGCCAAGCGGCTGACGCGGCTCGGCCGCCTCGTCGTGCGTGAAACCTTCGACGAGAATCCGGATCCCGCGCTCATCGCCGCGGCCCTGCTGGACCGCGTCCGCGCCGAGGGCGTCGAGGCCTTGCCCTGGGGCGAGGCGGCCAAGTCTCTGCGCCGCCGCTTGGGCTTCCTGCGTGAGGCCGGTGCCGGCTGGCCCGATCTGTCGGACGCGGCCCTGCTGGCCAGCCTCGATGATTGGCTCGCGCCCATCCTGCCCGGCGTCCGCGCGCTCTCAGCCCTGAAGCCCGACGCCCTGGACGCGGCGCTCCGCACACTCATCCCCTGGGACCTGCAGCGCCGCCTCGAGAGCCAGGCGCCGGCGCGCTGGACCGCGCCTACCGGCAACAGCTTCGCCGTCGACTACGCTGGCGACGCCGGACCCCGCATCGACGTGCGCGTGCAGGAGGTCTTCGGTCTCACGACGCATCCCACCGTCGCCGGCGTCCCGCTGACCTTCTCGCTGCTCTCGCCGGGCCACAAGCCCATCCAGACCACGAAGGACCTGCCGGGCTTCTGGAAGGGCTCGTGGAAGGACGTTCGCGCCGACATGCGCGGCCGCTATCCCAAGCACGTCTGGCCGGAGGACCCGTCGGTCGCCGAGCCCACCGCCCGGGCCAAGCCGCGCGGGACGTAAGCGCCTTATCCTCGCCGCTGGAGACGCGACGCGGTTCTGCGATATCGTCGGCCGATGACCAAGGCCGCCGATCCAGACGCCGCCGCGCCGGCGAGCGCCATCTACAAGCGGCTGCTGCCCGGCGACCGGTTCCCGGCGGAGCCGCAGCTTTGCGGCGACCACGCCAAGTTCGCCTTCGTCACCCTGGCCGGCCGCTATCAGCTCTATGGCTTCTTCCTTTCGGCCGACGACCCCGCGATCCGTCAGGCGATCGAGGCGGTGGCCGCGCGCCGCGATCTGTTCGACGACGTCCATGCCTCGTTCTTCGGCGTCAGCGTCATGCCGGGCGACCGCGACGCCCACCGCCTGGCCAACGCCGAGCCCGGCGTGCGGTTCGTCTGGGATTTCGACCGGCGGATGTCCGACGTCTGCGGCGCAACCCCCTTGAACGCGGCCTCCGACAACATCTCCGCGGTCAGCCGCAAGTGGATCCTGCTCGATCCCTCGATGCGCGTCGTGAACATCTGGCCCATGCGCGAGACGCCCGTGGAGGCGGTGATCGCCACGGTCGAGGCCCTGCCGCCGCCGGACCGCTTCGGCGGCGTCAGCCGGCCGGCGCCCGTGCTGATGCTGCCCAACGTGCTGGAGCCGGAGCTTTGCCGCCGTCTGGTCGATCTGCATGCCGGCGGGGGCGGCCGCGACATCGGCTTCTTTCGCGGCGGCAAGAAGGTGTTCGATCCAAGCTTCAAGAGCCGCAGCGACGTCAGCATCGCCGACCCGGCGCTGATCGAGATCCTGAAGGAGAAGCTCGGCCGGCGCGTGCTGCCGGAAATCGAGAAGCTGTTCTTCATGCGGGCCAGCTACGTCGAACGGCACCTGATCGGCGGCTACTCGGCCGCGGACGGCGGCCACTTCATGCCCCATGTGGACAACGGGGCCCCTTCGACGGCGCACCGGCGCTTCGCCGTCTCGATCAATCTCAACGACGACTTCGAGGGCGGCGAGGTCGTGTTCCCCGAGTACAACCTGGCCGGCTATAAGGCGCCGGCCGGTTGGGCGGTGGTCTTTCCGGCCGCGATCCTGCACGGGGTGCGCCGCGTCACCTCCGGCGTCCGCTACGCCTATCTGCCCTTCATGTTCGACGAGGCCGGGGAGGCGATCCGCGTCGCGGAACGAGTCAAGGCGGAGGCCGCGAAGGAGACTTAGGCGCGGCGGATCAGGGCTGCGGGGGTGATTTCCTTCACCGTCCGCGCGCCGACCCCGCCCATCGCCAGCCGCAGTTCGTTGTTCAGCACATCCAGCGTCCGCTCGACGCCCGCCTGTCCAAAGGCGCCCAGGCCCCAGATGTAGGGCCGCCCGATGCCGACCGCTGTCGCGCCGAGCGCCAGCGCCTTCAGCGCGTCGGTGCCCCGCCGCACGCCGCCGTCCACCAGCACCGGAATGCGCCCCTTCACCGCCGCCACGACCTCGGGCAGGCTCTCCAGCGTGCCGCGCGCGGTCTCCGTGGCGCGCCCGCCGTGGTTGGAGACCATCACCCCGTCGCAGCCGTATTTCACCGCCAGCGCGGCGTCCTCGCCGGACTCCAGGCCCTTCACCAGCACCTTCATCCTGGTGGCGTCGCGCAGCCGCTTGATGAAATCCCAGGTCAGGGCCGGGGAGGTGTTGAGCAGGCCCTTGGTGTCGATCCCCTGATACATGGGACGGGCGGAGAGCGCCCCCGGCCCGGCGTCGCCGTGACAGGCCGCGCATTGGCGGGTGTCGGCGCGCATCGCGCGGCTCAGCGTCTCGGTGTTGCGGCCCGCCGGCAGGTCGACCGTCACCGCCACCGCCGTGCAGCCCGCCCGCTCGGCGCGCGCCACGATCTTCATCGCCACGTTCAGATCGGACGAGGTGTAGAGCTGGTACCAGAGGGGCCCGCCATGCGCGGCGACCACGTCTTCCACGCCGGTCGAGGTGGCGGAGGACAGGATCTGCAGCGTGTTCCTGGCCTTCGCCGCCCGCGCTGAGGCCAGTTCGCCCTCGGCCTGAAACGCCTTTTGGCTGCCGAGCGGGCAGAGGAAGATCGGGCTGGCGTAGCGCACCCCGAACAGCTCCGTCCCCATGTCCAGCTTGCTCAGGTCCACCAGCCGGCGCGTGCGCAGTTGCCAGTGCGCATAGGCCTCGCGGTTGGCCTTCAGCGTCTCCTCGCCGTCGACCCCGGTCATCAGGTAGCCCCAGTGCGCCACGGGGATCGTCTTGTGGGCCACCTTCTCCAGGTCGAAGACGTCGAGCGCGTCCTGGGCGCGGGTGACCAGAGGCTCGCTGTCCGGGGCCTGGGCCAAGGCCGCAGCCGCCCAAGGCAGGCCGGCGTAGAGCGGGCTCGCCGCCAGGAAGCGCAGGAACGTTCTTCGGTCGTCCATCCAAGATCCCCCGAAACAGGCGTGGCTGTTTCCGGGCATGGAGGCGCGGTTCGCGCCCCCGCGCAAGTCGAGACGACTGACGGGATTTTATGGATTTCTTATGTCGTTGAAATAATCGCGATATGTGAACCGCCGAATATGCAGCGCGGATGGAGGTTCGAATGGCCATACGTTCCCAGATCGTCGTCGCCGGTCTCGCCGCCCTCGTGGCAGGCGGCATCGCCATAGCCCAGCCCGGGCCCACCGGCGGCGTCGCCGGCGGCTTTCAGCGCAGCGAGGCCTTCGGGCCGCCGCCGGTCCAACCGCTCGGCTCCCACTGGACCAATCCGGAGCTCTGGGATGGCTACGACGATCCCGGGCGCCCCATCGGCCGGGAAATCAGCCCGCTGCCCAGCGGCCTGCAGACCCGCATGGTGCAGCAGGTCAACGATGGGCTGAAGATCGCCGTGCCGCAGATGCGGCTGGCCTGCGCCGCCGACCAGCAGAAGCTCTGCGCCGACAAGAAGACCAACCTCGCGGCGGACCGTTGCCTGGAATACTACCGCCTGAAGGTCAGCCGCCCCTGTCGCGACGCGTGGGACAAGCTGGCCCTGGCCGCCGAGGGCCGGCTCTAGCTCGCCGCGTAGATCATGATCCCCGTCGCCACCGACAGGTTCAGGCTGTCGGCGCGGCCCCGCATGGGGATCTTCACGTTGACGTCGCACAGTGCGGCCATCTCTGGCGGCAACCCCTGCTGCTCGTTGCCCATCAGGATCAGGGTCGGCCGCGCATAGTCGGCCTGGCGGTGGTCGACGTCGGCCGAGAGCAGGGTGCCCACCACCGAACCCGGCCAGCCGTTCCGCCAGGCGGCGAACTCGGCTTCGCTGGTCTTGACCAGGGGCGTGGCGAAGATCGAGCCCATGGTCGCGCGCACCGCCTCCACCGAATAGGGGTCGCAGCATTCGCCGACCAGGATCACCGCGCCGCAGCCGGCCGCGTCGGCGGTGCGGACGATGGTCCCCAGATTCCCCGGATCGCGCACCCGGTGCAGCGCCACCCAGCAGACGGCCGCCTGCGGCTCGACCGCCGACAGGGGCTGGAAGACCTGGCGGAACACGCCGACCACCGCCTGCGGATTGTCCCTGCGGCTGACCTTGGCGAGGATCTCCTGCGTGACCTCGATCACCTCGCCGTTGGCGGCGAGGGTGGCGGAAACGGCGGTCTTCAGCAGCGGGTGCTGCTCGGCCCCATGCATCAGGATCGCCGGCGCGTGGCCCGTTTCGATCCCCTCGATCACCGCCTTCAGGCCCTCGGCGACGAACAGGCCGGTTTCGTCGCGTTCCTTGCGCAGGTGCAGCGCGCGGACGGCCTTCACCGTCGGGTTGGTCAGCGAGGTGACGGCGCGGCTGCTCATCCTTGCCACCGCGCGAAAAAGCTCATGCCGATCTCGCGCGCGCCGTCTTCCTGCACGAGCGCCAGTTCGCCCCACTCGATGCGCCCGCCGCGGCCCTTCAGCTTGTCCGTCAGCAGGCCCGACAGCGCCGCCCCGCTGATCCGCTCGGCATAGGCGTTCAACACCAGGAATTTGGCGTTTTCCGAAAGAAGCTCGGCGCATAGGCCGGCAAGTTCAGGCAGATCCTCGAACAGCCGCCAGACCTCGCCGTCCGGGCCGCGGCCGTATTTCGGCGGGTCGAGGATGATCCCCTCGTACTTCGATCCCCGCCGCACCTCGCGCTGGACGTAGCGGCGCGCATCTTCGGTGATCCAGCGGATCGGCCGGTCGGCGAGCCCCGACAGCTCGGCGTTCTCCCGCGCCCAGCCGACCGCGCGCTTGGAGGCGTCCAAGTGAGTGACCGCCGCGCCCGCCGCCGCCATGACCAGGCTGGCCACCCCGGTATAGCCGAACAGGTTCAGCACCTTCGGCTGCGGCCCCCCATTCTGAAGGCAGGCCGCCCGCACGGTGGCGTCGAGCCATTCCCAGTTCGCCGCCTGCTCCGGAAAGAAGGCCAGGTGGCGGAAGCTGGTGAACCGGCCGTTGAACTTCACCTCGCCCCAGCTGAGCGGCCAGGCCGCCCCGTTCCCGAGCGCGGCCGCCTGGCCTTTGAGTTTCCAGCGCCCGGCGTCTTCCTCATCGCTCGGGTCGAAGACCGCATCCGCCGCCTCCCAGGCCGAGGCCGAGAGCGCCGGCGCCCACAGGCACTGCGGCTCGGGTCGCACCACGGTGAAGCGGCCATAGCGCTCCAGCTTGCGGCCGCCGCCGGAGTCGAGCAGCCCATAGTCGGCCCACCCCCGCGTGCGCATCACGCTGGGCAGGTCGGCGGCGGCGGGGTCGCCAGATAAACGGCTAGGCGGGCTCATGCTCCGCGCTTACGGCCCAAGCCCCATCGCGTCCAGAACCAAGGCGCTTGTCACAATCGCGGATTTGGGGTCCCGTAGCGGAAAGAAGCTGGGAAAGTATCGCCTTGACGGTCGCAGCCGCTCCGCCCCGCCGTTCCGCCCGCAAGGCCAAGGGCGACGGCCATCTCCGCCGCGCCGAGATCCTCGAGGCCGCCGAGCGGATCTTCGTCGCCGAGGGCTACGAGGGCGCCACGATCCGCAAGATCGCCGATGAAGTCGGCGTCTCGTCGACCGCCCTCTACATGCACTTCCAGGACAAGGGCTGCATCCTGCTCGAAATCTGCGAGCGGACGCTGCGCCTGCTCTATGAGCGCAACAGCGAGATCGCCGCCAAGCCCCTCGACCCGGTGGTCCGTGTGCGGATGATGCTGGAAGCCTATATGCGGTGGGGCATGGAGCATCCGAACGCCTATCAGCTGGTCTATTCCGGCCGCCCGGCGCCGGCCGGTCCGTGGCCGGAAGCCGCCCGCGACCTCTCGACCCAATGCTACGAGAGCTTCTGCGGCGTGGTGCGGGAGATTGGCGCCGCGGGGCGCCTGCGCGCCGGTACTGTCGACAGCGCCGCGCAAGCGCTTTGGATGTCCTGCCATGGCGTCGTCGCCCTCCTGGCGTCGCGGCCCAACTTCGGCTGGGCCGACCGCGACGAGCTGATCGCCGTCACTCTGGAAGGCCTGTTGAACGGCCTGGTGGCCGACTAAAGACCTGTCCACGAACCACACGAACCACACGAACGGGGCGCGACCTGAGAGGCCCGCGTAGCGGGCAGTCCTTTTTCAAACCGCAGAGAACGCTAAGAACGCAGAGGAGAGCATGATCGCGATGGCCGTGCACTCGTGCGGCCTCTCTGCGATCTTAGCGTTCTCTGCGGTTGAATAGGCTGAGCCTCCGCTCCGCGGAGTCTCGATCGCGAACCCGTTCGTGTGGTTCGTGGACAAAAAAGCGGACTCAGCGCGCGGACGGCGTCCCGTTGTCCGCCACGTTCGGCAGGGGCGTGGGCGGGCCGTAGCTGTAGCCGCCGCGCTTCAGGTCGGCGCTGAGCGTGATCGGGGCCGAGCCGCCGTTCATCTTGGCGCGGTAGACCTGCACGTTCTCCATCACCCGCATCACGTAGTTGCGGGTCTCCGAGAACGGGATGCACTCGATGTAGTCCACCGGATCGGTCGCGCCGGCGCGCGGGTCGCCGCAAAACTGGATCCACTGCACCGGCCGCCCGGGGCCGGCGTTGTAGCCCGCCGCGGTCATGATGTAGGAGCCGGAGAAATGGTCCACCATCTGGCCCAGATAGGCCGCGCCCAGGCGCATGTTGTAGTCGGCGTCGTAGAGCTGTGAGGCGGAGTATGAGACGCCCACCCTGCGGGCCAGGATCTTCGCGGTGGATGGCATCAGCTGCATCATCCCCGTCGCGCCCGCGCCGGAGCGCACATTGGGGTCGAAGCTCGATTCCTGGCGGGTGATCGCCAGGATCAGCGCCGGCTCGGCCGCGCCGCCGTCCGGCGCGCTGCGCATCGGATACGCCCGCTGCGGCAGGATGAAGCCGCGCTGGGCCGCGGCGCGCGCCGCGCGCATGGAGGTGTCCATCTCGCCGTAGCTGCGCGCCAGGTCGATCAGCTGCGCCTCGTCCTCGGCGGTCGGCAGAATGTCGTCCAGGTTCAGCACGAAGGTGCGGAACAGCTCGCGTTGCCCGTAGTCGAACAGCAGGCGGGTCGCCTGGATGGAATCGCGGTCCTCGAAGCGTGCGCGGGCGTCAGACGTGAGGGTGACGTCCGACGGGAGCGTCAGCCGCTGGCCGATCTTTTCGCCCGCCAGCATGCCGTAGAAGGTCGTGTTGTGCTTGGCGGCCCGCGTATAGAAATCTGTCGCCGCCGTCTTGTCGCCCCGGGCCTCGGCCGCGCGGCCTTCCCAGTATAGGGCGCGGCCCTTGGTCACCGGCGTGGTGCCGATCTTCTCCAGGGCGGCGAAGTGCTTGGCGGCCTTCTGCGGCTCGTTCAGCTTGGTGAGCGCGATCCAGCCGGCGTCGAACTCGGCGTCCGCCGCGTCGGCCCCGGCGGTGAGGCCGCTGTCGGCTGCCGCCGCATAGGCCGCGTGCGCGTCATTGGCCCGCAGAGCCGCCAGCACCAGATGGCGCCGTTCGTCCCAGATGCGGTCGCCCTGGTCGAGGGTCGCGACCTCGTGCGGGAAGTAGGGCGCCTCGGCCAGCGCGGCCATGTCCATGCCCTTACGGCGCAGATAGGCCGCGCGCTCGAAGGCGACGCCGGGGCTCTGCGCCATTTCGGAGGGCAGGGCGGCCACCAGGTCGGTGGCGTCGCGCGCCTCGCCGCGCAGCGCCAGGCGGGCGCGGGCCGCCTGCTGTTGGTCGGCCGGGAGCAGGGCGACCATGTCGCGCGCGGCCGGGCCTTCCTTGCCGTAGAGCAGGATGTCGGCGCGGCGGACGTGGTCGTCCTGGGTCAGCGCATCGCCGAAACGGGCCAGCATGGCGCGCTGCGGCTCAGCCTCGAAGCTCCTGTCCCGCCACCAGTGCTTGATCAGCGCATTGGCGTCGGCGAGCCGGCCCAGGCCCTTGTAGGCGCTGGCCAGCGCCATGGCGCCCTGGGCGGTGGTCGGCTCGGCCCCGGCGAACCAGTCCAGGGTCTGCTGCGGCGTCTTGCCGGCGGTCTCCAGCAGGCGCTCGGCGGCGGCCTGGCGCTTGGCGCCGTGCGGCCAGCCGGCCAGATCGCGGCGCGCGGCGTCCACGTCGGTGAAGCCGAGCGAGTCGGCGCAGGAATCCACCAGCACCCAGGTCGCGGTCTTGCGCGCCAGCGGGTCGGTCAGCTGCGAGATCGCCTCGCGCGCTCCGTTCACATTCCCGCGCCGCGCGGTTTCGACCGCCTGTCGGAACAGGCCGGCGTCGCGGTCGGTTAGGGGGTGGGAGACACTGTGCGGCGGCGCCGGCGTATCCAGCGGCGTCGTCTTCAGGGCTTTGTCCAGCAGGTCGCCCAACGGGTCCGGCCCCGTGGGGTCGAGGGATTGCGCGCGGGCGGCCACGCTTGCCATCGCGGCGACGCCGGCGATCAGGAAGGCCTTGCGCGCGATCTTGTGCATGGACTCCCCCCAACGGAGACAAACGGGAACTCGAAGCGAATCAATAGGACATTGCGGGCGCCGCCCACGTGCACATATTGTCGCGACGAATCTGAACGACGCCTTGCCAAGCGTCCAATCACGGCAATTTGCTTACAATGTCAGAGCCTTTGTTTCGGGGCGTGCTTCCCGCCCTCGTCACGCCCTTCCGCGACGGCGCCGTCGACGAGGACGCCTTCGTGCGCCTGGTGGAACGCCAGATCGCCGGCGGCGTCCACGGCCTGGTGCCGGTGGGCACGACCGGGGAGAGTGCGACGCTTAGCCACGACGAGCACAACCGCGTCATCGATCTCTGCATCAAGACCGCCGCCGGCCGCCTGCCGGTGGTCGCCGGCACCGGCTCCAATTCCACCGACGAGGCGATCGAACTCACCCGCCACGCCAAGGCGGCCGGCGCCGACGCCGCCCTGATCGTCACGCCCTACTACAATCGCCCGAGCCAGGAGGGCATGTACGCCCACTACGCCGCCATCAACGAGGCCGTGCAGATTCCGGTGCTGGTCTACAACGTGCCTGGGCGGACCGGCGTCGACATCTCCAACGACACGCTCGCGCGCCTCGCCAAGCTGCCGAACATCGTCGGGATCAAGGACGCCACGGGCGACCTCGCCCGGGCCAGCCAGCAGCGGCTGATGTGCGGCGAGGACTGGGTGATGCTCTCCGGCGACGACCCCACTGCGCTGGGCTACTTGGCCCATGGCGGCCACGGCTGCATCTCGGTCACCGCCAATGTGGCGCCCGAACAGGTCTCGGCCTTCTTCAACGACGCGTTGACCGGCCAGTGGCAGGGCGCGCTCTATGGCCAGGATCGGCTGATCCGCCTGCACAAGGCGCTGTTCACCGACGCCTCGCCGTCGCCGACCAAGTTCGCGCTCGCCCACCTGGGCCTCTGCGCCGAAGAGGCTCGCCTGCCCATCGCGCCCGCGTCGGAAGCGTCCCGCGCCGAGGTGCTGGCCGCCATGCGGGACGCGGGCGTGATCTGATGGCCCCTAAAGCCGAGGCGCCGAAGAAGCTGATCGCCGAGAACCGCCGCGCGCGGTTCGACTACTTCCTGGAGACCTTCTTCGAGGCGGGGCTGGCGCTCACCGGCTCGGAGGTCAAATCCCTGCGCAACGGCCGCGCCAACATCGCCGAGAGCTATGCGGCGGTGGAGGGCGACGAGATCATGCTCGTCAACGCCGATATCCCGCCCTACGCCCAGGCCGGTCCGCACTTCAACCACGAGCCCCGCCGCCACCGGAAGCTGCTGTTGAAGCGCAAGGAGATCGACAAGCTGATCGGCGCGGTGCAGCGCGACGGCCGCACGATCATCCCGACCAAGCTGTTCTGGAACGACCGGGGCCTCGCCAAGCTCGAGGTGGCGCTGGCCAAGGGCAAGAAGGAACACGACAAGCGCGAAGCCACCGCCGAGCGCGACTGGCAGCGCGACAAGGCGCGGCTCATGAAGGACCACGGCTGAGTTTGGGGGCTGACGTGGACCCCGCGGACATCGCCGTCCTCGAACGCGACACGGTCGCCGCCGTCGCGCCGCCGGAGATGCTGGAAATCGGCGGCTGGCTGGTCCCGCTGGACAACGGGACCATCGGCCGGGCCAAGAGCGCGGTCCCGCTGCGCCACGACATCGGGCCGGACGCGCTCAGCGCGATCGAGGAGGCTTATCGCTCGCGCGGCCTGAAGCCGGGCTTCCGGCTGGCGGACGTCCCGGCCTTGGAGCCGGTCTATGCCGAACTCACCCGCGGCGGTTTCGCCCCCAAACAGCCGACGATCTTCAAGACCGGCTCGGTTCCGGAACTTGCCGCGTTTTCAGATGGTTCGGCGCGTATCCTCGATAAGCCCGACGACGCCTGGGCTGGCGTCTTCCTGGGCGAAGGCTTCGATCCCGCCGACGGCGCACACCGCGTGAAGGTCCTGACCCGCTCGCCCGGCGCGATCTACGCCGCGGCCGGGGAGGCCGGGGCGACCCACGCGGTCGGCGTCATGAGCTTCGGCGCGCAATGGGCCGGCATCCACGGCATGCGCACCGCGCCCGCCCACCGCGGCAAGGGCCACGCCAGCGCCATCCTCGCCGCCATGGGCCGGGTGGCCCAGGCGAGGGGCCTGAGCAGGGTCTTTCTGCAGGTCGAGGAGCCCAACCCCGCGCGGCGCATCTACCGCGCGGCCGGCTTCGCGCCGATCTGGCGCTACCGCTACTGGCGCTAGGCGTTGGCCGGCTGGCGCTGTTCGAGGTCGGCGATTAGGCTTGGACCCGTCGGCGTCCAGCCCAGACGCTCCTGCGTCAGCTTGCTGGAAGTCGGCGCGTCGCGGCCGGCGAACATCGCCAGGAAGCCGAAGTGGGCGGGCGCCTCCTCCGGCGTGATCGACTTCACCGGCAGGCCCAGGCGCTTGCCCACCGCCTCGGCCACGTCGCGCATGGTGACGCCGGATTCGCCCACCGCATGATAGCGGGCCCCGGCCACGCCCTTCTCAAGCGCCAGCCGGTAGACCTTCGCCACGTCACCGACGGCGGCGGCCGCCCAGCGGGCCGAGCCATCGCCGACATAGGCCGAGACGCCCTTCTCCTTGGCGACCTCGATGGCATAGCTGATCAGGCCGGCCTTCTCGGTGTCGTGCACCTGAGGCAGGCGCACGATCATCGCCCGCACGCCCCGCTTGGCATAGTCCTCGACCAGCAGCTCGGTGGCCCCGCGCCCGGCGCCCGCGCCTTCCGTCGAGGGTCCGTCCTCTTCCGTCGCCTCCCGGTCAGGGTCGGCCATCAGGGTGCCGGAGGTGAGGATGAAGGGTTTGCCGGAGCCCTCCAGCGCTTTCAGCATCGCCTCCACATTGGTGCGGTCGATGGCGATATTCTCCATGAACTTGCTGAAGTCGTGGATGAAGGCGCAGTGGATCGTCCCGTCGCAGGCCGCCGCGCCGGCCGCCAAAGTCTCCGGCTCGCTCAGGTCGCCGCGATGGACCGCCACGCCGGCGGCCTTGAGCTTGGCGGCGTTCTCGTCGTTGCGCGCCAGGCCCAGCACCTCGTGGCCGTGGGCTTTCAACTCCGCAATCACGGCCGAGCCGATGAAGCCGCTGGCGCCGGTCAGGAAAACACGCATGTCGAAGTCTCCACAAAAGCTTGAGAGACAATCGTCGCGCATTCGCATATCCTGTTAAAGTAGTGACCTTATCAGGGTATAGAGACTAACAGGATGAGTGAGCTCCTCGCGCCCGAGAACGTGCTCGGGACCTACCTCAAGGACCGCCGCGCCCGGCTCGATCCCGGCGCCTTCGGCTTCCCGCCGGAGCGGCGGCGCACGCCCGGCCTGCGCCGCGAAGAGGTGGCCGGGCGGGCCAACATCAGCCCCACCTGGTACACCTGGCTGGAGCAAGGCCGTGGCGGCGCGCCCTCGGCCGACGTGCTCGACCGCATCGCCCGCGCGCTCATGCTCACCGACACCGAGCGGGAGCACCTGTTCCTGCTGGGCCTCGGCCGCCCGCCCGAGCAGCGCTACCGCCGCACCGAAGGCGTCACGCCGCGGCTGCAGCGCGTGCTCGACGCGCTGGACCCGACGCCGGCCCTGATCCGCACCGCCACCTGGGACGTGGTCGCCTGGAACCGCGGGTCCGCCGCCATGCTGGCCGACTACGGCGCCATGCCGCCGGCCGAGCGCAACATGCTGCGCCACCTGTTCCTCGATCCCCGCGCGCGGGCGGCGCACGAGCACTGGAACAGCGTGGCGCGGTTCGTGGTGGGCGCCTTTCGGCTGGACGCCGCCCGGGCCGGCGCCGCGGCGGACGTGGAGCCCCTGGTCGAGGAACTCAGCCGTCTCAGCCCGGAGTTCCGGGCGCTGTGGCGCGAGAACGAGCTGCCGGCCGTCGTCCACCGCGAGATGGTCAAGCAGATCAATCATCCGCTGCTGGGCCCGGTGGGCTTCGAATACTCCACCTTCGGGGTGGACGGCCGCACCGACCTCAGCCTCTTGATCTACAACCCCGCGACGCCGCAGGACGCGGAGAAGGTCGCCCAGATGGTGCGCGGCGTTTCGCCGTCGGACTGACCGTCCGCTACTTCGCCAGATCCTTCAGCACGCTCTCCCACTGGAACAGCGCGCCATCGATGGTGGCCAGCGGCACGCGCTCGTTCAGGCCGTGGGCGAAATCATCCGAGGACTTCATGAAGGCCCCGCCGACGCCGTAGGCCGGCACGCCGAGCGCGCGGAAGAACATCGAGTCCGTCGCGCCGGCCGACATCCCCGGCGCCACCGGCAGGCCGGGATAGCGCGCATGCACCGCCTTGGTCACCGCCGCCAGCACGTCGGCGCGCAATGGCGAGGCGGGCGCATCGATGGAGCCGTCGTTCTCCCGCGTCACCGTCGCGCCCGGGTCGGCGATCACCTTGACGATGGTCTTGCGCACCTCCTCCGACGGCGTGCCCGGGAAGATGCGGCAGTTGACCGAGGCCGTGGCCTTCTGCGGCAGCGCGTTGGTGGCGTGGCCGCCCTGGATCATGGTCGCCACGCAGGTGGTGCGCAGCTGGCCCACCATGTCGCGGTCGGCCGACAGCACCGCGATCGCGGTCTGGTCCTTCGGATTGGCCACATAGGCGCGGAGCGCATCGCCCACCGGCCCGGGCTCGGTCGGCGCCGCGGCCCTGAACGCGCCCATGGTGATTTCGCTCTCCATGGCCGGGAACTGATAGGCCGAAAGGCGGGCAAGGTCGGTCCCCAGTTGGTAGATGGCGTTGGTCTTGCCCGGCCGGCTGGAGTGGCCGCCGGGATCGGTGACGGTGATCTCGAAGTCGGCGTAGGTCTTCTCGGCCGCCTGCAGGGTGTAGATCTGCGGCTTGCCGTCCTCGGAGAGTTCGCCGCCGCCGGCGTCGCCGTTCAGCACCAGCTCGGCGCCCTTCAGCTCCTGCGCCAGATGTCGCGCCGTCTGCATCAGGGTCTCCTCGTCGCCGCTCAGCGCCAGGACGATCTCGCGGCGCGGCGCCCAGCCCTCGCGCTTCAGCTTCGACAGGACGGTGACGATCATCGAGACGTCGAACTTGTCGTCGATGGCGCCGCGCCCGAAGACGTAGCCGTTCTCGACCACCGGGGTGAACGGGTCGCGCGTCCAGTCGGCGGGCTTGGCCTCGACGACGTCCATGTGGTCGATCACCACGATGGGCTTCAGCTTCGGATCGGTCCCGGCGTAGTGGGCGATCAGCACCGCGCTGCCGGCCACCGGCTCGATCCTCACCTCGTCGGGCTTGAAGCCCGCGCCCACCAGCACGCTCTTCAGATAGGCCGCATAGACCGGGACCTGATTGCCCGGGATCACGGTGCGGAAGCCGATACCCTTCTTCAGCAGCTCCAGCGCCTGGTCGTGCAGGGCCGGGTCGACCTTGGGCTGCGCGAGCGCCGGGCAGGAGGCGAGAACGGCCGCGGCCGCGAGGCCGGCGAAGAGCATGGTTTTCAAGTCGGAGAATCCACTGAACGGCAAAGGTGGCCGACCCTAGCGAGGGCGGCGGGACGAGGCGAGGGCGATCAGCGCTCCAGCGGGAACTCCGCCTCCCGCCAGGCCTTCATGCCGCCGTCCAGCGCCACGGCGCGGCCATAGCCAAGCTCGCGCAGGGTGGCGGCCGCGAGCGTCGAGATCTTGCCGAACTCGCAGCAGGTGAGGATGCGCACCGTCGGGTCCGGCAGGTCTGTGTTGACCCGCAGCTCCAGCTGGCCGCGCGGCAGGTGGCGGGCCCCCGGCACGTGGCCGGCCTCGAAGGCTTCCTTCTCCCGCACATCCAGGACGACGATGTCGCGCCGGTTGCCGCTGATCCGCTCGGACAACTCCTGCATCGACATGAAGGGCGCCTTGGCCGCGGCTTCGCTGAGCAGCTGCGCCACCGTCTTGCCGCCGCTCATATTGGTGCGCAGCGCCTCGGTGAGGTGTGTGGGCGCCGCCAGGTCCAGCGCCTGCATCATGGCCACGAACGCGGCCCGCTCCGTCTTCTGCAGTCGCGGATTTTCCGCGATCTCGGCCCCGATGGTGGAGTGGCTGCGGCCCTTGTAGTCGTGCGCCGGAAACACCAGGGTTTCCGGCGGCAGCCGCAACAGGCCCTCGAACAGGCTGTCGAACAGCTCGTGCGGATCGCCGGTCGGCAGGTCCGTGCGCCCGGTGCCGCCGATCAGCAGGGCGTCGCCGGTGAACACCCGGTCGTCCATCACCAGGCTCATGGAATCCCGTGTGTGCCCCGGCGTATGCATCGCGCGCAGCTTCAGCCCGCCGGCGATCAGCATGTCGCCGTCGTCCAGCCGCAGGTCGGCGTGCGGCGCGGGCGCGAGGCGATGCATCACCACTGGCGCCCTCAGCGCCTTGCCCAGTTCTTTGCTGGCCGAGAAATGGTCGGCGTGGGTGTGGGTATCCACGATGTACTTGATCGACAGGCCATGCTGGGCGCAGTCGCCGAGGTAGCGGTCGATCCGGCTCAGCTCCGGGTCGATCAGCACCGCCGCCTGGGTGTCCTGGCAGCCCAGCAGGTAGCTCTGGCATCCGCCCGTGGCGATCTGCTCGAAGATCATGGTGCGGCCTCTCCTAGTCGGCCTTCCTGGGCGCGTCCTTGCCGTCATTCTTCAGCCAGCGGTTCAGCCAGTCGACCCAGCGGGTGTAGACGTCCATCTGGCGGATCGGGTCACCCGGGAAATGGCCGCCGACCGGATAGGCCACGAACTCGGTCTCAACGCCGTTGTCCTTGAGCGCGTGATAGAGGCCATAGGACTGCGCCGCCGGCACCCGGAAGTCGCCGGTGTCGGTCATCACCAGGGTGGGCGCCTTGATCTTCGACATCATGGTCGCCGGCGACTGCTTGCGGTTCAGCTCCATGCCCGCGCCGACATAGGGCGAGCCGCCGGTGGCGTAGGCGTTGCCCACATTGCCGTCCGACAGGTTGTACATCTCCACCCAGTCGGTGACCGCCGCGCCCGCCACCGCCGCCTTCCACACCGGATAGTGGCCGGCGAGCCAGGTGGTCATGAAGCCGCCGTAGGACCAGCCGGTCACCGCCATCCGCGAGGCGTCCACGAAGCCCTTGGACTTCAGATATTCGACACCGGACATCACGTCCTCGCCCGGCCCCTGACCGGCGTCCTTGTAGATTGAGGCGTAGAAGGCGTTGCCGTCGTTGTCGCCGCCCCGGTAGTTGGGCTCAAACACCACATAGCCCTGGGCGGCGAACACCTGCTCGGCCACGCCGAACTTCTCCCGCGAGGCGGAGTTCGGTCCGCCGTGAACGTAGAGCACCAGCGGGTACTTCCGGTCGGGCTTGAAGTCCGGCGGATAGGTGACGACGCCATTCAGCATCCGTCCGCCCGGACCCTTCCAGGTCACCGTCTCGATCCGTCCCAGGGTGAGGTCGTCGAGCGCGGCGTTCTGGTGGGTGATCGCCACCGGCGCGCCGCCGCTCGCCGGGATCAGGTAGAGTTCGGAGGGGTCGCTGGCCGTCTGGCCAACCACGGCGATGGTTCCGTCCCGCGCCACGTCGATGTCCAGCCAGTAGCCGTTGGCCGGCATCATCCTGCCCAGTTCGATGGGCTTAAAGGTCCCGTCGGGCTTCAGCCGCCACAGGCCCACGGTCGTGCCCGTATTGGCGCCCACGATCATCGACTGGCCGTCGGGCGCCCAGAGCGTGCCGTAGACGTTCTTGTCCAGGGCCACCCCGATGTCCTTGCCGGCCCCGCCGTCGAAGGGCGCCAGCCAGACGTCCTGGAACTTCCAGGGCGCGGCGTCGCGGTTGCGCCAATAGGCGATGGTCTTGCCGTCGGGCGAGACCTGCGGATAGCCCTCCAGCAGGGTCTCGCCGGTCACCGCGCGGGTCTTGCCGCTGGCCACGTCCAGCACCATCACCCGCGAATAGAACTGGTCGCCGGTCGAGGGCGTCTTCTGCTCCACATAGACCAGCGACTTGCCGTCGCGGGTCCAGACCACCGGCGACGACGGCGGGCCGGGCGGCAGGCTGGAGGGGAGCGACCAGTCGCCCTTGGTCAGGCGCTTGGGCTCCCCCGCGCCATCGGCCGCGGTGAGCCACAGGTGCGTCGGCCGCACCGCCTCGCTCACCGTCACGTCGTCGTTGCCGACCTTGAAGCCGGTGCGGAACTTGTCCTCGCCCTTCAGCTCCGGCGCGGGGTCGGCGGCGGCGTAGGCGATGGACTTGCCGTCCGGGCTCCAGGCGAACTGCGAGACGCTGTCCTTGCCCTTGGTGAGCTGCAGGGCTTCGCCGCCGGCCATCGGCAGCACATAGACCTGCAGGTTCTTGTCGGAGTCCGGGGCGGTGAAGGCCAGCCGCGCCCCATCCGGCGACCAGCGCGGCGAGCCGGCATGGCGCCGGGTCCGGGTGATCGGCCGCACCGCGTGGCTCGCCACATCGACGACCATGATCTCGCTGCGGAACTCGTCGGCCTCCAGGTCGGCGCGGGTTTCCACATAGGCGATCAGCCTGCCGTCCGGCGAGATGTGCGGATCGGCCAGCTTCACCGAGCGGGCGATCTCGCGGACCGTCACCGGCTTGGCGAGGCCCGCCGACGGGAGGCTAAGCGCGAGCGCCGCGACCGCGGCGCCGGCGAGGGCGATTGATTTCAACATCCGACAAATTCCCCAGCTTCGGACGGCACCTTAGGTCTAAGCTCCACCACAAGGCCAGCCTCTGGAACGGGACATTTTTGACGGCCGATCAGCCGTCGATCAGCGCCCGCGCGCGTTCGAACACCGCTTCGAACATCGCGGGCGTCAGCCGGCCGGTGTTCGTGTTGAGCCGCGAGCAATGGTAGCTGTTCAGCACGACATAGGGGCCGGCGCGGAACTCCGTGCCGTGGCCCGGCGGGCCGGCTGAGGCCTTCAGTCCGAGCGCCTTGAGCACATTGCGCCGCGACACGTCGCCCAGGGTGACGATCACCTTCAGGCGGGGCAGGGCGGCGATCCGCGCGGCGAGGAACGGCCGGCAATGGGCCTCTTCCGAGGTCTCCGGCTTGTTCCCGGGCGGGGCGCAGCGCACCGCGTTGGAGATCATGCAGTCGACCAGCGCCAGGTCGTCGTTCCCGTTCGGATCGTAGGACCCGGTCGCAAAGCCGGTCTTCTTCAGCGTCGCGTAGAGCAGCACACCGGCATGGTCGCCGGTGAACGGCCGGCCCGTGCGGTTCGCCCCGGTCCGCCCAGGCGCCAGGCCCGCGACCAGCAGGCGTGCGTCATCCGGTCCGAACGACGGGGCCGGCCCGTTGAACCAGGTCGGGTTCTCCGCGGCGTTCTTGGCGCGATAGGCCACGAGCCTTGGGCAGAGCGGACAGTCGCGCGGCGGCTCGGCCAACGCCGGATCAGGCCTCGGCATCGGCCTCCGGCTCGTCCTCGTGGCGCCGTTCGCTGCGGGCTTCCTGGATGAAGCGGGGCAGGCGCGAGGGCCGCCCGATGATCTCCGAGAGGTCCGCCAGGTCGACGAAATTGTCCGCCTGCCGGCGCAGGTCGTCCGAGGCCATCGGCGGCTGCGACTTCACCGTCGAGACCACGGTCACGCGCGACCCTCGCCGCTGCACCGCCTCGACCAGCGCCCGGAAGTCCCCGTCGCCCGAGAACAGCACCAGATGGTCGGCGCCGCCGGCGGCCATCTCCATCATGTCGACGGCGATCTCCACGTCCATGTCGCCGCGCCAGCGCTTGCGCCCCTGGCTGTCGGTGTATTGCCGCGCCGCCTTGGTGACGAGCGAATAGCCGTTGTAGTCCAGCCAATCGACCAGCGGGCGGATCGGCGAGTACTCCTCGTCTTCGACGAGCGCGGTGTAGTAGTAGGCGCGGATCAGGACGCCCCGCTTGCGGAACTCTTCCAGGAGCTTGCGGTAGTCGATGTCGAAGCCCAGGCCCTTGGCCGCGGAATAGAGGTTCGACCCGTCGATGAACAGCGCCAGACGGTCTGTGGGGTAGAAGGTCATCGTTTCAAATATCCCAAACGCCAATCGCCCAAACGCCAATCTGGGGAGTCCCGCTGGGCCGGCGCTCGACGCGGCGGTGATCGTGGCCCTGGGCTCCAATATGCCCGGCGATCACCCTTCGTCTGAGGCGCTGTTGAATGCGGCCGTGTCGCGGTTCCCCCAGGCAGGATTGCCCGTGCTGGCCCGGTCGCGCTGGTGGAACTCTGCCGCCTGGCCCGACCCGAAAAGCAACGAATATCGCAACGGCGTCGCGATTGTCGAGGCGAACGGCCCTCCAGAGGCGGTTCTGGAGGCGCTTTTTGCCATCGAGCGGTCGTTTGGCAGGATACGCGGGGCGCCCAATGCGCCCCGCACCCTCGACCTCGACCTGATCGCCTATGGCCGGCAGGCGCGGGACGGTCCGGGTCTGATCCTGCCGCATCCGCGAGCCCACGAGCGCCTGTTCGTCATGGGCCCGCTCGCCGAGATCGCGCCGGACTGGGTGCATCCCGTGCTCGGCCGCACCGCCGCCGAACTCGCCGCGACAACCACGGTGGGGCGCGACGCGAGGCCCGTCAGCAAAGAAGAATAACCACGGAAAGACACGGAAAGAGCACGGAGGGCGGGCCGCTTGAGCGCCAGAGCTGGATCGAAACGCGCGCTTTGCGCGCAAGAAGAGCACGCGCGGCCCTCGGAGATCGAGCCTCTTTTCCGTGCTCTTTCCGTGTCTTTCCGTGGTTCAAAAAGACTGAGCCTCCGCTGTCGCGGAGCCTCGGAAGCCTACGCAACCCGCCGGCGGCGGTCGTCGCGGGCGATCTGCAGGCCGCGGGGGCCGGGGCCGAGCGTCCAGCGGCCGCGGTCGGCGACGTCGGGGTCGAGCTTCGACGCGATGATCGCCGCCTCCATGACCAGGTCCGCGGCCACCTTCGGGGCGACGACCTTCGCCGTCTGGGTCATCAGCCGCGCCGCCACCACGGCCATCAGGATCGGCCAGTGCGCCTCGTTCAGCACCGGCTCGTCGGCGTAGTCCAACGGCATGGGCGCGGTGAGCACCCGCCGCGCGGTCGGCCAGAGCACCCGCAGGACGTCCTGCGGCCGGGCCAGCGCCCCGCGCTCGGGCGTGGCCTCAAGCCGGCCCAGTTCGCCCTCGGCGGCGGCCTTGGCGACCTTGCGCTCCAGCTCCCAGTAGTCCGGAAATTCCGTGCGCTTGACCCCGGCCGCCGCAGCCGCCTGCACAACGAACCGCTGCAGCGGGAAGCCGTGGCCATAGCCCAGCAGCAGGGGCGCGTTCACCCAGCGCCCGGCCAGGAACCGATGGCCCTGGTTGTCGGCGCGCAGCATCAGGCTCTCCGGCGCCACCAGGTCGCGCCGGCGCGTCAAGAGTTCGCCCTGTTCCAGCGCCGAGTTCTGCGCCGCGAAACCCACCAGGGCGCCGGCCGCCACCAGCAGGCTCGGCGCGTGGGTGCTCTCAGCCGGGATCTTCTGCAGCAAGAGCTGGCGCACCGCCGCCGTCACCAGATTGGCGCGGTTGACGGATTCCGGCTCCCAGGGGAAGCGTTCCTGGCGTGCGGAAGACGCAGGCGGCATCGAAGTCTCCGGGTCCAGTCGGGTCTGTAATCTAGCCGACCAACCATTGAGCCTTTGCAACCGCACGTGGTGAACGTAGGGTAAGGTCCGGCTTGTTTTGAGGCCCTGCGGCCTTTGCGGCATTGCACAATAGGGCCGGAACCTCTATTTTCGCTGGTTCTCTCCCCCGCCCGAGGAATCCATGGCTCGCGTCACTGTCGAAGACTGCATCGAAAAGGTCCCCAACCGCTTCAACCTCGTGCTGCTGGCGGCGCATCGGGCGCGCGCCATCTCGGCCGGCGCTCAGATCCTGGTGGACCGCGACAACGACAAGAACCCGGTCGTCTCGCTGCGCGAGATCGCCGACGACGTGGTCGATGCGGAAGAGCTGCGCGAGACCCTGATCGGCACCCTGCAACGGGTGGACGAGCGTTCGGAAGCCGAGGAAGAGGCCGAAACCCTGGCCCTGCTGGCCGATCCGACCCATATGCAGATGAGCGAGCTTGAGCTGGTTCGCGCCCTGCAGAGCGACCGCGACGGCGGTCAGGAGGAGCGGTACTGAGCCCAGAAGGCGCAGACCCTCTGACCGCCCCGGCGGCGCCTCAACCCGCCGCCACGAAGACCGACGCCCCCACTTCCGGAAAGGCCGCGACACCGGCCAAGGCGCCTGTGCGCGCCAAGATGCTGCGTCAGTTCGAGCTGATCGAGAAGGTCCGCTCCTACGACCCCACCGCCGACGAGGCGCTGCTGAACCGCGCCTACGTCTACGCCATGCGCATGCACGGGGCGCAGAAGCGGGCCTCCGGCGATCCCTATTTCGCCCACCCCATCGAGGTGGCGGGCATCCTCACCGACTATCGCCTCGACACCGCGACCATCGTCACCGCCCTGCTGCACGACGTGATCGAGGACACGCCGGTCACCCGCGCCGAGATCGACGAGCTGTTCGGCAAGGAAATCGGCGAGCTGGTGGAGGGCGTGACCAAGCTCTCCAAGCTGGAGCTCTCCAGCGAGCATCTGCGCCAGGCCGAGAACCTGCGGAAATTCATCCTGGCGATCAGCCGCGACGTGCGCGTGCTGATGGTCAAGCTCGCCGACCGGCTGCACAACATGCGCACGCTGCAGCACATCGCCAGCCCCGCCAAGCGCGAGCGGATCGCGCGCGAGACCCTGGACATCTACGCCCCGCTGGCCCGCTCCATCGGCGTGCACCGCATCTGCACCGAGCTGGAGGAGCTCGCCTTCGAGCACCTCAACCCGGTGGCCCGCGACGCCATCAACCGCCGGCTGGAGACCCTGCGCCACGACCAGGGCGGGGCCGTCAGCCTGGTCAGCCAGGAGATCTCCGCCCGGCTGGAGACCGCCGACGTGCCGGCCCGGGTCTTCGGCCGCGAGAAGAACGCCTACTCGATCTGGCGCAAACTTCAGCGCAAGTCGATTGGATTCTCTCAGCTTTCCGACATCTACGCCTTCCGGGTGATCGTCGACACCGAGGAGGACTGCTACCGGGCGCTGGGCGTCATCCATCGCGCCTGGCCCTCGATCCCCGAGCGGTTCAAGGACTTCATCTCCACGCCCAAGCGCAACAACTACCGCTCGCTGCACACCACGGTGGTGGGGCCGCGCGGCATGCGCATCGAGATGCAGATCCGCACCGAGGCCATGGACCGGGTGGCCGAGGAGGGCGTCGCCGCCCACTGGCGCTACAAGGACAAGTCCTACGGCTTCGACCTGGAGCATCAGCAGGCCGCCGGCGGCCGCGATCCGCTGGTCAACCTGCGCCACCTCGTCCAGGTGCTGGAGCATGGCGGCGACCCCGAAGAGCTGATGGAGCACGCCAAGCTCGAGATGTTCCTCGACCAGGCCTTCGTCTTCACGCCCAAGGGTCGGCTGGTCAGTCTGCCCACCGGCGCCATGCCGCTGGACTTCGCCTACGCCCTGCACACCGACATCGGCGACACCTGCATCGGGGTGAAGATCAACGGCGAGCTGAAGCCGCTGCGCACGGTGCTGGCGAACGGCGACGTCGTCGAGGTGATCCGCGGCGGCAAGCCGGTGGTGCCGCCGGACTGGCGCTCGATCACGGTCACCGGCCGCGCCCGCTCGGCCATCCGCCGCCACATCCGCCAGACCGAGAAGGAAGAGTTCACCAGGCTCGGCCGCGCCACGGTCGACCAGACCTTCGCCGCCGCCGGCAAGTCGCGCAAGGACGTGTCGCTGCGGCCCGCCTTCGACCGCTTCGCCGTGGCTACCGAGGACGAGCTGTTCGACGCCGTGGGCCGCGGCCGCGTGTCGCCGCCGCAGGTCCTGGAGGCCCTGTTCCCCGGCTTGAAGGCCGAGGAGAAGAAGGCGGCCCACGAGCGCCACCGCATCGAGGACGGCCGCGCCGCCAGGCTCTATGTGCGCGGCGGCGGCCTGACCCCCGGCGTCACCATCCATTTCGATCCCTGCTGCTCGCCGCTGCCCGGCGACCGGATCGTCGGCATCCTGGAGGAGGACTCCAAGGGCCTCACGGTCCACACCATCGACTGCGACCGCCTGGCCGCGGCCGAGGACCGGGAGGACGCCTGGCGCGACCTGCAGTGGACGCCGGAGGCCGAGCGCAACGCCGTCGCCCGCGCCAAGCTGATCGCCACCATCGGCAACTCGCCGGGCGTGCTCGGGCAGGTCTGCACCATCATCGGCGAGGCCGGCGGCAACATCGTCCAGCTGCGCATGCATCACCGCCAATCCGACTTCTTCGACGTGGACATCGACGTCGACGTCAACGACGCCCGCCACCTGACCCACATCGCCGCGGCGCTCCGCGCCAACCCCAGCGTCGAGACCGTGGAGCGGCGGAAGGACTAGGGACGTTCCTTGGGGCCGTCAGGGATTGGCTACGGTGAACTCGGCGGCGAGACCCTCGGGGCGCCAGTCCAACTTGGCCTTGCCCTGCACGGCGCCTTCGAGCGCGCGGGTGATGACCGAGGTCCCGAAGCCTTTGCGCTCTGGCGGGCGCACCCGCGGGCCGCCGGCCTCAATCCACCGGATGCGGATCTCGCCGCCGGGCTCAAGACACCAGGAAATCTCGACTGACCCTTCCTGCCGAGAGAGGGATCCATGCTTGGCGGCGTTGGTCGCCAATTCGTGCACGACCATGGCCACGGCCTGAGCGCTGGCCGGCCTCAGGATCACCTCGGGTCCGGAGACCTGCAGCCGCGCGGGCGCGTCCCCGAGGCTGAACGGCGAGAGCTCCTCCTCGACCAGCGCGCGCAATTCGGCGCCGCCCCAGCGGGATTCGGCGAGAAGCTGATGGGTGGTGGCCAAGGCATGCACCCGGCCACGCAGGACGGTGCGCAGGTCGTCGACGCTTGCGCCGCGGCTGAGTGCGACGATGCTTTCGACGATGGTCATCAGGTTGTTGGCCCGGTGGTCGACCTCGCGCGCCAGGAACTTCAGGCGCTCCTCGTCGGCCTTGCGTTCGGTGATGTCCATCGAAATGCCAATCAGCCCATCGGGCTTCCCGTCGGGCGAAATCAACGCCTCGGCGCGGGTGCTGAACCAGCGAGTCTGACCGTCTGCGCGGCGATATTGGTACTCGACCTCAAAATGGCGGCTCCCCGAATGGCGCGCCGCCTCGGCGGCCGATCCGATCCGGTCGAGTTCGCCGGGGAGGTAGTTTGGCGTCAGGTCCGCCATGGTGGGCCGCGCGTCCCGCGGCCATCCGATAAGCGCGTTGAGCTCCGGATTGGGCGCGATGGCGCCGGTCGGATCGACCCGCCAGGCGGCCATCCGTCCGGCCCGCAAGGCCATTTGCAACTGGCGCTCGGACTCTCGGATCGCCTCCTCGGAAAGCCGCTGATCCGTGACGTCGATAAGGGTGCCTACATAGCGCGTGGCGGTCAGTTGGCCCGCGGCGTTGGGTTCGAAGATGGCTTCGCCCGAGGCGGTGACCCAGCGCACTTCGCCGGAGGGCCGCACGATCCGGTAGTCGTACCGGGCACGGTCGCGCACCATCGGATCCAGCGCTCGCGCCGCCTGGGCGGAAGTCCGCGGAAAGTCGTCCGGATGGGTGACGGCGACGACCATCTCGTAGGTCACCTGCGCATCAGGCGCGAAGCCGCAGATTTCCCGCGCTCTGGGCGAATAGACCATCTCGTTGGTGGTGAGACGCCATTCCCAGATTCCGACCCCGCCGGCCTCGGTGGCCAGGGTCAGCCGTGCTTCGTTGTCTCGCAGGGTCTCTTCGGACCGCCGGGCCCGCGCCTCTGCTTCCGCTTCGCGGCTGATATCCGTGTTCGTCCCGAACCAGCGCCAGATGTTTCCCGCCGCGTCGCGCACCGGGACAACACGGGTCAGGAAGGGCCGGAGCTCGCCGTCGCGGCCGCGAAGCGGAAACACCATTTCTGCGGCTTCGCCCGCCGACTTGGTTTCCGCCCATTTCCGCTGGACGGCGGGGAAGACCGAGGGATCGTGGAGGACCGACAGCCCCTCCCGGCCTAGCGTCTCAGGGTTCTTTCCGGTGTAGGCGAGCCACGCGTCGTTGACCCAGATGATCGCGCCGTCGGCGTCAGATATCCAACAGGGCGTAGGAAGATGCTGCGCCAGTTGCCGGAACGGCAGATCCGTATCCCCGTCCTGTCCGACTGCCACGGCCGCCCCCGTCCACGCCCAATCACAACGTAACGAAGAAGCTGAGCAGCTGGTTGCGCCGCAATGCCGCCCGGTGCGCCCGCGGAGCCTGCTGGCGGCTCCGTCCACGCTCACACCCTACTGGGTCCGGGTCCTGAGGTTGATCCGGATTGGGATGTGCACGACGCCGCCTTCGACAGGCGCGCCGTCCGCCGACCACAGGTTCATACGCATGGCCGTCGCCAGCTTGACGGCGGCTTCCGAGAAGCCCAGGCCGTCGGGATCGCCGGGCTCCGGAACGCAGGACCCGACCGTCCCGTCGTCGGCGACCGTGCAGCGGACGACGCCCCGGCCCGAGGTCAGGCCCTTGGCGGCCGCCTCCGGCGGGAAGACCTTCGGCACCGACTCCGGATCGACGTTCAGCAGCCAGATCGGCGCCTTGACCGTGCGCTCGGCGGCCTTGTCCGGCGGCGACAGCCGGACCGGCACGTCGACCCACAGCGGCGCGTCGCCCGGCGCGCGGGCCAGGACGGCGGGCATGACGCGGAACTTCGGCATCAGGCTGATCGCGGCCTGGCCGAAGCCCTGACCTTTCGGACTCTCCTTGATGATCTGGCAGCGGCTAAGCGCCCCGGCGTCCCGGCCCGACCGCTGGACCTGGCAGTGCGCGGCCGCATAGCCCTCGGCCCCGCCGCCCTTGGCCGGGTAGGCCCGCGCCAGGTCGTCGAAATTGGCCGCGCTGGTCCACACCGGATTGTCCACCATGACCACGGCGTGCATCTCGAGACGGTTGCCATGGATCGGCCCGCTGACCACCGGCGCCGCGCCCATGGTGTTCGCGGCGGTGGCGGCGCCCGTTCCGTCCGAGTCGAGCTCGGTGGCGGGCGCCTTGAAGCCGACATTGACCGTCATCATCGCGGTGATCGGCCCGTCAGGACCCTGCACGGGCGTCAGCTTGAAGCTCGGCCGCATCTCCAGCGCGGCGCGGCCGAAGCCCTGGCCCGCCGGCGACTCGCCGATGACCCGGCACCATTCCGCCAGGCCATGGGCGTCGACGCGGCAGGACAGCGTCACCCGGCCGCTCGCCCCGCTGTGGTAGGCGCGCCGCGGCCAGATCGCGAGCGCGTCGCCCAGCGCGTCGTCGGAGCTGCCGGCCGAGTTGACGGTGGCGTCCGGGTGGCCCGCGATTTCGGTCGAGGGCGTCGCCGTCACCGTCACCGGCGAAACGGTCCTGGTCGGCGCGGCGCTCTCCGGCGCGGCCGCCGCGAACAGGGCCAGAAGTTCTGCAAGCATGCCGGTCGCCCCGCATCGCTGATCACGCGTGGGAGCCTAATGCAGGGCCGCGGCGACGGGTAGCCTAAGTCGCGGTCGCGGCCGCCCGCGCCTTCGCCTGCGCCGCGACCCCGGCGATGGCGTCGCGGGTCTCCTCGATCAGCCGCCCGCAGATCGGGTCCGCCTGGATGGCGCGCCAATAGGCCGAAAGCTTGGGGAGGCCGGGCAGGGGATCGCGCGCGCCGAACACGCTCGGAATCCACTCGCTCGCCAGCACCAGCTGCGGGACGATGGCGCCGTCGGCCTGGGTGAGGGCGCCGCCGACCGCATAGCCGTCCTCGCCGATGTATTCCTCAAGATAGCCGAGCGCCTCGGCCACCTTGCCCGCCGCGGCCTCGATCGCTTCCGGCGTCCAATGCCGCCGCGAGCGGCCCGACAGGTTGAACAGCGGGACCATCGCCATCACCACGTAGAAGTCGCAGATCCGCGAGAGCAGCCGCATCCTCGCCCGGCCCCAGGGGTCGGCGGGCCGCAGGCTGGGTTGCGGGAAGGCGTCCTCCAGATATTCGCAGATCACCTCCGACTCCGGCAGCGCTCGGCCGTCGTCGAGCACCAGCGTCGGCACCCGGCCGATTGGGTTGATCTTCAGATAGTCGCCCTTGGCCTCCGTCGAGGCGTGGAAGCCCGGCGGCTCGATGATCTCGACCTCCAACCCCTTGGCGTAGATCAGCAGCCGCACGCGGGTCGGAAACGGCGAGGCGTAGGTCTGATAGAGCTTCATGCGGGCGGCCTCAGGATGGGCCGCCATGATCAAGCTCACATCATCAGCTGTCATCCCGGTTTCGGCGCAGCCGAAGACCGGGACCCATAAACTCCGCGTCGCCGAACGTGGCCTGGCGCCGCGGCAGCTATCCTGAATCTCGGAGTCTATGGGTCCCGGTCTTCGCGCACCGCGAAACCGGGATGACGGCGGTGAGGAGCTAAGCCGCCATCCGCCGCTTCTCGGCCTGCCAGTCGGCGAGGATGCGGTTGATGATGTAGGGCGGCGCCCAGCCGTAGTCGGTGTCGTTGTCGCCGTCCGGATCGTCGGCCAGGAACAGCGGCGTGAAGGCGCGGTAGTTCTGTTCGATGATCGCCTCGCAGAACGAGCGCAGCAGGGTCGGATCGGCCAGTCGCCGCCCGATCGCCTCGTCGCGCACGTCCTCGCGCGCGCCCGCGCCGACCGGCAGCCAGATCATCGGATAGGGCTGTTCCCCCACCACGCCCCGCAGCTTCTGCGCGCCGGAGAAATGCAGCGGCAGCGGCTCGTCGGAGGTGGCGTAGGAGCTGGTCAGCAGGAAGGCGAGGTCGGCCGACAGGATCAGCCGGCGCGGGCGCGCCCAGTCGCTTAGGCGAAAGCCGGTGTCGATGGAGGGGCCGACGAAGTCGCGGATGATGTCGCCGCGCTCGTTGCCCGCGTGCCACTGGTCGCGCATCTCGGCCTGCAGCAGGATGGCGTCCTCGGCCGCATCGGTGCGCAGCCGCACGCCGGCGCGGCGGAAGAACACCTCGGCGTTGGGCGCCGGGAACATGGCGATCCAGGCCGTCGACTTGATGTCCAGGTCCTCGGTCAGCGTCGCCAGGTCGCAGCGGTAGGCGGACAGCGCCGCCAGCCAGATGTGGATCGCGTCCACCGCCTGGGCGCGGGTCACCAGGTCGCAGGTGTAGAGCACCTCGTCGCCGTTGCTCTTCCAGAATTCCGGCGCCGCGATGTGGCTGTTGGTCTGCTGGCGGAACGCGCGGTACTGGCCGTGAACGATCTGGTCGAAGTCGCGGTAGAAGTTGATCAGCGCCGGCAGCCAAGTTTGCCGAGACTGCTTGAACGCGGTGGAGCCGACCAGGTCGACGCTGAGAAAAAGGCGCAGGCGCGGCTTCAGGCCTTCCGGCAAATCCGCTGGGAAGGCGTTCCTCTCGTTCTGCGGCTCAGGGTTCGCTGACACGTTGCGATCTCGCCTTGGGGTGTGACGGCCGACAATCGATCGGCCGCTCGCCGAGACCGTTCGCCGCGCTCCCAACCTGCGCCTGCATCCGAACCCGACGAGGCTACGTATAACTCTGCCTCTATTCCGCGGAGTTAAGGAGGGTGGTTAAACTGGCTTCACCATGAGCGCCCGGCTCAGCGGTCGCCACAGGAGCAGGATGATCAGCCCCGCGACGGCGGCTGCGGCAGAGTGCAGCAGCCAGTAATCCGGCGCGCTCAGGCGCTCGTAGAATTGCCCCACCCAGCCGACCAGCAGCGAGCCGGCGAACACCGACAGGAAATAGATCCCGATCATCAGCGAATTGATCGCCGGCGGCGCTACGCGGCTGAACAGCGCCATGCCGATCGGATAGACGAACAGATAGGCGGTCTGCACGATCAGGTGGAACCCCAGCGCCCAGACCAGCGGGACCTTACCCGCCGGCCCGGCCAGCGCCGCGCCCAGCGCCAGCAGGGCGTAGGCCGCCACCGCCAGGCCGCAGCCGATGGCCATCTTGCCGAGCGCCGAGGGCTCGCGCCCGCGCTTGGCCTGGCCGCTCCACAGGCCGATCAGCACCGGGGCCATGCCGATGCCGACGATGGCGCTCGCCGACTGCAGCCAGGTGACCGGCAGGGTCAGCGGCCCGATCTGCCGGTCCAGGTGCGTCTTCGCCCAGATCATGTAGGCGTTCAGCACATCGCCGTTGGCGATCCAGAACAGCGCCACGACCACCAGCAGCACGCCCATCGCCGCCAGCGTCGGGATGTCCTTGCCGGTGAGCCTCGTCTGCTCGGGCCGCCGTTCGCCGCGCGGGGGCAGGGTGTCCGGCGGCATCTGGCGATAGCCGGCCAGATAGATGCTGAGGCTGATCAGCATGCCGACGCCCGCCGCCCCGAAGCCCCAGTGCCAGCCGACCACCTCGCCCAGGGTCCCGCAGATCAAGGGCGCGGTGAACACGCCCACATTGGCGGCCATGTAGAACAGTTGGAAGGCGTCGGTCCGCCGGCGGTCCGCGCCGCGGTAAAGGTTACCCACCTGGGCGGAGATATTGCCCTTCAGCAGCCCGCAGCCGCAGATCAGCAGCGCCAGCGCCAGCAGGAACGGCGCCTCGAAGGCCATCAGGAAATGCCCCGCCGCCATCATCGCCCCGCCCAGCAGGACGGCGCGCTTCTGGCCGAGCAGGAGGTCGCCGATCATCCCGCCGAACACCGGGGTGAAGGAGCAGAAGCCGGCGTAGAGCCCGAAGATCTCCGAACTCACCGCCTGCGGGCTCATCGGCCCGAACACCCGCGTAAGCCCGGTCCGAAAGGCCGCGAACCCGGCCACATGCTCCACATGGCCTACGTGCAGCAGCTGGCTGGTCATGTAGAGCACCAGCAGCGCCTGCATGCCGTAGAACGAGAACCGCTCGAAGGCCTCCATGAACGCCAGATAGGCCAGGCCCGCCGGATGGCCGAGGAAGGCGCGATCGGCGTTCAGAGGTTCGGCGGTGAGGGCGGCTTCGGCGACGGCCATGACGCTCAAGCTTTCAGGCCCGCGGCCTGGCGGCAAGCGCCGATCTCAGGGCGCCGCACCCGGCCGATAGAGCGACAGCTCGCTGCCTTGATAGACCCGGGTCCACGGGCCGCCCGGCGGCCGATCGGCGCCGGAAACCACCACCGCGGCCGCCTGCGCCAACGCCTCGGGGGGTGCGTCGCCCGCTGGCCCCAGGATCACGCGGGGCCGCGCGTCCAGGCCGAGGAACCCCAGGTGCCCGTCGTTGGCGTCGGGCGCCAGCAGCAGCACCTCGCCGGCGCGGGGCAGGGCGGGCGCGATCTTCGCCACGTCGCGGGCGAGCGCACTGCGCTGGCCGATCAGCCCGGCTTCCCAGACCTGGTCGAGCTGGGTGGAGAGCACTGCCAGCGCCAGTGTGAGCCAAAGCCCCGCGAGCGCCGCGCGGAGGCGAAGCGCCAAGGCGCCCGCGGCCAGGACGACCGCCGCCGCGGCCAGCGCCTGATAGGGCGTCTTCAGGCCCAGGGGCGCGCGCACCGGGTCGTTGGCGAAAAAGGCGGTGAGCGCGCTGGCGTCCCAGGGGAACAGCACGATGCCGGTGTGCAGGCAGACGATCAGGCCCGCGAGCCCGGCCAGCATGGCGCCGGCGGCCGCCAGCGCCGCAACGCGTCCGACCGGCCGGCCCAGCGCCGGCGCCGCGGCGATCCAGACCATCGGCGCGAAGAACTCGAAATAGCGCCCCCAGAGCCGTCCGGTCTCGCCGGGCGTCGAGGCGATCTTCATCGCAAAAACGGCCGCCATCGCCACCGTGGCGCCCAGCGCCAGCACGACCAGCAGGAAGATCAGGTCGCGCCCATCCGCGATGAATCGGCCCCCGTCCGGGGACGATCGGGCCGCGCGCCACCGGCTCACCAGGTCGGAAAGCCCGATCACGACCGGCGCGCCGACCAGCACCGCGCAGGCGCTGGTCATGGCCGCCAGGCTGAAGAGGCCCTGCAGGATCTCGTGCGGCCCCGGCTTGAGCGCGACCAGGGCGCCATAGGTCGAGGAGACATAGAAGGCGAGGGGATGTTCCGCCGGCTCCTGGGCCGCGATCTGGATCAGGTTGCCGACCGCGAAGAACACCACGCCCGCCAGCAGCGCCCGAACCGGCAGCCGCCGCCAACCGCCGCTGACCGCCGCGTCCAGCACCGCCACGCCCCCAAGCGCCGCCAGGCTCGCCACGCCGTTCGGTTTCACCAGCACCAGCGCCGCGCCCAGCGCGCCGGCCAGTACCGCGTGCGTGAGCTCGCGGCTGCGATACCAGCGCCCGGTGGCCACGCAGAGCAGGGCGAGCACGCCCACGAACAGCCCCTCGGCCAGGTTCGAGAAGGCGAAGCGGTAGTAGGGAAAGCCGATGGCTAGCAGCAGCAGCGCCAGCTGCTCGGGCTTGGGCGCCTTCGCCGCGCTCGCCCGCCACAGCAGCAACAGGCCGCCCAGGTAGGCCGCCGAATTGACCAGCCGATCCCCGACGATCAGCGGGGCGCCCAGTTCGTAGACCGCGCGGATGACGCTCAAATGCACGCCGTTGTTGGCCGTCGCCACATAGGGGTTCAGCGTGTCCACCACCTGCGGCGGATAGAGCGCGCGGATCAGATAGGCCGCCTCGTCGCTGGGGAACAATGGCTCCGGCAGGGCCAGGCGGGCCACGTAGAACCCAAGGATCGCCAGCGCGACCAGCGCGGCCGCCGCCCACCCAAGACGCTGGATCCAGATCCGCACGCCAAGCCTATCCGTTCGGCAGATGCGCCAGCACGAACTCGACCCCGCGGACGGCGGAGTCTCCATAGGTGCGTCCCAGGACCGTGGTGTGCGAGGCGCCCGCGACCGCCTCAAAGGTCCCGGCCCTGGCGGCCCGTTCGGGTGTCCTGCGCGGGTCGTCGGGCCAAACCCCTTGGTTTCTGGCGCCTTCTCCCCGGTCGGCGACGATGACCGCCACGGGCCACTTGGGATCATAGGGCGGTGCGAGCTTGGCTTCGGCGGCGCTTTGCGGCCACAGGCTGACCTCTTCAGACGCCGTTCGCGCATGGCGGCCGGAGACGTAGGCGTGACGCTTCTCGGCGCTCCCCTGCGGCGGCAGGCCGATTCGGTCGCCGGCGGTCCAGTAGAGCGGCAGCGTCGTCCCCACGCTCGCCGACACCGCCGCGACCCGGCTGATCGCCGTGAACGGGCCCAGGAACTTCTGCGTCCCGGGATTGTCGATCTGCTCGGGCGTGGTCGCCTCGATCAGCACCAGGCCGGCCACCTTGTCGGGATTGCGCCCGGCGAACAGCCGCGTGTTCAGCCCGGCCATCGAATGGCCCATCAGGATGAAGGGCCCGCGCTCGCCGGACGCGGCGATCAGCTTTTCGAGGTCCGCAACGATCGCCTCGCTGTCGCGCGGCCTCGGCCCCGGATCGGACCAGCCCATGCCGGCGCGGTCGTAGGCGCAGGACCGGATCCCCTTGGCGGTCAGCTTCTCCTGGATCGCGGCGAAGTCGGCGGCCAGGCCAAAGGCGCCGGCCTCCATCCACACCGTCGGCGTGGCGCCCGCCGCGGGGCCCGCGCAGACCAGCCGCAGCTTGCGCCCGCCGATATCGACATAGACGCCGCTCGGCTTGAACGGCCCGGCGGTCGCCACCATCGCCCAGCCGGCGGCGATCCAGACGGCGACGACGACAGCGATTCCAATGAGCATTCGAGCGAGCACCCTGCGCATATGGCCACCTAAGGGTGCGCCGCGTTCCGCTGCAACAGCCGACCTCTTTCGAGCGCCCCTAAAGCGCGTTATCTGGGGTCCATGAACACTGAACAGGTCCTCGACGAATTCCGCGGCGCCGGCGCTCTGCGCGAAGGCCATTTCATCCTGGCGTCCGGCCGCCATTCGCCGATGTTCCTGCAGAAGAACCTGGTCTTCCAGTTCCCGGAGCGCACCGCGCGGCTGTGCAAGGCGCTGGCCGAGAAGATCGAGGCCGCGGTCGGCAAGCCCGACGTCATCGTCTCGCCCGCCGTCGGCGCGATCATCCCGGGCTACGAGACCGCCCGCTGGATGGGCGTGCCGGCGCTCTATGTCGAACGGGAAGACGGCGAATTCCGCCTGCGCCGCGCCTTCAAAATCGCCCCCGGCGCCAAGGTCGTGGTCATCGAGGACGTGATCACCACCGGCGGCTCGTTCCGCGAGGCCACCAAGCCCATCGAAGCCGCCGGCGGCGTGGTCGTCGCCTGCGCCTGCATCGTCGACCGTTCCGGCGGCAAGGCCGACGTCGGCTATCCCCTGATCGCGCTCGCCACCGTCGACGTGCCGTCCTACGCCCCCGACGAAATCCCGCCGGAGCTCGCCGCCCTGCCGGCGGAGGAGCCGGGGAGCAAGAGGCTGAAGGGATGAGCGGAGTTGGGGATGTCTAAGCTCAGGTTAGGCGTGAACATCGACCACGTGGCCACCGTGCGGAACGCCCGCGGCGAGGGCTATCCCGACCCGGTGCGGGCGGCCGAAATGGCGCTGGCCGCCGGCGCCGACGGCATCACCGCCCATCTGCGCGAGGACCGCCGCCACATCTCCGACGCCGACATCGACGCGCTCGCCGCCACCTGCCGCAAGCGCGGCCGCCCGCTCAACTTCGAGATGGCCGTCACCGTCGAGATGGAGGCCATCGCGCTCGCCCACCTGCCGCACGCCGCCTGCCTGGTGCCCGAGCGGCGCGAGGAGGTGACCACCGAGGGCGGTCTCGACGTGGTCGGCGGCCACAATCGCATCGCGCCGTTGGTGGCAAAGCTCGTTGATGCGGGACTCCGCGTCTCCTGCTTCATCGACGCGGACCTGAGCCAGGTCGCCGCCGCCAGGTCGGTCGGCGCCCAGGTCGTCGAGCTGCACACCGGCGCCTATTGCCAGGCGGTGCGCGAACGGCTGCCGCAGGCCGCCGCCCTGCTGCAGAACCTCAAGGCCGCCGCCAGCGAGGCCCACCGCCTGGGGCTGGAGGTCCACGCCGGCCACGGCATCGACTACGAGACCGTGAAGCCCGTCGCCGCCATTCCCGAGCTCATGGAGCTCAACATCGGCCACTTCCTGATCGGCGAGGCGATCTTCATCGGGCTTGGCCCCGCCATCCAGCGCATGCGCGCCCTGATGGATGAAGCCCGCGCCACGAGAGCGGCGTGATCGTCGGCCTGGGGTCGGACCTCTCCGACATCCGCCGGATCGAGAAGACCCTGGAGCGGCACGGCGAGCGCTTCACCAACCGCATCTTCACCGAGCTCGAGCGCACCCGCTCCGACCGCAAGGCCGACCGCGCCGCCTCCTACGCCAAGCGTTTCGCCGCCAAGGAGGCCTGCGCCAAGGCGCTCGGCACCGGCATGCGCCGCGGTGTTTTCTGGCGCGACATGGGGGTCGTCAACCTGCGCTCCGGCCAGCCGACCATGGCGCTGACCGGCGGCGCCCACGCCCGCCTCCTGGAGCTCATGCCCCCCGGCCACCGCCCGGTCGTCCACCTCTCGCTGACCGACGACCATCCCTACGCCCAGGCCTTCGTGATCATCGAGGCCTTGCCGGAATAGAAGGCGTCCACGAACCACACGAACCACACGAACCAGAGGCCGCGAAGCGGCGCCTTCCTATTCCGACACGAAGGTCACGAAGGGCACGAAGACCACAAGGGAGCCTGGTCAGGTCGCGGCGCTGGCGCAGGCAGAGTGTCTTCGTGTCCTTCGTGGTCTTCGTGTTCAATGACTGAGCCTCCGCTGCCGCGGAGGCTCGGAAGCCCTCACCCGTTCGTGGGGTTTGCAACGCTGTCCGGACAACTTCTCCCCGGCACAAACCTTGCTCGCGGCGTGGCATCCGCGTAGCAACGGCCCGTTCCGCGACAGCGGTCCACAAGGCCGATCCCCCAAGGACTCTAGATGAACGATACCGCCAAGGCTTCCGCGCCTCCCGAGCAATCCGGCGCGATGGCCGAACTCGTCGAGATCGTGAAGACGATTGTCTACGCCCTCTTGATCGCGCTGTTCCTGCGGGTGCTGTTCTTCCAGCCCTACACGATCCCCTCGGCCTCGATGGAGCCCAATCTCTACGAGGGCGACTACATCATCGTGTCCAAGTGGACCTACGGCTATTCGAAGTTCTCCATTCCCTTCGCGCCGCCGCTGTTCTCCGGCCGGATCGCCGAGCAGGCCGCGCACCGCGGCGACATCGTGGTCTTCGCCCTGCCGCACGACCCGCACGTCGACTACATCAAGCGCATCATCGGCATCCCGGGCGACCGCATCCAGATGAAGCAGGGCCTGCTCTATCTGAACGGCGTGCAGGTGCCCCGCGTGAAGAAGGGGACCTTCCGCGAGGACAGCGGCTATGGCTTCATGCACGACGTCACCCGCTACCAGGAGACGCTTCCCGGCGGGAAGACCTACATGACCAACGACTTCGGCCCCGACGGCGACCTCGACAACACCGACGTCTTCGTCGTGCCTGAGCACCACTATTTCATGATGGGCGACAACCGCGACAACTCCTCCGACAGCCGGGTCTCGCCCGAGGCCGGCGGCGTGGGCTACGTCCCGGCGGAAAACCTGGAAGGCAAGGCGCGGATCATCCTGCTCTCCTGGTCGAAGGGCGCCTCGATCTTCAAGCCGTGGACCTGGGTTCTGAACCTCCAGCCCCATCGGTTCTTCAACTTGCTGCAATGAACACGCCCCTCTCATGAACACGAGAGTCGCGGCGATCGCTGAGCTGGAGCGCCGCATCGGTCACAGCTTCGCCGACCGCGAGCTTCTGGAACGCGCGCTGACGCACGGCAGCGTCACCAAGGGCTCGCCCAAGATCGCCGACTACCAGCGGCTGGAATTCCTCGGCGACCGGGTGCTGAACCTGGTCGTCGCCGAACAGCTCATGCGTCTGCAGCCCGAGGCCACCGAGGGCGCGCTGTCGAAGCTGATGAACCAACTGGTCAACTACCGCGCCTGCGCCGACGCCGCGCGCCGCGCGGGCCTGCGCGATGCGCTGCGCGTCGACGCCAGCGCCACCAAGATCGGCGCCCGGGACAACGAGCGCGTGCTGGGCGACGCCTGCGAGGCCCTGATCGCCGCCCTCTACCTCGACGCCGGCTTTCCCGCCGCGCGGGACTTCATCCTGGCCTTCTGGGCCGATCTGTTTCTCCACCTCGATGCGCCGACCAAGGACCCCAAGACGATGTTGCAGGAATGGGCCATGGCCCGCGGCCTTCCGCTCCCCGAGTACCGGGTGATCAAGCAGGAAGGTTCGGCGCATGAGCCGGTCTTCACCATCCAGGTCGGCTTGCCGGGCCTGGAGGCGATGACCGCCGTCGCCGGCTCCAAGCGCGAGGCCGAGCGTCTCGCCGCCGACGCCATGCTGACCGCTCACGCGGGGCCGATGTCATGACCAAAGCCGGTTTCGCCGCCATCATCGGCGCGCCCAATGCGGGCAAGTCGACGCTCACCAACCGCCTGGTTGGCGCCAAGGTCTCCATCGTCACGCAAAAGGTCCAGACGACCCGCTTCCCGGTGCGCGGCGTCGCCATGGCCGGCGACGCCCAGATCGTGCTCGTCGACACGCCCGGGATCTTCCAGCCCCGCCGCCGGCTCGACCGCGCCATGATCCGCGCCGCCTGGGGCGGCGCCCAGGACGCCGACGTCATCGTCCATCTGGTCGACAGCCAAGCCGAACTCGCCGCCGAGGGCCCTGGCGGCAAGGCCGCCGACCGCAAGGCCGCCATCGACGTGGAATCCATCGTCGAGGGCCTGAAGGCTGCCGGCAAGACCGCGATCCTGGCGCTCAACAAGATCGACGGCATGAAGCGCGAGACCCTGCTGGCCTTGTCGAAAAAGCTTTTCGATACGGGCGTCTACAGCGAGGTCTTCATGATCTCCGCCGCCGACGGCAATGGCGTCGACGACCTCCTGAAGCGGCTCGCCGAGCTGATGAAGGAAGGCCCCTGGTTCTATCCGGCCGAACAGACCGCCGACATTCCGGCCCGCCTGCTCGCCGCCGAGATCACCCGCGAAAAGCTCTACCTGCGGGTCCATGAGGAGCTGCCCTACGCCGCGGCCGTCGAGACCACCGCCTTCGAGGAGCGCAAGGACGGCTCCGCGCGTATCGAGCAGACCATCTATGTGGAACGCGAAAGCCAGCGCCCGATCATCCTGGGCAAGGGCGGCCAGACCTTGAAATGGATCGGCCAGAAGGCGCGCGAGGAACTGTGCGAACTCCTCGACCGCCCGGTCCACCTGTTCATCCACGTCAAGGTCGACGAACGCTGGGCCGACAAGCGGGAGTTCTACGGCGACGTGGGCCTGGATTTCGACGCCTAGGGCGCCGGCCTCAGCGGCTGGTCACATAAACCGGAGTCTGCGCCCAGGCGGGGTCGCCGACGACCGTGAGCTGGGCGAACAGCCGCCGCAGGGGGAACATCAACTGATGGCCGGCGACGCCCGACACCCCGCCGAACGCCTTGACCACCGCGTCGGCCAGGTGCGCGTGGCGCCCGGGCGCGAACCGCTGCGCCGCCTCGAGTCCAAACGCCAACAGCATCATCAGCGCCGTGGCGGCCAGGGCGCGTCGGCCGGCCGCGCGCGAGACCGCGACGCCCAGCACCGCGTAGGCGGCGAGCCGCTCGATGTTGGCGCTGGCGATGTGCGGCCGAAGCCCGATCGGGCAGAGGGTGACAAAGGCGATGGCGGCCACGCCGAGCACGGCGGCGGCGATCACCGTCTTGGAAGGTTTCGCGCGGCGGCGGTTTCGCCCGGCATAGGGTGGCGTGCTGGTCATCGGCTGTTCTGCCCGTCCTGTCTGCCGCGACCCTCGCACGGCAGAGCTTAAGACCCGGTTCCGATCCGCGCGGATTTTCAGCTCTCGGGCGGGTCCTGATCCGACGACGGCGGTTGGCGCGGCGCGGCGCGGCCGCGGATCAGCACGCGCAGGCCCGCGATCAGCAGCGAGGCCAGCAGCACCACGACCCAGGTCATCGGGTCGCTGAGGGAAAGATGGTCGAGTATCGCTCCGACTCCTCAAGCTCTGGGCGCAAGGTGTCGCGCCGGGCGGGGCCCGTCAAACCCGCCGTTGCCGCTTGACACGTCCGCCCTTAGTGTTCTCTATATGTTCTCATCTCCCCCGCGAAGCGGCGGGAGGGGGACCGCCCGCCGAAGAGCGGGTGGTGGAGGGGGCGAGCCGCCGCAAAGCCTTGCGAAACACACTCATCACTAAGCGCGCCCGCGCCTTGCGCAAGACCATGAGCGAGCCCGAGGTCATGCTCTGGCAGCGATTGCGCGGGCGCGGACCCGATAAGCCGACCTTTCGGCGGCAACATCCCTTCGGCAAGATCATCGTCGACTTCTATTGCCCGGCGGCTCGGCTGGCGGTGGAGGTGGATGGCGCGACCCATTGGGACGATGAAGCGCGTGCCAAGGACGAAGCGCGCGACCGCTGGCTGATGAAGCAGGGCGTTCACGTGCACCGGGTCCCGGCGGGGGCGCGTGTACCGCGAACTCGGGTCGGTGACTGATGCGATCCTGGTGCAGGCCGAGGCGCTGATCGAGGCGGGGAGGCCGTGTGCGCGGCTCGCCCCCTCCACCATCCGCTCTTCGGCGGATGGTCCCCCTCCCGCCATCGCTGCCGCGATGGGGGAGGTGCGCTCTTGTGCTACCTACGACCCGATGGAATTCGAAGACGACGCCTTCGTGCTCTCGGCCCGCGCCTTCGGGGAGTCTGGCGCGATCGTCGAGCTGCTGACCGCGCGGCACGGCAAGTACGCCGCCCACGTGGCCGGCGGCGCGTCGCGCAAGATGAAGCCGTTCCTGCAGGCCGGCGCCCAGGTGCTGGTCCGCTACCGCGCCCGGGTCTCCGACCAGTTGGGCGCCGCCAGCCTTGAGCCGGTGGGCGAGGGGCCCTCGGCCCTGTTCGACGACGCCCTGGCGCTGGCCGGCCTCGCCGCCGCCGCCGCGGTGGCGGCAGGCGCGCTTCCGGAGCGCGAGCCGCATCCGGGCGCCTATCTGGCCTTCGAGGCGCTTAGCCAGGCGCTGGCCGCCACCGACTACTGGCCGGCCGTCTTCGTCCGCTTCGAGGCGGGCCTGCTGCAGGAGCTGGGCTTCGGTCTCGACCTCTCCAAGTGCGCCGCCACCGGAGTCACCGACGACCTCATCTACGTCAGCCCCAAGACCGGCCGCGCCGTCTCTCGCGCCGCCGGCGAGCCCTATCACGAGCGGATGCTGGCGCTGCCGCCCTTCCTGCTCTCCAGCCAGTCGCGGCTGGAGGCGGGCGACGTCGGCGCGGGCCTGGCCTTGACCGCCCACTTCCTCGAACAGTTCATCTTCAATCCGATCAACCGTCCCTTGCCGCCCGCGCGGCTTTGGCTGGTCGACCGGCTGAACGAGGCGGGCCGGCTCTGACGGCGCGCGAATCGGCGGGCCCGGCGCTAAGGTCGCCCCTGGCCTGGGTGATCGCCGCCCCTTAGGAGCCGCCGGTCCGATGCCCTATTCCGCCCCGGTCTTCGATCAACATGTCGCCGCGCTGATCGCGCGCATGAAGCCGGCCTCGGTTCTCGATATCGGGCCGGGCGCCGGCAAGTACGGCCGGATGATCAAGGCGCTGCGGGAGGGCGGCGCGGAGATCGGCTCGCTCACCGCCGTCGAGATCGACGCCAGCTACGTCGAGCGGTTCAAGCTCGGCGAGGTCTATGACGACATCCAACTCGCCGACGCGTCGGCCATGCCCGATGTCGATCCCGACGGGCATTGGGACCTGGTGATCCTGGGCGATGTGCTGGAGCATTTCCGCAAGTCGCGCGGCGCGGACCTGATCGACTATCTCTACTACAGGACGAAATACATCATCGTCGTGGTGCCGATCGATTTCATCCAGGGGGCCTGGGAGGGGCATCACGCCGAGGCCCATATCTCCACCTGGTATGCGAGCGATTTCAGCCGCTACAAGGCGGCCACGGTCAGCTGGGCCGCGCCCGAGGGCGGCGAGGTTCAGATGGTGATGATCAACGGCCTGCGCGCCGATCCCGCCTCCGACTTCATCCTCGCCCGGGACCTGCCGTCGTCGGGGATCTTCAGCGCCCCGTGACCGCGGCCGGCGCGGCCTTGCCGGGCCGAGGACCGGAGCGCGGCGGGGCGGTCTTGGCCGCGGCGACGCCCGCCGCCTTGAGGAACGGGTCGACGGCGGCCTGGCGGTCGGCGGCGAAGATCTCCTCGGAGCGGGCGGCGAGCGTGCTGGTCAGGTTCGCCTCCGCCAGCACGGCCAGCCGGAAATCCCCCGGCGCGGCCAGCGGCGCCTCGCCCTCGGCCTTGTCCGGCAGCGGCGCGATCTCCGGCTGCGTGCAGGCCAGGGCGCCGGTCAGCGAGCGGACGCAATATTCCCGCTCCAGGAAGGCGGCCAGTTTCCAGCGATAGCTGTCGGGACCGCCGGCGGCCGGCCGGACCTGGGTCACCGCGGCGTTCACGAACAGCGCCCGGCGCACGGTCATCTCCTCGCGCCGCCCGGCCTTCATCAGGCTCAAGGGCAGGTCGAGATTGGCGGCGCTCGTGGTGTGCTCGCTGCGCGTGACCACCACCTCGGCGGCGGGCGGCGCGGCGGGCGGGGCGTCGGCCTGGATCACTGCGGGCCTGGATCGCGCAGCGCGTCCAGCCGCGCCTTGGCCGCCGGGTCGGTCGGCAGCGCAAAGCGGATCGGGATATTGATCCGCCCGCCGGCGGTCGGCACGCCATCGACCGTCTGCGGTCGCATGCGGAACAGCGTCGCCAGCTGCAGCGTCGCCTGGCGGAAGTCCTCACGGATCGCGTCGGGCAGGCCGAAGGTCTCGGCCCCGGTGGCCACGCAGTCCGTCAGCCGCCCGTCCCGGTCCACGCCGCAGGACAGGGCCGTCCAGGTCTCGAAGTGGCCCTTCACCGCTTCGGCCGGGTAGAAGCGCGCCATGTCGGCGCCGGTCGGCTTGTCGAACCAGTCCGGCTTGACGATGCGCGGGGCCGCGGCGACGGGCGGGGCCTGCTCAGCCGCGACGTAGCTCACCGGCGTTCGCAGCGGCTGGGCGCTGGGCGCAGGGGCCGGCGCGGCCGCCGGCGTCGGTTTGGCGGCGCCCTCATGCACCGGCATCGGCGGCAGGGGCGGCATCGGCCGGTCGGGGTCGCCGCGGCGCCCTGGCGTGGCGTCGGGCGTGAACACCACCGGGAAGACGGTGTGGCCCTCCCGCGGGTTCGGCGTCGGCGGGATCCGCGCCTGGTAGTAGCGGCTGAGGTCCACGGCGGCCTGGCCGAACGCCGCCTTCAACCGCTCGTCCGCCGCGCCGCTGGTCGCGCCCGTGACCACCGTGTCCACCGCCGCGCAGGCCTTCAGCCGGCCCTGCACGGTCACCGCGCAGCTGATCCGCACCTCGGCGCTCGCGCCGGCCTTGAGCGCCGCGGCCGGGTAGGCGCGCAGGATGTCCGCGTGGCTCGGCAGGGCCAGCCAGATCGAGGTCCGAACGATCGTGCAACCTTCGCCGCGCGCCTCGCGCGCCGGGTCGCAGCTGTACTCCGGGTGTGCGGCGGCGAAGACGTCGGCCGCCGCGCGTTCCGGCGCGCCGGGGCCCGGCTGGGCGGCCCAGGCGAGGCCGCCGGCGCCCAGCGTCGCGACGCCGGCGAGGGCGAGGCCGGTCCAGCGCCGCGACGCCGCAGGCAAGGGAGACTTCAGCATGGCGATCCTCTCCTTCAAGGGATGGCCCGGGCCCGACGGCCAGTGGCAGCCGAGCGGCAGGGACCGCGTCGCGATCTGGGTCTTGAGCAGCAGCTCGGCGTAGGCGCGCCGCGCCTGCGGAAAGCGCCCGATCACCGTGGCGTCGCAGGCCAGCTCCTGGTCGATGCGCAGCACGCGCACGGCCACATGGACCAGCGGGTTGAACCAAGCCACGCACTGCAGGGCGCAGGCCACAGCATTGACCCCCGCGTCGCCGCCCGCCAGGTGCGCGCGCTCGTGCGCCAGGATCAGGTCGCGCTCGGCCGGCGCGAAGCGGGCCTCGAAGTCGGCGGGCGCCACGATGCGGGGGCGGAACACGCCGACCACGGCCGGGCCGACGTCGGGGCCTTGCGCCCAGAACAGACGCGGCGTGTCTGACGCGGTCAGCCGGCCCATGGCGCGGGTGAAACGGGCCTGGCGCCGCAGCACCAGGGCGGCCGCCGCAAGCGCGCCGGCCAGCCAGAGGCCGAAGACCAGAGTGGCCGCGTCGGGCGTGCTGGCCCGCGCCGCCGCCGGGGCCTCGACGGTGAAGGCTTCCGCCATGCCCGCCGCCGCAGTCTCGGCGCGGGCGACCATCGGACCGATCGGGGTGGCGATCTGCGGGTGGGGCGCCAGCACCGCCGCGGCGGCCGCCAGCGGGGCCAGCCACAGCAGATAGGCCGCGCGCGCCCCGAACCGCAGCCGCACGATCCGCCGCACCGCGAGCACGAACAGCACCGCCGCGCCCGCCGCCAGGTTGGCCTTGAGCAGGCCCAGCAGGATCGCCGCGATCATGGCTCGAACCCCTCGATCAGCTTCTTCAGCGCGGCGATGTCCTCAGGGGTCAGCGCGCCCGTCTCGGAAAAATGGCTGACCAGCGGCGCCAGCCGGCCGTCGAACAATCGGTCCAGCAACCCCTGGCTCTCGGCGCCCACATAGTCGGCGCGCGCGATCAGCGGCCGGTAGAGATAGCGCCGACCGTCCCGCGTCGCGGCCACGGCGTGCTTTTTCAGCAGGCGATTGATCAGGGTCTTCACCGTCGCCTCGGTCCAGCCCTGCGGCCCAGCCACCTCGGCGGATATCTCCTCGGCGGCCAGCGGGGCCTTGGCCCACAGCGCCTCCATGACCACGCTCTCTGCGCCGCTGATCTTCATGGACGTTTACACCCGTAATCGACACCTATTGATTACGCCCGTAATCGTCAGTGTCAAGGGCGTGCGGAAGAAGAAGGAGCCACGGACGGACACAGACGCGCACGGACCTGTCCTGCCGCTTGAGAGGCCGAAGGCCATCTTCCGAGAGGCTCTGCTTAGGATCAGAAGGCGAACTGCGCTCGCCAAGGGCAAGGCGCGTCCGTGTGCGTCTGCGTCCGTCCGTGGTGCAAATTCTTCTCCGCGCCGCAGCGACGCCGCCCCCGCCGCCCTCTAGTGTCGAACCCACAAACCCTGCCTGATTCTGACAGACCTCATGACCGACACCACCCTCACGCCGCCCGGCGCCCCCGGCGACCGGATCATCGACGAGCCGCTCTCCGAGGCGCTCTCCCGCCGCTATCTGGCCTATGCGCTCAGCGTCATCACCGACCGGGCGCTGCCCGACGTGCGCGATGGGCTGAAGCCCGTGCAGCGCCGCGTGCTCTACGCCATGCGCGAGATGCGGCTGAACCCCGACGCGGCCGCCCGCAAATGCGCCAAGGTGGTCGGCGAGGTGATGGGCGGCTATCACCCGCACGGCGACCAGTCGATCTACGACACCCTGGTCCGCATGGCCCAGGACTTCGCCCAGCGCTATCCGCTGGTCGACGGGCAGGGGAACTTCGGCAACATCGACGGCGATAACCCCGCCGCCATGCGCTACACCGAGGCCAAGCTCACCGCCGCCGCCACGCTGCTGCTGGACGGCATCGACGAGGACGCCGTCGACTTCAAGCCGACCTACGACGGCCAGGACGAAGAGCCGGTCGTGCTCCCCACCGGCTTCCCCAACCTGCTCGCCAATGGCAGCACCGGCATCGCCGTCGGCATGGCGACCTCCATTCCGCCGCACAACGCCGCCGAGCTGATCGACGCCTGCATCGCGCTCCTCAGCAAACCCAGCGCCACCACCGCCGAGCTGATGGAGCATGTCAAAGGCCCCGACTTCCCGACCGGCGGCGTGATCGTCGAGCCGCACGCCAGCCTGCTGGAAACCTACGAGACCGGCCGCGGCGGCGTGCGCCTGCGCGCGCTCTGGACCAAGGAGATGCTGGGCAACGGGACCTACCAGATTGTCGTCACCCAGGTGCCCTACCAGGTGAAGAAGGCCGACCTGGTCGAGCAGCTCGCCGAACTGATCGAGGCCAAGCGCGTCCCCCTGCTGGGCGACGTCCGCGACGAGAGCGCCGAGGACGTCCGCCTGGTCCTCGAGCCCAAGAGCCGCAACGTCGAGGCCGAGGTGCTGATGGAGAGCCTGTTCAAGCTCTCCGACCTGGAGAACCGCTTCAGCGTCAATCTCAACGTCCTGGACGCGCGGGGCACGCCCGGCGTCATGGGCCTCAAACAGGTGCTGCAGGCCTTCCTCGACCACCGCCGCGAGGTGCTGGTCCGCCGCGCCCGCCATCGCCTGGCCAAGATCGAGGCCCGGCTGCACATCCTCGACGGCCTGATCACCGCCTACCTCAACCTCGACGAGGTGATCCGCATCGTCCGCTACGAAGAGGACCCCAAGGCCCGCCTGATCGAGGCTTTCGACCTCTCCGAACTGCAGGCCGAGGCCATCCTCAACACCCGCCTGCGCCAGCTCGCCCGGCTGGAGGAGATGGAGCTGCGCCGCGAGCACGCCGACCTCGCCGAGGAACGCGACGGCATCGTCGGCATGCTGGCCGACGACCGCGCCCAGTGGAAGCTGGTCGGCGCCGGCCTTCGCCAGGTGAAGGCCGACCTCGGCGATCACCTCAACGCCCGCCGCTCGATCTTCGCCGACGCGCCGGAGGTCGACGCCGACGCGGCCATCGAGGCGATGATCGTGCGCGAGCCGATCACCGTGATCCTCAGCGACCGCGGCTGGATCCGCGCCGCCAAGGGCCGCGTCGACGACCCCTCGGAGCTCAAATTCAAGGAAGGCGACAAGCTGGCCTTCCTGGTCCCGGCCGAGACCACCGACAAGCTCTTGATCTTCGCCTCCGACGGCCGCTTCTTCACGCTGGCCTGCGACAAGCTCCCCGGCGCCCGCGGCCACGGCGAGCCGCTCCGCCTGATGATCGACCTCGACGACCGCGTCGGCATCGTCGACGTCTTCGTCCACAAGCCCGGCGCCAAGCGCATCCTGGCCAGCAAGGAAGGCTACGGCTTCATCCTGCCCGAGGAAGAGGCCATCGCCTTCCGCCGCGCCGGCAAACAGGTCCTCAATCCCGGTCCCAAGGGCGCCCTGGTCAGCCTCCTGCTAGGCGCCGCCGACCAGCTCGCCGTCATCGGCGACAACGGCAAGATTCTGATCTTCCCCACCGCCGAACTCCCCGAAATGCCGAGGGGCAAGGGCGTGAAACTCCAATCCTACCGCGAGGGGGGCTTACGCGACGCAACCGCCTTCCCGGAAGCCGAAGGCGCCGCCTGGATCGACACCGCCGGCCGCACCTTCGCCTGGGCCGAGTGGCGCGAGTGGCTCGGCAAACGCGCCGGCGCCGGCAAGCTCGCCCCCCGCGGCTTCCCGGCGAGCAAGCGGTTCCGGCCGAAGAGCTAGACACCCAACACCGCTCATCCCGGCGAAAGCCGGGACCCAAGCTGCGTTGAAGGGCAGGGTGCAGGGGGCGGCCAACACCCGACCGCCCTATGGGTCCCGGCTTTCGCCGGGATGAGCGGTGAGAAGGGGAGGAGGGCGCCCCACCCGTTCAAATTTGTGCAGTTGCCGCCGCCGCCGTTCCACCCTCCGATGGGTCCGGGACCGGGGGAGCCCTTTCATGACGCCACGCCGCATCGCCGCCGCCGCCGCGTTCGCGCTCGCCGCAACCCTTGCGCTCGCCGCCCCAGCCCAGGCCGGACCCTACCGCGCGCCTCGCACCGCCTATGGCCAGCCGGACCTGCAGGGCCTCTGGACCGCCGTCTCGCTGACCGGGCTGGAGCGCAATTCGCCCAACGACCCGCTCACCTTCGCCACCCCGGCCCAGGAGCGCGCCTACGAGGCCGCCGCCATGGCCGGCCAGGCCAAGGACGAGGCCGGCGGCGTGGGGCAGGGCGTCTCCGAATGGCATCCGGCCCAGCGCATGGCCCGCCTTGACGGAAAACTGCGCACCTCCTGGATCGTCTTCCCCGCCAACGGCCAGCTGCCCTATCGGCCCGAGGCGCTGGCGCGCTACCGCGCGCTCGGCAAGGCGGCGGTGAGCGGCCTGGCCGCCAACCCGGAGGACCGCCCGCCCACCGACCGCTGCCTGCTGGGCGGCTTCGCCTCGTCCACGCCGCCGATGATCAATCCCGCCGTCGCGGGGGGAAAACAGATCGTCCAGACCGCCACCGAGGTCGCCATCCTGTCGGAGATGAACCACGACCTGCGCATCGTGCGCCTGTCCACGCCGGGCCATCCGGCCCGCCATCCGCCGGCCAACGTCCGCGTCTGGCTGGGCGACAGCATCGGCCACTGGGAAGGCGAAACCCTGGTGGTCGAGACCACCAACTTCCACCCGCAGGAGACCTTCCGGGGCCCCGTCTACCTGATCTCGGCCGGCGCCCGCGTCACCGAACACTTCACCCGCACCGCCCCAGGCGAGATCCGCTACGCCTTCGAGGTCGACGACCCCGCCACCTACACCGCCCCCTGGCGCGGCGAGATGCCCCTCCACCCCGACAAGGGCCCGATCTTCGAGTTCGCCTGCCACGAGGGCAACTACTCCATGCCGCTCATGCTGCAGATCGCGCGCGCGGCGGAGAAGGGGCGGTAGGGGCGGCCGGCGCTCTGGTCCCGGCGCAGGTGGGGATTCAAGCCGAGTCCGCCAACACCGAATGACGCACCTGGCTCGGCTAAGCGGTTCAGGCCGAAGGCGTCGTGGCGTCATCTGGGATAAGGTGGCGGCATGAATCAGCCCGCGCTCCACCTCCGCGCCGATCATGGGAATGACCTTGGGACTAAGCTCGACCGCTATCTTGCGGCCTCCCATACCCAGCCGCTGTTCTTGTGTGGCGATGCGAGTGAAGTGCTCAGGTCTGTGCCAAGCAACTCAATCGATTTTTGCATGACCAGTCCGCCCTACTGGGGCCAACGCGACTACGGCGTTGACGGCATTGGCCTCGAGAGCTCTCCCGAAGAGTATATCGACGCCCTCGTCAGGGTGTTCGCGGAAGTCTACCGGATCCTCAAGCCGACGGGTTCTTTCTGGCTGAACTTGGGGGATGCCTATTCAGCAAAAAGTATGATCGGATTGCCGTGGCGTGTCGCCATCAGGATGACTGATCAACTCGGCTTCATAATGCGCAATGACGTGATTTGGCATAAAGTAAAAGGCGGGATGGATCAAAGCAAAGATAAGCTTAGAAATGTCCACGAACATATTTTCCACTTTACGAAGTCACGATCGTATTTCTATGACGCTGACGCGCTTCGAACTAAGCCCCGCGCCTCGAAAGTCGTAAACGGACGGGTTATCTCCGCGACCGGCGTATCAGGCATCAGATATCGCCGTCAGATCGAACTCTCGACGGCGCTCTCACCCGAAGAGAAGACCTGTTCCCTCAGCGCGCTTGAAAACGAGCTCAGACGGGTCGGGGAGGGTGAAATATCAGACTTCCGCATGGTCATTCGCGGCTCGCAACGCGCCACGCACTCAGACGGCGAAGGCGTTTCAGGCCGTGCTCGCGAATTGGTCGAGAAGGGTTTCTATTTCCTGCGCTACCACCCCAACGGCGCCAAGATGAGCGACGTCTGGGAGATCGTGCCTGAAGACACCAAGAGATCGCATCGTCACTTTGCGGCCTACCCCGAGGATCTCTGCAAGCGTCCGATTTCCTGCAGTTGTCCGGTCGGCGGACTGGTGCTCGATCCGTTTTGCGGCACAGGCACGACGATGCGTGTCGCGCATCGCTTGGGGCGCCGCTCGATCGGAATTGATCTTTCCTCTGAGTACCTTGAGTTCGCCGAAGAGCGATGCGCGCTGTGAGTCTGGTCTCGGAATTATTTGGGAGGGCGTCCGATAAACTCGGCGAGGATTGGAACGGTGTTGTGGAGGCGCAGCAATGCCCTTTCCTCGGTCGAAAATGTTGGAAGACCCGGAAGAGCGACCCCAGCACCTCTATTGGCACCTGCACGGTGGCTTACGGTCGTCCACCTGCGCCGGTCATTATCTGTCCGACGCGTCTCATCGAGCGGCGGCAGATATTCACGGACTGCCTCCATCTTTTGACTCTGCATGAGCCGGGCAACGAGCTGCACATCGTTCCGGAGGTGACCATCCCAGGGGGAAGGATCGACTATTTTGTGGTGTCCTCCCGGGACGGACGAGTCCGCGACTTCGTTGGCGTGGAGTTGCAGACGCTGGACACCACCGGAACGGTTTGGCCCGAGCGTCAGCGGCTTTTGCGCGAACTTGGCGTCGCGCGAGGGGATGACGCCGAGGCGTCTCCAAAGCCGTTCGGGATGAACTGGAAGATGACTGCCAAGACTATTCTCGTCCAGATGCATCACAAGATTCAGACATTCGAGCATGTAAACAAAAAGCTGGTGCTCGTTCTCCAGGACCGGCTCCTTGAGTACATGACCAGAGAGTTCAATTTTGGACATCTCAACAACCCCGGATCGATCGGCGATCCGATGCACATGCACGCCTATGGACTTCGACGGAGTCCAGACAACTCGCTGGTTCTAAGGCTCGACGCCCGCCTAAGCACTGACTCCGAAGGGATCAGCACCTGTCTGGGTCTCCAAGCCGAAGCGCGGGTTGAGGTGGAGGCCATCATCCTGGCCCTTCAAGCGAAGATTTCCGCCGCGACGTTGTTCGCCCCCATCTAAGACGAAGTCTGACTCTGTCTATAGACCGTCCAAGACGGGCTGCCCGGACCTGACGCCCAATTTAGCATCCCCGGACGCCACCCATCCTTTGGCCCTCAATGGGCCTCACGCCTCGCTGAGCAGGTCTTCCCAATCCTGTCCGCCGTAGAACAGCCGCAGGATCACCACCCGGTCGTCGCCGCCCGCTCCTCGACCCGCGCCCCCGCCAGGATTCCCGGCAGCGAATAGTTCCCCTCGTGGCAGGCGAACTCGAACATCGCGCCCGGCGCCGGCTTCAGCGCCATCTCGCCGCGCCAGGGCTGGGTGTAGAGCGCCGGGTCGGTGACGGTGAATTCGTAGGTGAGCTCGGCCGGGCCGGTGCGGGTGAAGCGCTCGGTGACCCGGGTGGTGTCGGCGCCCAGCAGGCGGCCGCCGCGCCAATGCTGGCCGGGATGGTTGCCCAGGGTCTCCACCACCAGGGTCGCGCCCTCCCAGTGGCCGACCCCGTCGCCGGTCCACTGCGGCGGCTGGGGCGGGCCCTGCGCCGCCGTCCCCATCCGGATGATCCGCGCCTCGTGGTACTTTTCCGTCAGGATGACCACAGCGGCGGGCGTCTGGACGATCTGGAAGAGGTTGGCGTCGGGGGCGCCGGCCATCGGCGCGCCGGCCGCGGCGCTGCCCAGGCAGCGGGTGGTGACGCCCGTCTCCTCCGGGTTGGCGGCGGGCAGGGCGGGGTCGGTCTTCTCGCGGGCCAGCGCCGCCAGGCCGGCGGGCGTGAAGGGGATTTTGCCGTCCGGCGGGTCGACGATCCAGGACGAGCGGATCTGGCCGCGCACCCGCCCCAGGCCGTCGCCGCGCTCGTTGAACTCCGCCTCCGCCTGGCCCAGCACGTCCTCGGCCTTGGGGGCGGGCATGCCGCGCAGCTTGCGCCGGGGGCCCTCATAGGCTTCCGCCTCGGCCGGCGTCAGCACCAGGGCGTGCAGGTCCGCCGGGCGTTCGAGGTCGGTGTAGGTGCCGAGCGTCCAGGTCCCCTCGAGGTCCGCGGGCGCCACGGGCCGCCCGCGGGGCCGCGCCCCGGCGCCCGCCGCCCAGGCCGCCGCCGCCATTCCGCCCAGCACCGCCCGTCGAAGCACCCCTGCCATGCGGGCAGTTCGGCACGATCCGGGTGCGCCGTCACCTGCACTATTTTGACCGCGCCGCCGCCTCGCGCTCTTCCCGCCGGGCGCCCGCCAGGATGCCGGGCAGCGCATAGTTCCCCTCGTGGCAGGCGTATTCGAAGATCCGCCCGCCGGCGTTCCGGAACTCCATCTCGCCGCGCCAGGCCTGCGTGTACATGGCCGGGTCGGTCACGGTGAATTCGTAGAGCAGCTCGTCCTCGCTCAACCGCGTGAATCGCTCGGTCACCGCTGTGGTCGGGCAGAAGTAGAGGTGCTGGTTGCGGTCGGTCTCGCCGGGCCGGAAGCCGCTGGTTTCCGCCACCAGGGTCGCGCCCTCCCAGTGGCCGACAGCGTCGCCCAGCAGCGAGGGCGCCGGGGCCGGGTTCTGCGGCGCACCCGGCCTGCGCAGCCGCACGATCCGCGCGTCATGATACTTTTCGCTCAGGATCACCACGGCGCTGGGCGTGGTCACGATCTGGACGAGGTTGGAATCCGGCCCGCCGATCATCGGCGCGCCTGCGGCGTAGCTGGCCGCGCAGCGGGTGGGCCCGTTCATCGCCTCGGGATTGGCGGTGTCGGTGTAGAGCGGCGGCCGCTCCAGATGCAGCCGCGCGCGCACCTCGGGCCGCCAGGGGATGCGGCCGTCCGCCGGCTCGACGATCCAGGACGAGCGCAATTCGCCCTTCACCCGCGCAAAGCCCGTCCCGCGGTCGGTGTATTCGTTCTCCCCCTGGCCCACCGGGTCGTCGCTGGCCGGGACCCCGTGCAGCGCCTGGCGCGGGGCCGCCAGCGCCTTGGCGTCGGCGTCGGTGAGCACCAGGTCCGCCACCCCCTTGGGCCGCTCCAGGTCGGTGAAACTGGCCATGCTCCAGACGGCGTCGAGGCCGAGCGGCCTGCGCGCCGCAAGCGCCGTCGCGGCGCCGGCGCTCAGCACCAGCCCGCCCAGCACCGTCCGTCGAAGCACCCCTGCCATGCGGCCAGTTCGGCACGAAAAGGCCGCCGCCGTCACCTGGACTTTTTTGACCGGGCGGGCTCAGGCGGCGCGGGCGAACTCGAACGCCGTGTCGGAGATGCTGGGCGCCGGGGTCTGCGCGCCCTGCGCGGCTTGCGCCATCCGGTCGCGCCGGTCGGCGAGCGCCATCCAGAGCGAGACGCCGCCAAGGCCGATCATGAAGGCGGCGAACATGCTGACGATGTAGACGAGGCCGAGAATGGTGAGGACGGACATGGCAAAGGGCCTTTCTCAGGAGGATTTCACCGATCTCACCGCCTTTCGCCGCGCCGCGCCTTGATCTGGATCAAACCGCCCGCGGCGACGGCGCGTATTGCGGCCGGGCGGGCGAGGCGGCATTTTCCTCGGATGGCTGAGCTTGCCTTTCCTGGCGCGCCCTGCGCCCGCGCGTCCTCCGGGGCCGTGGCCGGCCGCTGCGCCATCTGCGCCGCTCGGCCCTTCAGCATCTGCGCCGCCCTGCCTGACGCCGACCTCGCCCGCCTGGAAGCGCTGGCCGAGACGCTTGCGCTGGCCCGCGGCCAGGTGCTGTTCCGAGAGGGCGATCCGGCGGCGCAGGTCTACAACGTCTCCGCGGGATCGGTCCGCCTGTCGCGCCTGACGCCGGACGGCCGCCGCCAGATCCTTGGCTTCGCCTTCGCCGGCGACTTCCTGGGCCTCGACCGCCGCGCCGAGCACCTGTGCACCGCCGAGGCGCTGGAGGCGGCCACGGTCTGCCGTTTTTCCCGTCCGCGTTTCGAGGCCCTGCTGGCCGAGCGGCGCGACCTGGAACAGGCGCTGGCCGGGCGCGCCGCCGATGCGCTCGCCGCGGCGCAGGGCCAGATGCTGCGTCTGGGCCACAAGACCGCGCTGGAGCGGCTGGCGAGCTTCCTGCTCACCCTGCCGGGCTGCGATCCGGCCCGCCCGTCGGCGCCGGGCCAGGTGCGCCTGCCGATGACGCGCCAGGAGATCGCCGACTATCTGGGCCTGACGCTGGAGACGGTGAGCCGCGGCTTCAGCCGTCTCAAGCGCGACGGCCTGATCCGGCAGGTCTCGCTCGCCGAGGTCGTCGTCGAGCGCCCGGCCGCCTTGCTGGCCGCGGCCGGCGAGGCGGCCTAGGCCGAAAACACCGCCATCGCCGTCAGACGCCGTCAGGAACGCCGTTGGTCGCCGGCGGCGGGGCGCAGGCCCCGGCGCGCGCCTGCACGACGTAGAGCAGGGCGCGGCTGTGGACGAAGCCCATGTGCTCCTGGATCGGCGAGGTGAGCTGGCCGGTGGTCAGGCTGGCGGCTTGGCCGTCGCCCTCGGGCGGCCCCAGGCTCGCGCGGTTCCAGCCGGTGAGCTGGCCGTTGCAGGCGGCGACCACGGCCTCCGCCACCACGTCGGCGCGGTCGCGGGAGGGCGCCAGGCTGTAGGCCCAGCGTCGCGCGCAGTTGTCCACCGGCGCCGAGCCGTCGTCGCCAAGACCCTGGGCCGGTGCGGCGGTGGCGACGGCCGCCTTCTGCCCGAAGTCGGCGCAGATCTTCGAATTGGCCGCCACCGTGTGGGTCTGGCTGCAGGCGGAAAGCGCGGTCAGGGCCAGGCCCGCGGCGAGAACGCGCCGCATGCTAGCGGTACGGCGTTTCAACAGGCCGGCCCTTCTGGTCGTAGTAGGTCGGGCGCGCGGCCGCGTAGCGGGTGTTGGAATGGCGGTAGTAGGCGTGGCGGCTGCGGCCGCATCCGCCCTTGGCGATCTCGTGGCCGAGCACCGCGCCGCCCAGCCCGCCGATGATCGCGCCGCCGCCGCCGCGCGAGATGGAGTTGCCGACCAGCGCGCCGCCGACCGCGCCGATGGCGGTGCCGGTGTTGGCCCGGCCGCGGCAGGAGGCGCTGGCGTCCGTGGCGCCGCCGATCAGCGGCAAGGCGATCAGGGCGGCAAGCGCCGTCATGGTGAGGGTTCTACGCATTTTGTGGCTCGATCTTTCCATTGTCCCGCTAGCCCAACGCGCCAAGACCGAGTCGGGATGCAGACAGATGGCGAGATCGCCCCGGCGAGCCTTGCACGCTCCGCAGACGGATGGGAGAAAAGCGGTTCGGGGAGTGAAACAATGAACAACAAGACGAGTCGCGGTGTCATCGGCCTGAGCGCCGCCCTGGCGCTGGTGCTGAGCGGTCCGCTGGCGGCCTTGGCCCAGACGCCTGCGAAAACGCCGCCGGCCGCGGCCGCCAAGCCTGCCGCAAAGCCGGCGAGCCACCCGTTCGGCTCGGCCGCCGTCGACGGCGCCCGCCTGTTGGCCGCCGACAGCGAGCCGGGCAGCTGGCTGGCCGCGGGCCGCACCTATTCGGAGCAGCGCTACAGCCCGCTGACCGGCATCGACAAGGCCAATGTCGGCAAGCTGGGCCTCGCCTGGTACGCCGACGTCGACACCGAGCGCGGCCAGGAATCGACGCCGGTGGTGGTCGACGGCGCGCTCTATTTCACCACCGCCTGGTCCAAGGTCTTCGCCTACGACGCCAAGACCGGCAAGCAGCTCTGGGCGTTCGATCCCAAGGTCGATCCGACCAACGGCGCCATCGCCTGCTGCGACGTGGTTAACCGCGGCGTCGCGGCCTGGAAGGGCAAGCTCTATCTGGGCGCGCTCGACGGCCGGCTGATCGCCATCGACGCCAAGACCGGCCAGAAGGCCTGGGAGGTGCAGACCACCGACCTCAAGCAGCCCTACACCATCACCCAGGCGCCCAGGGTGGTGAAAGGCCTGGTGATCATCGGCAACGGCGGGGCGGAATACACCTGCCGCGGCTACGTCTCGGCCTATGACGCGGCCACCGGCAAGCTGAAGTGGCGCTTTTACACCGTGCCCGGCAAGCCCGGCGACCCGACCAACACGCCGGAGCTCAAGAAGGCGCTGGCCGGCTGGGACGGCGATTTCTGGAAATACGGCGGCGGCGCCACGGCCTGGGACACCATCCTCTACGATCCCAAGACCGACCTGATCTACTTCGGCACCGGCAACGGCCTCTCCTGGAGCCAGGAAGTCCGCAGCCCCAAGGGCGGCGACAACCTGTTCGTCTCCTCGGTGATCGCGGTCCACGCCTCGACCGGCAAATACGCCTGGCATTTCCAGGAAGTGCCGGGCGACGAGTGGGACTACGACGTCACCAACCCGCTGATGACCGCCGACCTGAAGATCAAGGGCGTGCAGCGGCACGTGCTGATGCAGGCCCCCAAGACCGGCTTCTTCTACGTCTGGGACGCGGCGACGGGTAAGCTGATCAGCGCGGACAAATATGCGCCGCTGAACTGGGCCTCGAAGATCGACCTCAAGACCGGCCGGCCGGTGGAGAACCCCGACGCCCGCTACAGCGACACCAAGGCCGCCATCGTCCAGCCCGCGCCGCTGGGCGCCCACAACTGGCACCCGATGGCCTACAGCCCCAAGACCGGCCTGGTCTACATCCCGGTCACCGAGAGCTCGACGGGCTTCATGAGCGCCGACCCCAAGACCTTCCAGGTCAAGGACCGGGTCTACAACACCGCCACCGTCTCGTTCTCCGACAAGATCACCGAGCTCTACGGAAAGCCCGGCGCGCCGCAGCGCGGCAATATCAGGAGCTACCTGGAGGCCTACGATCCGGTGGTCCAGAAGATCGTCTGGAAGGCCCCGGACAAGGACTACGGCGCGCACGGCGCCATGACGACGGCGTCCAACCTGGTGTTCTCCGGCGACTGGAGCGGCCGCTTCAACGCCTTCGACGCCAGGACCGGCGAGAAGCTGTGGTCGGCGCCGACCCAGGCCGACGTGGTGGCTGCACCCTCGACCTATGTGATCGGCGGCGAGCAGTACGTGGCCCTGCTGGTCGGGGCGCGCGGCCTGCCGCCCGGCCAGATCCGCACCAGCGCCACCAGCGCCAACAACTCGCGGCTGCTGGTCTTCAAGCTGAACGCCAACGCGACCCTGCCGCAGACGGGCATCGCCGGCGCCGTGGCCGGCAAGGTGCTCGACCCGCCGCTGCTGACCGGCACCAACGAGCAGGTGATCGATGGCGAAGGCGCCTACGGCCGGTTCTGCTCGGGCTGTCACGGCGCGGGCGGCGTGGCCGACAAGTCGATCCCCGACCTGCGCTACTCGCCGGCGCTGCGCAATCTGCGCAACTGGAACTCGATCGTCATCGACGGCGAGCGCGCCAGCAAGGGCATGGTCAGCTTCAAGACCGTGCTGGCCGAGGGTCAGGCCGAGGCGATCTACCACTACATCGTCAGCCAGGCGAACAAGGCCAAGGCCGAGCAGTCTGCCAAGCGGTAAAGAGACGGCTCGGCTGCCGGATCAGACCGCCAGGCGGTAGCCGTCGCCGTCGCCGACCACATGGCCGGCGGTCGGCGCGGCGAAATGGGTGCCGATGACCAGGACCTGTGAACCGGCCAGGTCCGCGAACATCCGTTGGCGCGTGGCGGTGGAGGCGGCCTCGTCATAGTCGGCGAGGCTCGCCCAGTCGGGCCGCGCCAGCTGGCAGGGATGGTGGATGAAGTCGCCGGTGATCAGCGCTTCGGCGCCCTGCGAGCGGATGCGCACGCTGACATGGCCGGGCGTGTGCCCCAGCGTCGGCTCGAAGGCGACCTCCGGGCAGATGGCGTGGTCGGTCTCCACCAGGTCGACGAGGCCCGCCTCCCAGACCGGCCTGACGCTGTCGTGGAAGGGCGAGCGCTCCGGCGCTTCATTGCCTTCTTCCTCGGCGCGCCAGTACTCGTATTCGGCGCGGCCCAGCAGGTAGCGGGCGTTGGGGAAGGTCGGCACCCAGGCGCCGTCCACCAGCATGGTGTTCCAGCCCACGTGGTCGACGTGCAGATGGGTGCAGAGCACAACGTCGATGCTCTCGCGCGGGAAGCCGGCGGCGGCCAGGTCGGCCAGGAACGTCGTCTGCAGGCCGCTCCAGGTGGGGATGTCGCGCTGCTTGTCGTTGCCGATGCAGGTGTCGACAATGATCCGCTTGCTGGGCGTCTCGACCACCAGGGCGTGGATGCTCATCCGCAGACGACCGGTCTCGTCGGCGAAGTGCGGCGCGAGCCAGGGGATGGTCCGGATCACCTCCGGCGTCGCCTGCGGCAGGATGAACCGCGTGCCGCCGGTCGCCTCCAGCTCCAGGATGCGGGTGATCTTCACGTCGCCGACCTGCCAGCTCAGCATCCCTCAGTTTCCTTCCAAAGGCCGGTCTGACGCCGGGCGCCGCCAGTTTGCCGCTCAGCGCATGCGCCTGACAACGCCGGTCCTGTTGCGGCGGTGAAACTGAAGCGCCCTTGCGCCGCGCGGCGGACGCCCGCAAGCTTCCGCCACAATTCAAAGGGGGGACTTCCACCATGCATCGTCGCGCCTATTTCGCCGCGGCTCTCGGCGCCGCTCTGCTGGCCTCGACCGTCCAGCCGGCCTTCGCCGCGGACGCCGCCGCCAAGCCGGCCGCGGTCAAAACCGCGGCCCGCGATCTTTCGGCCACCACCACGCCGGAGGCCGTCGGCTTCGACGCCCAGCGCCTGAAGCTGATGGACGACTACATGGCCAAGACGGTGGCCGACGGCCGCGTCGCCGGCATGACCACGCTGCTCGCCCGCCACGGCAAGGTGGTGGAGTTCAAGACCTACGGAAAGACCAGCCTCGCCACCGGCCAGGCCATGCCGAAGGACGAGATCTTCCGCATCTATTCGATGTCCAAGCCGCTGACCGGCACGGCGATGATGATCCTGTTCGAGCAGGGCAAGTGGCGCCTGGACGATCCGGTCACCCGCTATGTGCCGGAGTTCAAGAACCTCAAGGTGATGGTCGAGGCCGACAAGGACGGCAAGATCACCAAGGTCGAGGACATGAAGCGTCCGCCGACCATGCGCGAGATCATGAGCCACACCGCCGGCTTCGGTTACGGCCTGGGCGACCGCCACCCGGTCGACAAGCTCTACCGCGAGAAGAAGGTTTTGGGCGCCAACGGCCTGCAGGAAATGATCGACCGCACCGCGACGATCCCCCTGATGTACCAGCCGGGGACCAGCTGGTCCTATTCCAGCGCCGTCGATATCCAGGGCTACATCGTCCAGAAGCTCTCCGGCAAGCCGTTCGGCCAGTTCCTGCAGGAGAACGTCTTCGGCCCGCTGAAGATGAAGGACACCGGCTTCTACACCGGGCCCGAGAAGGCCAAGCGCCTGGCCGCGGTCTATGTCGGCGAGGTCGTGAACCAGAAGCCGACCGGGAGAATCGTCGAAGCCAATGACCTGTTCGGCAACTCGATGCCCGACTACTCCAAGCCGCCGGCCATGGAGAGCGGCGGCGGCGGCCTGGTCTCGACCACCATGGACTACGCGCGCTTCTGCCAGATGATCCTGAACAAGGGCGTGCTGGACGGCGTGCGCATCCTGGCGCCCAGCTCGGTCGAGCTGATGGACACCAACGTCATCCCGCACAATGTGCTGGTGAACAACAACGGCACCGGCGTCGCCCAATTCAACGAAGCGGTGGGCTTCGGCCTCGATTTCCAGGTGGTCAAGGACGCCCGCGCCGCGGGCATGAACGAGGGCGACAAGACCATGAGCTGGGGCGGCGCGGCCGGCACTTGGTTCTGGATCGACCCGACCAACGACCTGATCTATGTGGGCATGATCCAGCGCATGGGCGGCACGGGCGGCGACGACCTGGGCACCATGGCGCGCACGCTCACCTACCAGGCGCTGCTGCACCCGGAGAAGTAACGGAGACACCTTGGGAACGCTGCAGACCGACCCTCTGGCGTCCTTCGTGCGCTTCATCAGGAAGCATCACGGCGTGAAGACCTTCGTGGAGACCGGCACCTATCTGGGCGCCGGGACCGCGTTTGGCGCGGAGGTGTTTCCAGAGGTCTTCTCGATCGAGGTGAGCCCTGAGTTCCACGCCCAAGCCAAGGCGCGCCTGGAGGGGACGCACGCCCAGCTGATCCTGGGCGATTCCCGCGTCGAGCTGCCGAAGATCGTCGCCGGACTGACCGAGCCCGCGGTCTTCTGGCTCGACGGCCACGCGGGCGGCGGTCACTTCGGGCCAAGCGACGACTGCCCGCTGATCGAGGAGCTGGCCGCGATCGCCGCCTCGCCGCACGAGCATTTCATCCTGGTGGACGACGCCCGGGCGTTCCTCGCGCCGCCGCCGCCGCCCTTCGATCCGGACAAGTGGCCGGACCTCGCCGAGGTGCTCAACACCATCCGTTCGCGCACGCCCTATTATTGCGTGGCGATCGCCGACACCCTGTTCTGCGTGCCGCCGGCGGCGAAGGGGCATCTGCGCGCCTTCTGCAACGCCGTCCGGCCCAACATCTGACGGCGCGCGCGCCTTGACTTTCGACCCCCTACATGCGCCCTTCCGCGCCTCGTAAAACAGCCGAATTTTCCAGGTAAATGCACGCCTACCGCACCCACACCTGCGGCGCGCTTCGCGCCGCCGACACCGGCCAGACGGTCCGCCTCTCAGGCTGGATCCACCGCAAGCGCGACCACGGCGGGCTGATGTTCGTGGACCTGCGCGACCACTACGGCCTCACCCAGCTGGTGCTCTCGCCCGAGACGCCGGGGTTCGAGACCGTCGAGCATCTGCGCGCCGAGAGCGTGATCCGCATCGACGGCGAGGTGGTGGCCCGCTCGCCCGAGACGGTGAACCCGAACCTGCCGACCGGCGAGGTCGAGATCCGGGTGAAAAAGGTCGACGTGCTGTCGGAAGCCGCCGAGCTGCCGCTGCCGGTCTTCGGCGAGCCGGACTATCCGGAAGAGATCCGGCTGAAGAACCGCCACCTGGACCTGCGCCGCGAGACCCTGCACCGCAACATCGTGCTGCGCTCCAAGGTCATCCACTCGATCCGCAACCGGATGATCGGCCAGGGCTTCCTGGAATACCAGACGCCGATCCTGACGGCCTCGTCGCCGGAGGGCGCGCGCGACTTCCTGGTGCCCTCGCGCCTGCACCCGACCAAGTTCTACGCCCTGCCGCAGGCGCCGCAGCAGTTCAAGCAGCTGTTGATGGTCTCAGGCTTCGACCGCTACTTCCAGATCGCGCCCTGTTTCCGCGACGAGGACCTGCGCGCCGACCGCAGCCTGGAGTTCTACCAGCTCGACGTCGAGATGAGCTTCGTGACGCAGGAGGACGTGTTCGCGGCCATCGAGCCGGTGATGCACGGCGTCTTCGAGGAGTTCGCCGACGGCAAGCCGGTGACGCCGTACCCGTTCCCGCGCATTCCGTTCCGCGAGTGCATGGCCAAGTACGGCACCGACAAGCCGGACCTGCGCAACCCGATCGTCATGCAGGACGTCTCAGAGCATTTCCGCGGCGGCGGCTTTGGCCTGTTCGCCCGCATCCTGGAAGACAGCAAGAATGCGGTGTGGGGCATTCCCGCGCCGACGGGCGGCAGCCGCGCGTTCTGCGACCGCATGAACAGCTGGGCGCAGGGCGAGGGCCAGGCGGGGCTTGGCTACATCTTCTGGAGCGAGGACCAGGGCGGTTGGGGCGGCCCGATCGCCAAGAACCTGGGGCCGGAGCTCACCGACGCGGTGATGGGTCAGCTCGGGATGGGGCAGGGCGACGCCGCCTTCTTCTCGGCCGGCGATCCCAAGGTGTTCGCCAAGTTCGCCGGGACCGCGCGGACCAAGGTGGGGACCGATCTCAACCTGGTGGATGAGAACCGCTTCGAATTCGTCTGGATCGTCGACTTCCCGATGTTCGAGCTAAACGACGAGGGCAAGGTCGATTTCAGCCACAACCCCTTCTCGATGCCGCAGGGCGAGCTTGAGGCCCTGAACACCAAGGACCCGCTCGACGTCCTGGCCTACCAGTACGACATCGTCTGCAACGGCTATGAGCTGTGCTCCGGCGCGATCCGGAACCACCTGCCCGAGATCATGATCCGTGCGTTCGAGATCGCCGGCTACGATCAGAACGTGGTCGAGGAGCAATTCGGCGGCATGCTGAACGCCTTCCGCCACGGCGCGCCGCCGCACGGGGGCCTGGCGCCCGGCATCGACCGCATCGTCATGCTGCTGGCCGGCGAGACGGCCATCCGCGAGGTCATCGCCTTCCCGCTGAATCAGCAGGGGCAGGACCTGATGATGAACGCGCCCTCAGAAGTCAGCGACAAACAGCTGAAAGAACTGAGTATCCGCCTCGCGCCTCCAATCAAGGCCTAGGGCGATCAAGGCCTAGACGCGGCGTCCACATACCGCGCCGGATCGACCAGATAGCGGCTGCTGTAGGGCGGCGGCGGCGCGGGTGGGGCCGGCGGCGCGGGCGGCGCGGGCGGGGCCGGGATCGCGTGCACCCAGTGCGCCGTGCCGGCCTGGCGGATGATCGCGCGCACGCTGATGGTGCAGGTCTTCACGGTCAGGCCCTTGGGCAGCTTGGTCTTGGAGTCGCCGCACGCCTCGTCGATCTGATCCTGGGTCAGGCCATGGGCGTGCGAAAGATCGACGCCCTCGATCACCGCGTGGTGCAGTTCGGCTTCCTTGAAGTCGGCTTCGTCGAAGCTGCCGCCGCTCAGCAGCGCCATGTTCATCTCGGCGCCGCGGAAGTTGGCCTTGTCGAACCGGCCCGCCAGGTTCGCGCCGTCCAGCGTCGCGTCGTGGAAGATGGCGCCACGGGCGTCGGCCTTGGTGAAATTGGCGCCGGGCATCTCGGTGGAACGGAAGATCGCCTTGACCAGGATCGCCTTGGTGAAGATCGCCGCGGTGGCCGAGGCGTCGGTGAAGTCCGCCTCGGTCAGGTTGGCGCCGCCGAACTGTCCGCCCTTGGCCTCGGTCGAGCGCATCCGGGTGTGCTGCATGATGGCGTTGGTGAAGACGGTGCCGAGGATCTGGGCGTCGGTCAGGACCGCGTAGGACAGGTTGGCGCCGGTGAAGTTGGAGCCCAGGAACTGGGCCTCGCGCAGGTTGGAGCCGATGAGGGTGGCGCCGGAGAAGTCCGCGCCCATGAAGCGCGCGCCGGAGAGGCTGCGGCCCGACAGCTCACACTTGGGACAGGCGCCGCCGAAACCGGTGGAGCGGGCGACCTCCTTGTCGCCGCTGGCGCCGGCATGGGCGGCCGGCGCGGCGGCGGCCACGCTTGCTGCAATGGCGGCGATCAGAAGAGGGGTCGAAAACTTGGTCACGCGAGTTGGAAGTCCTTGGTTCTACACGCTCCATCTGCACGTCACTGGCCGGCCACACCACTTAATTCGCGGTAATTCTTAAGGGCTTAGGCGTTGGCGGCTGCAACCTTAGATGATGATCAGGCGCCGAGATCCTCGCCCAAACGCCCGGCGCGGGCCCCGCAGCTCTCGCAGATCAGCGACGCGCCCTTGCGCACCACGGCCACATCGCCGCAGGCGGCGCAGACGTCCGCGGCCTCCAGGGCCGCGGGACCGCTGGCGCGGTTGGCGCTGGGCAGGAAGACCAGATTGTCCGGCGCTTCGCCGCGTGAAAAGCCGCGGGAAATGAACCGCGAGGCCGGCTGCGGTCCCGCGTCGGGCTCCGACCCCAGGTCCAGGGCCTCGGCCTTGCCGCGGCCCATGCCGTCGGCGTTGAGCTCGCCCGGATCGTTGGTCGCAAGGTCCTTGCGGCCAAGGTAGGAGATACCGAGCTCACGGAAGATGTAGTCGAGGATCGAGGTCGCCGAGCGCACCGTGTCGTTGCCCGTGACGGGTCCCGCCGGCTCGAAGCGGGTGAACACGAAGGCGTCGACGAACTCCTCCAGCGGCACGCCGTATTGCAGGCCGATCGACAGCGCGATGGCGAAGTTGTTCATCAGCGAGCGGAAGGCGGCGCCTTCCTTGTGCATGTCGATGAAGATCTCGCCGAGCTCGCCATCGTCATATTCGCCGGTGTGCAGATAGACCTTGTGGCCGCCGACCGCCGCCTTCTGGATATAGCCCTTGCGGCGGTCGGGCAGCTTGCGCCGCGTGCGTTCCCGCTCGACCACGCGCTCGACGATGCGTTCCCCAAAGGGCTCTGGGGGCTCCGGGGCGCGGGCCGGGCGCGGTTCGCCCAAGGGCGGCAGCTCCAGCGCCAGGTCGGCCGGCGCGCTCGCCCGGCGGACGTGGATCGGGCCGATGGCCTCGCGCAGTTCCGTCAGGACGTCGGCGGGCGTCGCGTCCCACGCCAGCTCGACCTGGGCGACCTGCGGCGCGGTCAGCGCGAGCTCAAGCGCGTGCGCCATGGCGCGCCGGGGCGCCTCGCCCAGCGCCCGGGCGCTGCGGAAGACGTCGCGGGCGATGGGGGTCAGGAACTCGGCCTGCGCCAGGCTGTCGCCGCCCAGCGCATGGGCCTCGGCGGCGGCCACGTCGGCGGTGGTGAAGCCCATCAGGGCCAAGAGGTCGAAGCTCGGATCGGCCAGCTGCTCGGCGCTGGCGCCCATGACGTCGCGCAGGAAGCCCTCGCCGATGATGGCCGGCGCAAAGGCGTGCGGCAGGCAGGCGACCAGCGGCAGCGCGGCCTCGACCGCGGCGATCTCGTGATCGGTGAAGCCGCGCGCCAGCAGGGCGGCGTGGTTGACGCCGGGCGCCTCGGACAAGTCGGCGCGGCCGAGCAGCAGGGCGTGGGCCTCTTCCGCCTCGACGCCGGAGAGCGCCAGCCCCCGGATCGCCGCCTCGCTCAGCACCCGCACCGGCTCGCCGTCGGAAGTCTCGGCCAGCGTCAGGGGACCCGCCCAGGGCTCCGCCGAAAGCCGACCGCCGCCCAGCCGCAGCTCGAGCTCCGGGTCGCGGAAGATCGCCAGGCCCGCCCCGGCGCCTTCGATGGCGCGGCCGGCGGCCAGGTAGAGCTCGCGCGCCGTCTCGCGGGCCGCGTCGCTGTCGTAGTCGAGCCCATGCGCCACCAGCCATTCGCCAAGCCCGGCCAGGCCGATCAGCGCCGGGGTCTCGCTCGCCGCGGCCAGGGCTGCCGCCAGCAGGGCGACGGCGGCCTCGAAGGCGTCGATGTCGAAGCCGTCGTCGGACCAGAAGCCCATCAGATCGACGCCGCCGACGAGGCCCCCTTGCGCGCCGGCGATCCGTTCGGCGACCGCGCGGCTGGGCGCCAGCACGACGGCGCCGGTGGCCCAGGCGGCGCGCGCGACGGCCTCGTCGGGCGGACCGACGGCCACCAGGCGCACGCCGGTCTGGGCTTCGGGAGCTTCGATCTCCCAGGCGCTCGCGCCGGCGCGGGTGAGCGCAATGGCGTCCAGGATCATGGCGTCGGAAGCCCCGGCGGCGCGGGCGGCTTCGGCGGCGCGGGTGAGGCTGGGGTTGGCCGCCGGATCGGCGCAGGCTTCGGCGTCGCCTTCGCAGCGGGCAATGGCGTCCATCACCGCCTGCATCCGCCGCCCAAGCTCCAACGCCAGCGCCTCGGCGGCCGCGCGGCCGCGATGGGCGGCGATGGCGCGGGCGATCTCCGGCGAGCCGGCTTCGACGACCGGCGGCGGCGCGGCCGCCGGCTTGCCGGCGATGGCGATGACGCCGGCCAGCAGGGCCTCGGTCAGCTCGTCGCGGAAGCGGGTGCGGGCGCGCACGTCCTTGACCAGCCCCTTGGCCTGGGCGCGGGCGGTGAGGTCTTCCACGACATCGGCGATGGCGGCCGGTATGTCCGTCGCGCCGCCAGCCCAGTCGATCCAGGCGTCGAGGCGGGCGTTGGTCCAATGGGCCGGCGCCAGGACCTCGGCGAAGCGTCCGCCCAGGTCCACGGTCCGCGCTTCGATTCTTGTCCGCGAAGCTTCGCGACCCATCCGCCGACTCCCTAGCGGGCAGGGTAGGGCTCGCGGGCGCGCGCGATCAATAGATGTTGCGGTCGCAGGCCGCTTCATCCCCAACATCTTGCTGCCAAAGGCGATGGGGCGGCGCGCTGGACGCTCCAAATCGGCCCGCCTATAGTCCGCCCGCGAACTCACCCTCCCCAACACCGCCCCAGAGACCACGCCCAGTGCTCAATTTCCTGAAGTCGATCTTCACCTGGTGGAACGGCGCCACCGTCGGCGTGCGCTTCCATGTGGGCCGCCGAGGCGTGTTCGTGGGCCAGGACGAGAACGGCAACCGCTACTTCGAGGCCAAGGACAATTCCGACAGCTACGACGGACGCAAGCGCCGCTGGGTGATCTATCGCGGCTACGCCGACGCCTCGAAGGTGACGCCGGACTGGCACGGCTGGCTGCACTACACTTTCGCCGAACCGCCGACCGTCGAGCCCTTCGCCATCAAGGCCTGGGAAAAGGATCACCTGCCGAACCTGACCGGCACGATCCACGCCTACCGCCCGCAGGGCGCGCTGTCGCGCGGCGGCGAGCGGCAGAAGGCCACCGCCGACTACGAGGCCTGGACCCCCAAATAGGGCCGCTTCCGATGCCGTCCCGCCGAACGCTGAGATCGACCCCGCGCCGCCGGCTCTGGCTCGCGCTGACGTTCAGCGCCGCGGCCGGCCTCGCCGGCGCCCAGCCCGCGCCTTCGCCGCCGCCGACTGTGGTGCAGATGCCGCCCGCCGAAACCGCCGGGCCCGAGAAGGCCGCGCCGGCCAAGCCTTCAGCAGCGGTTCCCGCCGCGACGCCGCCCGTCGCCGACGCGGACGCGCAGCCCGCGCCGGCGGCGGTCGTGAAGCCTCCGGCCGCGCCGGTGCGGCGCGCCCGCTACGACGTGGCGGTGCTCGAAGCCCTGGACAAGGTCACCGCCGAGAGCCTGCGCTTCGAGGCCCCGGTCGGGCGGCCGGTGCGCTACAAGTCCCTGGTCTTCACCGTGAAGGCCTGCGAGCGCTCGACGCCGGAGGAGCCCGTCGAGGACTCCATCGCCTACCTGACCATCGACTCCCAGCCGCGTCCGGAGGCCGGCAAGGCGCCCCTGGCGGCGCGCCAGGCGTTCAAGGGCTGGATGTTCGCCTCATCGCCCAGCCTGCATCCGCTGGAGCACCCGGTCTACGCCGCCTGGCTGATCACCTGCAGGGCCGCGGCGCCGCTCAATCCGCCGGCGGCCTTGCCAGCTGCACCCCCGCGTGCGCCCGCACCGGCGCCCGTCCGCGCTCCGGCGGCGCCCGCCGCCGCGCCGCACTGAAAGTCGCCCTCCGCCGACATCGCCAGCGCCAGGCGGCGGTGATAGTCCAGGCGTGAGATCTCCACAGCTCCGAATTGGCTCAGGTGCCCGGTCATGAACTGGGCGTCGAGCAGGCGGTAGCCGCCGGCGATCAGGCGGGCGACCAGATGCACCAGCGCCACCTTGGAGGCGTCGGTCCGCCGCGAGAACATGCTCTCGCCGAAGAAGGCGCCGTGCAGGGAGACGCCGTAAAGGCCACCGACCAGCGCCCCATCCCTCCAGCACTCCACCGTGTGCGCAAAGCCCAGCTCGTGGAGCTGGACGTAGAGGTCCTCGATCGGATGGTTGATCCAGGTCTCGGCCCGTCCGGGCCCGGCCTCGGCGCAGGCCTGGACGACGGACCGGAAGGCGGTGTCGGTGCGGATTTCGAAGGGCTCGGCGCGCACCGTGCGGGCGAGGCGGCGGGAGACGTGGAAGCCGTCCAGCGGGATCACGCCCCGCCGCTCGGGATCGATCAGGAAGACGCGCTCGTCCTCGCGCGCGTCGGCCATCGGAAAGACGCCGCGCGCGTAGCAGGACAAGAGATCGCGGGCGTCGAACTGCGCCATGGCCGGATCGTACAGCGGTTTTGCCGCGCGCGTAGCGCCTGGGCTCAAAGTCCGGGCGGCACGACCGGCAGGATGATCCGCGAGGCGAGGTCAGGGGCGGAATAGACCTTCTGGGTCGCGCTCACGAAGTCGCTGGCCTTGGCCGAGTAGATGCTGGGCGTGAAGGTCTGCGGATTGCGGTCGATCAGCGGGAACCAGGTCGACTGCACCTGCACCATGATGCGGTGGCCGGCCTTGAACACGTGGTCGCGGTCGCGCAACGGCACCTCCCAGCGGGTGGGTTTGCCCGGCGTCAGCGCCTTGGGGTGCTCGTAGCTCTCCAGGTAGCGGCCGCGGCGCACCTCCATGGCGATCGGCAGCTCATAGCCATTGGCGCTGTGGGCGAAGGCGCCGGGGATCGGGCCTTCGTCGCCCCAATGCGGGGGCTCCGCATCGTCGGGCGCAACGTCGATCAGCTTGACGACGAAGTCGCTGTCCGTGCCCGACGTCGAGGCGAAGAGTTCGGCCGCGACCGGGCCGGCGATCGTCACGTCGGCCTTCAGGGGCTCGCTCACATAGCTCAGCACGTCGGGGCGATGGTCGACGAAGCGCTGGTCGGCGCTTTCCCAGGTGCGCCAGTCGCCGCCGGGATAGGTCGGCGAGATCGGCCGCTGGCGATAGGGCACCGGGTTGGCGGGATCGGAGACGAAGCTGCGCTGCGCGTCCTTCTCGCGGCCGCTCGGCGCCTCGAAGCTCAAGCTCCCGTCGGCGTGGAGGTAGAGGCTGGTGGGTTTGGCCTCGGCCGGCGGCCATTTGGCGTAGGTGCGCCAGGTGTTGGAGCCGGTCTGGAAGATGTTGGCGGCGTAGGCGGGCTTCTCGCCCTTGTCGTGCAGCCAGTAGGCGAAGAACGGCGCTTCGATGTCGCGGCGGAAGGCGAGCGAGGTGTCCTGGCCAAGCTGGGTCGCGCCGATGGTCGAGACCGAGGCCCGCCAGCCGCCGTGGAACCAGGGTCCGGCGACCATCAGGGCGTTCCCGTCGGGGTCGTGCTCGCCTTCGTGGCGGAAGATCTGCCAGGGTCCCCACGGATCCTCCTGATCCCAGAAGCCGGCGACGTTGAGGGTCGGCACCGACGCCTTGTGCAGGCTCTGCGCCCACGCCTGGCTCTTCCAGAAGGCGTCGTAGTCGGGATGCTCGGTCGCCTCGTTCCAGTAGCGGATCTTGCCGTGCAGGTACTTCGCGTTGAGGTTCGAAAGCGCGCCCGCGCTCAGGTACCACTCGTAGGTGTCCCACTTGTCGAAGGCGAAGTGGGTGTTGTCGTTCTTGTCGGCCTCCTCCAGCACCGCATATTCGAAGTCGTAGCTGAGGCGCAGCGCGCCGTAGCGGTGGTCGTCGTCGTTCATCCACTGGTCGGTGGGCGCGGCCTGCTCGGTCACCGCCTTCAGCGCCGGATGCGGGTCGAGCAGGGTCACGCCGGCGGTCATGCCGTCGTAGGAGACGCCCTGGATGCCAACGCGGCCGTTGTTGCCGGGGACGTTCTTCACCAGCCAGTCGATGGTGTCCCAGGCGTCGCGGGTCTCGATGGTGCCCTTGCCCGGGGTGACCGTCGCGTCCTGCGAGAGGCTGAAGGTTCCTTCCGATTTGAAGCGGCCACGGATGTTCTGGAAGACGAAGATATAGCCGTCGGCGGCCAGTTGCTTAAGGCTCTCGGAGACGCGCGTGGGGGCCTTCTGGGGCACGCCGTAGGGCGTCCGCTGCAGCATGATCGGCAGCGGGCCCTTGGCGTCCAGCGGCGTGAGGATCACCGTCTGCAGCTTCACCCCATCGCGCATGGGGATCATCACTTCCTGGAAGGCGAAGATCGGCGCCGGCGCCGGCGCGGCGGCTGGCGGCGGGGGCTGGGCGGCGGCGGGCAGCGAAAGCGCCGAGAGGGCCATGGCCGTGGCCGCCAGCAACACCCGTATCGTTCGCATTCGACGCCCCCGCTCGATTCCCATCGAGCCTAGGCGAGCGGCGACGGGCGTGCCAGCGGCGATCAGCCGGCGGCGATCAGCCCGCCGCGGCCTGGGACTTCATCCAGTTTTCCAGCCAGTGGATGTTGTAGTCGCCGGTCATGATGTCCGGCTGGGCCAACAGCTCCTGGAAGAGCGGGATGTTGGTGTCGATGCCGGCCACCACGATCTCGCCAAGGCAGCGGTTCAGCCGCGCGATGCACTCGGCGCGGTCGCGTCCGTGGACGATCAGCTTGCCGATCAGAGAGTCGTAATAGGGCGGGATCGTGTAGCCGGCGTAGAGCGCGCTATCCATCCGCACGCCCAGGCCGCCTGGCGCATGGTAGTCGGTGACCAGGCCCGGCGAGGGCGCGAAGGTCTTCGGATTCTCCGCGTTGATCCGGCACTCGATGGCGTGGCCCTCGAAGACCACGTCCTTCTGCGCGAACGAGAGCGGCAGGCCGGCGGCGATGCGGATCTGCTCGCGCACCAGGTCGATGCCGGTGATCGCCTCGGTCACCGGATGCTCCACCTGCAGGCGGGTGTTCATCTCGATGAAGAAGAACTCGCCGTTTTCGTAGAGGAATTCGATCGTGCCGACGCCGAGGTAGCCGATGGCCTTGATGGCGTCGACGACCACCTGGCCGATCTTGGCGCGGGCGGCGCTATCGAGGGCGGGCGAGGGGGCTTCCTCCAGCACCTTCTGGTGGCGCCGTTGCAGGGAGCAGTCGCGTTCGCCCAGGTGGCAGACGTTGCCGAAGCTGTCGGCGATCACCTGCAGCTCGATGTGCCGGGGCGTCTGGAGGTAGCGCTCCATATAGACGGCGTCGTCGCCGAACGCCGCCTTCGCCTCGCTGCGCGCGGTCGAGACCGCCTCGTAGAGGCCGTCCTGCGTCTGGGCGACCTTCATGCCGCGCCCGCCGCCGCCGGCCGCGGCCTTGATCAGCACCGGAAAGCCGATGTCCTTCGCTGCTGCGAAGGCCTCTTCCTCGGTGGTCACCGCGCCATCGGAGCCGGGCACCACCGGGATGCCGGCGGCCTTCACCGCCTGTTTGGCAGTGATCTTGTCGCCCATCATCTTGATGTGCTCGGGCTTGGGGCCGATGAAGGTGAAGCCGTGCGCGCCGACGATCTCGGCGAACCGGGCGTTTTCCGAAAGAAATCCGTAGCCTGGATGGATCGCCTGAGCCCCGGTGATCTCCGCGGCGGCGATGATCGAGGGGATGTTCAGATAGCTCTTGGCCGCTGACGGCGGGCCGATGCAGACGCTCTCGTCGGCCAGCCGCACCCACATGGCGCCGCTGTCGGCCTCGGAGTGCACGGCGACGGTGGAGATGCCCATTTCCTTGCACGCGCGGTGCACGCGAAGGGCGATCTCGCCTCGGTTGGCGATGAGGATCTTATCAAACATGAGCTTAGCCGATGACCGCGAGCGGCTCGCCAAACTCCACGGGCTGGCCATCCTCGACCAGGATCGCCACGAGCTTGCCGGCCTTGGGCGCGGGGATCGGGTTCATGGTCTTCATGGCCTCGATGATCATCAGGGTCTGGCCGGCGGCGACCGTGTCGCCGACCTTCACGAAGGGCTCGGCGCCGGGTTCCGGCTGCAGATAGACGCTGCCGACCATGGGCGACTTCACCTCGTCGCCGCTGGCGCGCGCCGGGACGACGGCTTCGGTTCCGGTGGGCGCGGACGCGGCGGCCGTGGCGGAAGCCGCGGCGGCAGGGGCCGGCGCATAGGCCATCTGCATCGGCGCGGCGGTGAGCGTCTTGGCGACGCGGATCTTCAGGCCGGAATGCTCGACCTCGATTTCCGAGAGGCCGGTTTCGGTCAGGATGTCGGCCAGTCGGCGCACCAGGCGCGCGTCGATCGGATCGGCGGCGGGGGCCTTGGGAGGGCTAGCCATGGGGATACCTTCGCTTCTTCTTATCTAGGCTTGACGGGTCAGGCCCGCGGCGGCCTCGACGGCCAGTTCATAGCTCGCGGCGCCGAAACCGGACACCACGCCGGTCGCCGCGAGGGAGACATAGGTCTGGTGGCGGAACGCCTCGCGCGCCGCGGGGTTCGAGAGATGGCACTCGATCACCGGGACGCCGACCATCTTCAGCGCGTCAAGGATCGCCACCGAGGTGTGGCCGTAGCCGGCGGGATTGATCACGATCGCCGACGCCTTTTCGCGGGCCTCCTGGATCCAGTCGATCAGCTCGCCTTCGTGGTTCGACTGCCGGAACACGATTTCGCGCCCCAAGGCCGACGCACGCGCCTCGCAGAGCCGCTTCACGTCTTCCAGGGTCTGATGTCCGTAAATCTCAGGCTCGCGGGCGCCCAGGAGGTTGAGATTGGGCCCGCTCAGCACATAGATCGGTTTGGGCATTACGCTCCGCCGTCGATTCCGCCGTCTTGTACCGGTCGGGCGTCGGGGTCACAAGCTTGGTGGGGTTTCGGCCCGACCAGTCGAATGGAATGGCTCCATTGAGCATCGAGGTACTCCGACCGATCCAACGGCTGCTCGCGGTTCTCTTGGTCCTTGTGATCGGGGTGTTGATCGCGTGGTTCGAGTCCCGAGGAACGCGGTATCGGCCATCGCCCTCGGGCTGGCAATGCGAACGCATCGGCGATCCGGCCGCCGTGATGTGCGACCGGCAGCCTCCGGTCGGCTATAGGAATTCGGCTGTGGGACCATCTGGGATAAGGCCTGCCAAGTGAACCTGACCGTCAACGGAGAGCCCCGCACCTTCGAGCCTCTGGCGACCTTGTCGGCGCTGGTTTCGGCGCTGGGCCTCGACGGGCGCAAGGTGGCCATCGAGCGCAATCTGGAGATCGTGCCGCGCTCGGCCTATGGGAAGACGGCGCTCGCCGACGGCGACCGGATCGAGATCGTGCATTTTATCGGAGGCGGCTGACATGGACGGATCGACGGCGAAGGCCGAAGACACCTGGACGGTCGCGGGCCGCACCTTCACCTCGCGGCTGATCGTCGGCACCGGCAAGTACAAGGACTATGCCCAGAACGCGGCGGCCGCCGAGGCCGCGGGGGCCGAGATCGTCACCGTGGCCCTGCGCCGGGTGAACCTGTCGGACCCCAGCCAGCCGATGCTGGTCGACTATGTGAAGCCCGACCGCTTCACCTTCCTGCCCAACACCGCCGGCTGTTTCACCGGCGAGGAAGCGATCCGCACCCTCAGGCTGGCCCGCGAGGCCGGCGGCTGGGACCTCGTCAAGCTGGAGGTGCTCTCCAACACCAAGCACCTGCTGCCCGACATGGAGGAGACGTTGCGGGCGCTGAAGCTGCTGATCGCCGACGGCTTCCAGGTGATGGTCTATTGCTCGGACGACCCGGTCTATGCGCTCAAGCTGGAAGAGGCCGGCGCGGCGGCGATCATGCCCGCGGCGGCGCCGATCGGATCTGGGCGCGGCATTCAGAACTATCTGAACCTCGGCCTGATCATCGAACAGGCGAAGGTGCCCGTGCTGGTGGACGCCGGCGTCGGCACGGCGTCGGACGCGGTGCTGGCCATGGAGGCGGGCTGCGACGCGGTCCTGATGAACACCGCCATCGCCGAGGCCAAGGACCCGCTCCGCATGGCCGTGGCCATGAAGCACGCGGTGATCGCCGGGCGTGAAGCCTGGCTCGCCGGGCGGATGGCCAAACGCACCTACGGCGACCCGTCGTCGCCGCGGGCGGGGCTGATCTAGCTAGCTCTGCTTCTTGTACTTCGAATGGCAGGCGGTGCAGGTGTCGCCGAGGTCGTTGGCGGCCTTGGAGAAGGCGGCGCCGTCCTTCTTGCCGGCGGCCTTCACGGCGTCGTCGGCGAGCCTGGCGAAGTCGGCGGCGGACTTGGTCCAGACCTCGCCCGGCTGTTTCTGCGGCCCGACCAGGTCGACCGCCGAGGCCTTCAGCTTCTGAGAGGCGGCCAGGGCCTCGGCCCACCGCGCGGCGGGGACCTTGGCGGCGTCGGGGCCGTTGGCCGGATCGACGTCGCCGCCGACCGCGAAGATAGCGTTGGTGGCCGGATCGACCACGCTCTTCATCTCGTCCTTCACGGTCATGCCGGCGGCGAGCGCCGCGCCGGCGAGGCAAAGGCTGATCAGAAGGGCGAGGGGAGCGCGGCGCATCGGCGGGCCTTTCAATTGAGGTCGCGACGAGCTTAGGCGGACGTGGCGGCGGGCTCCAGCACCCGTTGGATGTCGAGCTCCGGCGAGAGGCCCAGGCGCGTCAGCATCTCAGCGCGCTCCGGCCCGCCCCTGGGGCGGTAGGCCTCGGCGTTCTTCGCCTTGCCGCGCGCCCAGTAGCCCAGGACCTTGGCGAGGTTCTTCGGCCGCTTCAGCCAGGCCTGCGGGTCCTCCAGCATGTGGAAGCCGCGCAGCGCCGCGCGGAACAGCTCGACGTCGGAGCGCACGGCGATGGCGACGCCATCCTCGAGGAAAGCTTTGGTCACCCGGCTCTTCAGGCTGGGCTGGTAGCCGGGGTCAAGCGCCTGGCGGGCGCGGCGGATGGCCGAGCGGTCGGCGTCGCGCATGACGTCGTGGAAGGGTCGAAGCTCGGCGCCGATCCGGCGCTGATAGGCCTCAAGACGCGCGGCGGGGTCCTCGAACATCTGCAGGGCGTCGCGCAACAGGTGCGCGCCGACCGCGGCGAACGAACAGCCGCGCCCGTAGAGCGGGTTGGACCGCACCAGGCTGTCGCCGACCGGGAAGAAGCCCAGCACCGCGGCCCGGCCGCCCGGCGCCATGTCGCGCCAGCGGCTGTGCAGGTCGCCCATGCCGAACACCCGGCTGATGGCGCTCGACGTCGCGGGATCGACCCACGGCGCGAGGCCCGGCAGGCTGGCGCAGCAGGCGTCGAAGGTCGCCGGATCGACGATCTTCTTGCGCAGTTCCTCCTCGATCTCGGGGACGCAAAGCGTGATCGAGAAGCAGCCGTTATCGCCCGGGAAGACGCCGAACTTCAGATATTCCAGGTCGCCGGTGACCGGCGCGTGGCCCCGCTCCGGCTCGCTGACGCCGGCGTTCAGCCGGTAGTGGCGGGTGAAATAGAGGATGCCGCAGTCCTCCGCCTCCTCGGGGATCACGGCGCCGGCCTCGCGCAGCTGCTCGATGGCGCCGGACGTTCGGCCCGCGGCGTCGGCCACCAGGTCGGCGGTCAATTCGTGGAGGCCCTCGGAGTCCTCGACGACCACGCCGGTGACCACCGGCGTCGCGCCCGGCGTGACGAGCAGTTCCTTGACGAAGGCGCCGGAGCGGATGGTGACGCCCGGCTGCTGCTCGACGTAGCGGCGCATGATCAGCTCCAGCGTCGTGCGCCGGCTGGTCAGCACGGCCAGGTCGCGGTCAACGGGGTCGGGCGTGTAGGTCCGCTTGTGGATGTCGGTGAGGCCGCCCTCGAAGCCGAGGTCACGGCATCCGGCGGCGAGGAGATCTTCCAGCAGCCGAGGATGCTCGTCGCGGATGATCAGGCGCAGGCGGGCGAGGAAGGCGTGGCTGTGGCGCAGGTGGCCGACGCCGCGGCGCGTCCAGCTGTCGAAGGCGACATCGGCGCCGCCCTCCGGCGGCGGGGGATCGCGCTCCAGCAGCGTGACCTCGCGCCCGGTCGGCGCCAGCGCCAGCGCCGTCCAGAGCCCGGCCATGCCGGCGCCGATGACCAGAACGCGCTCAGACATCTTGCTCACTCTTCAGTCCGCCTCACGCGCCCGATCCGAGCATCATATCGCAAACGCGCGCTGCCGCCGGGTCAAGACGAACGCGGCGCCCTCAGCTCTTCGAGGTCTCCGGCATCGGCTGGCCCTTGGCCTTGGCGATGGCGGCGCGCAGGGCCGGCAGGTCGGCGCCGGGGATCATGGTGTCGCCGACGATGAAGGCCGGGGTGCCGTCGATATGCATGGCCTCGGCCAGCGCGTGGGCGTCGAGGATCTGGCGCTCGATGATCGGGTGCTGCGCGTTCTTGCGCGCGGTCGCGGGGTCGATGCCGATCTCCTTGAGATGGCGGTCGAGGGCGGCGTCGTCGAGCGCCTTTTCGGTCATCAGCGCCTGGTAGAGCTGCACGCCCTTGGCCTTGGCCTCGCGGGTCAGGGCCACCTTGGCGGCGGTGTCGGAGACCTCGCCGAAGATCGGGAACTCCTTGAACACGAACCGCACGTCCGGGTTCTCTTGGATCAGCTTGACCACCTCGGGCGCGGCCAGTTTGCAGTAGCCGCAGCGGTAGTCGAAGAACTCGACCACGGTCACCTTGCCGGTCGGATTGGCCACGAAGTCGCGTGGGTCGCGCTCCAGCTGGCCGCGGTACTTGCCGATGGCGTCGGTCGAGGCCTTGGTGGCGGCCAGGCGCTCGTTCTCGGCCAGCTTGTCGGCGGCTTCGCGGATCACCTCCGGGTGGGCCATCAGATAGGCGTGCACCTTCTGGCCGAAGACGGCGTCGTCGGCCTTCTGGCAGGCGGTGAGCGAAAGGGCGGCGGCGAGGGCGGCGGCGGCGCGCAGAGCAAGGGTCATGGCAGCCAGATAGGATGAATTGGCGGCTTTTGCGAGACGGCGTTGCTGTGGCGGCCCTAAGGGCCTAGCCGCCGCCCGCGATCCGGCGTTCCTCGTCCGGCGTGGGCTTGGAGACCAGCACGATGTCGGTGGCGCGCCGCCACTCGGGGCTGTCCTTCGACAGGCGCTCCCGCGCGCGGATCGCGAACTCGCGGGCCAGCTTCATGTTGCCGATGTTGTAGTCGTATTCGGCGGTCGCCAGCCGGGCCAGGCCTTCGTCGCCATGCTTGTCATAGGCTTCCGCCAAGACGCGCCAGGCCGCGGCGTTGTCCTCTTCCTGGGTCAGCGCCTTCTTCAGCTCGGCGATGCCTTCTTCGGTCTTGGCCCGGTTGCCGAGCGCGATCAGGGTCTGGCCCAGGTTGATGCGCAGCAGGGGCGCGTTCGGCCTCAACTCGACCGAGCGGCGCTGCGGCGCTTCGGCGCCCTCCACCTGGCCGAACTCGAACATGATCTGGCCCTTGAGCTCCCAGAGGTAGGGATTGTTCGGCTGTTCGGCCAACAGCGCGTCCACGCGCTTGAGGGCCTTCTCCGGCTCCTTCATCTGGTAGTAGGCGATCGCCCGGGCGTAGCGGGCCGGATAGGACATGTCCTTCTCGTCGTACTTGCCCATGGAGACGACGGGATTGATGAAGCCGTCCAGCTTGGCCTTCATGATCTCGTGCTCGGAGACCGACCGGGGGCTGTCCTTCACATAGTAGTGCGGCAGGGTCGCCACGCGGGTCTGCAGCGACTCGACTCGCTCCGAGGACAGGGGATGGTCGATGAAGTACCGGAAGCGGCGGTACTGGTTGAAGATCTCCTGGTAGCGGTTCTTGTCCAGGAACTCGACGAGGCCGCGGGCCGACAGCCCGGCCTTTTCCATATAGGTGGCGCCGGCCTGGTCGGCGCGGGCCTCCTGCTCGCGGCCGTAGCCCGCCGCGCCGATGGCGCCGAACATCGGGGCGCTGGAGATCAGGCCCGCCGCCGCGTCGCCGGAGCCGGCGATGGCGGCCAGCACGCCCAACCCCATGGTCAGGATCATCGGCACCATGCCGGCGCGGCTATATTCGCCGGAGCGGAAGCTGTGGCCGCCGGCCAGGTGGCCGATTTCGTGGGCCATGACGCCTTGCAGCTGATTGGGATTGTCCGCCTGCAGGATCAGCGAGGTGGTGACCATCATCACGCCCGGGCCGGCCGAGGCGTTGGGTTCCCGTGAGGCCACCAGGACGATCTGGATGCTCTTCGAATCGATCCCGGCCGCGTCGAACAGCGGCGTCACCTGCCGGCGCAGGATGTCCTCGATCTCGGTGTCGCGCACCAGGTAGTCGCCCGGCGCGAACTGAGCGGCCGCACGCCCCGGCTGCAGCACCAGACTGAACGTCAGGGCTGCGGCCAGGACTATGCGGAAAACCGGACGGGCAGGCGCGGCCATCTTCAACTCTCGAATGCGCCCCCCTAAAGCGGTTCGAAATCTAGCGCGTCACCCTCGCCGCCACCAGCCTTTGCGCGGCGCGGCCGGCGGGGTGGTGATTTCGGCCGGATCCGGCTCGCGCGGCTTGGCCGCCACGGGCTTACGTGCGGGCGCAGGCGCTGGCGCTGGCGCTTCTGGGGCGGCGACGGGCTCGGGGGCGGCTTCAGTCGCAGCCTCGGCGGCGGCCGGCTTGGTCTTGGCCCGGCTGGCGCGCGGCTTCTTGGCGGGCGGCGCGGCCTCGGCGACGGGCTCGGGCGCAGGCTCGGGCTCGACGGCCGCGTCCGGCTCCGGCGCGGCGGTCGGCGCTTCGGCCACGGCCTGATCGCTGGGCTGGGCGTCGCCGCCTCGTCCGCGGCCCCGGCCACGACCGCGGCGCGCGCGGGCAGGGCGGTCTTCGGCGGCGGGCAGTTCGACCCAGACGTCCTCGTCCGAACCCTCAGCGCGGGCGAGGGTGGTCGGCGCAGGCGCCGCGGCTTCAGCGGCCACGCGGGGCTGTTCGCGCTCTTCCCGGGCCGGCATGTCGTTGGCGGGCCGAGGCTCCTGGGCCTTCTTCATGTCCTCCGACGGGTCGTACCAGACGAAGGGATCGTCGCCGTAGGGCACCCACGGGCGAACCCAGGAGAAGGCGTCGACGGGGCGGCTGTCGTCGCGCATGCGCCGTCCGCCCCGGCGTCCGCGGCGGCGGCGGCGGCCTTCGCCGCCCTCGCTGTCGTCGCGCGGCCCTTCGGCCGGGCGCGGCGCGGCGGCGCCGGCCTCACGCGGTTCGCGCGGTTCGCCGTCGCGGCGGCCACGACGGCGGCGGCGGCCGCGGCTGCGATGGCCTTCGCCCTCCTCAGACTCGTCGTCGCGGCGCGGACGCTGCTCGGCGCGGGCGTGCGGCTCGTCGTCGTCGGTGTCCTCGCGCTCGAGCTCTTCTTCCTCTTCTTCCTCTTCCTCGTCCTCGAAGGCCTCGTCGTCATAGCCGTCGTCGACCATCGGCGCGTAGGCCGCGGTCGGCGCGGCGATCGCGGCGTGGTCCGGCCGCTGCTCCATCGAGGTCCGCTCGATCAGGCAGTCGGCGTGGGCCATGTCGTCGTCCACCATCACGGTGACGAACAGGCCCATGGTCTGCTGCAGCCGGGCCAGGTGGGCGCGCTTTTCATTGAGGATGTAGAGGCCAACCGCCCGGGGCGTCTTCAGCGTCGCCTCGCCGCCGCCCTTCAGCGCCTCCAGTTCCAGGGTGCGCAGCGCGGCCAGCGCGCTCGACTCCACCGAGCGGACGCGGCCGGTCCCCTGGCAGTGCTCGCAGACGTGGGTGGTGCCTTCCAGCACGCCGGAGCGGCGGCGCTGGCGGCTGATCTCCATCAGGCCGAAGGCTGAGATCTTGCCCATCTGCACGCGGGCGCGGTCGTCCTTCAGGCAGTCCTTCAGCTTCTTCTCGACCGCCCGGTTGTTCTTCGACTCGTCCATGTCGATGAAGTCGATGACGATCAGGCCGGCCAGGTCGCGCAGGCGCAGCTGGCGGGCGGCTTCCTCGGCCGCCTCCATGTTGGTCTTCAGCGCGGTGGCTTCGATGTTCCGCTCACGGGTCGACTTGCCGGAGTTGACGTCGACGGCGACCAGGGCCTCGGTCTGGTTGATCACCAGATACCCACCGCTGCGGAGCGGGACGACCGGCGAATAGATCTGGCTCAGGTGGTCTTCGACCCGGTGCTTGACGAACAGCGGCGTCGGCTCGGCGTAGAGCTGCACCTTCTTGGCCTGGCTGGGCATCAGCATGCGCATGAAGTCGCGCGCTTCCTTGAAGCCGGCCGCGCCCTCGACGAACACCCCGTCGATGTCCTTGTCGTAAAGGTCGCGGATCGCCCGCTTCACCAGGTCCTCTTCCTCATAGATGAGGGCAGGCGCGATGGAGTGGAGCGTCGTCTCGCGGATGTTTTCCCACAGGCGCAGCAGGTAGTCGTAGTCGCGCTTCAGCTCGGCCTTGGTGCGCTTGGCGCCGGCGGTGCGGACGATCAGGCCCATGCCCTGCGGCACGTCCAGGCTCTGGACGATGCCCTTCAGGCGGCGCCGGTCGGTGGCGGTCTCGATCTTGCGGCTGATGCCGCCGCCGCGCGCGGTGTTGGGCATCAACACGCCATAGCGGCCGGCGAGCGACAGGTAGGTGGTGAGCGCCGCGCCCTTGTTGCCGCGCTCTTCCTTGACGACCTGCACCAGCATGATCTGCCGGCGGCGGATCACTTCCTGGATCTTGTACTTGCGCATCAGCCGGCGGCGGCGGCGCGCGACCTCTTCCTCCATGACGTCGTCGTCGTCGTCTTCGGAGGCGGCGTCGTGATCCTCGTCCTCGTCGTCCGAACCGCCTTCGGAGGCCTCGGCGGGCCTGCGGCGGCCGCGCGGCTCGTGGTGGTCGTCCTCTTCCTCCGCCTCTTCGCGCATCAGCGCTTCGCGGTCGGCGACCGGAATCTGGTAGTAGTCGGGGTGGATTTCGTTGAAGGCCAGGAAGCCGTGGCGGTTGCCGCCGTACTCGATAAAGGCCGCCTGCAGCGACGGCTCAACGCGCGTCACCTTGGCGAGATAGATATTGCCTCTGAGTTGTTTGCGGTTGGAGCTCTCGAAATCGAATTCTTCAACGCGGGTCCCGTCGACCACCACCACGCGCGTCTCTTCGGCGTGGGCGGCGTCGATCAACATATTCTTGGACATTGGAATTATCTCCGCGGCGCGCGGTGGACTCCGAGTCCGAGGACTCCGGGCCAAGGGGCAGCCGGCTATTGGTGAGACGGGCGCGCGCGCCGACCCGATGGGCGCTCAGGGCGTCCCCGGGGGCGTAAAGCCGGTATGTGGCGTGAGCAGCGCTGCCCATCGTGTGTGTTCCTAGGCGCGCCGGGTGGCGCGGATCGGATTGGTGCGTCGGTCGCCGAATATCGGTCAGCTGACGCGGGCTTTGGTTCGCGCGACCCTTCGCCTCGCACAACGCGAGAGGCGGTTTGGCGCGCCGCGGGACATTGCAACACCAGCGCGCAAAAGGCAAAGCCGAACCGAAAAGCCGCACCGACAAGACCTCGTTAACCATTTGTCCACGCGGCTCACGCGTATATGGCTCTTAAATCGGCGATTTCTATCGTCGGGGGCTGAGAGCTGATGCGGGTTGGGGTGCAGAGCCTTTTTCGGAACCGGGGGCGCGTGGCGATAGCCGTCACGCTGGCCGCCGCCGTGGGCCTGGCCGGCGCTGTCGCGAGCCACGCCGCCGGTGCGGTCGGCGGCCTCCTGAAGGTGCGCCTGGGCGGCGACGCCCAGCAGACCCGCCTCGTCATGGACCTCGACCAGGCGGCCAGCGCCAAGCTGGTCTCCGACGGCGCCAGCGACGGCCACGCGATCCTGGTCCTTTCCAGCGTTTCGGCGGCCGGGGGCCTGCAGGGCGCGGGGCAGGGCCTGGTGAAGGCCTGGGCGATCGACCAGACCTCGGGCGGCGCGCGCCTGCAGCTCGACCTCGCGCCCGACGCCAGGATCAAGGGCCGCTTCCTGCTGCCGCCGGCCGACGGCATCGACCATTACCGCTATGTGGTGGACGTGATCTCGGCGCCCGGGCAGGTGCGGCTGACCAGCGCCAAGGCGCCGGCGGCGACGCCGGTGGCGCTCAAGCTTCGCCCGCAGATCGTTCCGACGGCGACCCACGCCATACCGGTCTCCCTGACCAAGGTGATCGTCATCGACCCTGGCCATGGCGGCCACGACCCCGGCGCGCTCGGCGCGCAGGGCTTCGAAAAGGATGTCAACCTGGCCGCGGCGCTGGCGCTCAAGGAGCGGCTGGAACGCTCGCCCCGCTATCGCGTGGTGCTGACCCGCGAGGACGACACCTACGTGCCGCTGGAAGACCGCGTGCGGATCGCACAGCGGGCCGGCGCCGACCTGTTCATCTCGCTGCACTCCGACTCCGGCGGCGACGCCACGGTGCGCGGCGCATCGGTCTATACGCTCTCCGACAAGGCCTCGAACCGCGCCACCCGCTTCGTCAAGCGCGACGACTGGTTCATGAAGGCCAGCCTGACCGGCGACCGGGGCGTCAGCGACATCCTGTTCGACCTGACGCAACGGGCCACCAAGAACCGCTCGGCGGCCTTCGCCAACACGCTGGTCAGCCACATCGACGGCAAGGCGCCGCTGCTGCGCCGCAGCCAACGCGACGCCGGCTTCATGGTGCTGCTCGCGCCCGACGTGCCGGCCGTGCTGCTGGAGATGGGCTTCGTCACCAACGCCGAGGACGAGCAGTTCCTGCGCGACGCCGGCCAGCGCAAGCGGCTGATGAACGCCGTCGGCGACTCCATCGACGACTATTTCGCCGAGGCCACCCGCCTCGCCGCGCGCTGATCCCGAAGCGGGCTCGGATCCGGCTTGGCGCTGTCGACGACCGGGCGGCGGCGCGCTAGATTTCGCGCGCCGTGGCGAGTGAGGAGCCGAGGGGCGTGTTCGAACCTGGCGATATGGTGGAGTGCGTCAAGGCCGGGCCGATCCAAGCGCCCGGGCCGTTCAAGGGGCAGCCGTCCGGCCTGACCCAGGGCGCGATCTACACGGTCAAGGAATTCCATCCGGTCGGGACGATTCCGGGCCTCACCGTCGATGGGCTGGAGGTGCGTGAGGCGGCGCATCCCGATCCGCGCATGGTCTTCCCCGCCTACCGCTTCCGGCTGCTGAAGAGTCGCGACCCGGAGTTCATGGCCGAGTTGCTCCGCGCGCCGGCGCCCAAAGAGACCGTCGGCGACTGATCAGTCGGTGATCGGCCTGTCGGCGTTCCTTGAGCGCTCCGCCTGCAGAAGTTCGGTCAGGTCGGCGATCGCCTCGGTGAGCGCCAGCACCTCCTTTTCGCGCAGGGCGTCGATCTTCTGGTGCAGGAGCTCGATCTCCAGCTCGGCCTTCAGATTGACCCGGTGATCCTCCTCCGCCTCCTTGCGGTCGATGTCCTGCTGGCGGTTCTGGCTCATCATGATGAAGGGCGCCGCGTAGGCCGCCTGGAACGACAGGGCCAGGTTCAGCAGGATGAACGGGTAGGGATCCCACTTCTGCACATAGGCCGTGACGTTCAGCACGATCCAGACGAACAGGATCGTGGTCTGGATGATGATGAACTTCCAGGAGCCCATGGTGCCGGCGACCCAGTCGGCGACCTTCTGGCCGAGCGTCAGCTGGTCGGCGGGCTTGGCGCCGGCCGTCTGGGCGCGAAGTTGCCGGCGCATCAGCCGCAGCTGGACGAGCAACTGCCGCTCGGCGTCTTTCAGATCGTGCTTGATATCCTCGACCACCGACATGGCGCGCGTTCTCCAGCCTCAAAAAGAGCATGACGGATTCTCGCCGAAGATGCGTGCCAAAGCGCCAGGGCCGGGCGCGAGCGGCATAGCGCCTGCGACCCAGCGCCCGTTGGCGCCGCATCCGAAGCCGGCTAGACCGACGCTCAAGGGGCGGGGCGCCTCTGGAGGCCGTTAGTCCGTTGGATCTTCCCCGCGAGAGATGGGTCGCGATCGCCGGCGTCGCGGTGCTGAGCCTGATCGCCGTGGCGGGATTCGCGGTCGCGATCTGGGCGGCCTGGCTGTTCCACGACATGCCCGACGCCGGCGACCTGGCCGACTATCACCCGCCGACGGCGACCCGCGCCTACGCCTGGGACGGCACCCTGATCGGCGAATTCTCCCGCGAGCGGCGGATCTTCGTGCCCTACGATTCGATCCCGCCGCAGCTCGCCCAGGCCTTCCTGGCGGCGGAGGACCGCAACTTCTTCCGCCACTCCGGCCTCGACTACACCGGCATCGTCCGCGCCAGCGCCAAGGACATCATCAACATCGCCCAGGGCCGGCGGCTGGAGAGCGGCTCGACCATCACCCAGCAGGTGGCCAAGAACATCCTGCTCACCAACGACGCCACCATCGGCCGCAAGCTGAAGGAGGCGATGATCGCGCAGCAGTTGGAGGGCACGCTCTCCAAGGAGCGCATCCTCGAGCTCTATCTGAACGAGATCTGGCTGGGCTACCGCTCCTATGGCGTGGGGGCCGCGGCCTACAACTACTTCGGCAAGTCGATCACCGATCTGGACCTGGCCGAGTGCGCCTATCTCGCCTCGCTGCCCAAGGGGCCGGACAACTACCACCCGATCCGCCGCAAGGCCGCCGCCATGCAGCGCCGCAACTGGGTGCTGGGCCAGATGGCCGACGCCGGCTGGGTGACCCGCGCCCAGGCCGAGGCGGCCATGAAGGAGGACCTGAAGGTCCAGCCGGAGCCGACGCGCGCCAAGTACCGCGACGCCGACTACTTCGTCGAAGAGGTCCGCCGCCGCGGCCTGGCGACCCTTGGGCCCAAGCTGACCGAGGGCGGCTACTACATGCGCACGACGCTCGATCCGCGCCTGCAGAGCATCGCGCGCACCGCGCTGATGGACGGCCTGGAACGCTACGACCGCCGGCACGGCTGGCGCGGCGCCTTCGGTCACGTGACCACGCTCACCGGATGGGAAGACGTAGCCAAGAAGTCGGTGAAGCCGGCCGAGCGGCGCACCTGGCTGCAGGCCGTGGTCACCGACGTGGCCGGCGGCGGCGTTCGGGTGAAGACCGTGGACGGCCAGACCGGCGCCCTCGCGCCCGCCGACGTCGCCTGGGCCCGGGCCGGCAAGGGTATCGGTTCCGGCGACCTGGTCTTCGTCGCGCCCAACGACAAGGGTCCCGGATTCCTGCTGAAGCAGGTGCCGGAAGTGAACGGCGCCCTGGTCGCCATGGACCCCGACTCCGGCCGGGTGCTGGCCATGGTCGGCGGCTACTCCTTCTCGCTCTCCAGCTTCAACCGCGCGACCCAGGCGATGCGCCAGCCGGGCTCCGCCTTCAAGCCGATCGTCTACGCCACCGCGCTTGAGAATGGCTACACCCCGGCCAGCATCGTCGTGGACGGGCCGATTTCGCTGCCGGGCGCCAACGGCAAGCTCTGGCAGCCGGAAAACTACGAGCACGAATACCTGGGCCCCTTGCCGCTGCGCAAAGGCCTGGAGCTGTCGCTGAACACCATGACCGTGCGCCTGGCGCAGGGCGTCGGCATGCCGAAGATCAGCGCGTCCGCGATCCGGCTGGGCGTCGTCACCAAGATGGAGAACGTGCTGGCCATGGCGCTGGGCGCCGGCGAGACCACGGTCTTCCGCCTGACCGCCGCCTACGCCGCCTTCGAAAACGGCGGCCACAAGGTCGAACCGCATCTGATCGAGCTGGTGCAGGACCGCGAGGGCAAGACCATCTTCCGGGCCGACGCGCGGGAGTGCGACCGCTGCGACGCCGGCTTCAACGGCGACGAGAGCCCGCGCATCCCGCTGGCCGGCGCCCAGGCCTGGGACCCGATCACCGCCTACCAGATCACCTCGATGCTGCAGGGCGTGGTGCAGCGGGGCACCGGGGCTGCGGCCAGCGTGCTGGGCCGCCCCACCGCCGGCAAGACCGGCACCACCAGCGAGTTCCGCTCGGCCTGGTTCGTGGGCTTCACGCCGCACATCGTGGTCGGCACCTACATCGGCTTCGACGACAACCGCAGCCTGGGCGAAGGCGAGCAGGGCGCCCGCGCGGCGCTGCCGACCTTCATCGACTTCATGCAGCAGGCGAACAAGTACTTCCCGCCCGACGACTTCAAGCGGCCCCCGAATGCGCGCTACGCCGTCGTCCACGGCATCACTGAGGCCTTCAAGCCGGGCACCGAGCCGAAGGTCGCCGACGAGGCCGACGCGGTGGGCCCGCAGCCCTACGACAATGTCTTCAAGAACGGCCTCACCGGGGCGCCCAACGCCGCCGCCGCGGTCAATCCGCCACCACCTCCGCCCAAGCCGCCGGCGAAGAAGGACGAGGTCAACGGCTTGTATGACTAGCCGCGTCAGACTATTTGGCGCGCCCACCCTGTTAGGAATTGTCCCATGAGATTGGATGTCGAGGCCGCCAAGGCCGACATCGAGCAGTCG
>Ga0070730_10000117_pt1 | contig 99540 bp, 89 predicted proteins | sample Coa_R1_3_FD_66447 | JGI IMG/M metagenome (GOLD analysis project Ga0070730, IMG submission 66447) | Surface soil microbial communities from Centralia Pennsylvania, which are recovering from an underground coalmine fire - Coalmine... | ecosystem: Environmental > Terrestrial > Soil > Unclassified ... | reverse complement strand
AGCAGCTGCTCGTGCCCCTCAATGATCGTCGAGCCGCGCGCGGCGATCTCCAACTGCTGACCCGCGTCTTCCAGCACCGGCGCAAACAGGCTGGCGACGTCCAGCACGACCTCGTCCAGCCGCACCGGCTGCATCATCTCCCGCGACAGCCCCGACTCCGCCCGGGCGATGTCGATCAGGGCCGTGAAGACCGACAACACCCGCTCGAGCTCCAGGCTGACCTCCTCCAGCGCGGCGTGGCAGTCCGCGTCGTTGGTCTGCGGGTCGAGCGCGCTGTCCACCGCGCCGCGCATTCGGGTGAGCGGCGTGCGCAGGTCGTGGGCCAGGCTGTCGGTGACCGTGCGCATGCCGGTGAGCAGCTCCTCGATCCGGTCGAGCATCCTGTTCAGCGACGCGCCGATGCGGTCGAAGGAGTCCCCCCGCTCCGAGACCTCGGCCCGGGCGCCCAGGTCGCCCGCCGCGATCCGCTCGGCGACGCCGGCCACCGCCGCCGCCCGTCCGATCACCAGCGCGTTCAGGAGCAGTCCGACGCCGAGCCCGGCGACAACCACAATGGCGAGCGCGATCAACAGGCCGCCGGCGATCCGCGCCTCGAAGTCGCGCTGTCCGGCGGCGTCGCGGCCGATCACCAGCAGCGTTCCATCCGGCAGCCTCGCCGAGGCGGCGTTCAAGGTGATCGGGCCGGCCGATGTGCGCGAATGGATCTCGCTCCAGTCACCGATCGCTTGCGGCGCCGGCGGCGTGAGCAGATCGCCGCCCACGCGTCGGCCCGCGGCGTCGAAGACGCCATAGTGCGCTTCCGGCGCACCCAGGCGCGCGCGGCGCTCCATCCGCCAGGTCAGCCCCCGGACGCCTTCTGTGGCGGCGGCTTCCGCGAGGATCTGCCGTTCGGCCAGCGCACTATCGCGCTCCCGGTCGAGGAAGACGTGCTCAGCCGCCAAATTGACCAGGTAGAAGGCCAGGGCGACGGCCCCGAGCACGATGGTCATCGCAAAGGCGGTGAAGGCGAGCGGCCGCAGGCGAAGGGAAGGTCGCTTCGAAGACGCTCCCGCCTTCCGCTCTGCGGTCGATGACGCCATGCGCGCCCTCCTGTCGGCGCCCCTTATGCGACGCGGTTACGCAGGTGGCCCGGCGCCGAGCTTACACCCTTGTAAGTCCCGAGCGAGGCCGCCCCCACGAGCGCCCGCCAAGATGCGCCTCAGAGTCCGGGAACGGGTTCGCATTTGGAGATCAACGTGGGCTGGAAGTCGTGGCTTGTCGGCGCTGTCGCCCTGGTGCTCGCGGGCCTGCTTTGCCTGGTGTCGCCGCGGCTGGGCGGCCTGGCTCTGATCGTCCTTGCCCTGGGCGCCGTGGGGATCTTCGCCTTCCGGCTCCTGTGAGATGTGCGGGCTCACCGCCCGCTGGCGCTTCAGCCTGTGACCCAAACGCGACATTTTCAGCGACCGAGGTGGTGGGGACTCCGGGGGTCGAACCCGGACGGATTGCTCCGAGCGATTTTAAGTCGCTTGCGTCTACCAGTTCCGCCAAGTCCCCTTGCGGAACGAGGCTTAGCCGACGCCGTCCTGACGGTCGATAGAGGCCGCCGGTCAGGCGGCGGCGAGCGCGGTGCGCCGCCTTGACCGCAGCATGGCGCCCAGGCCGCCAAAGCCCAGCAGCATCAGGCCCCACGCCGACGGCTCCGGCACGCCGGGCGCGAGCGCGAAGTCCAGCGCATTGCCGTCGATGCTGATGTTGAAGCCCGCGAACGGGTCGCCTTGCGCCTGGAACGAAAACCCGACGCCGAGCACATCGCCCGGCGGCTCGGGCTGCGGATTGAAGCCGACCCAGCTGCCCGGATCGATGGAGGTCGGACCACTGAAGAACAGGCCGATATCGACGACATGGTCATCGATCAGGTACCGCCGCCCGGTCCGGCCATCGGCGTTCGGCGCGTCCGGCAGCGGCAGGACCGAGCCGTCGCCGGGCATCAAGAGCCCGATCAGGAAGGTGAAGGACCCCCCGACCGCCGGGCTGAATAGCAGGGGATCGGCGGGATTCAGCAGACCGATCAGCGCGCCATCGTCTCCGAAGCCCGGCGGATCGGGCTGCGGATTGAAGCCCACGATGACGCCGGGATCGATGGGCCCGCCAGAGGTGGTGAGCGCAAAGCCCTTCGCCCCATCCCCGAACGTATAGTTGGGGGCGAACTGCTGCAGGTTATTGACCTGGGAGGCGTTCGCCGCTCCGGCCGAAGCCATCAGCCCGGCCGCCGCCAGGGCCATCGCCATCCGCGCACGCGTCTTGGTCATGTCCGCAAACCTTTTTCAGCCCACTCGCGATGGCCGCACGGGCGGCTTCGCGGTGTGCAGCTTGCGCCGCCTGCGGGGATGCGCAATCGACCTCGCATCAGCCGAGAACGGCTCGCATCTCAGGCGTGTTTTGGGGTCTCTAGGCCGCCGCGAGCGAGGCCGGGGCGTCGCCGCCGAGGCCGCTTTCGAAGTCCTGCAGGATGTCGAGCAGCTCGGCGACATTGGCTTCCAGGGGCTTGCCCTTCGGGAAGCGGAACCGCCAGAACGACGCGATGTGGCTGACCACGCCCGTGCCTTCGCCCAGCGCCACGAGCATCTCGGGCGAGCGCAGCAGGAAGTCGCGGAAGGCGGTGGCGTTGCCGTCCTTGGTCAGCTCCATGAACACCCCGTCGTAGACCCGCAGGTAGTCGGCGACGGCCTTGACCTGCTGCTCGATATTGGCGTGCAGCTTGACCTTCATGGTCTTGACCAGGTTCTCGTGCTCGTAGTCGCGCGGCCCGACGGTCTTGACCTTCATCAGCTCGACCAGCACCTCGCGCAGCTTCGGCCAGAGGCTGTTCAGCACCCACTTGTAATAGAGGAAGCCCTTCCAGGCGAAGATGCCCTCGCGGTAGCTGTCGCCCTCAAGGCGCAGCGTCATGCGCAGCGGCTCCAGGCGCTCGTCGTTGCGGCTCGACAGCAGCGCCTCCACCAGGCGGCCGGTGTTGGCCTCGTTGCTGGTGCGGCCCTTGTAGGCCAGGTCGATCAGGCGGCTGATCTCGGTGCTGACGAAGGCCTGCATCATCTCCAGGTCGCCCTGGGAGATCTCGAAGTGGGTCTCGCTGACCTCGAATCCGCGCCGCTTGATGTGCTCGCGCAGCAGGAAGGGATCGAGCGAGGGCAGTTCGTCCAGCGCCTCCAGCACGCCGGCGTCGCGGCCCAGCTCATAGGTGGTGCCGGCCAGTTCCTGCAGGCTCTCCATCCAGCCGCGGTCGCCGACGAACAGCGAGCGGCCGCCCAGGCTGAGGTCCGAGCGCTCGAAGGGCACGATCAGCTTGGTCGCCGTGCGGTGGCGGGTGGAGACGGTGCCGATCTCATTGGCGCGCAGCCGGTGCTTCAGGATCACCGCCGCATTCAGCGCCGGCGCCACGAACAGCGGCTTGGCCAGGTGCTCGGGATTGCCGGCGTGTTTGACCGCGAGCGCAGCGAGGTTCAGCACCCGGCTGGTCGAAGCCGTGCGCTCCAGCGCCCGCATGCTGCGATAGGTCTCGGCCACGTCGCTCACCTCCCGAGACCTGCGTCTGAAGTAACCCGCAGGTACTCGATGCGCCGACCTTCACATCAAAAAGCAAAGGGCCGATTAATCGGGATCACGCGTTCTGCGAATTCGCAACCGCTGCGTGTTTAAGCCGTGGGGCCGACGAAGGTCAGGCTGGCGCTGCGCGCGGCGGGGCGGCGCAGATCGTCGTTGGCGGTCCGCAGCGGCGCGCGGCGCTGGCCGGTGATCTCGCGCCAGACGGCGTTGAACAGCTGGCGCACCTCGGTCGAGGCCGACCCGTCCCGGTCGATCTCCAGCACCGAGCGCATCTGGGCGAAGGCGGTCTGGTAGATCAGCCGCGAGCGCAGCGCGACCGGCGTCACCGGGAGCCCTGCGAACCGCAGCGCCTCGAAGGCCTTGACCACCGACGGCGGCTCGACCCCGTTGCGCGGCGGCGGGCACTGGTTCAGCACGATCATGCCCTCGCGGCCGAGCCGCTGGATGATGGCGACCGAGCGCACCGCGGCGGCCAGGTCCAGATAGGTCGGCCGGGAGACCGCCAGGCACAGGTCCGCCACCTTCACCGCCTCGGCCACGTCGGCCTCGGGCGCCGCGGGCGTGTCGATGATCAAGAGGTCCGCACCGGACCGGCGGCAGGCCTCGGTCAGGGTGAAGAGCTTCGACGCGCTGGTCTCGAAGAACAGGCCCGAGGCCTCGTCACGCTCGCGCAGCACCTCGCAGGCGGAGCGCAGCGGGTCGGCGTCGGCCAGCACGGCCTTCACGCCGGCGGCCCGCGCCGCCAGGGCCAGATTGACCGCGACCGTCGTCTTGCCCGCCCCGCCCTTGCGGGACATCACCGCCAAAGTCTTCACGCGAGGCCTCCCCAACAGGCCATAAGCGCTCGCCCCCGAACGCTTCAGCGCTCGAAGTAATGCACAGACTTATCCACAGGGCCAAGTGACTTTGCGATGACAGTAGGTCGCAGGCCGCGCCGCGGGTTCGCTAGTGGGATAGTTCCTGCATTTTCTGGAGGTTTGCGCGCTCTTCCTGCTGGCGCTGCGCAAGATCCTTGGTCGAGTAGCAGGTCTTCTTGGGGAACATGCTGCCGGTGACGGGCTCGGTCTTGCAGACCACCTTGTCGTCGGTCGGCTTGGCGGCGGCCTTGGCCGGGGCGGCGGTCGCCGCCGGGGCCGGCGTCGTCGCCGGGGCCGGCGTCGTCGCGGCCGTCGCGGCGGCAGGCGCCGTGTCGGCCAGCAGGATCGTGGCCACAAGCATCGTACTCAAAATCAAGGGAGACACTCCGGAGGGGGTTGGCGCATCAGGATTCCATAATGCGCGTCGGGGTTCACATAGCGGGTTATCGGCCGGACGCCATCAATTGTTTGCGGCGACAACTTCGCGCACGTTCTCAACCCCCTCGGCCTTCAGCGCAGCGATCAGCTCCTCGACCGTCACGGCCAGCTCCTGAGCGTCACGGCCGCGCAGCACCAGGTTGGAGCCGTAGCCCTCGGCTCCGAAGAACGGATAGCTGCCCAGCGACATCGACGGATGCGCCTTGGCCACCGCCTCCAGGGGCGCGGCGATGATCCCCTCGCCGGACCCTTCGACCCGCACCGTGCGCGCGATGGTCACCGCCCCGCCCTTCAGCCGGGGCCCCACGTCCTCCAGCATGCCGCGCATGATCGCCGGCACGCCCGCCAGCACGAAAACATTGCCGATGGTGAAGCCGGGCGGCCCCTGCACCGCGTTCTTCACCAGCTCACCGCCCACCGGCACCCGCGCCATCCTTCGCCGCGCCGCGTTCAGCTCCATCCCTGGCCGGGCTTTCAGCAGCGCGATGATCTCCGGGTGCTCGTAGAGCTCGACCCCGAAGGCGGCGGCCACCGCGTCGGCGGTGATGTCATCGTGGGTCGGCCCGATGCCGCCGGTGGTGATCACATAGTCGTAGCGGCTGCGCAGCGCATTCAGCGCGTCGACGATCTCCTCATGCACGTCCGGCACCGTGCGCGCCTCGGCCAGGTCGACGCCGTGGACGCCCAGATAGCGGGCGATGTCGCGCAGGTTGGTGTCCTGTGTCCGCCCCGACAGGATCTCGTCGCCGATGATCAGCACCGCGGCGGTGACCCGCTTCTCCTCGCCGCTCGCCATCCATCGATCCCTCGCCTACATCCGGCGCTCCCGGACGTTTCGGACTAAAACCATCCATGGACTTCCCGCAACCGCTCAAGCGCGGAACCCTCGCCGCCCGCTACAAGCGCTTCTTCGCCGATGTGGCGCTCGACGACGGGACGGAGATCACCGCCCACTGCCCCAACCCCGGCGCCATGCTGGGTCTGAACACGCCGGGCCTTAGGGCCTGGGTCTCGCGGTCCGACGACCCCAAGCGCAAGCTCGCCCACACGCTCGAACTGGTGGAGGCCGACGGCGGCCTGGTCGGGATCAACACCATGCACCCCAACCGCCTGGTCGCCGAGGCGCTGGCCGCCGGCCATTTCCCCGAGTTCACCGGCTACGCCAGCCACCGCCGCGAGGTGCGCTATGGCGCCAATTCCCGCGTGGATTTCCTGCTGGAGGCGCCGGACCGGCCGCCCTGCTGGCTGGAGGTCAAGAACTGCCACCTCATGAGAACCCCGGGCCTCGCCGAGTTTCCCGACTGCGTGGCGGCCAGGTCCACCAAGCACCTGGGCGAACTCGAAGCCATGGCCGCGCAGGGCGACCGGGCCGCGGTCCTGTTCGTCGTGCAGCGCACCGACTGCCACCGCTTCGCGCCCGCCCGCGACTGCGATCCCGCCTTCGCGAGCGCGCTGGAGCGGGTCCAGGCCAATGGCGTCGAGGTCTATATCTATGGCTGCGAGATCGACGTGGCCGGCGTGCGCCTCGCCGGGCGCATCGCCTAGCTAAGGATCAGAACTTGAGCTTGCTCTCGGTGCCGGCGAGCAGTCTTTGGATGTTCGCCCGGTGTTTGAAGATGATCATCGCCGCCAGCAGGCCCGCGAAGATCTGGAAGTAGACGGTGTTCCCGAAGGCCGGCAGGAACGAGATCGCTACGAAGAACAGCGCCGCGCAGATCGTGCCCAGGGACACGTAGCGGGTGACCGCGATGACCGCCACGAAGACGCCCAGGGAGATCAGGGTCGCCACCCAGTTGATCATGAACATCACGGCCGCCGCCGTGAGCATGCCCTTGCCGCCCCTGAACCCGAAATAGACCGGCCAGTTGTGGCCGATGACCGCGCCCGCCCCGGCCGCCAGGAGGCTCACGCAGTCCCGGCCCGCGCCCGATTGAACGTAGACGCCAAGGCGCAGTCCTATGAGACAGGCGACGATGCCTTTCAGGACATCTCCGGCCAGGACGAGCGCCGCGGCGGGCTTCCCAAGCACCCGCAGGGTGTTGGTCAGGCCGGCGCTGTTGCTGCCATGGGCGGTGATGTCCTTGCCGTAGAGCCGGCCCACGATGATCGAGGTGTTGAGGCTGCCCAGCAGGTAGCCTGCGGCCAGCGCCGCCAGGACCTTCAGAACATCGGCCATCGATCTCCCCCGAACCCCGGATCTGCCGAGCCTAGCCGGAACGCCGCGCGCCAACTACCGCTGGCCGAACGGCGGGATCCAGGTGAAAACCGCAGCCACCCCAACGTCGGAGAGTCGACAGATGCGGAATGTCTTCAACCTGGTCATGCGGATCATCTCCAGCCTGCTGGGCGTGCTGGTGGCCTGCCTGGGCGGGATCTGGATCCTTCAAGGGCTGAACATCGCCTTCAAGGTCGGCTTTATGGTCGGCGACAAGCGGTGGGTGGCCTGGGGCGCGCTGGCGGTCGTCATCGGCGTCTCGCAGATCGTGTGGAGCAACACGCGTCAGGGCTGATCCAGAGTCGGGTATCCGACATATATCGTTGTATTTGCTTAACTATTGACGAACATCCGCGCTCGGTGTGAGATTTGAGCGGCGAGGCGCGGGTGCGTCCGCAGGGGTGAAAGTCAGTGGGGGCGTAGCGTGACGTTGGTGGTGAAATTCGCGGCGGGGGCCGCGGCCTTGGCGATGTTGGGCGCGGCTCCGGCCGCCTGGGCGGTCAAGCCACCGGGCCCGACGATCATCGACTGGACCCTGAGCGACGGGACCTTCGACGACGGCGGGACCTTCTCCGGGACCTTTACCTACAACGCGCTCAGCGACACCATCACGAGTTGGCACGTCACCACGACCGCCTTTGTCGATGCAGGCGGCGACGTGGTCGGCGGAGGCTTTGTCCCGGAGACCTATTCCTCGCCGGGCGGCTGCTTTTTTATTTTCTGCTCGTCCGCCTCGGACAACGGGTCCGGCCCGACGTTTGAGACTGGCATCGTCTTCGCGCCCGCCACCTTCAATCTGACCAACATCGTGATGGGCGCACCCGGCACGGTGGCCGTCCTGACCGGAAACGAGGGAGGCTTCGCCTTCCCCGTGGGCCCGATCAGCCACGATGTGACCGGTGGGACCGCCATGGGCGTCGCCGGCGTTCCGGAACCGGCCGCCTGGGCGTTGATGATCCTGGGCTTTGGCGGCGTGGGCGCCATGCTCCGCCGTCGCCAGGCCGCGGGGGCTGTCGCCTAGGCCGATCTTCCGTCGCGAGGTAAGCGCCGGTTGAACTTTCATGGTATCGTTGCGACTTAAGGGCAGCCCCCGAAAGTCACAGACCGCACCGCCATGACCGACACTCTCGACGCCGAGTACCGCACCGGCCAGATCAAGATCCACACCGCCGCCGATTTCGAAGGCATGCGGGTGGCCGGCAAGCTCGCCGCCGAGTGCCTGGACATGCTGACGCCGCACGTCGTCCCGGGCGTGGTCTCCGACCACCTCGACACCCTGGCGCGCGAGTTCATCCTCGACCATGGCGCGATCCCCGCTTGCCTCGGCTACCGCGGCTACACCAAGACGACCTGCATCAGCGCCAACCACGTGGTCTGCCACGGCATCCCCGGCGAGCGCGTGCTGCGCGAGGGCGACATCGCCAACATCGACGTCACGGTCATCGTCGACGGCTGGCACGGCGACACCAGCCGCATGTATGGCGTGGGCCCGGTGGCGCCGCGCGCCAAGCGCCTCATCGACGTGACCTACGAGGCCATCCAGCGGGGCCTGGACGCGGTGAAGCCGGGCGCCCGCACAGGCGACATCGGCTCGGCCATCCAGACCTATGTGGAGAGCATGCGCTGCTCGGTGGTCCGCGACTTCTGCGGCCACGGCCTGGGCAAGGTGTTCCACGACGCGCCGAACATCCTGCATTTCGGCCAGCGCGGCACGGGCGAGCTCTTGCGGCCCGGCATGTTCTTCACCATCGAGCCGATGGTGAACCTCGGCAAACACCAGGTGAAGCTGCTGGCCGACGGCTGGACCGCGGTCACCCGCGACAAGTCGCTGTCGGCCCAGTGCGAGCACTCCATCGGCGTCACCGAGACCGGCTACGAGATCTTCACCGCCTCGCCCACCGGCCAGTTCAAGCCGCCGGTGATCAGCGCCTAGACCGGCGGCGCCGCGCGCTGACGCTGCGGCGCCCCTTGCCGCGCAAGGGAAAACGCCCGACCCTTCCGGCGTGATCTGGGAGGGAATGTCATGAAGGCTGTCGCCGTACTCACCGCGCCGTTTGCGCTGGTGCTGGCGCTCGCCCTGCCCTCGGCCGTCGGCGCCGACGCGACCCAGGTCGGCATCGGCTACATCTGCGGCGCCGAGCGGGACACGACACCCAGGGCCACGGCCGCGGTGATGTTGGCCGGCGTCGGCAACGGATCGTCGCCCGCCGACACGGCCAACGCCCAGGCCCAGGCCTGGTACAACGAGGGCCTCAACCTCTACCACGCCTTCAACCACAATGAGGCCCGCGCCGCCTTCGCCAGGGCCGCCGAGCTCGACCCGACCTGCGCGCTCTGCGAATGGGGCGTGGCGCTGGGTCTGGGGTCGACGCTGAACTACGGCGTCACCGAGGACGAGACCGCCCAGGCGCTCGGCCATGCGCAGCACGCCAAGGCGCTCCTGAAGCCCGGCGACGCCCGCGCCGCGGGTTTGATCGACGCGCTGATCGTCCGCTACGCCAAGGACAAGCCGCTGGTCCGCGATCTCGACTTCGGCAAGGCCATGGAGGAGCTCGCCCACCGCTATCCCACCGACGACGAGATCGCCAATCTGGCGGCCCAGGCGCTGATGATCCCCGGCCGCGGCTCCAACCTCGCCATCGACGCGCGCGCGCTGGAGCTGATCAAGGGTGTGCTGGCCCGCCACCCCGACGACACCGCCGCCATCCACTACTACATCCACGCCGCCGAGTTCGTGGACCGGCCGGGCGATGCGTTGCCCTACGCCGAGCGGCTGGCGGGCCTCGCGCCCGGGGCCAGCCATCTGGTGCACATGGCCGCCCACACTCTGATGCATGTGGGCCAGTACGAGCAGGTGGCCATCGTCGACGCCCAGGCGCTGAAGGTCGACGCCGACACCGAAAAGCGGCTGGCCTACGCCGGACCGCTCAGCGCCCAGATGTACTATGTGCACAACTACACCTTCGGCCTGGCGGGCGCCCTGATGGCCGGCGACGCCAAGCTCGCCCTGAAGTACGCCGACCACGCCGACGTCGCCTTCCCGGTCGGCGACAAGACACCGGTCGCGCTGCCGGCCGGCCTGACCCGCTCGGAGAGCGCGCCCGACCGGCGCACCACCGCCACCTCCAAGGCGCTGGTCGCCTATGGCCGCTATGAGCCGTCCAAGGCGCTTGCCCTCAAGGAAGCGCCCGGCGACAAGCCGATCGTGAAGGTCTACCGCCACTATGCGCGCGGCGAGGCCTTCGCCTCGCGCGGCGACGCGGCCGGCGTGCGCGCCGAGGCCGACGCCATCTCCGCGCTTGTCGCCGAGGCGACCAAATCCAGCGAGCTTGGGACCATGAGCATCGGCGGCATCGCCGGCGACGTGCTGGCCGGCCGCGCGGCGATGCTGGACCATCAGCCCGAAAAAGCGGCTGGGTTCTTCGCCAAGGCCGCGGCCAACCAGGAAAAGACCTATCCCGCCAACAAAAACTTCGACCCACCGCCCTGGTGGTATCCGGTCCGCCGCAGCCTCGCCGCCGCCGACCTGGCCGCCGGCAAGCCGGACGAGGCGATCCGCGAAGCCCGCACCAGCCTCAAGGACTGGCCCGACGACGCGCTCGCTTTGCGGGTCGTCGCGCAAGCCCAGGCCAAGCAGGGCCACGCCGCGGAGGCCGCCAAGACGCTGACCCAGGCCAAGAGCGTCTGGCGCGGCGACCTCGCCAGGGTCTCGATGGACCTGACCTAGACGCCCTCTTGCCAAGCCGGAACGGATAGGGAACATTGTTCCCTTATGGACAGACCGTTCGCCGTCGAAGACGCCTCGGCCCAGCCGGACCTCTGGCGGGTCCCCGATCCGCCGAAGAAGGGGCGCCCGAAGACGGACCGCCCGCATTACATCGGCCACCGCGACCGGCTGCGGGAGCGCGCCACAGCCGGCGGCCTCGCCGCCCTGCCCGACTACGAACTGCTGGAGCTCTACCTCTTCCGCGCCATCCCGCGCGGCGACGTGAAGCCCTTGGCCAAGCAGCTCCTGGCCCGCTTCGGATCGCTGGGCGGCGTGCTGGGCGCGGCGGCGGAGGAACTGCGCACCGTCAAGGGCGTCGGCGAGGCGCTGGCGCTGGACCTCAAGCTCATGCACGAGGCGTCGCTGCGCACCGCCCGCGAGGCGGTAGCCAAACGGCCGGTGATCTCCTCGTGGTCGGCGCTCTTGGCCTATGTGAAGACCGCGCTGGCGCACGAGGCGCGCGAGCAGTTCCGCGTGCTCTTCCTCGACAAGAAGAACCAGCTGATCGCCGACGAGGTGATGAACCGCGGCACCGTCGACCATGCGCCGGTCTATCCGCGCGAGGTCATGCGGCGCGCCCTGGAGCTCTCGGCCAGCGCGGTGATCCTGCTGCACAACCACCCCTCGGGCGATCCGACGCCGTCATCCGCCGACATCGACATGACCCGCCAGGTGGTCGACGCCGGCCGGCCCCTGCGCATCGCCGTCCACGACCACCTGATCGCCGCCCGCGACGGGGTGGCGAGTTTGAAGGCCCTGGGGCTGTTCTAGTTCAGATCACGTGGTTGACGTGCTGTCCGGTCGAAGGCGGCGGCTCGGCGTGGGCCTGCTGGCCGGCCTTGTCCGCGCCCTTGGCCACGGCGCCGCTCAGCACCACGGCGGGACCCCGCGAGGAGGTCGCCTCATTGACCGGCTTATGGTCCGACTGCGACTTCGGCGGCTTCGGCGGCGTGACCGGCGGCGGCGCCTGCACAGGCGGGGCCACTTGCGTGGAATGAACGGCGAAGTCGGACGACATGGCGCGGGGTTCTCCGGCGGATATGGGCCCCCGATACACGGCTCAGCTTTAACCTCCCGTTCAGGAATAGGATGAAGTTCCGTTGACTCTGTCGCCGTCGGATCGGCCCCCTGTCGCACATTGAGGCGCGCGGCTAAGCTCACGCTATGTTCGCCGGCTGGGAAAACTTCTACCTGATGATCGGGTCCGCCGCGGCGGGGTTGATCGGCCTGTTGTTCGTGGTGGCGACGCTGACCGGCGGCCTGGGCGCCGACAAGGCCGAGATGGGCGCGCGGGTCTATCTGACCCCCACCGTTTCGCACTTCGCCGTCGTCCTGGCCGCCGCCGTCGTCACCGCCGTGCCCCGCCTGGACCCCTGGCCCACCGCCGGCCTTATCGCCGCCACCGCCCTTTGGGGCCTGGGCTACTCCGCCAATGTCGCGCGCATGCTGCACGCCCGCCGGGGGCCGGTCGCGCCGCATTGGACCGACTACTGGTGCTACGGCTACTTCCCCGGCGCGCTCTATCTGGCGCAGATCGCCGCCGCCGGCGCGCTTGCGATGGGCGTTTTCTGGGGTCAGGACGCCCTGGCCGCGGCGATGGTCGGCCTGCTTTTGCTCACGATCCGCAACGCCTGGGATCTGGTCACCTCGATCGCGCCGCAGGTCAACCGCAAGCCCTGACCCATCCGTCGCAGCAGCCCTTGCGGCGGCGCGCGATGACGCCCTAGGGTCCGCGCCTTGCTCCACCACAGGGATGCTTCATGAGCCTCGACCGCCGCAACCTGCTCGCCGCCGCCGCCGGCGCCGCCTTCGTCGCCGCCTCGCCCAAGAAGCACGGGGCGCCGGCCGCCGCGGGGCCCAATACGGCTTCGGGCGACGCCGCCCTCAACCGCTATTTCACGAGTGTCAGCGACGACCTCTTGAAGGCCGGCCCCGAGCAGGCCACGTCGCTCGGTCTCGACACCGGCGCGCGCGCGGCGCTCAAGTCGCAACTCTCCGACGCCTCGATGGCCCACATCACCGCCGACCGCGCCTGGTGCCGCGCCGGCATCGCCAGGCTGGCGGGCTTCCCGGACTCGGGCCTGTCGCCGACCGCGCGGCTCAACAAGGCGGTGCTGAACTACGCCTTCGAGGTCGGCCGCGACGCGGCGCCCTTCGACTATGGCGAGAACACCTTCACCTCGGCCCAAAGCGAGGGCGCCGGCCCCTATGTGGTCAGCCAGCAGGGCGGCGCCTATTCGTCGATCCCCGAGTTCCTCGACAGCCAGCATTCGGTGAAGACCAAGGCCGACGCCGAAGCCTATCTCTCCCGGGTCCACGAGATGGCGCGCTGCCTGCGCCAAGAAACCGAGCGGATGCGCAAGGACGCGGGCCTGGGCGTCGTCCCGCCCGACTTCATCCTCTCCAACGCCATCGGCCAACAGGAAGGCCTGCTGGCGATCAAGGCCGCCGACGCCCGCCTGGCCACCGCGCTTGGCCGCAAGGTCCGGGAGGCGCATCTCGAAGGTGACTACCAGGCCCGCGCGACGGCGCTCGTCGAAAAGGAGGTCTATCCCGCGCTGGCCGCGCAGCTCGCAACACTGAAGGGCCTGCAGGCCAAGGCTGGCCATGACGCCGGCGTCTGGCGCCTGCCGAACGGCGAGGCCTACTACCGCTGGCTGCTGCGCGAGAGCACCACGACCAACCTCAGCCCCGACGAGGTCCACAACATGGGCCTGGAGCAGAACAAGGCCATCGAGGCGCGGATGGACGGCCTGCTGCGCGCCCAGGGCCTGACCCAGGGCTCGGTGGGCGACCGCATGACCGCGCTCGGCAAGGATCCGAAGAACCTCTTCCCCAACACCGACGCCGGGCGCGAGCAGCTGATCGCCTATCTGAACGGCCTGATCGCCGGCGTGCGGCCCAAGCTCTCCAAGGCCTTCAACCTGAAGCTCAAGGCGGCCGTGCAGGTGAAGCGCGTGCCGGTCGACATCCAGGACGGCGCGGGCCAAGGCTATATGAACACCGGCTCCTTGGACGGTTCGCGGCCCTCGACCTACTACATCAATCTGAAGTCGACCGAGACCTGGCCCAAGTTCGCGCTCCCCAGCCTGACCTACCACGAGACCATTCCGGGCCACGCCTGGCAGGGCGCCTACCTGACCGAGACCGGCAAGCTGCCGCTGATCCGCATCCTGGTCTCCGGCTTCAACGCCTATGTGGAAGGCTACGCCCTCTACGCCGAGCAGCTGGCCGACGAGATGGGCATGTACGACGACAACTGGGCGGGACGCCTGGGCTACCTGCAGGCCCAGAAATTCCGCGCCGTGCGCCTGGTGGTGGACACCGGCCTGCACGCCAAGCGCTGGAGCCGCGAGCAGGCCGTGCAGTGGGCGATGGACAACGCCGGCCGCACGAAGCTCGCCATGACCAGCGAGATCGACCGCTACACCGGCACCCCCGGCCAAGCCTGCGGGTACAAGGTCGGCCACACCGAGATCAACCGCCTGCGGGACAAGGCCAAGGCCGCGCTGGGGCCGAAGTACGACCTGCGAGATTTCGACGACCTGCTGGTCAAGACCGGCTCCGTGCCGCTGACCGTGCTGGGCGCGCAGGTGGAGGGCTACATCAAGTCCGGCGGCGTGGTGAACCTTTGAGCCTGGCGGGCGAAGTCGCTGTTCGCGAGATCCGGCGCGAGGACTACGACGCGTGGCTGCCGCTCTGGGACGGCTACAACACCTTCTACGGCCGCTCGGGCCCAACCGCGCTCGACCCGGCGATCACCGCGGTGACCTGGGACCGGTTCTTCGATTCCGCCGAGCCGGTCCACGCTCTGGTGGCGGAACGCGACGGCGTCCTGATCGGCCTCGTCCACTACCTCTTCCACCGCACGACCATAATGATCGCCCCGACCTGCTATCTGAACGACCTCTTCACCGCCCCCGAGGCGCGGGGCGCGGGCGTCGGCAAGGCGCTGATCGAGGCGGTCTACGCCCGCGCCCGCGCCGCCGGCTCGACCCGGGTCTACTGGTCCACCCACGAGACCAACGCCACCGCGCAGCGGCTCTACGATCACGTCGCCCAGAAGTCGGGCTTCATCATCTACCGCCAGGACGTCTGAGCCGCCGCGGCCGGCGCAAAGCGTCGCACACGAACCAAGCTGCGCAGGAAATCGTTGCCGCGCGCGCAGACGGGTCTATGTCAGTGAGATGAGGAAACCGGGGAAGCCCTCCAGCCGAGAACCCGACCGTGAACCGCGCGCGCAGTTCGCGGCCCTGCCCTGGCGCAGGAACGGCGCCGGCGGCGTCGAGGTGCTGTTAATCACCAGTCGCGAGACCCATCGCTGGGTGATCCCCAAGGGCTGGCCGATCAAGGGCAAGAGCTCGTCGAAATCCGCCGCCCAGGAGGCCTTCGAGGAGGCCGGCGTCCAGGGCAAGATCACCAAGAAGCCGTTCGGCGGCTACGCCTACGACAAGCGGCTGAAGAACGGCCGGCTGCAGCACGTCCGCGTGGCCGTGTTTCCGTTGCAGGTGGAAAGCGAAGCCGACGCCTATCTGGAGCAGGGTCAGCGGGAGAAGCTGTGGCTGGCGCCGCCCGAGGCCGCGCGCAAGGTCGACGAACCCGAACTGATGGTGCTGCTGGCCACCTTCAAACCGTAGCCCTGCGCCGGTCAGCCCCTAACAAACGTGGTTAAGCGGAATTAACCGCAAATCTAAGCCTTACCGAAACCTTCACCGTCCTAGGTTTGGGGTTCGTTGGGGCCGTTTCCCGTGTCGCAGACCTATCCCAAGTTCGATCGCCCGCTCGCCGTCCTGCATGTCGACGACGACCCGATGAACCTGCGCGTCGTCGAGGAAATCCTCGGGGCCTTCCACCACAGCTCGGCCAAGGTGATGTCCGGCGCGGAAGCCCTGCAGCTGCTGTCCGAGCGTCCGTTCGACATCGTCCTGATGGACATCCACATGCCCGGCATGACTGGCATCGAAACCGTGGAGCGTCTGCGTGCGCAGCCGGGACCTGAGCGCAACATCCCAGTCATCGCCCTCACCGCCGACGTCTTCAGCCGCCGGCCCGAGGAGTACCGCGCGCTCGGCTTCAACGACTTCGTCTCCAAGCCGATCCTGGTCGCCGATCTGCTGAACGCCATCAAACGCGCCGCCGAACCGCCCAAGGGCTCCCTCTCCGCCGCCAACGCCGCCTAGGCCCCGCGCCAAGGGCACGCTAGGCTTCCGCCATCGGCCGCCAGAGCCGAGAGAGGGAGGCCTCCATGCCCACGCTCGACCGCGACGGCGTCAAGATCCACTACGAGATCGCGGGCGACGGTGCCGCCCTGATCCTGACCCACGGCTATTCCTCGACCGGCGAGATGTGGGCCGGTCAGATCGAGCCCTTGTCCAAGCATTTCAAGGTCATCACCTGGGACATGCGCGGCCACGGCCGGTCCGACTATCCTGAGGATCAGGACCAGTATTCCGAGGCCCTTACCGTCGAGGACATGGCCGCCCTGCTGGACGCGGCCGGGGCCAAGGACGCCGTGGTCGGCGGCCTGTCGCTCGGCGGCTATATGAGCCTGGCCTTCCACGCCACCCACCCGGAGCGCACCCGCGCCCTGCTGATCATCGACACCGGCCCGGGCTACAAGAAGGACGAAGCCCGCGACGGCTGGAACGCCAACGCCCTGCGCACCGCCGAGCGCTACGAAACGCAAGGCCTGCCCGACCCGGCCCGGGTCTCCGCCGAGGTGCGCCTGGCCCGCCACCGCGACGCGACCGGCCTCGCCCGCGCCGCACGCGGCATGCTCACGCAAAGGAACGCCCGGGTGATCGAGAGCCTGCCCAATGTCGCCGTCCCGGCCATCGTCATCGTCGGCGCCAACGACACGCCCTTCCTCGCTGCCTCCGACTACATGGCGGCCAAGATTCCCGGCGCGAAGAAGGCGGTGATTCCTGACGCCGGCCACAGCGCCAACATCGACCAGCCGGCGGCCTTCAACGCCGCCCTGATGGGCTTCCTCAAGGACGCCGGCCTGACCGCCTAACGCTGTACGGCGTAGTTGCCGCCACACCGCAAAATGCGGCACACCGGAAGCGTGGCCGCAGACAGCGACGATCCCCTGCTGGCGCTCTATCTGGCGCGTCGTTCCAACCTCGTGCGGTTCCTGGCCGCGCGGGCGGGCTCGGTGACGGCCGCCGAGGACCTGACGCAGGAACTCTACCTCAAGCTCGCCGCTCGTGAGCGCGGGGGCGAGGACGTCGGCAACCCCACGGCCCTGCTCTACAGGATGGCGCTCAACCTGATGCTCGACCGGGCGCGCGGCGAGACCCGCTCGGCGCAGCGCGACACCGCCTGGCGCCAGGCGGTCCGCACGGAGATCGGCGGGGTCGATATCGCCGAGGAGCCGCCGGCCGACGAGGCGGCCGCCTCGGCGCAGCGGATGCGCGCTTTGCTCGCCGCGGTCCAGGACCTGCCGCCCCAGGCCGGGCGCGCGTTTCGGTTGCATAAGCTGGAGGGGCTCAGCCAGGCGCAGACCGCCCAGGCGATGGGGCTTTCGGTCAAGGCGGTCGAGAAGCATGTCGCCGCCGCCCTAAAGGCGTTGACCCAGAAACTTTCGCCATGAAGTTGCAGTCGCAGACAGGGGGGTTGGGCGCCGCGGCGACGTCTTGTCGATATCAGGCGTTCTTGTTCGGGCGCGTGGGATCGTTTCGATGAGTGAGGCCTGGATCAAGGTCGACGACGGCAGGCTCGCGTCCGCGGCCGACTGGATCGTGCGCCTGCAGTCCCCCGATCTCAGCGATGCCGAGGTGGTCGAGTTCGACGCCTGGCTGGAGGCGCATCCCGCCAACGCGGCCGCCTACGACCGGACGCTGTCCGTCACCCTCGAACTGCAAGACGCCGCCTCGACGCTTTCCAAGGGCCTCGCCCAGTCATCCTCGACTGAGGCGCCCGCGCGCCGCCCGCTGCGGCCCGCCGCGCGCCGCGGCTGGCTGGTGGCCGGCGGTCTTGCGGCCGCCGCCGCGGTGGCGCTCGCGGTCACGCCGCTTGGCCTGTTCGCGCCGGCCACGGCCGAGAGCTTCGCCACCGCCAAGGGCGAGCACCGCACCGTCAAGCTGGCCGACGGCTCAACCATCGAACTCAACGCCGGCTCGCGGATCAGCGTCACGCTCGGCCGCCACGAGCGCCACGTTACGATGCCCGAAGGCGAGGCCGTGTTCGATGTGGCCGCCGACAAGGCGCGGCCCTTCCTGATCGACGCCGGCGACCGCACCGTGCGCGTGGTCGGCACCCGCTTCGACGTCCGGCATCGCGGGGCCGAGCTCTCAGTCACCGTCGAGCGCGGCGTGGTCGAGGTGGCCCCCGGCGGCGATGCGGCGGGCAAGGTCTTCCGTCTGCACCCCGGTCAGCGCCTCGACACCGTCGAACGCGCGCCCGCCGTGCAGATCGCCGCCGCCGATCCGCTGCAGGTGGAGAGCTGGCGCACCGGACGGCTGATCTTCCGCGATGAGCCATTGGGCGATCTCGTCGCCGACCTTAACCAGCAGTTCGCGAGCCCGATCACGCTCGCCGACCCGGCGCTGGCTCAGACCCGCGTCTCAGGCGTCCTGGTGCTCGACGACGAGGCTGCGGTTATTCGCCGCCTCGCTTTGCTTGCACCGGTCAAGGCGCTACCCTCAGGCGACGGAATTTCGCTTCGCAGCGATCCGGCGGCGAAGCCATGAGGGGGACACTGGGCCATATCGAGGCCGGCGGCCTTTTTGCGCGGGTCCTTCGCGGGGCTCTGCCTCCTCACGCTCGCCAGCCGGGCTGAGGCCTTCGAAGCGCGTCGGCGCTTCGCCATACCCTCCAAACCCTACGCCGAAGCCCTGATCGATCTGGCCGTGCAGGGCAACGTCTCCCTGCTGGGCGCCTCGGCCTGCGGCGGCGGCGGCAGCACTGCGCTCTCCGGCCGCTATGCGCTGCGCGACGCCCTGGCCCGGGCGCTGGCCGGCGCGCCCTGCGCCTGGCGGATCGTCGACGCCCACACCGTGCGCATCACCGCCACGACGGCGCCGCCGACCTCCCGCGCGGCCGCATCGGAGACGCCGCTGGTCTCGGAGCTGCTGGTCACCGCCGGCAAGCGCGCGGAGCGGGCCGACGACCTGCCCGCCGGCGTCAGCGCCATCAGCGGCGACCAGCTGTTCATCACCAACGCCTATGACGCGCGCGCCACCGCCGGCCAACTGGTCGGCGTGCTGACCACCAACCTGGGCCCCGGCCGCGACAAGCTGCTGATGCGGGGGCTTTCCGACGGCGCCTTCACCGGCCGCGCGCGCTCGACGGTCTCGACCTACCTCGACGACGACCCGATCAACTACAACGCCCCCGATCCGGACCTGCGCCTGGTGGACGTCGAGCGCATCGAGACGGTGCGCGGACCGCAGGGCGCGCTCTACGGCTCCGGCGCGCTCGCCGGCGTCTACCGCATCGTCACCAACAAGCCGGATTCCGAGAACTTCACCGGCGGTCTCCAGGCCAGCGGCGCCAACACCGTCGGCGGCGCGCCCAGCTACGAGAGCGACGGCTACGTCAATCTGCCCCTGGTGGATGGCCGCGCGGCGCTGAGGCTGGTGGGCTACTACGACGATCAGGGCGGCTACCTGGACGACCTCTCGCTACGCCTTTCGAACGTGGACTCGACGGTCCGCACCGGCGGGCGGGCGGCGCTTGGCCTGGCGCTGGGCGACAGCTGGACCGCGGACCTGTCGCTGGTCGGCCAGCGGCTGAGCTCGCGCGACACCCAGTACACCACCCTGACGCAGCCCGGAAAACGCGCCAACCAGGTGCGCGAGGCCTCGGAGAACGACTTCGCCCAGGCTGCCCTGACCCTGCATGGCGAGCTCGCCTGGGGCCAGGTGACCTCGTCGACCTCCTATGTGCAGCACGCCTATTCGAGCCTCTACGACGCCACCGCTGTGGCCGTTCAGTTCATCGAGACCAACAACGACCTGGGCGTCTATTCGGAGAGCGCGCGCATTCACCGCCTGGTGCAGGACGTGGTGGTCGCCTCGACCGGCGCCGGGCCGGTCTCCTGGCTGGTCGGGGCCTACGGCGCGGCCTCCGTGGAACGCACGCCCTCCTCCCTCGATCTGGTCCCCACCGCGGCGTCCGTGATCGCGGCCGTCGGCGGGCCGAAGCCGGTCCTGACCCGGGTCTACAACGAAAACCGCATCGACCATGTGCGCGAGGGCGCGCTCTACGGCGAGGGGACCTGGCGGTTCGCGCCGGGCTGGACGGTCGCGGCGGGGCTGCGCGCCTTCGACACCTCGCTGCATGTCGACGCCGACATCGTCGGCGCGCCGCCCGCCCAGTCGCGCGCGGCCGACCTCAAGGGCGACTACAGCGGCGTCTCCTCGAAGCTCTCGCTGCAGTACCAGTTCGATGACGGGCCGATGCTCTACGGCCTCTATTCGGACGGCTTTCGGCCCGGCGGCGTCAACACCACCAACTTCGTCGGCATCAAGCCGCAGCGCACCACCTTCGATCCCGACCGGCTGATGAACTTCGAGTTCGGCGCCAAGGGCCAGGTCCTCGACCACCGCCTGACGGTGCGCGCCGCCCTGTTCTACGACCTGTGGGACAACATCCAGTCCGATCAGTACCGGCAGTCGGGCCTGGCTTACACCGCCAACGTCGGCGACGCCCACATCCAGGGCCTGGAGGCCGAGGCCGCCTATGCCTGGGACTTCGGCCTGAGCCTGCAGGCCAACGCGCTCTACTCGGCGCCGAAGTTCACCCGCACCAACCCCGACTTCGCCGGCCAGCTGGGCTCCGGCCTGCCGGGCGCGCCGCGCATGTCGGGCGGCCTGGTCGCCCGCTACGAGCAGCCCCTGCCCCGCGACCTGAAGCTGCGGCTGGTGGCCCAGGCGGACTACGTCGGCCCCGCGCGTCTGACCTTCGACCCGACCTTCTCGGCGCGCACCGACCCGGTCATCGACGCCGAGCTGCTGGCCGAGGTGGCCGCCAGGCGCTGGAGCGTCAGCGTCTTCGTCAACAACCCCGCCAACACCGCCGGCAATACCTTCGCCTACGGCAATCCCTTCACCTTCGGCCAGGTCCGGCAGGTCACGCCGCAGCGTCCGCGCACGATCGGTCTGCGCCTCGCCGGCAGCTTCTAAGGCTCAGCTTCGCCGCCCTTGCCGACCGCGCCCCTGTGGCGCGCTGACGCACTGATTCGATTCCTGATTTTCCGACTGGGGGGCAATCAAAAGCAGCGGCGTCTTATTCTTGACGGCGGATTAACGCCGCGGGGCTCTTGGACGGGGTGTCGCCGGTGAAGCTATCGGCTTTGGTGTGTGCGCAGAACGATGAGGCGCGGCTGGCGGACTGCCTGCGCCGCCTCGACTTCTGCGACGAGATCGTGGTGGTCGCCGACCGCTGCGTGGACCGCAGCGCCGAGATCGCCCGCCAGTTCGGCGCCCGCGTGATCGATGGGATCTTCCCGCTGGAGAGCCAGCGCAAGGCCGCGGGCGTTGCGGCCTGCCTGGGGGAATGGGTCCTGGAGATCGAGCCGAACGAACACGTCGACGCCAAGCTCGCCTATGAAATCCGCGCCGCGATCCATGGCCGGCCGGGCGGCGACTGGTTCGACGTGCCGCTGGCCAACTATGTGGGCGGGACGCTGGTTCGGCGCGGCTGGGGGGCCGGGCTGGGCGAGGCGATGGCGCCGCGCCTGTTCCGCCGCAGCATGAAGCGCTGGAAGGCCGGCCGGGTCGCCCCCGACGTGGTGCTCGAAGGCCGCTACGCCGGTGCGATCGAGACGCCGATCAGCCGCTGGGCCGACGCCGATGTGGGCCAGCTGCTGGCCCGCCTCAATCGCCAGACGGCGCTGCGTGCCCTCGACCTCGCTGACGCCGACGCCGGCGGCAAGCTGACGAGCGACGTGGCCCGCGGCCTGCGCCAGTTCTGGACCTGCTATGTCTGGCGCCAGGGCGTGCGCGAAGGCGAACTCGGCCTGGCGATCTCGCTGATGGCCGGCCTCGACGCCGTGCTCTCCGGCATCCGCGCCCGCGAGATCCTCAGCGCCCGGGCCGTGGCGCAGGCCGCCGAAGCCGCCCAGCCCGCCCGCCTCGGGCGCGCCGTCTAGCCCTCGCCTTCCGCAGGCGGCTCTTCCGAGCCACCCACCAGGCCCGCCACCGTCTGGGCCAGCGTCTCCATGTTGAAGGGCTTGCGCAGGATCATCGCCTCGCCGCCCAGCGCCGCCTCCACCTGGGCGGTGTCCGCATAGCCGCTGGCGATGACGATCGGGGTGTCGGGCCGGATCAGCCGCGCGAGCCTGGCGAGCTCCGCCCCGTTCATCGCCGGCATGGCGTAGTCGAACAGCATCACATCCGGCTGGGCCGTCTCCAGGATCTCCAGCGCCGCCGCCCCGCTGTCGGCGGTGAGCACTTGGTAGCCCAGCAGCTCGAGGGTCTCGGCGGTCAGCTCGCGCACTGGGGCCTCGTCGTCCACCAGCAGCACCGTGCGTCCGCCCTTGGGCGCCAGCACCGGGCGCAGCGACGCCTGCGCCTGCGGCGCGTCCGCCGCCAGGGCCGAGCGCCGCAACAGCAGGGTCACCACCGTTCCCAAGCCCGGCGTGCTGGCGATCTCGGCCGTGCCGCCCGCCTGGCGCGCCACCCCATAGACCTGGCTGAGCCCCAGGCCGGTGCCCTTGCCGACGCCCTTGGTGGTGAAGAACGGATCGAAGGCGCGCTGGATCACCTCGGCCGGCATGCCCTCGCCGGTGTCGGCGACGCTCAGCGACACATACTCCCCCGCCTCCAGCACCGGGTCCCCGGCCGGAAGCGCGCGGATCACCGTGGAGATGGTCAGGCGCCCGCCGTTCGGCATGGCGTCGCGCGCGTTGATCGCCAGGTTCAGCACCGCCAGTTCCAGCTGGGTGCGGTCGCTCATCACCGGGACCCGCGCCTCGTCGAGGTCCACGGCCAACGCGATATCGGGCCCCAGCGTGCGCACCAGGAGGTCGCGCATCTCGGCGATCAGGTCGGCGACCACGAATGGCCTAAGCTCCAGCTTCTGGCTGCGCGAGAACGCCAGCAGTTGCCGGGTCAGGCTGGCGCCGCGCTCGGCGGCGGCGATGCCGTTCTCCGCCCAGGCCGCCACCCGCGAGCTGTCGTCGGGCTTGCGCCGGACCAGCTCGAAGGCGCCGTGAACCACCTGCAGCAGGTTGTTGAAATCGTGCGCGATGCCGCCGGTGAGCTGGCCCAGCGCCTCCATCTTCTGGCTTTGCCGCAGCGCCTCCTCGGCCTTGCCGCGCGCCTCCATCTCCTCGACCAGCCGCGTGTTGGCCTCGGCCAGCAGCCGGGCGCGGGCCTGCAGCTGCGCCGCCGCCGCGGTCACCACGCCCAGCAGCAGGAACGCCAGCACGGTCAGGAGACCCAGCGCGGAATGCCGCGCCAGGATCGACGTCCAGGGCTCCGGCTGGATCTGCAGATAGACCTCGCCCAGGCGCGAGCCCTGCTCGGTCACCGGGCGGGACACGGTCAGATGGCGTGCGGCGAAGCGGGTCCCCAGCCTGGGCGCCCCGGCCGGTGGCGGCGGCCCGCCGGTATGGCTGTAGGTCACCACCGCCCGGCCGGAGGCGTCATAGACCGCCGCCGCGGCGATCGCCTTGTTGACCCGCAGCGCATCGACATATTCGCGCATCGCAGTGGTGTCGTCGAAGGCCAGCGCCGCCGAGACGCTGGCGGCCAGGATGTCGGCCTGCACCTCGGCCTGGCGCGCGGCCTCCGCCCGGTGATCGATCTCCGCCCGCGCCGCCAGCAACGCGCCGATGGCCAGCAGCGCCACGACGCTGGCCCAGGCCGCCGTGACCAGCCGCCGGTCCGCCAGCCGGCGGGACAGGATGGGGTCGCGCGGGCTCATCGCTTCACCGCCACGGCAAGCGCCAAAAGCTTCGAACTGATCGCCACGCCATTGCGGTCGGCCTGGCCGGCGTCGATGGAGAACCGCACCTTGCCGCCGTCCAGCAGCAGATGGACGATGCCGCGCCCGGGTGGGCCACGCGCCTCGTCGGTGACGGTCAGCACCGGCGCGCCCTCCACGGCCTGCAAGGCCTGCGCCTTCGACTGGGCGGCCCCGCCGGCGACATAGGCGATCTGGCAACCGACGTCGGGCTCCAGGCGGGCGACCCGCTTGACGGTCACCGGATGCGTGCCGACCGCCTGGCCCGCGGTCGCCTGGTCGAGCAGCGGTCCGAACGGATCGGCGCCCTGCACGCAGATCACCAGCGGCGCATTGGAGGTGCTCCAGCCGGTATTGGGCCAGCTCACGAACGGCGCGAGCTTGTAGAGGTAGGTGGCCTTGACGGCCAGCTCGAGGCCGCTGTCCCCAGCCCGCGCCGGCGCGACGGCCGCCAGGGCCGCCGTGGCGGCCGCGAGCGCCGCAACCCCGCGGGCCGCGAGGCCCCGCCAGCGCAGCATCAGAATCCCCACCTCAGGCCGACATAGCCGCTGCGCGGCACGAAGCGAACCGGCGTGGTCGAGGCGTCGTTGATCTCCAGGTGGCGGGGATTCAGCAGGTTGAAGCCGCTCACCGAAAGCTCCAGGCCGGGCCGCACCTTCCAGGCGAGGCGGGCGTCGGCCTCGGTATAGGCCGGCGCGTTGTCGAAGCCAGCCACGCCGGCGGTCCGCCCGACCCGGCGCAGCGCCAGGTTCAGGTCGAGGTCACGGCTGAGGGTCATGTCGGAACGCAGCTGCGCTTGATATTTGGGGTCGACGCCGGCGATCTGCAGCTGGGTGAGATCGGCGTTGCCCGGCTTCAGGCGATAGTCTCGCTCAAGCGTGTTGAAGCCCGCCCGCAAGCGCCACCAGTCGGTGACCGTGAAGGTTCCCCAAGCCTCCACGCCATAGCTCCGTCCCTCGCCGCCGTTGCGCAGAACGATCGGCAGCACCGCAGCCCCGCCCAGCGGCTGGTCGGTGCGCAGGTCGTCGTAGTCGTCGTAGAAGGCCGTAATCGAGAACGAGGTGCGCGGTGTAGGCTGCGCCCGGTAACCCAATTCGTAGGACCACAGGGACTCCGACTGGAAGTCCGGCGACGGCAAAAGGACGCCGGTCGCGGTCAGCTCCCGCTCGATGCGGTTGGGCGTGCGCACTGCCCGCGAGACAGCCCCCCAGACCAGGGTCCCCTCGCCCGGTGTCCAGGCCAGCCGCACGTTGGGCATCCAGTCCAGGCCGGAATAGCTGTTGTCCTCCAGCTTCAGCCCGACCGTCAGCTTGAGGTCCGGCCGCAGACTGACCACGTCCTGGGCGAATATGGCGGCCACTGTGATGTTTGCCCGCGGCTGGGCGAAGTGGAAGATGTTGGTGGAGAGGAAATACTCGCGCCAAAGCCTCGCCTCGCCGCCGACCACCAGTTGGTGCGCGCCGACGGTGAAGGCGTCCTGCGCCGACACATTGTAGGTGGTGCGCCGCTCGTGGGTGTCGATCGCCGAGCGGTCGTCCACCGCCACGTCGGCCTGCGCCTGCAGCTGCGCGCCATTGGCCAGGGTGCGCGCGATATGGGCCGCCACATCGCCGCCCCACAGGTTGCCGTCGGCGTCGGGCATGTGGTTGTCGTAGGTCTTCAGCGAGAGCGAGTAGTTGAGCGGCCCGTCGCCGCCGTCGAGGTGCAGGTTGCCCATGGCGCCGCGGATGCCGTCGTCGGTGGCGTCGCCGGGCGCCCGATCCAGGCCGGAGCGGTCGAAGCTGGAGATGGTGGCATGGAGGCCCAGCCCACCCAGCCTGCCGCTCCAACTCGCGGTCGCCTCGCGGTCGAGATTGCCGCCGCCGACATCCAGCTTCAGGCCGTCGCCGGAGGATCCGGTGATCACGTTGATCACGCCGTTGACCGCGTTCGCCCCCCAGAGCGTGCCGCCCGGCCCGCTGATCACCTCGATCCGCACGATGCTGGAGACCGCCACGTCGACCTGCTGCCAGAGCACGCCCGAACCGATCGGCTCATAGACGCTGCGCCCGTTGATCAGCACCAGAAGCTTGTTGGAGCTTTCCGCCGAATTGCCGCCGCGCGCGGTGATTGCATATTGGCCCGCGTTGATCCGCGCGACCTCAAGGTTCGGCGCCAGTCTCAGCGCCTCGGGCAGGCTGGTCGCGCCGGAGCGGCGGATATCCTCGGCGGTGATCACGAAGACCGACGCCGGCGCCTGGCTGAGCGGCTCCTCGCGCTTCGAGACCGAGGTCACGGTCAGGTTCGCCAGGTCCTCCAGGGAGAAGTCCCTGAGGCGCTCGACCGTCTGATCGGCCGCGGCAAGATCTTCGGCGCGCGCCGCCCAGGGCGCCGTCATTGCGGCCAAGGCCACCGCCGCCACGACGCCGAGGCTCGAACTGCGCCGAATCCCCCCCAAGATCTCGAGCTCCCCAATAGCCACCCGCGCCGTGCGGTTTCGCTGACGCCCGCATCGGCCCGACTACGGCAACGCTTTGACGGCGAGGGGGTTCCCGCCGCCGTGGACTTCAGGCCAGGCTCTCGCCGGCCTTGTGCGCGCTGGGGCGTTTGACGCCACGGGCCTTGGCCGCCGGCGCCGACCTGCCCAGCCGCTCCAGCAGGTGATCGCCGACCCGCAGCGCGTTGGCGACCGTCGTCAGGGTCGGGTTCACCGAGGCGATGGAGGGGAAGAAGCTGGTGTCGGTGACGTAGAGGTTGTCCAGCTGGTGGGCCTTGCACCAGGGGTCGAGCACCGAGCTCTTGGGGTCCTTGCCGAACCTGATCGTGCCGGCCTGGTGCGCCGTACCATAGAGCGGCAGCAGACTGCCGAACTCGAAATGGTGCTGGCTGATCGGGTGCGCGTGGTCGACGAAGCCGTCCAGCGAGGCGTGCAGCTTCTTCACCAGCCGCTCGTGTCCTTCCAGGTTGTTGTAGCTGTAGTCGAGGCAGATCCGCCCGTCGGCGGTGAGATGCACCCGGTTGTCGGGCAGCGGCAGGTCCTCGCTGATCACCAGCATCGACAGCATCCGTTCCGCGATCCCCTCCGAGATCGCGTCCGGCACCAGACCCGGCGGCAGCCAGTCGGAGACCTGCCCCTCCAGGGTCTGGCCGCTCATGTATTCCAGCAGCTGGATGTGCCCCATCGGCAGGTTGTAGCTCCCATCCGGATCGCCCCAGTAGAAGTCGTTGCAGGCCAGCGTCTTGGGGAAGGTCACGTCCACATGCGCTGCGGTCAGCGAGACCATGGCGGTCAGCGTGTGGAACATATAGTTGCGTCCCACCTGGTCGGAGCCGTTGGCCAGGCCGTTCGGGTGCGCCGCATTGGCCGAGGCCAGCAGCACAGCCGCCGAATTGGCCGCGCCCGCCGCCAGCACCACGATGTCGCCGGTCCACCGCTCCTCGCCCTGCTCGGTCTGGCAGACCACCTCGGTGACGCGCTTGCCGCCGGGATCGGTCTCCAGCCGCGTCACCTTGCGCCCGGTGAGCAGGGTGATGTTCGGCAGGTCCATCAAAGGCTCGATGGCGATGGTCCGCGCGTCGGACTTGGCCTTCAGGAGGCAGGGATAGCCGCCGCAGGTCTTGCACTTGATGCAGGCCGAGGTCACCGGATGGGCCTGGTCGAGCTTGATGCCGAGCGGCAGCGAGAACGGCCGCCAGCCCTGCTGCTTCCAGTGCTCGCGCAGCTGGGCGATGCCGGGGTCGTCGTGCACCGCGGCGCAGGCGTAGGCCGGCTCGTTCCCCTCTTCGGTCGGGTCATCGCCACGGTTGCCGTGCACCCGCCACAGGGTCTCGGCCTCGGTGTAGTAGGACGCCAGGTCCGTCAGGCCGATCGGCCAGGCCGGCGAGACGCCACCGGCGTGCTGCACCTCCTCGAAGTCCCGCCCGCGAAACCGCATGAGGGCGGCGCCATAGAAGGTGGTGTTGCCGCCGACCCAGTAGTGGGTGTTGGGGGTGAACGGCTTGCCGCGCTTGTCGTACCAATGCTCCTTGGTCTGGTAGCGGCGCTCCACGAACACCGCCTTGGAACTCCAGTTCTCCGCCTCGCGCGGCAGCTGATCGCCGCGCTCCAGGATCAGGATGGTCTTGCCGCTGGCCGCCAGCCGCTGGGCGATGGTGCCGCCGCCCGCGCCGGAGCCGATGATCACCACGTCGAAATGCGCCATGCGCGGCTCCTGAAGAACGGCTTAAGAATCTTCCAGATGGTACTTGGCCGCGCCGCGTTTGATGAGCGGGATGGCGATGAATTCGGGGGTCAGCTTCAGGATCGCCACCGCGACCTTGTTGTGCCAGCCGGGCACCAGCACCACCTTGCCGCGATCGTTGGCGGCCAGGGTCTCGGCCACCACCTGCTCGGCGGTCTGGAAAAAGCGCCGCGGAGCCTGGTCCATGATCTGCTTGGTGCCGTTGGCCTCGGCGAACTCGGTCAAGGTGAAGCCCGGGCAGACCGCGGTGACCTTGATCCCCTTGCCCCCCAGCTCGGCGGCCAGCGACTGACTCCACTTCACCGCCAGGCTCTTGGCGCCCGGATAGAGGCTGTGGCCTTCGACGCCGGGCGCAAACGCGGTGAGCGAGGCGACGTTGATGATCACGCCGCGCGAGCGTTCGACCATGCCCGGGATCACCCCGTGCGCCAGGCCGCAGGCGTTGACCACCAGGGTCATCAGGAAATCGCGCTGCCGCGACCACGGCACGGCAGCGAAGCTCTGCGCGATCGAGAAACCGGCGTTGTTGACCAGGACGTCGACGGTGCGACCGCGCGCGGCGACCGCGGCCAGAACCGCCTCGCAGGCTTCCCAGGCCGCGAGGTCGGCCGACACCGCGAAGGCCTCGATGCCGTGCTTCGCCGAAAGCTCGGCCGCCAGCGCCTCCAGCCGGTCGGCCCGGCGCGCCACGAGCGCCAGATCGTAGCTCCGCGCGGCATAGGCCCGCGCGAAGGCTGCGCCGATGCCGGCCGAGGCGCCGGTGATCAGCGCCAGGGGTCGCGCGGAGGTGGACTTTTCGCTCGCCATCGGCCCAGTTGCATCGCTCCGGGCTCCCTCGTCAAACCGGGGCGTCAAACCGGCTGTCCTGATCGAGTTAACGCCGGCTTATGTCCCTTCGCGCGAAACAGGCCGCGAAAGCTCTCCAAGCGGATTGACAAGGCCTCGTGGCGGCGGCGAAACCGCATCCGCCAGGGACAAGGATCTGAATGAGCGAACCCTTCGCCAAAAAGCTGGAACTGACGCTGAAGGTGCTGTCGATGAGCCGCGCGCGGCTGGCGGCGGACCTGGGCGTCGACAAGTCGGTGGTCGGCCGCTGGGTGTCCGGCGCGGTCCAGCCCTCGGCGCACAACCTTTCGCTGCTCTCCGGCCTGATCGCCGAGCGCATCGCGGGCTTCACGGCGCACGACTGGGATCGCAGCCTGGCGAGCTTCGCCGAGCTGATCGGCGCCGATCTGGAGACCGTCTCGGGCCGCAGCGGCGCCAACGCCATGCTGGGCCTGCCGCTCGTGGGCATGGAGCAGTTCCTCGCCGCCACCTCCCTGCGCGGTCCAACCTATGAAGGGTTCTACCGCTCCACCCGGCCCTACATCCTCTCGCCCGGCCGCTTTGTGCACGACTACTGCATGGTGAGCCTGGACCCCAACGGCCTTCTACGGACCCGGGTCGGCGCGGGCGGCACGCTGGCCGACGGCTGGCTGCTGCCGGCCGGCAACCAGCTCTACGCTGTGACCGTGGACGTCATCTCCGGCGCCATCCTGTTCGGCATCTTCCATGGGGTGGCGACGGCCAAGGCGGAGGTGATCGACGGACTGGTGCTGGCGCCCTCGCTCGATGTGGGCCGCACGCCCGCGGCCTACCCGATGATCTTCGAGCGGGTCGGCGACCTCACCGGCGACGCCGAGGCCGACAATCGCCATTTCCTGGAGCTCGCCTCGGGCAACCCGGTCGCGCCGGAGGGCTCGATCCCCGAAGAGATTCGCCGCTACCTGAACCCCGATGTGGGTCCCGCCGCCGCGGCGCTCGGCGGCGAGCTGCTGTTCCTGCTGCCGCTCACCCGGTCCCTGGCGCGCGGCCCGGCCTATCGCGAGAACCCGCCCGGCGGCAAATAGCAACCAGCCGACGGCCCGTCGCTTCAGGCCTCGGTCACCCCATCGCCAAGCGGCGCGGTCAGCTTGAAGACCACCCCGTCGGGGGCGAAGTCCAGCCGCACATTGGCCTTCAGTTCCGAGGCCAGGCCGCGCTCGATCAGCCGGCTGCCAAATCCGGGCGGACCGGGCTTGCCGACCGGCGGTCCGTTGGTCTCGCGCCAGGTGAGGCGCAGCCGCCGGGCCGCGCCCTCGCCGTCCACGACCCAGGTCAGCGACACCCGCCCCTGCGGCGTCGAGAGCGCCCCGTACTTGGCGGCATTGGTGGCCAGCTCGTGCAGGCCAAGCGCCATGGCCGTGGCGGTCTGCGGCGCCAGGTGCACCTCGGGCCCGCCGATGGTGAAGCGCTCGCCGTCGCCATGCGGCCCGGCCATCTCGGCGGCCACCGAGCCCAGGCTGGCGCCCAGCCAGGTCTCGGCCACCAGCACGTCGTTGGCGCGGGCCAGCGCGAACAGCCGGGCCATGAACCGCTCGCGGGCGTCCGGCGACACCTGCGGACCGCGCAGGCTCTGGGCGGCGATCGCCTGGACGGTGGCCAGGCTGTTCTTCACCCGGTGATTGAGCTCGTTGACCAGCATCCGCTGGCGGGCGTCGGCGCTCTTGCGCTCGGTGATGTCGGAGAGCGTGATCGCCAGCCCGCCGCCGCGCATCGGCACGATCCGCAGCTCCACCACCCGGTCGGGCCGCAGCGCCGAGGAAGTCTCGAAGGTGGTCGCCTTGCCCTCGTTCATCGCCGCGCGGCAGAAGGCCTCGAAGGGCGTTCCAAGCCCCTGCGGAAACACTTCCCACAGCGTGCGGCCCAGCATGGCGGCCCGGGCGACGCCGAAATATTCCTCGGCGGCGCGGTTGAACACCACGTAGCGCCAATCCGCATCCAGCGCGTAAAACGCCTCGCTGACGCTTTCCAGCACCGCTTCGAGGCGGGCCTCATAGGTCGGTTCTGACGACGGGGACGCGGACATGGCGCTCGCAACTCAAGCTCGGTTGCAACCCTAGCAGGCAAAGCGCTTAGAGGAAGCCCAGCGATGCAGGGGTTAGTCTGAACGCCGGTCGCGCGGCGCAGGCGAGCGGGCCGCTTCGCCCAACTCCCGCCAGGCCTTGGCGAGCTCCAGACAGCGGGCCCGCTGCGCCTCGTCGTTGATCTGCGAGGCGAAGCCTTCCATCACCCGCGCTATCCGCTTGTACTCATCCTCGCGCGCCACGGACCGCCTCCCGCGTCGGTTGCGGCGCCTTCGCCGCCAGGGTCAGCTCCGGGCCCAGCGCCTCCAACGCCCCCGCCGCCGGCTCGCGGCCTGCGCCCGCTTCGGTCAGCAGGTCCGGCAGGGCGGCCCAGGCGAACTCGTCCCGCGCCGTCCAGGCGAGGAAGGCCTCCAGGAACCGCCAGGCCGCCTCGTCGTGCGCCAGGTGGTGGGTCAGGACGCCGATCGGCGCCGCCCACAGCCCCGCGCGGCGGCGGCGCGCGAGCTCGCCGGTCAGGGTCCTGAGGAACCGGCCCCGCCCGCGGAACCGCACGCCGCCCCGCCAGCGCATCAGGTCGATGTGCGCGTCCACCCGCGGCAGCCCCTCCGGCGCCAGTTCGCCGCTCACCGACCAGCCGGCGTAGCCACAGGCGCTGAGCGCGGCCTCGAGGTCGGGATGGATGTCGTTCCACGGCGGCACATAGACCGGCTGCGCCCTGGGCACGGTCTGCAGCAGGCTCCAGCCCCGGCGCAGCGCGATCTCCAGCTCGTGCCGGCTCCAGTCGTGCGGGAACTCGCCGGCCGCCGGGCCGCCGCGCCGGTTCTGGTGGTCGACGCCGTGCTGGACGACGGTGACCAGCGAGGCGCGCGCCAGCCGGGCGGCAAGGCCGGTCATGTCGCCGGCCGGCACCGCGGCCAGAGTCAGCGGAACGCCGCAGGCCCGGCTCGCCTGCAGCAGCCGGTCCAGCGCGGCCGATCCGCCGGCCGCGTCGTCATCGCGCCACCACAGCCGCGCCGTGCGCCCGGCGCGCCGCCAGCGCCGCAGTTCCAGCCATAGCGCCAGATGCAAGGCCGTCTCCTCAGGCCGCCTGCGCCAGGGCCGGTTCGGCCTCGGCGACCGCCGCCAGTCCCGCCGTCGGCCGGTCGAGGTCGGCCCGCAGCGCCGACAGCAGCGGATAGAGCCCGGCCATCATCGAGATCAGCAGGCCCCAGCCGCCCTCGCGCCAACCGCCGCGCCGCACGTAGCACTTCCAGAACCGCTGCAGGCCGCGCCGCGCATTGTCGGCGACGCCGGTCTTGCCGCCGTGCTCGCGCAGGTCCTGGGCCCTGAGGTCGGTGTAGCGGTCGAGCCGGCGGAACACGTCGGAGACATTGTCGCCGAACTGATGGCGCAGGCCGTGCTTCAGGTTCGCGCCCTGCGGGCCATCGAAGATCACCTTGGGATGCACCCGCTCGCCGCCCCAGCGCTTGGTCCCCTTGCGGTAGAGGCGCGCGGCCATGGTGGTGCCGAACGAGCCGCCCCAGCCGTGGCGGATCAGCCGTTCGCCCACATAGTTGTCGACCGGGACCTTGCGGAAGGCGATGCGGTCGTCGTCCAGGCCGGCGAGCACCTCGCGCGCCAGCTCCGGCGTGACGATCTCGTCCGCGTCGACCTCCAGGATCCAGTCGCCGCTGGCCGCCGCCATGCCGGCCGCCCGGCGCGGCCCCTCCAGCGGAAAGACCCCGCTGATCATCACGGCGCCATAGGCCTCGCCGATCGCGCGCGTGCGGTCGGTGCAGCGGTCGAGCACCAGGACGATCTCGTCGGCGAATCCCAGCGCCTCGAGGCAGCGCGCCAATCGATGCTCTTCATTGTGTACGCAGAGCACCGCCGAAAGCTTGACCATGAACGTCCCCCCACGAACGGGAGACGCCTTAAGGACTGTGTCGCCTCAGCAAAAAGACGGCGCCGTGTCGGATTGTCGCGGTTGATTTTATGCCGTTTATATAACGACTTGCAGCGATCCGCTTGCGTTACGCCAGTGTGTCAGTCGGCCAGACCGGTTAACCGGCGGGTGATCGGGGCCCGCGGCCAGACCGCCACTGGACCGCCGCATGGCCTTGTTCTACTTGCGCGGCGCCCGCAGGCGGTTCATCCCGCCGGGACGAACGCGTTCTACGCAAGGCCGGAACCTTAAAGATGCCGCAACTGCGCCTCGGCGGACCAGCGCCGTTCTTTGTCGGGCAGACGCAGTCGAATCCGACCTTCGCCTTCGCCAATGTGGCGGGACGCTATCTTCTGCTGGGATTCCTGCCATCCGACGTGCAGGCCCGCGACTGGGTGTTCGGCCTGGTCGGCCGCGACATAGACCTGCTGCGGGACGAGCACATCGTCTGCTTTTTCGTGCTGCGCGATGAGGAGTCCTTCGCCCGCGCCCGCGACCGTTCGGGCATGCGCTGGTTCTTCGATCCGGAGGGCAAGATCGGGCGGCTCTATGGCGCGCTTGGCGAAGACGGCGCCGAGACGCCGATGTGGGTGCTGGTCGATCCGTCGCTGCGCGTGCTTTTCACCCTGCCGATGAGCCAGACCGAGCAGCTGTTCCAGCGCCTGCGCGCGCTGCCGCCGCCGGACGACCATGCCGGCGTTCCGCTGCACGCGCCGGTGATGATCACCCCCAGGGTCTTCGCCCCGGACCTCTGCCGCCAACTGATCGCCTACTACGAGACGCGAGGCGGCCAGCCCTCCGGCGTGATGCGCGAGCGCGACGGCAAGACCGTGGGCGTGCTCGACGACTTCAAGAAGCGCCGTGACTGCATCATCGAGGACGAGGCGCTGCGCGTGGAAACCTTCAACGCCATCAAATATCGCCTGCTGCCCGAGGTGATGAAGGCGTTCCGCTTCGAGGTCACCCGCATCGAGCGCTACATCGTCGCCCGCTACGACGCGCAGGACGGCGGCTGGTTTCGCCCACACCGCGACAACCTCACCAGCGGCACCGCGCACCGCCAGTTCGCCTGCTCGATCAACCTGAACGCCGAGGACTTTGAGGGTGGCGACCTGCGGTTTCCGGAATACGGCGCGCGCACCTACCGCCCGCCGACCGGCGGCGCGGTGGTGTTCTCCTGCTCGCTGCTGCATGAGGCGACGCCGGTGACCAAGGGCACGCGCTTCGCCTTCCTGCCGTTCCTCTACGACGAGAAGGGCGAGGAGATCCGCCTCCGCAACGAGCATCTGGTGGTCGCATCCGCCCAGCCTGAGCCCGAGGCCGAAGCCGCCGATCAGGACGCCGAGACCTAGGTTCTGGCGCGACGCCCTCGCCCCTGGCGAAAATCGCCCGCTGCGGCCATGATCGGGCCGAAGGCGGCGCGAAGCTCGCCAGGGGAGGCGTCCTTGAAACATCTGATCGCCGGCGCGCTGGCGCTGAGCCTCGTCTGGGCCGGCGCCGCCGGCGCGGAACCCGCCAAGGTCAAGATCGGCCAGGGCGTCCTGGTCGGCGACCGGTCCGCCGGCGTCGCCAGCTTCCGCGGCATCCCCTTCGCCGCCCCGCCGGTGGGCGATCTGCGTTGGAAGCCGCCGCAGCCGGCGCCCGGCTGGAGCGGCGAGCGGCCCGCCACCGAATTCTCGGCCAGCTGCATGCAGCGCACGCGCGGCGGTCCCAAGCCCTCGGAGGACTGCCTCTACCTCAACGTCCAGGCCCCGGCCGGCGCGAAGGATGCTCCGGTGATGGTCTGGATCCACGGCGGCTCCAACACCGGCGGCTCCGGCCCGATGTACGACAGCCCGGCCTTCGCCAAGGACGGCATCGTCTTCGTCACCCTCAACTACCGGCTTGGGCCGTTCGGCTTCTTCGCCCACCCGGCGATCAGCAAGGCCGCGGGCGCGGGCGAGCCGCTGGCCGACTACGGGCTGATGGACCAGCTCGCCGCGCTCAAATGGGTGCAGGCCAATATCAAGGCGTTCGGCGGCGATCCCAAGCGGGTCACCGTTTTCGGCGAATCCGCCGGCGCCATCGACATCTACGCCCTGCTCGGCCTGAAGGGCGCCAAAGGCCTGTTCAGCCAGGCCATCGTCGAATCCAACATCACCTGGGGGGACAGCGCGCCCTTGGCCAAGGCCGAGGCCGACGGCCAGGCCCTGGCGGTCAAGGCCGGCGCCTCGCCGACCGCGACGCTCGCCGAGCTGAAGGCCCTCCCCGCCGACAAGCTGGCCGCGGCGCAGGAGAGCGCTCTGTTCCCCATCGTCGACGGGCGGTTGATGACCGAGACCTCGCTGCAGGCCATGGCCCGCAAGCATACCGTCGATGTGCCGCTGATCGTCGGCTCCAACAGCTGGGAGGCCTGGCTCAACCAGCGGCTCAAAGGCCAGGACGCGACCGACTGGACCAACAGCCAGGGCGGCGCCCCGGCCCGCTTCATCGCGGCCAGGTCGGCCGACGGCAAGCCGGCCTGGCTCTACTTCTTCTCCTATGTGGCGACCGAAAGGCGCGCGCCCGACTACCCGGGCGCGCCGCACGCCGGCGAGATCTACTACGTCTTCAACGGACAGCTCGTCCCGCCGCTGTCGACGCCGAACCCGGCCAATCCGGTCTCCGGCCCCGCCAATCCGTCGGCTGAGGACAAGGCGATGGCGGCCACGGTCCACGCCTGCTGGGTCGCCTTCGCCAAGACCGGGACGCCCCGTTGCGGAACCGTCGCCTGGCCGAAGTACGATCCCAGGACCGACCAGCTGATGGAGTTCGGTTCGCCCGCCGGCGTCAGGACCAACTTCCGCAAGGCCGCCCTCGACGCCGCCCAGGCGAGCGAGGCCGACGCGAAATAGGGCGGCCGCCGCTCATCTGACGCCGATCCGTCAGATCCCCTCGACCCGTGACGCAGCCCCCGCCATAGTCCGTCTTCGGATCTGAGTTGGGGAATCTTTGACATGTTGAAGCGCGTTCTGGCCGCCGTCCTGGCCATGGGTCTGGCTGGCAGTTCGGCGGGAAGCGCCGCCGCGCAGGACCTGCGCCCCGACCAGGTGAAGTTCCGCGAGATCTACAAGGAGCTGGTGGAGACCAACACCTCGCTCTCCGCGGGCTCCTGCACGGTGGCCGCCGCCAAGATGGGCGCGCGGCTGAAGGCGGCCGGCTACACCGACGCCCAGCTGACCTATTTCTCCGTGCCCAGCCATCCGAAGGAAGGCGGCCTCGTCGCCATCTATCCGGGGACCAGCAAAACCGCGCGGCCGATGCTGCTCCTGGGCCACCTCGACGTGGTCGAGGCCAAGCGCGCCGACTGGACCCGCGACCCCTTCCAGTTCATCGAGGAAGGCGGCGTCTACTACGGCCGCGGCACGTCGGACATGAAGGTGATCGACGCCACCTGGGTCGACATGCTGATCCGCTTCAAGGGTGAACACTACCAGCCCAAGCGCACCATCAAGCTGGCGCTGACCTGCGGCGAGGAGACGCTCGAGGCCTTCAACGGCGCCGACTACCTGGCCAAGAACAAGCGCGACCTGATCGACGCCGCCTTCGCGCTCAACGAAGGCGGCGGCGGGCGCGCCGACAAGGACGGCAAGGTGCAGAGCCAGGGCGTGCAGGTCGGCGAAAAGGTCGTCCAGCAGTTCCGCATGGAGACCACCAATCCCGGCGGCCACTCCTCCGTGCCTATCCGCGACAACGCCATCTACCAGCTCGCCCAGGGCCTCCTGAAGGTCCGCGACTACGACTTCCCGCTGCAGCTCAACGACACCACCCGCGCCTTCTTCGCCAAGGCCGGCGCCGGCCGCGCCGACGAGACGGGCCGGGCCATGGTGGCGATCTCCAAGGACCCCAACGATCACGCCGCCGAGGCCGTCCTCAACCGCGACCGCGGCTTCCATTCCATGCTGCGCACGACCTGCGTGGCGACCCTGCTGGACGGCGGTCACGCCGAGAACGCGCTCCCGCAGCGGGCCGGCGCCAACATCAACTGCCGCATGTTCCCGGGCTCGACCATGGAGGATACCAAGGCCAAGCTGGAGGCCGCCATCGGCGACCCCGGCGTCAAGCTGATCCCGCTGCAGCCGATCCGCGCCAAGCCGACCCCGCCGCCGCTCGACCCCAAGGTCATCGGCCCGATGGAAAAGGTCGCGGCGAAATACTTCCCGGGCGTGCCGCTGGTGCCGACCATGTCGACAGGCGCGAGCGACGCCATCTACCTCTCGCCGGTCGGCATCCCGACCTACGGCGTGCCGGGCTTCTACTCGACGCCGGAAGGCTCCGGCGCGCACGGCCTCAACGAGCACATGTCGGTCAAGTCGGCCATGCTCGGCCGCGACTACCTGACCGAGCTCGTCCGCACCTACGCCGACGAGGAGTAGCCAACCGGGCGGTCTTTGCGGGGGCGGAGAAGATGGAAGTCCACCGGCCGAAGGCGCCGATCCACAACCTGCGTGAGCTCGCCAAAGAGATCGGCACCATCGTCATCGGCGTGCTGATCGCCCTGGCGGCCGAGCAAACGGTCGAGTGGCTGCACTGGCGCGAACGGGCGGCGCAGGCCGAAGCCGGCATGCGCCAGGACGCCACCGTCATCCTCGGGACCATGGTCGAGCGCCAGGAGATCCAGGCCTGCCAGGACCGGCTGCTCGTCCGGATCCGCGACCGCCTGCTGGCCTCCGGCCCCGACTGGGCGCCGATGGCGGCCTTCTACACCCGCGGTCCGCCGAAGGGCTCGATCTACGCCCACCCCATGAAGCCCTGGCCCGAAACCGCCTGGCGCAACGCCGTGGCCAGCACGGCGGCGACCCATATGCCGGACGCCAAGCTGGCCCATTTCTCGCGCATCTTCGCGGCGGCCGAGCGCGCGGCCCAGGACCAGGCGATCGAGCATGAGGCGGCCTCCGAGCTGAACATGCTCGACCAGCGCCTCACCCTGACACCGGACGGCAAGCTCGCCCTGCTGCGGATCATCTCGGCCGAGCGCGCGCGCAATCGGCTGTTCGCTTACGAGGCCAACAACACCTCCGGGGACTTCACGGCGCTGGGCTTCAACATCGACGAGGTCCGGGCCCACGAGCGCGCCACCTCCCTGGCCTACGCCATGTGCGTGGAAGGCGGCCTGATTTAGCACCGCCTGACGCCCAGGGCCGGCCGGTCGGACCGAGATTCGGCAAGCCCTAGAGGCGCGCCCTCAGCGTCAGTCCGATGGTCCTCGGGTCGCTGGGGGTGCCGATGATCAGGCCGGAATTGCCCGACTGCACGGTCACGTTCTGCAGGTAGTTCTTGTCGAACAGGTTGTGGACCCACAGCGCGACTTCCCAGTGGCTGTCTGTGCGGAAGCCCAAGGTCGCGTTCACCAGGTCGTAGCCGTCGATCACCGTGAAGCGGCTGTCGGTGGGGTCGCCGAAGATGCGGGTCCGCGCGGTGAACTCGCCGTCCAGATAGGCCTCGCCGGCCAGCGTTCCGAGCGCTACCTCGTGGTGGTATTGCGCCCCCGCCGACCAGGCGAACTTCGGAAGCGTCGACAGCGGCTTGCCGCTGAGGTCGCAGACTGTCGTCGATGAGCCCGTCAGTTCCAGCGGACAGGGCCCGTTCTTGTAGGAAATGTAGCGCCCGTCGGTGCGGCTGAGCCCGAAGCGCCCGGACAGGTGCTCGCTGACCACGAAATTGGCGTCGACCTCGAGCCCCTTCACGCGGACCTTGTCGATATTGGCGAGATAGCCGCGCAGGGCGCCCGGGCCGGTGTCGACCACATTGGTCTGGAAGTCGCGCACCGTGGTGTCGAAGACGTTGGCGTTCAGCACCAGCCGGTCGCCGAACAGCTTCGACTTCACACCCACCTCATAGGTCGTGTCGTGCTCCGGCTTGACGACCGCGGTCGCCAGCGCCGGATTGCCCGCCGGGTCGACCGGCAGGCCGGACATATTGATGCCCCCCGACTTGCTGGCGTTGGCGTAGCTCACATAGGCCATCACCCCGTCGGTCAGGTTGTAGGCCGCCTGGGCGCGGCCCGAGAGGCTGCCGTCGGTGTTCTTGGCGCTGTAGGTCTGCGGCCGCAGGATCGAGAGCTGGCTGTTCAGCAGCGAGCCCGTCGCCGGCAGCCCGCCGAACACGAAGGTCGAGTACTGGCCGTCCTTGCCCTCGTAGGTGTAGCGCAGGCCGCCGGTGAGGTTGAACGCCTCGGTCACCCGCCAGGTCGCCTCGCCGAACGCCGCCAGGCTGTCGGAGTGGAAGCGGGTGTGGCCGTCCTGGGTGTAGCCGTTCAGCAGGTTGGCCGGGAACGCCGGCGCCGGACCCAGCAGCCAATAGGTGGCCAGCGGGCCATAGCCGGTGATCGGCTCGCCGGTGATCTTCTGGGTGAAGGCGTAGAGGCCGGCGACATACTCCAGGGTCTGGCGGCCGTTCGAGGCGATGCGCAGTTCCTGGCTGTACTGGTCCTGGCGCGAAGGGATGTGCTGCAACAGCTGGATCTGCAGGCCGGTGTAGTCGCGGTCGTTCGCCGCGTCCCAGTTCCACCAGCGCCAGGCGCTGACCGAGGTCACCGTCGCCTTGCCCAGGTCCCAGTTGGCGATGGCCGATAGCCCGCCCTCGTCGGTGTCGACCTTCAGCGGCGCGTCGATGTCGGTCAGCCGGTCGAAGGGGTTCAGGCTGGGCGGCGCGTAGTTCACGCCGGCCGCCAGGGCCGCGAACTGCCGGGCCGCGGGCTTCAGGCTGGTCCCGACGCGGACGAACACCTGGGTGCAGCAGATAGTGTCGATCTTGGCGTCGTCCGCCGAAAGCCTGACGCTGAAGTTGCTGGCCGGCTGGATCAGCAGCTGGGCGTGGTAGGCGAAGTCGTTGACGTTGTTCTCTTCGCGCCCGGTGACGACGTTCCTGATCACCCCGTCGCGGTTGGTGGCGACCACCGACAGGCGCCCGGCGACCACGTCGCCCCAGATCGGGCCGGTGACGCTGGCCTTCTCCTGCCAGTAATTCAGGTTGCCGCCGGTCACCTCCGCCTGGGCCGCCGCCGTGAAGCTGGGCGCTTGGGTGGTGATGTTGATCGCGCCGGCCGTGGTGTTCTTGCCGAACAGCGTGCCTTGCGGCCCCCGCAACACCTCCACCCGCTCCACGTCCTGGAAGTCGAAGGCCGCCGAGGCCGGGCGCGCGTGATAGACCTGATCGACGTAGAAGCCGACGCCCGGCTCCAGGCCGTCGTTGGACTGGGAGATCGCCAGCACGCTGGAGCCGAGGCCGCGGATGGTCAGCGAGGTGTTGCGCGGATTGGGCGAGGAATAGTTCAGGCTGGGGATCAGCTGGCTGATCTGCGAGACCGTGTAGGTCTGCGTCGTCGTCAGGGTCGCCTCGCTCACCACCGACAGCGAGATGGGCGCCGACTGCGCATCCTCCGGCCGCAGCCGCGCGGTCACCACGACGGGCTCGACGGTCGCGCCGCCGCCCGCATCGCCGGCATCCGCCGCGGCCTCGCCCGCCATGGCGGATCCCGCCGTCATCAGCACCGCGACGCCGCTGAGCAACGCGATCTTTCGCGCGAATCCGTTTGCCATGTCCGCCTCCCCGGCTACGCGTTATGTAGTCGGGATGCATATCGCTCGGCAAGATTGCGCCGAGCGAAGCCGCCGTTCACTCCGGATCGGCGTTGTCTTTGGCCTTCTGGAAGGTCACCGGCATGGGGTCCCTGCCGCCCTCGGCGATGAAGCGGTCGATGCGCGCCTTCAGCACCGGGATCGGCACGCTGCCCATGGAGAGCACCGTGTCGTGGAAGGCGCGAATGTCGAACTTCGGCCCCAGCGCCTTCTCGGCCTTCGCCCGCGCCTCGACGATCGCCATCATGCCCAGGTAGTAGCTAAGCGCCTGCCCCGGCCAGGAGATGTAGCGGTCGACCTCGATGTCGATATCGTGGTCGGCGAGCGCGGTGTTGTCGTGCAGGTACTGAATCGCCTGCTCGCGGGTCCAGCCCTTGTCGTGCACGCCGCTGTCGACGACCAGCCGCGCCGCGCGCCACATCTGGAAGGTCAGCATGCCGAAGCGGTCGTAGGGCGTGTCGTACATCCCCATCTCGACCCCCAGCCGCTCGCAATAGAGCGCCCAGCCCTCGCCATAGGCCGAGATGTAGACGTTGCGCCGAAACTCCGGCAGCCGGTCCTGCTCCTCGGCCAGCCCGCCCTGCAGCGAATGCCCCGGCGCGCTCTCATGCAGGGTCAGCGCCGTCAGGTTGTAGAGCGGGCGGCTTGGCAGGTCGTAGGTGTTCAGGAGGTAGGTGTTCGTGCCGCCCCGGGCCGAGGTGTAGAAGGGCGCAATGTCCGGCGCCACCGGCTCGATCCCGAACCGGCTGCGCGGCAGCCAGCCGAAATAGGCCGGCAGCTTGCCGTCGACCCGCTTGGCGATCCAGGCGGCGCGGTTCAGCAGCTCCTGCGGGGTCTTCACGTAGAACTGCGGGTCGGTCCTGAGGAACTGCAGGAAGGCCGGGAAGTCGCCCTTGAAGCCGGTCTCCTTCATCACCTCCAGCATCTGGGCGTGGATCTTGGCCACCTCGGAGAGCCCCAGCTGGTGGATCTCCTCCGGCGTCATGTCCGTGGTGGTGAATTCCTTGATCTGCGCCTGGTAGTAGGCCTTGCCGTCCGGCAGCGCCTCGGCCGCCAGCACGGTCGTCGTGTGCGGGATGTATTCGGTGTCGAGGAAGGTCAGCAGCTTGGCGTAGGCCGGCATCACCCGGCCCTCGATGGTCCGCTTGGCCTCGGCCCGCAGCGCCGCCTGATCGGCCGGCGAGACCGACTGCGGCATGTGCTCGAAGGGCTTCCAGAACAGGGTGTGCTCGGCGTCCGCCGCCTGGCTGACGTTCGACACCGACTTGTCGCGCCCCACCAGGGTCGCGCGCGGCGGGGTGAAGCCCCGCGCCAAGCCGGCGCGCATATTGGCCGTCTGGTCGTCGAACCAGCGCGGCACGTCGTTCATCTGGGAGATCCAGTTGCGATAGTCCTGAGCGTTGTGGAAGGTCCGGGACGAGGTGAACCCCAGGCTCGACCAGAACTGCGAGTCCGAGTTGAACGGCTTTTCGTACTCCTTGAACTTGATCTGGTTGATCAGGGTGTCGAGCTGGTTCCGGTAGACCTCGTAGTTCACCGCCTCCTCGGGCGAGAGGTCCTTCTCGGTGATGGCGTCCACCGAGGCCTTCACCTCGCGCCAGTGGGCCAGGCGCCGCGCCTGGCTGGCCGGGTCCACCTGGCCCAACTTCGCATGGATGCCGGCCCCGCGGCGCTCGCCGGGGAACTCGTTCATCCGCCACTCCCACTCGGCCTTGTAGATCGCCTGGAACCTCGCGTCGGACGGTCCGGGCTTGGCGACTGCGGCCGGAGGGGGCGCATCCGGCGCCGCCGAAACTGAGCCCGCGGCCATAACCGCCGCCAGGGCCACGCCCGCCAAAAGCCTCATACGCATCGCCCCAATCCCCTCGGCCTCACGCCAGGTGACAGGCCTACGTCGAATCCGGCCCGCCTGCCAACTAGACGCCCTCTTCCCGCACCGGCCTCTTCAGCGCGGCCAGGACGGCCGCCACCGCGCAGCCCGCCACGATGCCGCTCGTCAGGTCCCTCGCCAGCGTCAGGCCGAAGGTGGTGAGCAGCACCAGGGCGCCGCGCCAGTCGCCCAGCAGCCGCCAGAACTCCCGCTTCTCCGCCATTCCCCAGCACACCGCCACCAGCACCCCGGCCAGGGCCGCGAGCGGGGCGTAGCTGGCCAGCGGGGCGGCGACCAGCATGAAGGCTAGCAGGAACAGCGCGTGCAGCAGGCCCGCCACGGGGCTCTTTCCGCCGGCCCGCACATTGGTCGCCGTCCGCGCGATGGTCCCGGTCACCGCGATGCCCCCGAACAGGGCTGAGGCCATGTTGGCGATCCCCTGGCCGACCAGCTCCATGTTCGAGCGGTGCCGCCGCGCGGTCATGCTGTCGGCGACCTTGGCCGAGAGCAGGCTCTCCACCCCGCCCAGCAGGGTGAAGGAGAGCGCCGCCGGCAGGACGGCCCACAGCTTCGCCAGGCTGATCGCCGGCAGGCGCGGCAGCGGCAGGACGTGCGGAATGCCGCCGAACCGGCTGCCGATCGTCTCCACCGGCAAGTGCAGCACTACCGCCAGGCCGGCCGCAAGGCAGAGCGCGATCAGCATGCCCGGCCAGTTCGGCCGGACCCGCCGGATCAGGAAGATCAGCGCGGTGACGCCCGCGCCCAGCGCCAGCGCGGCCGGATTGACGCTCCCCACCGCCTCGCCGAGCGCGCCGAGCTTGGGGACAAGCGGCCCCGGCTCCGGCCCCGCGAGCTTCAGCCCGCCGAGATCCTTGAGCTGGCTGGCCAGGATGGTGACGGCGATGCCGCAGGTGAAGCCGACGGTCACCGCATGCGGGATATGGCGGATCAGCGAGCCTAGCCTAAGCAACCCCGCCAGCGTCAGCAGCGCGCCCGACAGCAGCACCGTCAGCAGCAGCCCTTCGACCCCGAACCGCGCCACGGTCGCCGACACCAGCACGATGAAGGCGCCGGCCGGTCCGCCGATCTGGAACCGGCTGCCGCTCAGCAGCGACACCACGAACCCGCCGACGATGGCGGTGTAGAGCCCGCGGTCCGGCGACACGTCGGACCCCACCGCGATGGCCATCGAGAGCGGCAGGGCCACGATGGCCACCGTCAGCCCCGCCACCGCGTCGCGCCGCAGATCCTCCAGGCGGTAGCCCTCGCGCAGCACGGTCGCGAGCTTGGGCAGGTAGAGGTGCGCCGTGGCCGTGCCGTCCGGCATGCTGCGTCCTTGCGGAGTCCCGGGCCGTCCCGGCACGCAGCATCGCGCCCGGTCGCGGCCGCCAGCAACTCCGGAGCAATACCTAGGCTTTGCGGCGGCCGCAGTCTTGTCCGGACAGGATTTTCCTGTCGCAGCGACGCGAATTGCGCTTTGGGCTAGGCTGGACGCGATCCATCGATCTCACGAGGCCCCGATGACCCAACCCCGCCTGAAGAAGAGCGAGACGCTGGAAATCCGCCTGCCCTACCCGACCAAGCTTGCCTTCATGGCCCGCTGCCGCGACGAGGGCCGCTCGGCCAGCGAGGCCCTCCGCGGCTTCATCGATGGCCAAATCGAACCCGCCCGTTCCGCCAACCGCGGGCCGCAGCGCCTCCTCGCCGGCGCCCTGATCGCCGCGGCGGTCGGCGCCATGGCGCTCCCCTCGCTCGCCCACACCAATCAGCGCGCCGCCTTCGACTGCCTGGCCCGCGACCACGCCGCCATCAGCGCCGCTGACTTCGCCCGCCTCGACACCAACCACGACGGCCGCATCTCCTACGCCGAATTCACCGCCGCCTGCGCCGCGCCGCGGAGGTAAGAAGAGCCACGGAAAGCACGGAAAGAGCACGGAAGGCGCTTCCCGGGAGAGGCCAGCGCGTCGTCCTTTTCGAACCACGAACACACACAAACGCGCTCTGCCGTTTGAAGGCCCGAAGGGCCTTCTTTCGATAGGCAATGCGTCAGATCAGAAGGCGAGCTCCGCTCGCGGCGCGCACGCCCTGTTCGTGTCCGTTTGTGTGAGTTCGTGGTTGAATCCCTTTCCGTGCTCTTTCCGTGTTTTCCGTGGCCAGTCTTCTCTTCACGAAATCCGCTTGAAGAAGCGCGCGCCGTCCAGGTTCAGCCAGGTCCAGGGCTTGAACAGCGAGGCGCCCGGCTTCCACGACCAGCCGATGAACTCGGCGCGGCCGATCAGGTTCTCGGCCGGGACGAAGCCGACGCCGATCGACTCCGGCCAGCGGCTGTCCAGCGAGTTGTCGCGGTTGTCGCCCATGAAGAAATAGGTCCCCTTGGGCACGTCATAGACATCGGTGTTGTCGCCCTCCCCGTCCTCGGAGCCGCCGTAGGTCAGGTAGCGCTTGCCGTTGGAGGCGGTCTCGAACACCCGCGGCACGGCGCGTTCCGGCGCGTCGTGGTCGAAGGTGCGCCCGTCGGCTTGCCTGGGGTTCGGCTTGCCGTTGACGAGCACCTCGCCCTTGACGATCTGCACCTTGTCGCCCGGCAAGCCGATCAACCGCTTGATGTAGACCTCGTTCGGGTCGCGCGGCAGGCGGAAGACGATCACATCGCCCCGCGCCGGCGCATGGCCGAAGACGCGGCCGTCCCTCGCGCCCGGAAACAGCGGCAGGTTGAAGGGGATCGACGCGCGGCCCCAGCCGTAGGGCCATTTGGAAACCACGATATAGTCGCCGGTCACCACGCCGGGCTCCATCGAGGACGTCGGAATGGTGTGCGGTTCGAAGATCAGGATGCGCAGGGCGAGCGCCAGCGCCAGCCCACCGCCGGCCGTGCGCACGGTCTCCCAGACCTCGCGCATGAAGGCCTTGCCCTTGGTCCCGTCCGCCTGGACATCTTCCGCCGCCATCGCCAACGCTCTCACCTGTCGCCGGCCAAGCTCGGCCCGCGCCCCGATGTGGCCCGCGCCGCCCGCCGCCTCAACCGCCAAGCTGTCGGGACGGCCCGCCGACCTGTCCGGACAGAGCCGCTATCCCCCGCCCGCGCCCTCCACTAACCTCGCCGGAAACACCGGGGAGCGGCGGCATGGGCGGGCGGCGGATCAGGGTCTCGGCGGCAGCGGCGGTCCTCGCCCTCGGACTCCTCGCCCCGGCCGCCCAGGCCAGGGTGGTGCGCGTCGACATCGCCAGCCGCGCGCCGATCGCCGGGACCTTCGGCCAGGCCGGCGCCTATGAGCTGATCAGCGGACGCTTCTACGGCGAGGTCGATCCGAAGGATCCGAAGAACGCCATCATCACCGACCTGAAGCTCGCGCCGAGGAACGCGCGCGGCCTGGTGGAATATTCCGCCACCTTCCAGATCGCCAAGCCGCTCGACATGGCCAAGGCCTCGGGCGTGCTGATCTACAACGTCCCCAACCGGGGCAACGGCCGCGCCGGCGGCGACGCCGACGGCCACGTCCGCGTGGTCAGCGGCTGGCAGGCCGACATGCCGGCCAACCCGAACCTGCAGCTGATGACCGTGCCGGTCGCCCGCAATCCCGACGGCTCCTCGATCACCGGCCCGGTCATCGTGCGCTTCTTCGACATGCCCAAGGGTTCTGTGAGCCTGCCGCTGTTGGCCGGCATCGGCCGCCTGGAGCCGCAGCCGGCGCCGGCCAACCTCGACGCGGCCAAGGCCCGCCTCACGCGCCGCCGCTCCGACACCGAGGCGCCGATCGCGATCCCGGCCGGCGACTACGCCTTCGCCGACTGCCGGACCACGCCCTTTCCCGGACAGCCCGACCCGACCCAGCTCTGCCTGAAGGGCGGTTTCGATCCGGCCTTCGCCTACGAGCTCACCTACACCGCCAAGGACCCGCTGGTGCAGGGCCTGGGTTTCGCCGCCACCCGCGACCTCAACGCCTTCCTCCGCTATGGCGGCGACAGCCCCGCCGCGCCCAATCCGGTCGCCGGACGCATCAAGTGGGCGATCGGCGTCGGCGCCTCGCAGTCGGGCAACTACCTGCGCACCTTCCTCAACCTCGGCTTCAACCAGGGCGAGGACGGCCGCATCGTCTTCGACGGGATCAATCCGCACATCGCCGGGCGCGCCGTGCCGCTCAACGTCCGCTTCGCCGTCCCGGGCGGCGCGGCCCAGCTCTACGAGCCCGGCAGCGACGGCACGCTCTGGTGGAGCCGCTACGACGATAAGGCGCGGGCCTTAGGCCCCGTCAGCCTGCTCACCCGCTGCACCCCGACGCACACCTGCCCGAAGGTCATGGAGACCTTCGGCTCGGCCGAGTTCTGGGGCCTGCGCATGTCGCCGAACCTGGTCGGAACCGACGCCAAGGCCGACGTGCCGCTCCCCGCCAATGTGCGCCGCTACTACTTCCCGGCGGTGACCCACGGCGGCGGCGCGGGCGGCTTCGCGGTCCTGCCCCGCAGCGCGCCCGGCGCCGGCGCCTGTGCGCTGCCGGCCAACCCGAACCCGGTCTCGGAGGAATACCGCGCGCTGACCAAGGCCTTCGTGGCCTGGGTGACCACCGGCGCCGAGCCGCCGCCCAGCCTCTACCCGACGCTCGCCCACGGCGACCTGGTCGAGCCGACCCGCCAGGCGCTCGGCTTCCCGGTCATCCCCGGCGCGCCCTCACCGGACGGCAAGATCATGCCGCTCTACCGCTATGACTTCGGCCCGGGCTTCAACCGCGCCGACATCTCCGGTGTGCTGAGCCGGAACCCGCCGAGGGTCGTCGCAACCCTACCCAGCCGCGTGCCGCGCGTGGACGCCGACGGCATCGAAATCGCCGGCCTGCGCTCGGTCCAGGCGCGCGTTCCGCTCGGCACCTACCTCGGCTGGAGCGTCCAGGCATCCGGCTACTTCGCCGGCCAGCAGTGCGGCTTCGCCGGCGGTTACATCCCGTTCGCCGCCACCAGGGCCGAGCGCGAGGCCGCCCACGATCCGCGCCCCAGCCTGGAGGAGCGCTATGGAACCCACGCCGGCTTCGTCGCACGCGTGAAGGCCGCCGCCGACGACCTCGTCGCCCACCGCTACCTTCTGTCGGAAGACGCCGAGCGGATCGTCCGCGACGCCCAGGCCAGCAAGGTGCTGGAAGGCCGCTAGCGACCGCCTATGCTGACGCTCGAAGCCCAAACGCCAGGAACGCCGCCATGACCGCACTCGTCACCACCCATGACGCGGGCCACGTCCGCACCATCACGCTCAACCGGGCGGAGAAGAAGAACGCGCTCAGCCAGGCGCTGGCCTGGGGCGTGATCGAGGCGGTCGACGCCGCGGCCGCCGACGACAACGTCTGGGTGGTGGCGATCACCGGCTCGGGCGACGCCTTCTGCGCGGGCCTGGACCTGTCGCCGGGGGCAGAGCCCTATACGCCGCAGACCGCCATGGCCGCGCAGCTCGACGACATCGGCTGGGTGGGCAACTTCCTGCTCTCGATCCGCAAGCGCTGCGACAAGCCCGTGGTCGGCGGCGTCAACGGCGTCGCGGTCGGCGCGGGCCTGGGCCTGGCCATGGCCACCGACGTGCGCCTGATCGCGCGGTCGGCGCGGCTGATGGCCGGCTACACCCGCATCGGCGGCTCGCCGGACGCCGGCCTGACCATCACGCTCCCGCAGGCCATGGGCTACGAGAAGGCCATGCGTTTCATGATGGAGAACCGCACGCTCGTCGGCGACGAGGCGGTGGCCTGGGGCATGGCCGGCGAGGCCGTGGACGACGACAAGTTCGCCGCCCGCCTGGCGGACTATTGCCAGTCGCTCTGCGACTGGTCGCCGATCACCCTGCGCCTGCTCAAGCGGGGCATGGTCCGCTCCTACGAGAGCCCCGACCTGGAGAGCCAGCTCCGCTACGAGGTCTCCAACATCCGCAAGGCCTTCGGCAGCGAGGACGGCCAGGAAGCGCGCCGCGCCTTCCTCGAAAAGCGCAAGCCGGTGTTCCAGGGGCGCTAGGGCTCGCCCGCGCGCCCCACCTTCGCCAGCGCCGAGCGCCGCACGTACCAGTAGGTCCACAGGGTCAGCAGGCCCATGCCGCCATAGCTGAACGGTCCGCTGACCAGCATGTAGAGCTTGATCGACAGCGAGAAGACCAGCGCGCAGCAGCCGGCGCAGATCGCCGTCAGGCCGAAGCCCCAGACCAGCGTCGCGGTCATCATCGTCTGGCGGAAGCGCGCGTCCTCGCCCAGCGCCTCGATGAAGGCCGCCTTGTCCGCCGACTGGCGGCGCGTGGCGGCGCGGGCCAGTTGATAGATCAGCGGCTTGCCGATCGCCGCTGAGCCCAGGAAGATCAGGCCCACCAGCCCGGCCACCAGATTCTCGCGCAGCTGCAGCGCCTTGACCCCGCCACCCCCGGCGAAGGCCAGCAGCGACAGCACGATCCCGGCCAACACCAGGACCGACAGGGCGTCAACCTTGCGCAGGCGGATGAACTCCCAGACCGACCACAGGGTCGGCGGCGCCGAGGCCAGCATCAGGGCGCGGACGTCGCCAAGGCTCGCCTTGAAGGAGCTGTAGATCAGGAACGGCAGCGCGAAGTTCACCGCCACTTCCGCCGCAGCCTTGACCCCGTTGGCGCGGAGCCAGGCCAGCGCCATGTCGCGCTTCGTCGCCATCGGGCTCACCACGCCAAGTCTCCCCGCATACGACATTCCATACCTCCGTCGGCAAACAAGATCTGTCCGGTCATCAGCCCGTTGTCCCGGCCGACGCACCAGGCCGCCAGCGCCGCCAGCGCGGACGCCGGCGCCGGGCGCGCGGTGGGCAGCGGCGTGCGCCTGGCCATCTCCGCGCGGCCCTCTTCGCTCGACAGGATCCAGGCCGCCGCCGGCGTGTCGATCACGCCCGGCGCGACGACGTTCAGGATCACGCCCGCGCCCGCCCACGGCTGCGACACCGCCGCCCGCCGCGCCCAGCGGTTCAGCGCCCGCTTGGCGCTGCCATAGAGCTCCAGCCCTGACTGGCCGCGCGCCAGGACGCCGGCCACCGCGGCATCCGCCGCCGCCTCGTCCAGGCCAAGGCAGGCCTCGATCACCTCGGCCTCGCCGGGCGCCAGGCAGCTCACCGAGGAGATCGCCACCGCCCGCGGCGCCTCGCTCTTCGCCAACAGGGGGCGCAGGCCCTCCAGCGTCGCCACCGTCCCGAAGAAGTTGAGCGCGATCATGGTCTCCGCCGGTCCGCCGCCGGCGTTGGCGACCACGCCGTCCAGCCGCCCGTCCGCCAGGCGCGCGACGCCCGTCACCAGCGCGGCGCGGCCGTCTTCCGTCGCGAGGTCGGCGGCCACGTCGCCGTCTTTCAGGTCGCAGGCGATCACGCGCCCGCCTCGGGCCCGCAGCCAGGCCGCCGTCGCGGCCCCGATGCCGGAGGCGGCTCCGGTCACCGCATAGGTCCGGCCCTCGTGCGCCCCCGCTTCACTTGGCATGTCTCAACCTCAAGTATCCGTACCGAACCGTTCGGTACGGCTTGATAGCGCCGCGCGCTGCTGTATGCAAGGGACTTCAGATCGCGGGAGAGCGACGATGAGCGAAGGGGCTCCAGCCACGGCCAAGGATGAGCGCCGCCGGGAAATCCTCGACGCCGCCTTCGCCGAGTTCACCGCCAAGGGCTACGCCGGCGCCAGCATGGCCGCCATCGCGCGCCGCGCCCAGGCCTCGAAGGAGACGCTCTACGCCTGGTTCGAGAACAAGGAGACCCTGTTCAACACGGTCTTCGAGTCCCGCCTCGCCGGTATGGTCGGCCGGGTCGGCGCGGTCGCCGCCCAGGACCCCGCGCCGGCCGTGGTCCTGCCGATCGTGGCTGAGGACACCATCCGCTTCATGCTGGCCATGGCGCCCTTGAACCAGGCGATGGGCGTCGGCGACTCCAGCGACAAGGCGCTGCGTCTGGTCGGCCAGACCATCGCCGAGGAGCGCGGCCGCTTCGTCGCCTACCTGCTGCGCTGCCGCGACCAGGGCCTGATCGCCTTCGACGACGACCCCTTCGAACTGGTCTCGCTGTTCGTGGCCATGGCCGAGGGCGAATGGCTGATGCGGCTGGGGACCGGCCAGATCGAAGCCCTCACCGAGCAGATGATCGCCGCCCACGCCGAGCGCGTGACCCGCATCTTCCTGAAGGGGATAGCGCCCTAGGCGGATAGCAACCGGCTGACCTCGAAGATGACGCCGAACGCCATGGTCACGGGGTCGGCGAAGGTTCGCCCTGGCGGCAGTTGCGGCAGACGCCCTGGGCTTCGAAAGTGACTCTATTGATCTTGAAGCCGGCGGATGTGGCCGCCGCCCGCTCGGACCTCAGGTCCGGCTCGAACGCCTCGGCGCCGCCGCAGCATTCGCAGATCAGGAAGCCCGCGGCGTGTCCGCGCCGCTCCGGGGGGCAGGCGATGTAGGCATTGATGGATTCCAGGCGATGGACGAAGCCCATGCGTTCGAGGAACTCGAGCGAGCGGTAAACGGTCGTCGGCGACACGGCGCGGCCGTCGCCGTGGTAGGCCCCGATCAGATCGTAGGCCTTGTTTGGCGCGCCAGACGTCAGCAGCAGTTCCAGGACGCGGCGTCTGGGCGGCGTAAACCATTCGCTGAGCTCTGCACACGCCTTGTCGGCGGCCGCCAAGGCCTGCTTCAGCGCCCGACCTTCCAGACGCGCCGGCATGGCGTGTGCATGGCTGCACTGGGTCTTCATGTCCCGCTTTCCAGGCGCCGCGCATCGATGCGGAATCTGCGGACGGCCGGCCATCGGCCCGGCCGCCCAGGGATGTCTCCGCGCCGGCCGCAGGCGGCGCCGTCTTAGAACGCCTTGCTCACGCCCGCGTAGAACCCGCGCCGCGGCCCGAACTGCGGCGCGCCGACGCCGACGCCGGTGCCGTCGCGGATCTCATATTCCTTGTCGAACAGGTTGATGATGTCGGCCCGGACGGTCAGCGGCCCTCCGGCCATCTGGAATTCGTGCGCCGCGCTCAGATTGACCTGGGTGTAGCCCGCCACGTGCCCGCTGTTCGGCGGCGCGCCATCGGGCGTCAGCCGCAGGCCCGAGCCGTAGATCAGGTCCGCCGACACCCGCGTGCCCTCTTCGAACCTGTAAGCGACGCCCGCCGAGGCTGAATAGGTCTGGTCGTGGTCCAGGAAGATGAAGTGGTTCTGGATGAACGCCAGGTCGCCCGGGTCGAAGTTGAACTGGCTGGAGATGATGTCCTTGCCCTGGGCCCGGCTGATCGCGAAGTTGCCGTAGGCGCTGAGGGGCCCGGCCACATAGTTGGCGCTGAACTCGACGCCGCGGGCGTAGCCGACGCGATAGTTGAACGGCGTCAGGATGATCGGAGCACCGAACTGGCCCTCGTCGATCAGGTTCTTGGCCTGTTTGTCATAGGCGTCGACGCCCAGGGTCAGGCCGCCGATCTTCTGCTGCACGCCCGCGTCGAAGTAGTTGTCGCGTTCGGTCTTGGGCAGGTCGTTCTGAGTCCCCAGCGCCTCGGCGCTGGTGCCGACGAACTTCAGGAAGGACGTCGAGGCGACCAGTTCGAACGGCGGCGGCGAGAAGTAGCGCGCGTAGCCGGCGTGGAAGGTCGTCCCCTCCATTGGCGTCCAGACGAGGTTCACCCGCGGCGACAGCTGGTTCTCCTTGCGGAAGGACTCCAACTGGTCGAAGCGCAGGCCGTAGTTGACGGTCAGGCTCTCGAACGGCTTCCACTCGTCCTGCAGGTAGGCCGAATAGGTCTGCTGGTCGGCCTTGCTGTTGTCGATGATCGTCTCGGCCCCCGGACCGATCTGATTGCCCATGTCGTCCAGGGCGAAGACCTGGGAGCTGGTCTTGCTGGTGGTGTGGTCGGTGGAGATGATCACCCCGCCGCGGATCGTGTGCGCGTCGGTGAGCTTGTAGACCCCCTCCAGCTGCGTCCCGAACGACAGGTCGGTCTTGGTCGCCCGCTGGGCGATGCCGTTGAACAGCAGATCGCCCGTGACGTCGGGCGTGAACCGCAGCTCCGAGTAGCGGGTGAAGACCGAGGCCTGGCCGGTGAATTTCTCGGTGGTGAACTGGTAGGTGGCGATGCCGTAGCTGGTGCCTTCCCGCTGCCGTTCGTTCAGCTTGTCTGAGAGGAAATCCGTGACGCCGTTCAGGCTGAAGCCCCCGTCGGGGTGCAGGCCAGAGGGGTTGGGAATCTGGAAGTTTGACTGCGAGGTGCCGGCGATAAACGAGACCCGGCTCTGGGCGTCCAGGATGTGATCGAGGTAGCCGAACGCCTGGTACTGGTCGGAATGATCGTGCAGCGGCGTGCCCCGCCCGTCGACGCTCTCGATGCCGACGTCGGTCCCGGTGTAGCTGCCGGAGAAGAAGCCGCTGGTGGCGCCCGACGAGCCGCCATATTCGATCGAGGGCTCAATCAGCCCGTGGCTGCCGCCATAGACCCCGACCTCGCCGCCGTTCTTGAAGCCGCTCTTGGTGGTGATGTTGACGATGCCGGCGTCGCGCATGCCGTACTGGGCCGGCAGGGCGCCGGTGATCAGGTCGACGTTGGCCGCGAGCCTTGGCGACAGGGACTGGCCGAACACCTGCAGGCCCTCCGGCAGGATCACGTTGTTCAGCCGGTACTGGATGTTGCCGTGATCGCCGCGGATGTGCAGCTGGCCGAAGCTGTCCTGCGCCACGCCCGGCGCCTGCAGGATCACCTGGTTCAGCTGCACGTTGGCGCCGGAGGGCAGGTTGTTGATGAAGGCTTCCGGCATGGAATAGGTCGTCGCGCCAAGCGCCGGCTCGACCTCGGACCGCGCCGCGTCCAGCCGTTGGGCGGTGACCACGATTTCAGAGACCTGGCCCCCCGTCTGACTTGAGGCGGCCGGCGCGGGCGCCGCCGTGGTCTGAGCGAAGGCCGGAACGGCCACGAGCGAAAACAGGCTGGCTGACGCGGCGAGAAGCGCGCGCCGTGAGGCGGTCCGGATCATGTGGGGGTCCCTGTTACAATCTAACAGGGAGGCGATAGGCGCGCCGCCGAAGCGCCGCCATGCCGCGCGTTCCCGAAATTTCCGGGAACTCATTCCCGATTTTTCGCGCGGCCGGCCGCAGCCGCCGACGCTGTGATAATATAACAGAATGTCGCTCCGCGCCCGCGTCGTCGCCCTCATCGCAGCCGTGCTGGCGGTCAGCATGGCGTTGGGCATGGTCGTGGCCGGCTACGAGGCCCGCCAGGCGCTGAGCGGCGAGCTGGCGGCGGGGCTGGGCGGCGCGCGCCAGACGGTGGCCAGCGCCTTCGAGGACCTGCCCCACTCCGACCACCCCGACCGCGACCTGCGCCAGCTGATCGCCACCTTCGACGGCAACCGCCATGTGCGCGCGAGCCTGCTGGACGCCGCCGGCCGGCCCGCGCTCGCCTCGCACACCCGCCCGCCCGACCGCCCGGCCCCGCCCTGGTTCGCCCGCCTGCTGGGCGCGACGCCGCCGCCGGTGGAGATCGCCGTCCCCGGCGCCGCGGCCGGCTTCCGCGCCATCGTGCTCACGCCCACCGCGGGGATCGACGTCTCCGCCGCCTGGCGCGAGTTCATCGGCATCGTCGCCGTCCTCTCGGGCTCGGCGGCGTTCGGCCTCGTCCTGGTCTATCTGGCGATCAGCGCCGCCTTCCGGCCGTTGCGCGCGCTGGCCGGCCAGTTCGCCCGGGTCGGGGCCGGCGACTATTCCGGCCGGGTCGCCGAGCGCGGCCCCACCGAGCTCTTGGGTCTGCAGCGCGGCTTCAACCGCATGGCCGCCGAGCTCGCCGCCACCACCGAGCGCAACCGCCTGCTCGGCGACCAGCTCCTGACCATCCAGGAGGAGGAGCGCGCCGACATCGCCCGCGACCTGCACGACGACATCGGCCCGCACCTGTTCGCGGTGAACATGGACGCGCAGATGATCGCCCAGCTCGGCGAGCTTGGCCGCCACGAGGCGGTCCCCGAGCACGTCCGCGCCATCCAGGCCGCCGTCGCCCACATGCAGCGCCAGGTCCGCGACCTGCTGAGCCGCCTGCGGCCCGCGCGGATCACTGAGCTGGGCCTCAACGCCGCCATCCGCGATCTGGTCGGCTTCTGGTCGCAGCGAAGGCCCGACGTCGCCTTCCGCCTCACCCTGCTGGAGGACGAGGGCCGGCTCTCCGAGGCGATCAAGGACGTGGCCTACCGGGTGGTGCAGGAGGCGGCCAACAACGCCGTGCGCCACGGCGACCCGCAGACCATCGCCATCGCGCTCGCCCTCGACGAGGGCGCGATCCTCACCGTCTGCGTGGCCGACGACGGCGTCGGCCGCGCCCAGCCCTCCGCGGTCGGGGGCTTTGGCCTGGTCGGCATGGGCGAGCGCGTCGCCGCCGCCGGCGGGACGCTGACCTTCGGCCCCGATCCGGAAGGGGGCTGGACCACCACAGCGCGTCTTGGCCTCGACGGCGCGCCGATACCGCAGCAGGCCGCCGCATGAAGATCATGCTGGTCGACGACCACGCCATCGTGCGCACCGGCCTGCGCAAGCTGCTCGCCATGGTCTCCAACGCCGAGATCCTGGAGGCCAAGACCGGCCGCGAGAGCCTGGCCATCGCGCGCGCCCACGACCTCGACATGATCGTGCTGGACCTCAACCTGCCCGAGCTCGGCGGCCTGGAGCTGCTCGCCCGTCTGCGCCAGCTGGGCGCCATGCCGATCCTGGTGCTCTCCATGCACGCCGAGCCGATCTATGTGACCCGCGCGCTGGAGGCCGGCGCCCAGGGCTACGTCAGCAAGAACGCCTCGCCGGAGGAGCTGCTGACCGCCATCCGCCAGGTCGGCGGCGGCGGCCGCTACGTGGAGCAGGAACTGGCCCAGGCGCTGATCCTGCACTCCCAGGTCCCGACCGCATCCCTGGCCCAGCTCGCGCCCCGCGACCTGGAGATCCTGCGCCACCTCGCCGCCGGCCGCTCCTTGAGCGAGATCGCCGAGGCGCTCGGCCTCGGCTACAAGACCATCGCCAACAACTGCAGCCTGATCAAAACCAAGCTCGGCGTCACCAAGACCGCCGACCTCCTGCGCCTGGCGCTCGAAGCCGGGGTGTCGTGACCGCGGTTCAGTCGATGTTCTCGGGGATCAGCCGTTCCACGATGACCGTGTCCATCCAGACGCCCTCGAGCTTGCCGTGTTTTTCGTGGACGCCGATTTCCTTGAAGCCGCAGCGCGCCATCAGCTTGAGGCTGGCGCGGTTCTGCGGAAACACCCGCGACAATAGCTTCCAAAGCCCGGCGTCCCGCGCCGCCGCGGTGAGCGCCGCCATCGCCACGGCCCCCGCGCCCTGGCCGCGCCAGCCGCGCGCCACATAGACCGAGAACTCGCCGATCCCGCTGTAGCAGCAGCGGTCGGCATAGGGATGGGCCACCGCGTAGGCGACCACCTCGCCGCCGGCCTCCACGGCCACGAACGCCTTGGCGTGCGCGAACCAGGCTTCGATGTCGGCGACCTGCCTGGGTTCGGTCTCGAAGGTCGCGATCCGGTCTTCGATGCCCTGGTTATAGATGGCGGTGATCGCCGCGGCGTCTTCCGGGCGCGCGGGCCTTGCCTGCATCATCGTCCTTGCCTCTCGCGTAGAAGCCAACCGAACACCAGCGCGCCCGCGGCCGCGCCGGCCAGCTGCGCGACGATGAACCCTGGCGCGGAGCTTGGCGCGATACCCGCGAACGTATTGCTGAGCGAGCGGGCCACGGTCACCGCCGGATTGGCGAAGGAGGTCGAGGCCGTGAACCAATAGGCGCAGGTGATGTAGAGCCCGACCGCCAAGGGCGTCGCCTCGGGCCGGAAGCGGATCGAGCCCAGGATCGCGCCGATCAATCCGAACGTCGCCACGGCTTCCGAAAACATCTGCGCCGGCCCGTCGCGAAGCTTCGTCGAGATCTGCAGGATCGGCTCGGCGAACATGGCGTGCGCCGTCCACACGCCCAACACCGCGCCAAGGCTTTGCGCGGCGATATAGGCCAAGGCCGCCGGCCATCCGATCTCCCGCCGGGCCACGAACAGGAGCGTCACCGCGGGGTTGAAGTGCGCGCCCGACAGCGGCCCGAAAATGGTGATCAGCACCACCAGGCCCGCGCCGGTCGCCAGCGTATTGCCGAGCAGCGCGATGGCCGCGTTCCCGCCCGCCAGCCGGTCGCCCATGATCCCGGAGCCGATGACGATGGCGAGCAGCAAGGCCGTGCCGAGCGCCTCGGCGGCCAGGCGTCGCGGCAGGCCGAAGGCTTCGAGCGGCGGCTCCGGGCTGGCGTCGCTCATGCGGGCTGCGGCGCGCCGTCGGTCTGGCCGATGTCGTCCAGGCGCTGCTTCAACGACATGCGGTCGAGCGTCTCGAACGGCAGGTTGACGAACAGGGTCACGCGGTTGCTCAGCATCCGGTAGGCGTCGGCGAACGCCAGGGCGATTTCGCTGTCCGATCCCGTAACCGCCGCCGGATCGGCGACGCCCCAATGCGCGCGCATCGGCTTGCCCGGCCAGATCGGGCAGACCTCGCCCGCCGCATTGTCGCAAACCGTGATGATGAAATCGAACGCCGGCGCGCCATCCCTGGCGAACTCGTCCCAGCTCTTCGAGCGAAGCCCGTCTGTGGGATAGCGGAGGCTCTCGAGCAGTCGAAGCGCGAAGGGGTTGACCTTTCCCGTCGGCATCGAACCCGCCGAATAGGCTTTGAAGCGGCCCTCGCCGGCTCGGTTGAGGAGGCTCTCAGCCAGGATCGAACGCGCGGAGTTGCCGGTGCAGAGGAAGAGAACTTCGTGCGGCTGATCCGACATTTCGCGCGCTCCCTAGCAGCAGGCCGCACGCGAGGCGGCGGCGCCGAGCGGCGCGCAGACCTCGGGGCGGCCCTGGCAGCAGTCTTCCATGAGGTAGACCAAGAGCTCGCCCATCCCATCGTAGTTCGCCGCGTAAATGATCGAGCGCCCGTCGCGCCGGTTCGAGATGAGCCCGGCGTTGGTCAGCACATTGAGCTGCGCCGAGAGCGTGTTGCTGGTGATGCTGAGCAGCCGGGCGATCTCTCCGGCCGCCACCCCTTCAGGCCCGGCCTTCACGAGCAGGCGAAACACCGCCAGGCGCGAAGGCTGGGCCAGGGCGGAGAGGCGTTTGATGGCCAGGCTTGATTCCATAATTCAACGATTATGGAATTGTTGGGCGTCGTCAAGGCTTACGGCTTGATGCGGCCTGCGCCGAAATCCCGCGCCTAGGCCCCGGCGGCTGGTGCCGGCACGCCCCACTCGGCGAAGGTTTCGGCGATCTCGGGTGAAATCGCCTTCCCGGCCGCCATGTCGGCCTCGCCCTCTTTTGTACGTTGCAGGCGCGCCTTGGCGACGCCGCGCCCATAGAGCGACGACGACAATTCGGGCCGCAACTTCAGGGCGGCGTCGTAGGCGGTGACGGCTTCCTCCAGCCGGCCCAGGCGCAACAGGACGAACGCCCGGCTGTCCAGGGTCGCCGGGCTGGTCGGATTGATCGCCAGCGAGCGGTCGCAGTCGGTCAGCGCCTGCGTCAGCTCGACGCCGTAGGTGGCGCGGGTGAAGCAGAGGTTGTTGAGCATCCCCGGGTTGGCCGCCTCCTTGCCCTCGATCTCTTTCAGGTCGCTGTCGGCGCTCTTGATGTCGCCGGATCGGGCGTAGGCCCTGGCGCGGCCCAGAAGCAGCGACTCGTTGCCCGGGTTCGCCTTCAGGCCGGCGGTGAGGCTGGCGATCGCCTCGGCATGGGCGCCGGCCTCCGAGCGCACATCGGCCAGCAGCATCTGAGCGCTGGTCGACTTCGGATCGGCCTTCAGCGCCGCCTCGATATCCGCCCGCCGGCCGCTACGGTCCGACCGCTCGCGGCTGCCCGCGCGGGCGAGGTAGGCCCCCGCCGTGGGATGGGCCGCGATCGCGGACGCCAGCACCGCCATGCCCTCCGCCCGCTGCCCGGCCTGGATCAGCTCGCCGCCGTGCAGGATCTGCGCATTCAGATTCGCCGGATCGATCTTCAGCGCCGCTTCGGTCTCCGCCGCGGCGGCCTTGCGATCGCCCTGCGCGGCCAGGAGGCGCGACTTGCGCAGGTGCGTCTCAGGGTTTCCGGGGACGATCCGGAGCAGCTCATCGAGGTCGGCAAGGGCGTGATCGTATTCGCCGACCTCGATATAGAGGTTGGCGCGAAGGTTCAGGGCATAGGTATTGTCGGCCTTCAGGTCCACCGCGCGGCTGAAGTTCGCAATCGCGTCCCGGTAGCGGTAGGCCCGAATCGCCAATAGCCCCTGGCCGTGGACGGCGGCCACATCCCGCGGGTTCAGCTTGGCGGCGGCCTCCAGATCGGCCCTCGCCAGGTCGTCCTTGTTCTGCTGAAGGTAGGCTAGTCCGCGATCGGCGATGGCCGCGGAATCCTTGGGGTTCAGCGCAATGGCCTTCGCGTAGTCGGCGATGGCCAGATTGTACTCGCGGCGTGCCGAATAGCTGTTGCCGCGGTTGATGTAGCCGGCGGTCGTGGTCGGTTCCGTGGCCGCCATCACGGCGATGTCGGAGTCCGTCGCCACGTAGTTCGGCGGCGAGCGCAGGAAGACCTGGGTCTTGGCCAGTTCGGCGAGCGTCTTGTTCGCCGCCGCCGCCTCGGACGCCGGGAACTCGGAGGTCACGGTCCGGCTCGACCGCTCCATGGTCAGGACGCCCTTTTCGAGGTGCGAATGGCGCGACAATGCGCAGCCCGCGACCTGCTGATCCACGTCCGGCGCCGGGAAGCTGAAGCCCGCTCCGCCCCGCGGCAGGACGACGGTCTCCTTGACCAAGGTGTAAGGCCCGCAAATTGCGGCGTAGGGCGCATCGGCCATCGGTCCGGGATCGCGTTTGAACTCCTGGGTCCAGCCCAGTTCGCCGTCCTTCATCGTCAGGAAGCGGTAGCCGATGTTGCTCGGCGGCTTCCATTCCAGCGGCGTCTTGCCGTCGATGATCATCCGGTACTCGTCGGTCTGCGCGTCCATCGTCACGCTGACGCCGGTGATGACGATCTTGGGGTAGGTCTTCGTGAAACTGTCCCGCAGCGCCTTGTCGCGGTCGGTCGCGCTCAGACTTGACATGGCCATGTTCAACGCCCGCGCGGTATCGCCGCGCGCCACCTCCTCGGCATGGATGACCGCGGGCGCATCGAGCCCGGCCGAGGCGTCGACGCTGAGGATCGAGGCGAGTTCGGGCTGTTCGGCCGGCGGCGGATCGAGCTTGACCAGGACAGCCCCGGCCGGCCGCTCCGGCAGGCTCCAGTGGAAGTTCGGAATCTTCAGCCGGTCGAGATCGCGGTCGTCGGTCCGTGTCCCGTCCAGCCAGTAGGTCTTTCCCGCGATCACCGCGCGCACCATCACATGGTCGAAGCGCGCGAGCGTCGGCAGCCGCGCGTCCAGGCCGTCGCCGTCGAAGGTGCTGACCAGAGCCGGCTCCGCCTCGATCCCCAGTTCGTGCAGGAGCGCCAGCAGCAGCACGGTCTTCCCTTTGCAGTCGCCGAAGCGGCGGCTCCAGGTGAGGTCGGCGTCGGCGGGCACATAACCGCCGTCCTTCATGCCCAGGTACAGATAGCGGACCTGGCTCTCCACCAGCGACAGCGCGGCCCCCGCCTGGACCTTCGGGTCGCTGGAGGCGGAGCGGATTTTCGCGACCTCGGCCTTCAGGGGCGAGTCCGGCTGGAGTTGGCTTGCCCGGTCATAGAGCGGCCGCATCAGCGCGCTCGCATCCGCCCAGGTCTTGAACTCGGTGAGCTCAAGCTGCGGCCCGTCGCTGTAGCGCCGGGGCGCGCCCGCCGGAGGATGGAACGTCTGCACATTCGAGCGATCGATGACCAGTTCGGTCACCCCGCCCTTGCGGGTGATCGTCGGCGCCTCCTGGCCGCCGGCGACCTTCCATTGCATCGTTTTCGGCGCGGCCCAGGTGGCGCGCACGACGGCCCGGTCGACCGCATATTTCGGCCAGTCGAAGACCAGGTTCGAGCGTCCCTGCATCGCCGGATCGTGGTCGGTGGAGGTGTAGGCGACGTCCAGGATGTCGCCCACCTGCAGGCCTTCGACCTGCAGGGTCGCCGTCAGCGTTCCGTCGAGTTGCGCCCACTCGAGCTTGGTCTCGCGCCGCAGGACCGTGAACGACTGCTTGGCCAGCACATCGATGACCGTGTCACCGCGAAGGATCCGCACCTTGTGGACGGTCAGCGTCTGGATCTCGGGATCCCAGGCCATGGCGACCGATCCGCCTCCGGTGAGGGCGGCGGCGGTCTGTAGGCGGGTGGCGTAGGCGACATAGTAGGCGTCGCCGTCGGGACCGAACGAGGCCTGTTCATCGCTCAGCAGAGAGCGAAATGGACCGCCGCGTTCATCCTTTGGCGTCGGAATCGGCGTCGGCCTTACCCAGGCCGCCGGCGGCCCTATCAGCGGCTTGTCGTTAGCCGCCAACGCCGGCGCCGCCAGGCCGAACAGGCCCAGCACAAGCATCCACACGAGCTTACGCATTCACGCCCCCAACAACCCCAACGCGAACATAGGCTGAGACGTGGCCTGCGCGAAAGTGCGGTGTGTGCGGCGCCCTTTGCCGGCCTGTCGGGGGCGCGGCGATGATGACGCGGAAGACATAGGCGAGACATAAGAAATCAGGTCATCAACCCAGAAATAGGTCCGAGAATACGTGGGGCGCGTCGGGTCCGGCGCCGTCTTGCTGCTGGACGCCGCGCCGCAGGAGAAGCCAGCGATGAGCCTTGTCGAGGGAACGCCCGCGCCGCACTTCACCGCGCCCTCCAAGTTCAATCCGGGTTTCGCCTTCGGCAACATCGCCGGCCGCTACATCCTGCTGGCCTTCCTGCCCTATCCGGGACCGGAACGGGACGCGGCCCTCGCCCTCGTCGAGAGCCAGCGCGCCCGCTTCAATGACAACGAAAAGCTGTTCTTCGGCGTCCTGCCCGACCGCGCCTCCCTCGAGGCCGCCATCGAAGATCCGCCCTGGCGCTGGCTCCTCGATGAGGCAGGGGAAGTGCGTCGGCTCTATGAGGCGGTGGATGAGACGGGCGAACTCGCCCCCTGCTGGGTGGTCCTCGATCCGTCAAGGCGGGTGTTGGGCACTGCGCCGCTTGCGCGCGGGCCCTATGTCCTGGCGAATTTCGTTAAGTTCGGACCGGCGGACCTGCATGCCGGCCCCCCGATGCACGCGCCGGTCCTCATGGCGCCGCGAATTCTCGAGCCTTCGATCTGCCGCCAGCTGATCGAGGTCTACCGCCAGGACGGCGGGGAGCCCTCCGGCGTGATGCGCGCGCGCAACGGCAAGACCTACGCCGCCCTCGACGACTTCAAGATGCGCCGCGACGCCGTCATCGAGGACGAGGCCCTGCTGCGGGAGGTCCGCGCGCGCATTCGCCTGCGCCTGCTGCCGGAGATCGAAAAGGCCTTCGGTTTCACCGTCACGCGGATCGAGCGCTACATCGTCGCCTGCTATTCGGCGAACGAGGGCGGCTATTTCCGGCCGCACCGCGACAACACCACGCCCGGCACCGCGCACCGCAAGTTCGCCTGCTCGATCAATCTCAACGCCGAGGAGTTCGAGGGCGGCGACCTGTGCTTCCCCGAATACGGCCTGCGCACCTACCGGCCGCCCACCGGCGGCGCGGTGGTGTTCTCCTGCTCGCTGCTGCACGAGGCGACACCGGTGACCAAGGGCGTCCGCTACGCCACCCTGCCCTTCCTCTTCGACGAGGACGGCGAACGCATCCGCCAGGCCAACCTCGAGTCCTTCGAAACCGCCGAGAGCTGAGAAGCCTCTCCCCCGACGCCTACGGCGGCGGCCGCCCGCCCGCGATCCAGGCGGGGCGGAAGTCGCTGTCGGCCAGCCAGCGCAGGGGTGAAACCATCGACTGGATGGCGCCGGTCAGGAAGGTGAGGTCGAGGCTTTCGAAGGTGTCGCTGGCCTGGTGATAAGTCGGCGTCGTGGTCCAGCCGGCCAGCGTGTGGGCGACCACGCCGGCCTGGGCGAGCGGCCAGTTGTCGCTGCGCTCGAAATAGTGCTGGGCCGGGTCGCTGTCGGGCGCGACCGGCGCGCCGTGCGCCTTCAGCGCGCCCATGAGGGTCGAGCGCTCCGAGCCGGTGACGAACAGCGCGCCCTTCGGCAGCTTCGGGTCCTGCTGGCCGACCATCTCGAACTCGATGGCGGCGACGATCTCGGCCAACGGGACTGAAGGATGGGCCGCGAACCAGGTCGAGCCGTACTTGCCGATCTCCTCGCTGCCATAGCCGATGAACAGGATGCTGCGCTTCGGCGGCTTGCCGGCGGTGAACGCCCGGGCCAGCTCGATCACAGCCACCATGCCGGACGCATCGTCGTTGGCGCCGTGCATGATCGTCCCGTTCGGCCGCACGCCCAGGTGATCCAGGTGCGCGCTGACCACCAGGGTTCCGGCCTTCGGGTCGCGCCCCTTAAGATAGCCGATCGCATTGGTGGTGATCGCCGTCTCCCGGGTCATCGGCGGCAGCTTCAGGTCCACGCTCGCGCCCGGATGCGCCGCCAGCCGCTCGAACGCCTCGGCCGGCAAGGTCGCGACCGCGGTCCGCACCCCCTGCGGCGTTCCCTCCAGGTACGACGCCATGTCGGTCCCGCCCTGCGCGGCGTAGAGGCCCTTGGTCAGGAAGCTTTCCTTGAGGATCAGGAGCTTCACCTGTTTCGACATCGCCGTCTGTCCGACGGTCAGCGGCGAGGCCTTCGAGGTCGAGATCACCACCTCGGCCGCCGGCATGGTCATGACGTCGTCCGCGGCGAAGACCACCGCCTTGCCGCCCACATCGCCCATCGGGCCGATCAGCAGCTGGGCGCCGGCCACGTCGACCCCGTCGATCCGCACCTTCGCCTCGCCCTGCAGGCGCGGCTTGATCACCTTGGCGGTCTGGAAGAAGCCCGCCTGCCCGGGGGCCGGCGTCAGGCCGAAGCCCTCGAACTGCGCGGCCACATAGGCCGCGGCGATGGCCTCGTCGCGCGTGGCGCTGCCGCGGCCCTGCAGGGCGTCGCTGGCCAGGAACCGCGCCTCGGCGGCTGCCTGCTCGCGCTTGACGGTCCAGGGCGCGGCCTGCGCAGGCCCGGCCAGCGCTGCGGCGGCCGCGAGCAACCCGAAAATCGCTTTGAGCCCGCGCATCTTGGCCTCCCTCGCCGCGCGGCGGGACAGCCCGACGCTGGAGACGACCCTGGCCGCGCGGGGCCACGAAGTGTTTGGCCTTTCCTTGCGGCCGCCTTGCGGAAACCTTGCGGAACAACGCCTCTCCCGACCCCTGCCCCCCGCGCTGCGCGTCGGGGGAGAGGCGTTCAGCCCTCTTCCTCGCAGGTCAGCCGGTAGCCGATGCCGGGCTCGGTCATCAGCAGCTCGGGGCTGGAGGGGTCGCGCTCCAGCTTCTGGCGCAGCTGGGCCATCAGCACGCGCACGAACTGGGCGTCGGCGTTGGTGTCGGTGCCCCAGACCGCGGTGATGATCTGGCGGTGGGTGACCACCTGGCCCGCGTGGCCGGCCAGGATGCGCAGCAGCTGGTATTCGCGCGGGGTCAGCCGCACCTCCTCGCCCTGGATCATCACGCGGCGGGCCGGGAAATTGATCTCCAGCTCGCCGAACTGGAAGCGCGGCTGGGCGGAGAAGCGCCGCTCGCGCCCGCGCATCACCGCGCGCATCCGCGCCAGCAGCTCGCCGACGCCCACCGGCTTGTTCACGAAGTCGTCGGCGCCCAGGTCCAGCGCGGCGATCTTCTCGCTTTCCAGGTCGCGGGCCGAGAGCACGATGATCGGCGCGTCCGACCATTCGCGGATGCGCTGGATCACGTCCTTGCCGTCCATGTCCGGCAGGCCAAGGTCGAGGATCACCAGCTCCGACGGCTCGCTCGCCAGCTGCGCCAGCGCCGCCTCGCCATTGTCGGCGGTGGAGACGGTGAAGCCCGCCGCCGCCAGCGCCGGCGTCAACGCCCGCAGAATCTGCGGCTCGTCGTCGACGATCAGGAGCCGGCCAAGGTTCGCCGTCATCTACTCAGCTCTCCACTCAGGCGCGCGCAGCCGGCAGGGCCAGCGACACGACCAGTCCACTCGGGCCATCGGCGCGCAGAACCGCGCTCGCCTTGCCCCCCATGCCCTGCATGACGCCGCGGACGATGGAGAGCCCCAGTCCGGTGCCGGGCATGCGCTTGGCCGCCGCGCCGCGATAGAACTTGTCGAAGAGGTTGGCGAGCTCGGCTTCCGGCACGCCCGGCCCCTCGTCGGTCACCTGCACCACGACCTGGCCGTCCTTGACGAAGCTCACCAGCTCGATCGCCCCGCCGTTGGGCGAATAGCGGATGGCGTTCTCCAGCACATTGGCCAGCGCCACCTCGAACAGCACCGGGTCGCCCAGCGCCACGCCCGCGCCCTCGCCCAGCTTGCAGCCGATCCTGCGCTTGCCCCGCAGCCGCTCGAACCGCTTGCGCGTGCGGTCGATCACCTCGGCCAGGTCGAAGGCGGTGCTGGCGGGATCGAGCGCGCCGGATTCCAGGCGGGTCATGTTCAGGAGGTTGGTGACGAAGGCGTTCAGCCGCTCGGCCTCCTCCTGGATGGTGGCCGTCAGGTCGTGCCGGGTCTTGGCGTCGAACTTGTCGCCGAACTCCTGCAGCGAGGTCGCCGAGGCCAGCACCGCGGCCAGCGGGGTTCTGAGGTCGTGGCTGATCGAGGACAAGAGCGCGTTGCGCAGGTCCTCGGTCCGCGCGCGCGCCTCGGCGTCGGCCTTGGCGACGGTCAGGCCGGCCCGGGCGGTCGCCACCGCGCCCGCGTCGGCCAGGATCTGCAGGAGGTTCTCCTCGTCCGGCCCCGGCGGCGGCTCCGCGCGCCAGCCGGCGACCGCCCCGCCCGCCAGGTAGCGCACCCGCCAGCCCGCCGCCTCGATGGTCCTGGGCTGGGCGCCGTCCTCCAGCGCCAGCGCGCGGGCGGCGCTCAGCACCATCGGCGTCGGCGCCTCACCGCCGGCGTGGCACAGCACCTCCTTGTCGAGCACGAAGGCCTGGCCCCGCGCCGCCGCCGCCAGGTGGTCGGCCAGCCTGGCGCGGATCAGGGCCGCGTCGTCCGAGGCCGAGAACTCCCGCGTGCCCTCGAACAGCGCCGCGGTGGCCAGCGCCCGCGACTCCGCGCTCCTCGCCTCCTCGCGCACGCGCCCCGTCAGGTTGCCCATCAGCATGGCCACGGTCGGGAAGGTCACCAGCACCAGCAGATCCTCCGCCTTGTAGGAGGTCAGGCTGAAATTCATGCTCTGGATGTAGAAGTTGTAGATCAGGAATGAGCTGAAGGCGGCGAGGTAACCTGGCCCCTGCCCCGCCACATAAGACGTCACCAGAACGCCGACCAGGAAGGCGCCGCCCACCCGGTTGCCCGACCCCGTCAGCTTGACCAGGAGCTCGGCGCCGAGCGTCGAAAGCGCCAGCTGCGCCACCGCGAAACCGTAGCGCGCCGGCGTGCTCAGCCGGTTGATCCAGGACGGCTGTCTGATCGGGCGGCGGGGGGGCAAGGCGGGCTCTCGAGAAACAGACGCGCCCATTCGGGGGCAATCGCGCGCCCTGGCAAGGGCAGAACATCATCCGCGGGTGGGTTTGCGCCAACTATGCGGACGTTATGTCCCGCTCAGATACCGGCTTCCCAGGCCTTGAACTCCGGCGTCTGCAGCAGGCGCTCGCTGTACGCCCCCGCCGCGCCCGCGTCGCCATAGTCGCTGAGCCTGACCCCATAGGTGCGGAACCGCGTCGCCACCGGGGTGAACATGGCGTCGGCGATCCCCCACTGCGCGCCGCCGAGCCAGGGCCCGCCGAACCGCGCCAGCAGGTCGTTCCACAGCGCCGCGATCCGCCGGATGTCCTTGCCGGTCGCCGGCGACAGCTCCACCGCCTTGACCGGCGCCGCCAGGTCCATCGGGCACTCGCCGCGCAGCGAGGCGAAGCCGGAGTGCATCTCCGCCGCCGCCGAGCGCGCGAAGGCCCGGGCGGTCGCATCCGTCGGCCACAGCCCGGCGTCCGGGAATGTCTCCGCCAGGTACTCGCAGATCGCCAGGGAATCCCCGATCGCCACGCCCCCGTCCTTTGGGCCATCCTTCAGGAACGGCACCAGCCCGCTGGGCGAATGGGCGATGATCGCCGCCTCGCTCATATTGTTCTCCTGGCGCAGCTGGATCAGCGTCTCGGTAAACGTCGCCCCGGCCTTCTTCGCGACGAGCCACGGCCGCATCGACCACGTCGACCAGGCCTTCGTGCCGATCACCAGTTCCATGCCGAAAAGCTCCTTCCACGCGTCCCGTGAGCCGATAGCGCCCCCAGGTGGCTTTCCTCAACGCCTTAAATGCGGGACGGTCATCGCCAGCGGCCGCCAGAGCCGCAGGCGAGGAAGCGAAATGGCCGAGATCACCGCGACCGTCGGCGCCATGCCGGCGGATGACGCCGCCCTGCACCCGACCATCGCCCCCGTCGGCGCCGCCTACCGCCGCTACGCGCTCTGGCTCCTCCTCCTGGTCTATGTGATCAATTTCCTCGACCGCCAGGTGGTCAACATCCTGGCCGAGCCGATCAAGCTCGACCTGCATCTGGCCGACTGGCAGCTGGGCCTGCTCTCCGGCTTCGCCTTCGGGATCGTCTACACCCTGCTGGGCTTCCCGTTGGCGAGAGCCGCCGACCGCCACCACCGGGGCTTCCTCATCGCCGGTTGCCTCGCCGCCTGGAGCGGCTTCACCGGCGCCTGCGGCTTCGCCCAGAACTTCGTCCAGCTGGTCGCCGCCCGCGCCGGCGTCGGCATCGGCGAGGCCGGCTGCACGCCCACCAGCCACGCGCTCATCGCCGACTACACGCCCAAGGACAAGCGCGCCTCGGCGCTGGCCTTCTACGCCATGGGGACGCCCATCGGCTCGCTGCTGGGCCTGGCGATCGGCGGCGTGCTCAGCGACTACTTCGGCTGGCGCGTGGCCTTCATGGTCGCCGCCGTCCCCGGCCTGATCCTGGCCGTCGTCTGCGCCTTCACGATTCGGGAACCCCGCACACGCCTCACCGCCGCCGCCCAGATCGCCGCCGACGCGTCCGGCCATGCGCTCGCCACCTTCGGCGAGACCGTCCGCTACCTGGCGAAGAAGCGCGCCTTCTGGTTCCTGGCTTTCGGCGCCGGGATCCGCGCCTTCCTGGGCTACGGCCACGCGGTCTTCAACCCCAGCTTCTTCTACCGCTGCCACGGCCCGGAGGTCGCCGCGCTCGCCCACAGCCTGCACCTGCGCCCGCAGAGCTTCGTCGGCCTGTCGCTGGGCCTGCTGGCCGGCGTCGCCGGCGCGCTTGGCTCCTGGGCCGGCGGCCAGATCGCCGACAAGTGGGGCGCGAGGGACCTGCGCGTCTACGGCTCGATCCCGGCGCTTTCGGTGGTGATCAGCGCGCCGCTCGCGCTCGCCGCCTACGCCACCCACTCCGCCGTCCTGGCGCTGGTCCTGCTCGGCCTCACCTATTTCCTGGGGACCCTCTGGTACGGCCCGATCTACGCCAGCGCCCAGGGCATGGTCCCCCAGCGCATGCGCGCCATGAGCGCGTCCATGATGCTCTTCGTGATCAACTTCCTGGGCCTGGTCCTCGGCGCGCTGTGCATCGGCGCCCTCTCCGACGCCCTCAACAAAGGCCTGCACCTTGGTCCCGCCGAAGGCGTGAGATGGGCGCTCATCGCCTCCGTCGTCTTCGGCGCCGTCTCCGCCCCGCTGTTCTGGATGGCGCGCCGGAACGTGCGGGAAGAGATGGTCAGCTAGGGCGCCGCCCACCCAACCCCGCTCATCCCGGCGAAAGCCGGGACCCAAGCTGACCGGGAAATCCCATCCGCCGCGTCTCATCTGTCACCGCCCGATGGATCCCGGCTTTCGCCGGGAAGAGCCGAGAAAATCAAGGCGCCGCCCAGAAATCATCCTCCGGCTCGTCCGCCCCGCCCTCCGGCGGGTCGTACTCCACCTCGATCATCCCGCCGCGCGCCTCGCCCCGCGCGTCCGGCCCCTGGGTCGAGGCGGGCTCGCGCACCACCGCGGGCGGCGGCAGCGCCTCGCCGGCCCGAGGGCTCGGATCGCCCTCCGGGATCATCGAATAGAGGTGCCGCGCCGGCTCGTCGCTCCAACGCCCCTCCCCGTCCGGCCCGCCGCTCGTCGAGAACCGCTTGGTGTAGACGTGCATCACCGTGTGCCCGCCCTCCTTGCCGGCGTCGCGCGGCCTGACCGGACCATAGCGCTTGGGCGAGAGCTTGCCCGCATACCAGCGCAGATGCTCCAGCATCACCTTCGTCGCGAACGCCGTCTCCGGCGTCACCTCGCACGCCGCCTCCCAGCCTTCCTCGGCCAGCCGAAGCGCGGAGATCTCCCGCGCCATCGCCACCGCGCGCCGAAACTCCGGGATGTCCTTCTGCCAGCGGAAGTAGGTCGAATAGCCCGGCATGTCGGGGTCGGCCATGATGTCCTTCACCCGCTCCCCCACGCACAGCCGCGCGCAGATCGCCTCCGCCGTCTCGGTGTCATAGGTCGACGGCAACCCGTGGCCGAACCCCAGCCCCGCCGCCTCCCGCGCCGCCCGCATCGCCGCCCCAAACGCCGGCTTCTGTTGGCTCCACCGCACCACCGAGCGCGTCGTCGGCATCCCCGGCCCCGCGCAGACCTCCGCCAGCGTATGCCCAGCCCGCGTCCCCGCGATCACCGCCTCCCCCACCTCCGCCGACCAGCGGATGCCACGGTTCCAGCCACCAGACATGGGACGCTCCTTTCGAGAAGAATATGATGTGAGTGCCAAAGTTCCTCCCCGTAGGGGGAGGTGGATCGCGGCAAGGCCGCGAGACGGAGGGGGTTTCATCCCAGCCGCCCGACAGGTCCCAAAACCTCCCCTGCCCCCGGCGGGGGTGAGGCGCGGTCGCCGAAGGCGAGGCATCGACAACGATTTGTCGATGTCAGCAACGAACGCCGAGGCCCACGGCCGAGACTAGACCACGAAGTGGTGGAGGGGTGAGGCCCGGTCGCCGCAGGCGAGAGATCGACAATTGCTTGTCGATCTCAGGACCGAACGCCCGGCAGGGCTCGCTGCCCCCGCACGGCGGCGAGAAAAGCCCCCCACCCGCGCCGAAGGCGCAATCAGGCAGCTAGCCGGATGCTAATCCAAAACGCGCACGCATGCAAGAACAAATGATGAACATAGACGCGCACCGAGGGTGGAGGCCCTTTCGACAAATTCGCCGTCGTGATCAAACCAACCCCAGCGCGAGTCCGGGGCTACGCGCGAAGCGCTACGTGGGGAGATGGCCATTGCTGGTCGGTGAAATCCGCAGTCAGATCGACAGCATCTGGAACGACTTCTGGTCCGGCGGCGTCTCGAACCCGCTCAGCGTGATCGAACAGATCACCTACCTGCTGTTCATCAAGCGCCTGGACGAGCTGCAGTCGGTCGAGGAGCACAAGGCCAACACGCTCAAGACCCCGCTGGAACGCCGCATCTTCCCGGAAGGCGACGACCCGCGCGGCATGCCCTACGAGCGCCTGCGCTGGTCGCGGTTCAAGACCGAAGAGCCGCGGGAGATGTTCCGGATCGTGGAAGAGCACGTCTTCCCGTTCATCCGCGAGCGGGTGGCGGCGGAGGGATCGTCGCTCGCCAAGAGCATGCGCGACGCGCGGTTCCAGATTCCCACCCCGGCCCTCCTCGCCAAGGCGGTGGACAAGCTCGACCGTGTGCCCATGGGCGACCGCGACACCAAGGGCGACGTCTACGAATACATGTTGGGGAAGATCGCCAGCGCCGGCCAGAACGGCCAGTTCCGCACGCCTCGCCACATCATCGCGCTGATGACCGCGCTGATGGCGCCGACGCCCAAGGACGTGATCTGCGACCCGGCCTGCGGCACCTGCGGGTTCCTGGTGGCGGCCAGCGAATACCTGCGCGACCACAACCCCGAACTGTTCCGCGACAACGCCCAGCGTCGTCACTTCCACGAGCAGGCCTTCCACGGCTTCGACTTTGACGCGACCATGCTGCGCATCGGGTCGATGAACATGATCCTGCACGGGGTCGAGAACCCGGTCATCGAGTCCCGCGACAGCCTCTCGGAAGACATCGCCGGCGAAAAGGACCGCTACAGCCTGATCCTCGCCAATCCGCCGTTCGCGGGCTCGCTCGACTACGAGCAGACCGCGCGCGACCTGCAGCAGGTGGTGAAGACGCGCAAGACCGAGCTGCTGTTCCTGGCGCTGTTCCTGCGCCTGCTGCGCACCGGCGGCCGGGCGGCGGTGATCGTGCCCGACGGCGTGCTGTTCGGCTCGTCCAAGGCGCACAAGGAACTGCGCCGCATACTGGTGGAGGACCACAAGCTGGATGCCGTGATCTCGCTGCCGTCGGGTGTCTTCCGGCCCTACGCCGGCGTATCGACAACCATCCTATGCTTCACCAAGACGGGAGTGGGCGGCACGGATCACGTCTGGTTCTACGACTTGCGGGCTGACGGCTGGTCGCTGGATGACACGCGCCAACCGCTGCTCAGCGAAGACAAGCTGGGCACAACGCCTGCCGCCGGCCTGACCGAGGCCGAACACCGCAAGAACAACCTTCCGGACGTTCTGGCGCGCTGGACCGAACGCGAGGGCGCCGAGCGGGAACGGTCGCGCGCGGCGCAGAGCTTCTGCGTGCCCAAGGCGGAGGTCGCCCGCGACGGCGCCTATGACCTCTCGATCAATCGTTACAAGGAGGCGGTACACGAGGCGGTCGCTTATGAGAGCCCGGCGGCGATCATCGCCGACCTGAAGCGGCTGGAGGCGGCGATCGCCGACGGGCTGGCGAAGCTCGGGGAAATGGTGGGATGAGCTTCTCGACTATCCAGCTGAGTTCCGTCGCAGACGTGGTCCGAACTGGAGTAGACCCAAAGTCTGTCGAGGCTGGCACACGATACGTCGGCCTGGAGCACATCTCCGGCGACGGTCGACTCAGCAAAGGCGCTATCGAAGCATCTGAGCTTGCGAGCACCAAGTTCGCCTTCAACGATCAGCAAGTTCTGTTTGGGAAGCTGCGGCCTTACCTGCGGAAGATCGCGCGCCCGACATTCGACGGGATTTGCAGCACGGACATAATTCCAATTATGCCGTCAAAGCGGTTGGACCGGGATTACCTGTTCCACTTCCTACGTACTGATGAGGTCATCAGGCGAGCTACGTCGATGGCGTCGGGCGCGAACCTCCCGCGCATCCATCCGAAGGTTCTGCTTGGGTTTGAAATTCCCCTTCCACCGCTCGACGAACAGCGCCGGATCGCGGCGATCCTCGACCAAGCCGACGCCCTACGCCGCGTGCGGCGGGAGGCGATGGCTCGGCTCACCTCCCTCAAGTCATCCCTATTCATCGAGCTGTTTGGTGATCCAGTTTCAAATCCACTCAATTGGCCTCTGACAAATCTTGGACGGCTCCTCGCAAACGTCACCAACGGCATGACCCGTCGAAGAGGCGAGGGAGAGACAGGCGACGACATCGTCTTGCGGCTGCGCGACATTCGCGACGGGTGGATAGATTTTAGCGAAGTGAACAGAATAACTCTTTCCGCCAAGGAGAAATCCAAATTCCTTGTGTCTCCCACCGATCTTTTGTTCATTCGAGTGAATGGAAATCCCGATTACGTTGGTCGTTGTTCCGTATTTTCGGGACACAAAGAGAAGATCTACTTCAATGATCACATCATGCGAGTATCGCCAAAATTCGATTTGATTTCCCCGGTCTTCTTGCAGGCGATGCTGGATTCTCAATTTGGCCGAGACCAAATTACGACGCACAAGAAGACGTCGGCTGGCCAGCACACAATCAACCAGGATGGCTTGTCGAAGATCGAAATCCCGCTTCCTCCGCTCGCGCTCCAGACTCGTTTTGCGAGTGAATTGGCGAAAATCGATATCCAGGCCCGGCTAGCGGCGGAAAATCAGCAAGGGCTCGACGCCCTCTTCGCCTCCCTCCAACATCGCGCGTTCCGGGGCGAACTCTGAATGACTCGGATCGAGTTCGACTGGGATCCGGCCAAGGCGCGCTCGAACCGAGCCAAGCACGGCGTCAGCTTCGAGGCGGCCATGAGTGTATTCGCCGACCCGCTGGCGCTCAGCCGCCTCGACGACGACCAGGCCGTGGGCGAGGAGCGCTGGATCACCCTCGGCATGGCTGCGGCCGTCGAGCGCCTGCTGCTGGTCGTCCATACCCATGTGGAGCTTTCCAGTGATAGGATCGCGGTCCGGATCATCTCCGCCCGTCGGGCGACGCGCCATGAGACACGACAATACGAAGAAGGCCTCTAGAAGGAACGAAGCCGTGAAGGACGAGTACGATTTCACCGGCGCCGAGCGCGGCAAGTTCCATGTGAAGGACGCCGTCCTCGCCCCGCCGGTCCACCTGGAGACCGACGTGCTCACCTATCTGGCGGCGCGCGCCGAGGCCCGGGGCGCCACCCTCAGCGAACTGGTCAACGGCCTGTTGCGCGCCGATATTGCCCTGATCGAAGCCGCCGGCTGATCGGGGCGGCGGTTGGGGGGCATGTCACAGTTCGCCTTCCTCGCCGCAGAGTTTCCCGAGGTCTATAGCCTGGCCGCCCGCGCCGAAGGCATGGCGCGGACCGATGCGCGCGGCGCCTGCTTCTATGCCCGACTGTCGCTGGAGACCATCGTCGGCTGGCTCTACCGGCATGAGGCCAGCCTGAAATCCCCCTACGAGAACACCCTGGCCGCGCGCCTCCACGAGGCGACGTTCCGGAACCTGGTTGGTCCTGCGCTTTTGGCCAAGGCCAAGGTGATCAAGGACCTGGGCAACAAGGCCGCCCACGAGGGCGCGCGCGCCGTGCCGTCCGGCGACGGCATCGCCACCGTGCGGGAGCTTTTCCATCTCGCCTACTGGCTGGCGCGCACCTACGCAGGTGCCGCGAAGCCCGCGGACGCCATCGCCTTCTCGGCCGACGCCCTGCCGCTCAACAAGGCGGTGCCGGCCGAACGGCTGGACCAACTGAACGCCGCCGCCGAGCGCTTCGTCGAGGCGGTGAAGGCGCGCGAGAGGGCCGAGGCCGCGCAGCGGACCAGCGAGGCGGACCGCAAGGGGCTTGAGGCCGAGATCGCGAGGCTGCAGGCCGAGGTCGCCGCCGCCAAGGCCGCGAATTCGCGGGCGCCCGACACCCACGACTACGACGAGGCGACCACTCGCGACACCTTCATCGACCTCTTGCTGCGCGAGTCCGGCTGGACCTTCACCCGACCCGGCCACGACACCGAATATCGGGTCACCGGCATGCCCAACCAGCCGGGCGAGGGCTTTGTCGACTACGTGCTGTGGGGCGACGACGGCAAGCCGCTGGGGATCGTCGAGGCCAAGCGCACCCGCAAGGACGCCCGCGCCGGCCAGCAGCAGGCCAAGCTCTACGCCGACTGCCTAGAGGCGATGACCGGGCAGCGGCCGGTAATCTTCTGCTCCAACGGCTACGAGCACTGGATCTGGGACGACACACGCTATCCACCCCGGCCAATCCAGGGGTTCCTGACCAAGGACGAGCTGGAGCTCTCGATCCGGCGGCGCACGACCATGCGCCCCCTGGCTTCGGCAGAGATCGATGGGACGATCGTCGAGCGCTACTATCAGACCCGCGCGATCCGCCGCGTCGCCGAGGCCTTCGAAAAGGACCGCTCACGTCGCGCCCTGCTGGTTATGGCCACCGGCTCGGGCAAGACACGGATGGTCATCGCCCTCGCCGACCTTTTGATGCGGGCCAACTGGGCGCGGCGCATCCTGTTCCTGGCCGATCGTCAGGCCCTGGTGAATCAGGCGGTGGGCGCGTTCCGCAAGTTCCTGCCCGACGCATCGCCCGTGAACCTGCTGATGGACAAGAACGCCACGGGCCGCGTCTACGTCTCGACCTACCCGACGATGATGAACCTGATCGACAAGGCCGATGGCGGCGAGCGGCGGTTTGGCCCTGGCCACTTCGATCTGATCGTCATCGATGAGGCCCACCGGTCAGTCTACCGCAAGTACGGCGCGATCTTCGACTACTTCGACAGTCTGCTGGTGGGGCTGACCGCGACGCCAAAGGACGAGGTCGATCGCGACACCTACCGCCTGTTCGACCTACAGCGGGGCGTGCCGACCGACGCCTATGGCCTCGATGAGGCCGTGAATGACGGCTTCCTGGTCCCGCCGGTCGCGGTCTCAGTGCCGCTGAAGTTCCAGCGCAGCGGAATCCGCTACGACGATCTCTCCGAGGACGAGAAGGAGCAGTGGGACGCTGTCGAATGGGATGAAGATGGCAATGTACCTGCCGTCATCGAGCCTGCGGCCCTAAACCAGTGGCTGTTCAATGCAGACACCGTGGATAAGGTGCTGGAGCACCTGATGACTCATGGGCAGCGGGTCGCCGATGGGGACCGCCTGGGCAAGACCATCATCTTCGCCAAGAACCAGGATCACGCGCGGTTCATCGTCGAACGCTTCGACAAAGCCTATGGGCATCTGAAGGGCTCGTTCGCCCGCGTGATCATTTCGGCAGACTCCTACGCCCAGTCGCTGATCGACGACTTCACGCAGGCGGAGAAGGGCCCGCACATAGCGGTGTCGGTCGACATGCTAGACACCGGCATAGACGTCCCGGAGGTCGTGAACCTCGTCTTCTTCAAAGTGGTGCGCTCGAAGACCAAGTTCTGGCAGATGCTCGGGCGCGGCACGCGCCTGTGCCCCGACCTGTTCGGACCGGGCCAGCACAAGACCTATTTCTCGGTGTTCGACTTCTGCCAGAACTTCGAGTTCTTCAATCAGAACCCGGACGTCACGGATGGCGCAATCGGGGAGTCGCTTTCGAAGCGCCTGTTCGCCGCGCGTGTGGAGCTGATCTGCGCCCTGGACGCGCTGCATCCGGGTGGCGATGGCGTGGGCGAGGACGGCACGTTGTTCGACCATCCCGACGACGCCGAGTGGACGCCGGCGAGGCTGCGCGAAACCCTGGCCGCGTTGCTCCGGGAAGAGGTCGGCGGCATGAGCCTCGACAACTTCCTGGTTCGGGCGCACCGCCGCTACATCGAGAAGTTCGGCGACGAAGCCGCCTGGGCGCGGCTCAGCCTCGACGATCAGGCCGAGCTGGTGAACGAGGTCGCGGGCTTGCCGACCAGTGTCACCGACGACGATCTCGCAGCCAAGCAATTCGACGCCCTGATTCTGCGCACGCAGCTCGCGGTGCTGCGCGCCGAGAGCGCGTTCGCCGGGCTGCGCAAGAAGGTGGTGGAACTGGCCGCCTTGCTTGAAGAGATGTCCAACATCCCCGCCGTGGCGCGCGAACTGGCGCTGATTCAGGAAATCCAGGGCGACGACTTCTGGCAGGATGTCACCGCGCCGATGCTGGAAGCCGTGCGCCGGCGGCTGCGGGCGCTGATCAAGCTCATCGAGGTCTCAAGCCGCGGCATCGTCTACACCGACTTCGAAGACGTCATCGGCCCAGGGGCAGAGATCGAAGTGAAGGGCGTCGGCGCGGGGGCCGACATGGTCCGTTTCCGCCTGAAGGCGCGCCACTTCCTGCGCGAACACGAGGACCATATCGCCGTCCAGAAGCTGCGGCGTAACGAACCGCTCACCGGCACCGACCTTGCCGAACTGGAACGGATCTTCGTTGAAGCCGGCGTGGCCGAGCCGCAAGACTTGGCGCGCGTGGAAGCCGACGGTGGCCTGGGCCTCTTCGTTCGCTCGCTGGTGGGCCTTGATCGGGAAGCGGCTAAGACTGCTTTTGGCGCGTTCATCGCCGCCCGCACGCTGTCGGCGAACCAGATCGAATTCCTGAACATGATCGTCGAGCACCTGACCGAGCGGGGGCAGATGGACCCGCGACTGCTCTATGAGAGCCCGTTCACCGACATGGACCCTATGGGCGTCGCCGGCCTGTTCGGAGACGACGCCACCGCGATCATCGATATTCTGGCCGAGGTGAAGCGGCGAGCCGCCGCCTGATCGGGCCGAGGGTCCCCTCCCCTCAAATTTTCCCTCGGAAAATTTGACTCCCCACCTCCCCCGCCATACCCCCACGCCCATGATCCCCCGCTACGCCCGCAAGGAAGCCGCCGCCATCTGGAGCCCCCAGACGCGCTTCAAAATCATGTTCGAGATCGAGGCCTATGCGGCCGACGCCATGGCGGAGCTGGGGGTGATCCCCAAGGAGGCCGCGCGGGTGATCTGGGAGAAGGGCCGCGACGCGGTGTGGGACGCCGACCGGATCGACGAGATCGAGCGCGAGGTGAAGCACGACGTCATCGCCTTCCTGACCCATGTGACCGAGATCGTCGGCCCCGAGGCGCGGTTCCTGCACCAGGGGATGACCAGTTCGGACGTCAACGACACCGCGCTCGCCGTGCAGCTGTCCCGCGCCACCGACCTGTTGCTCGAGGACGTCGACCTAGTGTTGGCCGCGCTGAAGCGCCGCGCCTACGAGCACCGCTTCACCCCGACCGTGGGGCGCAGCCACGGCATCCACGCCGAGCCCACCACCTTTGGCCTGAAGCTCGCCGGCCACTACGCCGAGTTCGTCCGCGCGCGCGAGCGGCTGGCCATGGCGAAGTATGAGATCGCCACCTGCGCGATCTCGGGCTCGGTGGGCAGCTTCGCCAACGTCGACCCGCGGGTGGAGGCGCATGTGGCGGAGAAGCTGGGGCTGGCGGTCGAGCCGGTCTCGACCCAGGTGATTCCGCGCGACCGGCACGCCGCCTATTTCGCGGCGCTGGGCGTCGTGGCGTCCTCGATGGAGCGGCTGGCGACCGAGATCCGCCACCTGCAGCGCACCGAGGTGCTGGAGGCGGAGGAGCCGTTCGACGCGGGCCAGAAGGGCTCGTCCTCCATGCCGCACAAGAGGAACCCGATCCTGACGGAGAACCTCACCGGCCTGGCGCGGCTGGTGCGCTCGGCGGTGACGCCGGCGCTGGAGAACGTGACGCTGTGGCACGAGCGCGACATCAGCCACTCGTCGGTCGAGCGCGGCATCGCGCCGGACGCCACGGTGCATCTGGATTTCGCGCTACGGCGCCTGGCCGGCGTGGTGGAGCGGCTGGTGATCTACCCGGAGAACATGGCCAGGAACCTCGACCGGCTGGGGGGCCTGGTGCATTCGCAGCGGGTGCTGCTGGCGCTGACCCAGAAGGGGATGAGCCGCGAGGATTCTTACGCGGCGGTGCAGCGCAACGCCATGCGGGTGTGGCGCGGCGAGGGGAACTTCCTCGACTTCCTGCAGGCCGATCCGGAGGTGACGCTGAGCGACGCCGAATTGGGCGAGCTCTTCGACCTCGGCTACCACTTCAAGCACGTGGATACGGTGTTCGCGCGGGTGTTCGGCGACGAGGCGAACGGCGCGGCGGCTAAGGCGGCGGCGCAGTAACAACTACTGATGTCATCCCGGACGGCCGAAGAGCCGATCCGGGACCCAGGAGCCACCGCACAGCCTGAACCCCTGGGTCCCGGCTCTCCGCTACGCTGCGGCCGGGATGACGGGAGTTTGGATGGCTTGGGGGACCGACGCGGACCCGGGGGCGGTCACTTGCCCTCGCGGACGCTTTCGCGGGCCTGGGCCATCAGTTCGGCCATCTTCATCCGCACCTCGCCCTCGGTGATGGCGACGCCGGCGCCCTTGAGGTCTTCGAAGACCTTGCGCAGCACGTCGTCGTCGCCCGGCTGGTCCACCTCGGACTTCACGATAACCTGCGCATATTCAATGACATGCTTGTCGGTCAGGCCCATCAGGCCGGCCGCCCACTCGCCCAGCGCGCGGTTGCGCCGGGCCTGGGCCTTGAACTCCTGCTCTTGATCGAGCGCGAAACGCTTCTCGAAGCCACGTTCACGGTCGTCAAAGGTGGTCATCTGGGTCCTGGAGAAAGCGGCGCAACGGGCGACCACATATCCCGCCCCGTTCCCGGTCGCAATCGAAAGGCGGCCTGGCCGCGAGGTTCTGGGGCGGTTGTGGGTCAGGTTTGCGCCCCGGGTCCGCATCCGCTAATTTCCCGCCGCCTCATATGAAGCGAGACGCCGAGTCGAATCCGCGCGCGAGGGACTTGGACCCCGCGCGTTTTTCGTCATTTCGACCGGCAGAGCCCTCGTCCAGGGAGAAGGCGTGACGATGACCCGCCGTAAGAAGATCTACGAGGGCAAGGCGAAGATCCTCTACGAGGGACCGGAGCCGGGCACTCTGATCCAGTACTTCAAGGACGACACCACCGCGTTCGACGCCACCAAGAAGGCCGTGCTCGAGGGCAAGGGGGTGATCAACAACCGGATCAGCGAGCACATCATGACCAAGCTCGCCTCCATCGGGGTGCAGAATCACTTCATCCGCCGCCTGAACCTGCGCGAGCAGCTGATCCGCGAGGTGGAGATCATTCCGCTGGAGGTGATCTGCCGCAACGTCGCCGCCGGCTCGCTCTCCACGCGCCTGGGCCTCCCCGAAGGTCAGGCCCTGCCGCGCTCGATAATTGAGTTTTGCCTCAAGGATGACAAGCTGCACGACCCGCTGGTCTCCGAAGAGCACATCACCGCGTTCAACTGGGCCTCGACCCAGGAGATCGACGACATCATGGCGCTGACCCTGCGGGTGAACGACTTCCTCACCGGCATGTTCGGCGCCGTCGGCATCACGCTGGTCGATTTCAAGGTGGAGTTCGGCCGGGTCTGGGAGAACGACTTCGCCCGCATCATCCTGGCCGACGAGATCAGCCCGGACAGCTGCCGCCTGTGGGATTCGACCACCAACGAGAAGCTCGACAAGGACCGCTTCCGCCGCGACCTGGGCAACGTCATCGAGAGCTACACTGAGGTCGCGCGGCGCTTAGGCATCATGAAAGAGATGCCGACCGTGATCCAAGGCGGCCTGCACTGATGAAGGCGACGGTTCATGTGTTCCTGAAGCCCGGCGTCCTCGACGTGCAGGGCAAGGCCGTCGAGCAGGCCCTGCACGGCCTGGGCTGGGGCGGCGTCTCGAGCGTGCGTGTCGGGCGCACCATCGAGTTCGATCTGGCGGCGAAGGACGCGGCGGCGGCCGAGGCCGAGGTCAAGGCCATGTGCGACAAGCTGCTCGCCAATACGGTGATCGAAAGCTACCGCGTGGAGGTGGCGTGAGGGGGCTCACGCCCCTCGCCCTCCTCGCAACACTCCCGATCTGCGCCTGCGCGCCGAAACCTGAGGCCGCGGCGCCGGCGCCGCTGGCGCTGGATTGTTCCATGGCCTTCGACGCCCAGAGCGCCAGGCTCACCGCCCAGCCGCACCTCGTGCCGGCGCCGCACGCGCCCGGCGAGCCCTACGCCTACTATTCCATGGAGGATGGCCACGCCTCCTACCTGATCACCCTGAAAGGCGCGCCCGGCTATCCGGCGATCCTGATGCAGGCGGCGCGCGGCGGCCAGGTGACCACCACCGGCTGTCGCTACGGCGATGCGAAGGGCTACAAGCAGCTCGTGGCCTATCTCGACAGCCTGAAAACCTGGACCCGCAGATGAGGGGGGACCCGCCGATGAGCCGCTATCACCTCGCCCAGATCAATATCGGCCGGCTTCGGGCGCCGGTGGACCACCCGATGATCGCCGACTTCGTGGCCAATCTGGCGCGGATCAACGCGCTGGCGGACGGCCATCCGGGCTTCGTCTGGCGCCTGACCGGCGACGGCGATGACGCCACCGACATCAAGCCGGACGCCTCCGACCCGATGATGGCGCTGAACATGTCGGTCTGGACCGATCCGCAGTCGCTGGGCGCCTTCGTCTACCGCTCCGACCATGTGGCGATCATGCGCCGCCGACACGAGTGGTTCGAAAAGCTCGAACTCTACATGGCGCTGTGGTGGGTCCCCGTCGGACACCGGCCCACAGTCGAAGAAGGCTGGGGCAAGGTCGAGACCCTGCGCCGCCTTGGCCCCACGGCCGAGGCCTTCACCTTCCGCCAGCCCTTCCCGGCGCCCGACGCCGACCAAGCCCCGCCGCCTGTCCTGGACGAGTGCGCCTGATGAAAGCTCCCCAATGAAAGCTGCCGTCATTGTCTTCCCCGGCTCCAACTGCGACCGCGACTGCAAGGTGGCGATCGAGCGCTCGACCGGCGCCCATGTGGACATGGTCTGGCACGGGGACACGCAGCTGCCCGCCGGCCTCGACCTGATCGTCCTGCCGGGCGGCTTCTCCTACGGTGACTACCTGCGCTGCGGGGCCATGGCGTCGCTGTCGCCGATCATGGGCGAGGTGAAGGCGGCCGCCGAGTGCGGCGTCGCCACCGTCGGCATCTGCAACGGCTTCCAGGTGCTCTGCGAGGCCCAGATGCTGCCGGGCGCGCTGTTGCGCAACGAGCGGCTGAAATACGTCTGCAAGGCGGTCGATCTGGAGGTCACCAACGCCCAGACCCGCTTCACCGCGGGCTACGCCGGCCGCCGCCAGGTCGCCATGACCGTCGGCAACGGCGAGGGCAACTTCTTCGCCGATGAGCCGACGCTGGACCGGCTGGAGGGTGAGGGTCAGGTGGTGTTCCGCTACCTCGACAATCCCAACGGCTCGGCGCGCGGCGTCGCCGGCATCGTCAACGCCCGCGGCAATGTGCTGGGCCTGATGCCGCACCCCGACCGCGCCTTCGAGGCCGAGCTGGGCTCGGCCGACGGCGCCATCCTGTTCCAGAGCGCGCTCGCGAGCGCGTAAGAGGCCCTGTCGATGTCCCTGAAAGCCCTGATGCTCGCCGCGCTGGCAGTGATCGCCGCGCCCGCCACCGCCCAGACCCCGGCCATGACGCCCGATATCCCGGCGAAGTTCGAAGCGCCCACCGTCCGCAACGACTGGATCAAGCGCACGGTGATGATCCCCATGCGCGACGGGGTGCGGCTCTACACCGTCATCGTCATGAAGAAGGGCACGCACGACGGCCCGATCCTGCTGAGCCGCACGCCCTACAACGCCAAGAAGCGCGCCGAGCGGTTCTCTTCGCCGCACATCGACGCGGAACTGGCGCAGATGGACGAGCCGTTCGTCGAAGACGGCTACATCCGCGTCTATCAGGACATCCGCGGCAAGTACGGCTCCGAGGGCGACTACATCGTCACCCGGCCGCTGATCGGCCGGCTGAACCATACCAAGATCGACCACACCACCGACACCTGGGACACCATCGACTGGCTGGTGAAGAACACGCCGGAGAGCAACGGCCGGGTCGGCATGATCGGCTCGTCCTACGACGGCTTCACCACGGTGATGGGCCTGATCAATCCTCACCCGGCGCTGAAGGCCGCCGCGCCGGAAAGCGCGATGATCGATGGCTGGATGGGCGACGACTGGTTCCACTACGGCGCCTTCCGCCAGAAGAACCTCGACTACTTCACCGGCCAGATGAGCGCCCGCGGCGCAGGCTCCGAGATTCCGCGCGAGGCCTTCGACGACTACACCAACTTCCTGCGCGGCGGTTCGGTCGACGACTACGCCCGCGCCGCCGGCCTCGACCAGATCCCCTTCTACAACAAGGTTGTCGAGCACCCGGCCTATGACGAGTTCTGGTCGCAGCAGGCGCTGGACAAGACGCTGGCCGCCCAGCCGCTGAAGGTGCCGACCATGTGGATCGGCGCGCTGTGGGACCAGGAGGACATGTGGGGGACCATCCACGCCTATCTGGCCACGGAGCCCAAAGACACCACCAACACCATGAACTACCTGGTGCTGGGCCCCTGGCGCCATTCCGGCGTCAACTACGAACAGCGCCAGCTGAACGCCATCAAGCTGCCGGGCGACACGGCCACCGAGTTCCGCACCAAGATTCTCAAGCCCTTCCTCGACGAGCACCTGAAGACCAATGGCCCCAAGGCCAACACACCGCCGGTGTTCATCTTCGAGAGCGGCTCTATGGAATGGAAGAAGCTGCAGAAATGGCCGCTCTCCTGCGAAAGCGGCTGCGCGGGCAAGATGAAGCCGCTCTATCTGCAGCCCGGCCAGGGCCTGGGTTTCGGGGCGCCGCCGGCGTCAGGCCCGGCTTACGACGAATATGTCTCCGACCCGGCCAAGCCCGTGCCCTATGTCCACCGGCCCGTGCGCAATGACGAGGCTACCCAATGGCAATACTGGCTGACCACCGACCAGCGGCACGTGGACGGCCGCACTGACGTCCTGACCTACGAGAGCGCGCCGCTCACCGCCCCGTTGCAGATCTCCGGCGCGCCGATCGTTAACCTCTTCGCCTCGACCAGCGGGACCGACAGCGACTGGGTGGTGAAGATCATCGACGTCTATCCGGACACCGTCCCCAGCCAGGTCGAGCTCGGCGGCTATGAACTGCCCATCGCCATGGACATCTTCCGCGGCCGCTACCGCGAGAGTTTCTCAGACCCGAAACCGATCCCAGCGGGTGAGGTGGAGAAGTACCGGTTCCTCATGCCGACGACGAACCATGTGTTCCTGCCGGGGCACCGGATCATGGTCCAGGTGCAGTCGAGCTGGTTCCCGCTCTACGACCGCAATCCGCAGACCTTCGTTCCGAACATTTTCTTCGCCAAGCCTGCCGACTATGTGAAGGCCACCCAGCGCATCTTCCACTCAGGCGCGCAGGCGACAAACATCGAGCTGCCGGTCGTCGAGATGCATTGATCCGTCTTATGGGATCAGTATGTTGCGCCCGCGCCGCGTCGCGGTTTGGCAACAATACGAAATGCTGGCGCCGCGTTTCGGAAAGACGGTTATGCGAAGAGCCGTCCCGGATCGTAGGATTGTTGCTTTCTCCCACCGACCCGCGACGGGTTGCCCTTTCGAATTAGGTCCTTGCGGGTGCGTCCCCTGAACAAGTTCTCTCGTCTGCCGGTGCTTGCGCTGCTGCTGCTGGTCGCTGCGTGCGGCGCCAAGCCGGCCCAAAAGCCGACGCGGACTCCCGAGGTCGGCTATGTGGTCATGACCCCCCAGACGGTGCCGCTGGTGATCGAGCTGGCCGGCCGCACCAACGCCTATGAGACGGCCGACGTGCGCCCCCAGGTCTCCGGCGTGATCAAGGCGCGCCACTTCGTCGAGGGCAGCGTCGTCAAGAAGGGCCAGACCCTCTACGAGATCGACCCCAGCCTCTATCGCGCCGCGGTGGCCCAGGCGCAGGCCAACCTCGCCAACGCCGAGGCGGTCCGCGAGGCCGCCGCCGCCAAGGCCGCCCGCTACAAGCCGCTGGCCGACATCGAAGCCGTCGCCAAGCAGGACTACACCGACGCCAAGGCCGCCGCCGACCAGGCCGCCGCCCAGGTGGCGCAGAACCAGGCCGCCCTGCAGACCGCCAGGATCAACCTGCAGTTCACCACCGTGCCGGCCCCGATCAGCGGACGGATCGGCCGCTCGCTGACCACGGTCGGCGCCCTGGTCACCAACGGCCAGACGACCGCGCTCGCCTCGATCCAGCGGCTCGACCCGATCTTCGTGGACATTCAGCAGTCGAGCGCCGACCTGACGGCGCTGCGCCGCGAACTAGCGTCATCCAACATCACGCCATCGTCGGCCATCGCCCGCCTGACGCTCGACGACGGCAGTGAATACGCGGTGCCCGGCAAAGTCGATTTCGCCGAGCCCGTGGTCGACCAGTCGACCGGCACGGTGACGCTCCGCGCCACCTTCGCCAACCCCACCGGCATCCTGCTGCCCGGCATGTACGTCCGCGCCCACCTCAGCCAGGCGACGGCGCACGATGCGATGCTGGTGCCGCAAGTCGGCGTCAGCCGCGACCCGCGCGGCAACGCCACCGTCTATGTCGTCGGGCCGGACAACAAGGCCGCGGTCCGCCAGATCAAGGCCGACCGGACCATCGGCGACAAATGGCTGGTGACCTCCGGCCTCGCGCCCGGCGACAAGGTGATCACCGAAGGCCTGGACAAGGTGAAGCCTGGCCAGCTCGTGCGCCCGGTGCCGGCGGGGTCGGCGCCGCGGCCGCCCGGCGGGCGCAGCGGCGGTTCCCATGGAGGCGGCCACTCCACGCCGGGTGGCTGAACCCGCATGATCTCGCGCATTTTCATCGACCGACCGGTCTTCGCCTGGGTGATCGCAATCGTGATCATGCTGGCGGGCCTGGGCTCGATCTTCACGCTGTCGGTCGAGCAGTATCCCGACATCGCCCCGCCGCAGGTCAACATCCGCGCCACCTATCCCGGCGCGTCGGCCGAGGTGCTGGAAAACAGCGTCACCCAGATCGTCGAGCAGCAGCTCACCGGCATCGACGGCCTGATCTATTTCCAGTCGACGTCGGACTCGAGCGGCAACGTCAACATCACCGTCACCTTCGTGAAGGGCACCAACCCCGACATCGCCCAGGTGCAGGTGCAGAACAAGGTGCAGGCGGCGATCCCGCGATTGCCGCAGGAGGTGCAGCAACAGGGCCTGATCGTCACCAAGTCCAACCCGGACTTCCTGTTGATCACCTCGATCTTCGACACCACCGACCGGCAATCCAGCGCCGACGTCTCCGACTACGTCGTCTCCAATCTGCAGGAGCCGGTCGGGCGCATCGCCGGCGTCGGCGATATCCGCGTGTTCGGCGCCCAGTACGCCATGCGCATCTGGCTCGATCCCTACAAGCTGGCGGGCGTCAAACTGATGCCCAGCGACGTGATCAGCGCCCTGCAGGCCCAGAACACCCAGGTCGCCGCGGGCCAGATCGGCTCCCTGCCCTCGAACGCCGGCCAGATGCTCAACGCGACCGTCACCGCCCACTCGCGGCTGAACACCGTCGACCAGTTCAACAAGATCATCCTGAAGACCCAGAGCGACGGCTCCCACGTCCTGCTGGGCGACGTCGCCCGCGTGGAGCTCGGCAGCGAGAACTACGGCACCATCAGCCGCCTGAACGGCCACCCGGCCTCGGGCATCGCGGTGTCGCTGTCCCCAGGGGCCGACGCCCTGAAGACCGCCGAGCTGGTCCGCGCCGCGATCACCGAGCGCGCCAAGTCCTTCCCGCCGGGCTACGCCTACGCCTTCCCGAACGACGCGACGGCCTACATCAAGCTCAGCGTCCGCGAGGTGGTCCAGACGCTGGCCGAAGCTATCGTCCTGGTGGTCATCGTGATGTTCATCTTCCTGCAGAGCTGGCGCGCGACCCTGATCCCGGCGATCGCGGTGCCCGTGGTGCTGCTGGGGACCTTCGGCATCCTGGCCATCGCCCACTTCAGCATCAACGTGCTCACCCTGTTCGGGCTGGTGCTCTCTATCGGCCTCCTGGTCGACGACGCCATCGTGGTGGTTGAGAACGTCGAGCGGGTGATGGCCGAGGAGCCCGGAATCTCACCGCGCGAGGCCACCATCAAGTCGATGGACCAGGTGCAGACCGCGCTGATCGCCATCGCGCTGGTGCTGTCGGCGGTGTTCCTGCCCATGGCCTTCTTCGGCGGCTCGGTGGGCGTGATCTACCGGCAGTTCTCGATCACCATCGTCTCGTCGATGGTGCTGTCGGTGTTCGTGGCCCTGACGCTCTCGCCGGCGCTCGCCGCGACGCTCCTGAAGCGCCCGGGCACGGAGCACCATAGCGGCAATTTCCTCGACCGCGGCCTGACGAAATTCGGCGGCTGGTTCAACCATTGGTTCGAGCGCAACGCCGAGCGCTACCACAACGGCGTCAAGTGGGTGATCTCCAAGATGCGCCTGGCCATGCTGGTCTACGCCGGCTTGGTGGCGATCCTGATCGTGGTCTTCCTGCGCCTGCCGACCAGCTTCCTACCGCAGGAAGACCAGGGCACCGCCCAGATCCAGTACACGCTCCCGCCCGGCGCCACGATGGAGCGCACGTTGGCGGCGGTGCACCGGATCGAGGCCTATTTCATGACCAAGGAGAAGGCCAACGTCACCGCCGTCTACGCGGTGCTTGGCCGGAGCAACCAGGGTTCCGCCCAGAACGCCGGCCAGGGGTTCATCTCCTTCGCCCCGTGGGACGAGCGCAAGGGCTCGCAGAACGCTGCGCCGGCGATCACGCAGCGCGCCACCCGCGCGCTTAGCGGCCAGCTTCGCGACGCCCAGTTCTTCGCGCTCAACCCCGCTCCGGTGCGCGGCCTTGGCCAGTCCAGCGGCTTCACCATGGAGTTGCTCAACTCCGGCGGCCTCACCCGCCAGCAGTTCAAAGACGAGATGCGTGAGCTGCTCGCCCAGGCCAAGGAGGACCCGGTCCTCACCGGCATTCGCCAGAACTCGCTGGACGACACCCCGACCCTGTCGGTCGATATCGACGAGCAGAAGGTCGGCGCGCTCGGCATCTCGCAGGCCCAGGTCGACCAGACGCTGGCCACAGCCTGGGGCGGCAACTACGTCAACGACTTCGTGGATCGCGGCCGGGTGAAGCGGGTCTTCGTGCAGGGCGACGCCCAATACCGCAGCCGGCCCGAGGACCTCAGCAACTGGTATGTGCGCACCGCCAGCGGCGAGATGGCGCCCTTCTCCTCCTTCGCCCGGATCAGCTGGGCCCAGGCGCCCTCGGCGCTCGGGCGCTTCAACGGCGTCTCGAACTACGAGATCCAGGGCGACGCCGCGGTCGGCAAGAGCTCCGGCGAGGCCATGGACCACATCGCCGCCATCGCGGCGAAACTGCCCGGGACCTCGATCGCCTGGAGCGGGCTCTCCTACCAGGAGCGGCTGTCGGGCGGCCAGGCGCCCTTCCTCTACGCGGTCTCGCTGATCGTCGTCTTTCTGTGCCTGGCGGCGCTTTACGAGAGCTGGTCGGTGCCGTTCTCGGTGATGCTGGTGATCCCGCTGGGCCTGCTGGGCGCGGCCATCGCGGTGGCGGCGCGCGGCCTGACCAACGACGTCTATTTCCAGGTCGGCCTTTTGACCACCATGGGCCTCTCGGCGAAGAACGCGATCCTGATCGTCGAGTTCGCCGAGGCCGCCGAGCAGCGCGGCGCCAAACCGCTCGACGCGGCGTTGCAGGCCGCGCGCCTGCGCCTGCGGCCGATCCTGATGACCAGCCTGGCCTTCATCTTCGGGGTGTTCCCGCTGGCCATCGCCACCGGCGCCGGCGCCCAGAGCCGGATCGCCATTGGCACCGCGGTGATCGGCGGCATGCTGACCGCCACCGCCATCGCGATCTTCTACGTGCCGATGTTCTTCGTCATGGTGCGGATGATCTTCAAGAGCCGCCACCACAAGCACGAGCCGGCCGACGCGCAGGCCGCGCCCGCGCCAGAGCCCGCCGAATGAACAGGCTCTTCGCGGTCCTGCTCTGTGGCGCAGCGCTCGGCGCCTGCACCCTTGAGCCGCACTATGTGCGCCCGGCGCCGGCCGTGCCGCAGACCTGGCCGGTGGGCGCCGCCTACGCCCCGGCCAGCGCCGCCGCCCTGCCCTCGCTTAGCTACCGCGACGTCTTCAAGGACGCGCACCTGCAGACAATCATCGGCCAGGCGATCGCCAACAATCAGGACCTGCAGATCGCGCTCGCCAATGTCACCATCGCACGCTCGCAGTACCGGGTGCAGCGGGCCGCCCTGCTGCCGCACATCTCGGTCACCGCCTCCCCCGCCGAGAGCCGCGGCAACGCCGTGATCCATCCCGGCGGCATCATGGCCAGCCCGCGTGAGACCAGTCGCAGCTACACCGCCGACCTCGGCTTCAGCGCCTTCGAACTCGATCTCTTCGGCCGCATCCGCTCGCTCACCCACGCCGCCCAGCAGCAATACCTGGCCAGCGAAGCCGGCGTCCACGCCGCGCGCCTGACGCTCGTGGCCCAGGTCGCCGACGCCTATCTGACGCTCGCCGCCGACAAGAGCCTGCTGGCCATCGCCAACGAGACCGTGGCCAGCACCCAGCGCACCGTCGACCTCACCCAGGCGCGGCTCAGCGGCGGCATCGCCCCCCGAACGGACCTGCGGCAGGCCCAGACCACGCTGGACCAGGCCAAATCCGACGCCGCCAATCTCGTCACCCTGGTCGCCCAGGACCGCAATGCGCTGGAGCTGCTAGTCGGCGCCCGCGTGGCCGACACCGACCTCCCGGCCAACATCGAGAGCGTCGAAGGTTTCCTCACCGAGGTCCCGGCCGGCCTGGATTCCCGCATCCTGTTGCGCCGGCCCGACGTCGTGGAGGCCGAATACAAGCTACGCGCGGCCAACGCCCAGATCGGCGCTGCGCGGGCCAACTTCTTCCCCACGATCGACCTGACCGCGCTGGCCGGCGCGGCCAGCCCCGCGCTGGGTCAGCTCTTCAACGGCAGGAACTTTAACTGGTCGGTCAGCAGCACGATCACCCAGCCGATCTTCGCCGGCGGCGCCAATGTCGCGAATCTGGCCTTGGCCAAGGGGCAGCGCGACCTCATCGTCGCCGAGTACCAGAAGGCGATCCAGACCGCCTTCCGTGAGGTGGCCGACGCCTTGGCGCGGCGCGGCACGGTCAACGACCAGATGGCCGCCCAGGACGCCCTGGTGGCCGCCGCCACCGACGAGTACAACCTCGACCTCGCCCGCTATCAGCAGGGGATCGACCCCTATCTGAACACCCTGGTCGCCCAGCGCACGCTCTATCAGGCCCGCCAGACCCAGGCGCAGACCCGGCTGATCCGCGCCGACAGCCTCGTGACCCTCTATCAGACCCTGGGCGGCGACCAGCTGATCGACGCCAAGCCGACCGGCCCAGTCCCCGCCGCCAGGTAGGCCCATGTGACCTGGGGGCATGCTTGTCGTGCGGTCCCGGCGGACTAAGGTGGCGGCCCAAGCTGATCGATTTGAAGCGGGAGACGCGTCATGGCCGATTTCGGAGCCGACCTCGAGCTTGAGGACTTCCGCAAGGACGCCGCCGCCTGGCTGAAGGCCAACTTCCCCGCGACGCTCTCCGGCAAGGGCCAGCTGGCCATGAGCGAGCGCTCCGGCCAGAGCCCCGAACTCGCCCAGTGGCGCAAGGCCATCGGCGAGAAGGGCTGGGCCACGCCCACCTGGCCCGTCCAATACGGCGGCGGCGGCCTCTCGCCCGCCCAGGCTCGCGTGTTGCAGCAGGAAATGGCCAAGGCCGGCGCCTTCAACCCGCTCCTGTTCGGCATGGGCGTGACCATGATCGGCCCGACGATCCTCGACTACGGGACCGAGGCGCAGAAGGCCCAGCACATCCCGCCGATCGTGCGGGGCGAAGTGCAGTGGTGCGTCGGCTATTCCGAGCCCAACGCCGGCTCCGACCTCGCCTCGCTGCAGACCAAGGCCGTCGACGCCGGCGACCATTGGGTGATCAACGGCCAGAAGACCTGGACCAGCGGCGCGCAATATTCCGACTGGTGCGGCCTGCTCGCCCGCACCGACCCGTCGGCCAAGAAGCACGACGGCATCTCCTTCATGCTGGTGAACATGCGCCAGCCGGGAATCGAGACCCGGCCCATCGCGCTGATCGCCGGGGCCTCGCCGTTCTGCGAGACCTTCTTCACCGACGCGACCGCGCCGAAGGACGCGCTGCTGGGTCAGCTCAACGTCGGCTGGACCGTGGGCAAGCGCCTGCTGCAACACGAGCGCGCCAGCCAGACCGGCGCCATCGGCGGCGGCCGCCAGGCGCCGCTCAGCCAGATCGCGAAGAAGTATGTGGCGCTCGACGCGGACGGCCGCATCGCCGACCTCGACCTGCGCACCCGCCTCACCCGCCACGAGATGGACGCCAAGACCCACGCCCTGACGCTGGCGCGGGTCATGGCCGAGTCCAAGGAAGCCAACGGCGCGACGAACGGCGCCTCGGTGCTGAAGAACTCCGCCACCCACGTCGCCCAGACCCGCGCCGAGCTGACGCTCGAGATCATGGGCGCCCAGGGCCTGGGCTGGCAGGGCGACGACTTCAGCCGCGAGGAGATCGAGACCGTGCGCGGCTGGCTGTCGGGCAAGGCGATGTCGATCTACGGCGGCTCGGCCGAGATCCAGAACAACATCATCTCCAAGCGCATCCTGGGCCTGCCGGACAACACCCAGTCGACCTGAAAGAGCGGCCACAGACCCAAAAGCAAGAAAGGCCGCCCTTGCGGACGGCCTCTGCCGCTTCCTTTTTGACCGCGCAGGACCGAAATCCTGGGAAGCGCCGCGGGGCCCCTTGCCCCGGCGACCGGTTACCGACCGCCGTTGCACAATTTGTGCGCGCGGCTCTCGAGGCTGGCAAGCGGCAGGACGACGCAGCCGTACTGTTCCGCCCGGGCTGTAGCGGCGGCGCAACGCCGCGAAATGGCCCCATTGGGAACGAGCCCCGGCCACATCGCGCCGCTTTTCTCAAGCCGTCGGTCGACCGGCCTCCGGTCCGGACCTTGAACAGCCCCCCAGCCCGCCGAATTGGGCGCCGGTCGGCCGACACTTCCAGCCCCTTGAAGCGCCCCTGCCTGTCGCGCGCCCTATCGCGCCGGAGGCCGAGTCCGGCTAGAAGCCCGCCATGAGCGCCCTGCCCTCCAAGACCATGGCCGAAACCGCCGCCGAGTTCGGCCTCAGCGCCGCCGAATACGGCGTCATCGTGCAGCGCCTGAACCGCGAGCCGAACCACGTGGAGCTCGGCGTCTTCTCGGTCATGTGGTCCGAGCACTGCTCCTACAAATCCAGCAAGAACCAGCTGCGGAAATTCCCCGTCACCGGCCCCAAGGTGATCTGCGGCCCGGGCGAGAACGCCGGCGTCATCGACATCGGCGACGGCCCCGACGGGACGAAACTGGCCTGCATCTTCAAGATGGAGAGCCACAACCACCCCTCCTATATCGAGCCCTACCAGGGCGCGGCCACCGGGGTCGGCGGCATCATGCGCGATGTCTTCACCATGGGCGCGCGGCCGGTCGCTCTGCTGAACGCCCTACGGTTCGGCGACCCGAGCCATCCCAAGACCAAGCGCCTGGTCGGCGGCGTGGTCAGCGGCATCGGCGGCTACGGCAACTGCGTGGGCGTGCCGACCGTCGCCGGCGAGACCAACTTCCACCGCGGCTACGACGGCAACATCCTGGTCAACGCCATGTGCGTGGGTCTGGCCGACGCCGACAAGATCTTCTATTCCGCCGCGCCCGCCGCCGGCCTGTCGGTGGTCTATTTCGGCTCCAAGACCGGCCGCGACGGCATCCACGGCGCGACCATGGCGTCGGCGGAGTTCGACGACGCCTCCGACGAAAAGCGCCCGACCGTCCAGGTCGGCGACCCCTTCGCCGAGAAGCTCTTGATCGAGGCCACCCTGGAGCTGATGGCCTCCGGGGCCGTCGCCGCGATCCAGGACATGGGCGCGGCCGGCCTTACCTCCTCCTCGGTCGAGATGGCCGGCAAGGGCGGCGTCGGCGTCGAGCTCGACCTCGACTGCGTGCCCCAGCGCGAAGAGGGCATGAGCGCCTACGAGATGATGCTGTCGGAGAGCCAGGAGCGGATGCTGGCGATCCTCAAGCCCGGCCGCGAGCACGACGGCGAGCGGATCTTCGCCAAGTGGGGCCTGGACGCCGCCACCATCGGCAAGACCACCGACACCGGCCGCCTGGTCCTCAAGCACAAGGGCGAGATCGTCTGTGACGTGCCGCTGGCCCCGCTGTTCGACGACGCACCGCTCTATGACCGCCCCTGGACGCAGCCCGTCCTGCAGCCGCGGCTGACGGGCTCCGATATCCCGCCGACGGCCAATGTGGATGCTCCCGGTGAATGGGAAGCTGCTGTGCTCAAGCTGATGTCCTGCCCCGACATGGCGTCGAAGCGCTGGCTCTGGGAGCAGTACGACCGCCACGTCATGGCCGATACGCTTGAAGACAGCGCCACCGGCGCCGACGCCGGCATCGTGCGCGTCCATGGCACCAAGAAGGCGCTCGCCGTCACCTCCGACGTCACGCCCCGCTACGTCCAGAACGACCCCTACGAGGGCGGCAAGCAGGCCGTGGCCGAGGCCTGGCGCAACCTGACCGCGGTCGGCGCCACGCCCATCGCCATTACCGACAACCTGAACTTCGGCAATCCAGAACGCCCTGAGATCATGGGCCAGATCGTCCGCGCCATCGACGGCATGGCCGAGGCCTGCCGCGCCCTCGACTTCCCCGTCGTGAGCGGCAACGTAAGCCTCTACAACGAGACCAACGGCGCCGCCATTCCACCGACCCCGACCGTGGGCGCCGTGGGCCTGATCGAGGACTATTCAAAGCGAGCTGACTTCTCGTCGATGAAAGCCGGCGACCTGCTAATCCTGATCGGCGACGGCGCGGCCGAACTCGGCGCCTCGATGTATCTCCGAGAGATTCTGGGCCGCGAAGACGGCGCGCCGCCGCCGGTCGACCTCGATGAGGAGCGGAAAAACGGCGACTTCGTCCGCTCTCTCATTCAGGACGGCCTCGTTCGCACCGTCCACGATATCTCAGACGGAGGTCTGATCGCCGCCGCCGCGGAAATGGCGCTCGCCTCGAATGTTGGGATGACGTTGGGCTACGCCTATTGGGGCGTCGCCGAACTGTTTGGCGAAGACCAGGCGCGTTACCTCATCGCCGTTCCCGCCGCCGAGGCTGATGGGATATTCGACCGAGCACTGGCAGCCGATATCGATGCGCATCCGGTCGCCGACGTCGGTGGCGACAACCTTATCGTCGTGCACGACAGCGGAGCGGATCGCTTCAGCATCAGTCTGCAGCGCCTGCGCACCGCCCACGAGGGCTGGATGCCGGGCTTCATGGGCGCCTGATGACGAGCCGCGCCGCCGACCCCAACCTCATCGGCCAGCCGGGTTCCCGCGCCCTGATCCCCACGCCCGCGGCCGTCCTCGACCTCGACGCCTTCGACCGCAACGTCGCCAAGATGGCGGCCCGGGCCAAGGCAGCGGGCCTGGCGCTCCGTCCCCATTCCAAGTCACACAAGTGCTCGGCGGTCGCCCATCGCCAGATCGAAGCCGGCGCGGTCGGCATCTGCTGCGCCAAGCTCGCCGAGGCCGAGGCCATGGCCGCCGCGGGCGTCAGCGCGATCCTGGTCACATCGCCCATCGCCGGCGCCGCCCAGGCCGCGCGCGCCGCGGCGCTCGCCCAACAGGTGGCCGACTTCCGCATCGTCATCGACCACCCCGACGGCGCCGCCGAGCTGGCCGCCGCTTCGCAAGGTCCGATCCAGGTGCTGATCGACGTCGACCCCGGCATGGGCCGCAGCGGCGTACACGACGCCGCCCAGGCGGTGGCGGTGTTCCGCGCCATCGCCGCCCAGCCGAACCTGACCCTGCTCGGCGTCCAATGCTACGGCGGCCACTGGCAGCACATCGAAGGCGCAAACGCCCGCGCCGCCGCCGTCGCCGACGGCATGGCCTATCTCTCGGGCGTCATCGCGGCCCTGCGCGAAGCCGGCGCGAAGATCGGCGTGGTCACCGGCGGCGGCACCGGTTCCTTCGCCGCCGACGCCGCCCAGGGCGTGCTGACCGAAGTGCAGCCCGGCTCCTACGCCTTCATGGACCGCGACTACCGCGACGCGCTGAAGGCCGATCCCGACGGCGCCTTCGAACAGGCGCTGGCCATCGCCGCCACCGTGATCAGCGCCAACCACCCACAGTGGGTGACCGTCGACGCGGGCCTCAAGGCCTTCGCCACCGACGGCCCCCTGCCCGTCGCGCTGACGCCCAAGTTCGCCGAGGCCGCCTACCGCTTCTTCGGCGACGAGCACGGCCGGCTGATGCGCCCGGACGGTGAGGCGGTCGCCCGCGGCGAGCGCGTGGACTTCGTCCCGCCGCACATCGACCCGACGCTGGACCGCTACGACGTCATCCATTTCGTGCGCGGCGATACGCTGGTCGAGATCGCCCCGGTCGAGGCCCGCGGCGCCTCGCAGTAGCGCCGTCCAACTGCGGAGCCACGCCCCATGAAGGCCTATCGGTTCGACAGCTTCGATAACCTGGACGCCCTGCGCCAGCGCGAGGAGGCCGATCCCCGACCCCAGCGCGGCGAGGTCCTGGTCCGTGTTCGCGCGGTCTCGCTGAACTTCCGCGATATCGCCATGGTGCTCGGCCGCTATCCCCGCGCCTGCCGTCCCGGCCTGATCCCGGCCAGCGACGCCGCCGGCGAGGTGATCGAGGTCGGTGAAGGCGTCACGGCCTTCAGGCCCGGCGACAGGGTCATGGGCGCCTTCCACCCGCGCTGGTTCGGCGGCGAGATGCCCTCGACCATTCTCGCCGACAGCTACGGCGCCGAGAACGACGGCTGGCTCGCCCAGCTGAAGGCCGTCAGCCAGGAGGCGATCGTCCGCCTGCCGGATGGCCTGTCCTACGAAGAGGGCTCGACCCTGCCCTGCGCGGGCCTCACCGCCTGGAACGCGCTCACCGGGGCCACGCCGATCCGCGCCGGCCATTCGGTGCTGATCCAGGGCTCCGGCGGCGTCTCGATCTTCGCCCTGCAACTCGCCCGCATGGTCGGCGCGACGGTGATCGCCACCACCTCCAGCGCTGGCAAGGTCGAGCGGCTGAAGGCCCTGGGCGCCGCCGCCGTGGTCAACTACGCCGACGACCCGGAGTGGGGCAAGGCCGTGCGCAAGCTCGCCGGCGGCCGCGGTGTGGACCGGGTTGTCGAGGTCGGCGGGCCAGGCACGATCGGCCAGTCGCTGCGCGCCGTGGCCCTGGGCGGCGAGATCGTCTCCGTCGGCTTCCTGAGCACCGACAACCCCGGCATCGACTTCTTTGCGCTGAAGGCCAGCGGCGCCTCGATCCGCAACGTCGCCGTCGGCGACCGCGCGGGCCTGATCGAGATGACCCGCGCCATCGCGATGACCGGCCTCAAGCCGGTGATCGACCGCGTCTTCGACTTCGACGCCGCCCGCGAGGCCTTCGCCTATCTCGAAACCGGCGCCCAGTTCGGCAAGATCGTGATCCGGGTCTGAGCGTCAGGCCCCGATCGTCGCTAGTCGTCGGCCGAATTGCGCGGCGCGCGCGGGACGCTGGAGGCCAGTTCGACGTGCAGGTGCGCGCCTTGCGGGCCGTGGGCGCGCTCGGCGAGCACACGGAAGGCGCCGCCGGCGTTCTGCTTCAGCTTGGCCGCGGCCTCGGCCGTCGACAGATGGGCGACCACCGCGTCATAGGCCTGCGGCGCCTCCGGCCCGCCCACCGAATGCTTCGAGGTGCGGCCCGGCGCGACCGTCCCCGCGCCCTGGCGCCGCAGCGCATCCTCCTGGGCCTTGGTGCGGTAGCCGCTGGTCTGGCGCCAGCGTCCGGGACCGAACACCCGGTCCATGGTCGCGGAGAAGTCACCGGCCGGCGCCTGTGACGCCGGCACGGGCTTGGGATGGAAGCGCGCATAGTCGGCGTCGGCCGAGACGACCTCGATCTGGGCGTGGGCTGCCGTCACTAGCCCGCCGAGCGCCAATGCGGCGGCAAGTCCTGTCGCACGAAACCTCATCGCGCCAGTTTAGCCGCGACAGGCTTTCCAGACCGTTCAACGGACTTGAGAAAGCCGCGCAGACGGCGCTTGGCGGCGCCGCCAAGCTTGTTAGGGTCGCATCCAGCCCGCTCGCAAAGGATGCCCCGTGCGCCCGATCCTCCTCGCCGCCGCCATCGCCGCCCTGCCGCTCACGGCGCTTTCCGCCGAACCGACCAAGGACACCAGCGCCTGGTGGGGCCACATCAAGGTTCTGGCCTCCAACGGCTACGAAGGCCGCCTGACCGGCAGCCCCGGCTACATGAAGGCCGCGCGCTATGTGGCGGCCAAGTTCAAGGCCGCGGGCCTGAAGCCCGGCGGCGACAAGGGGACCTACTTCCAGTCGGTCGGCTATCTCGAGGAGAACGTCGACGCCGCCCACTCGACCGTCGCCCTGGTCGATGCCGGGAAGGCCACGCCGCTGGCGGTCGGGCCGGACCTGATCCTGGGCTCCCGCGACGCCCAACCGGCGACCGTCGAGGCGCCGCTGGTGTTCATCGGCTACGGCCTGCACCTGCCCGAGGCCGGCTACGACGACTTCGCCGGCCAGGACCTGAAGGGCAAGATCGTGGTGATCCTGGGCGGCGGGCCCGACACGCTCTCGGCGGCGCTGAAGTCGCACGCCTCATCGACCGAGCTCCCCAAAGCCATCGAGGCGGCGGGCGCGGTGGGCGTGGTGCGCCTGCTGAACCCCAAGGCCATGGACATCCCCTGGCCGCGGATGATCGGCAACTCCAGTCAGCCCGGCATGCGGCTGGCGGCGCCCGACCTGCAAACCTACCACGGCCCGATGTTCGCCGCTCAGGTGAACCCGGAGAGCGCCCAGAAGCTGTTCGCCAAGTCCGGCCATACCTACGCCGAACTGCTGGCGCTGGCTGACGCCCATAAGCCCCTGCCCCGCTTCGCGCTCAACCAGTCGCTGAAGGCCAGCGTGGTCACGCAGACCCACGCCATCGCCTCGCCCAATGTCGTCGGCGTGCTGCCGGGCTCCGACCCCACGCTCAAGGCGCAGTACGTCGTGGTCTCCGCCCACCTCGATCACCTGGGCGTCGGCGAGCCGATCCAGGGCGACAAGGTCTATCACGGCGCCATGGACAACGCCGCCGGCGTCGCGGCGATGATCGAGACCGCCAAGGCGCTGCACGCCACCCACGCGCACCCCAAGCGCTCCATCGTCTTCGTGGCCATCGCCGGCGAGGAAAAGGGGCTGCTGGGCTCCAAGGCCTTCGCCGAGCATCCGACGGTGAAGAAGTCTTCCATCGTCGCGGACATCAACATGGACGAGTTTCTGCCGCTCTTCCCGCTGAAGCACCTGCTGATCCTGGGCGAGGGCGAAAGCACCCTGGGCGACGCCGCCCGCGAGGTGGCGGCGGCCCGCGGCTACGACACGCTTCCCGACCCCGCGCCCGACCGCAACATCTTCGTCCGCTCCGACCAGTACAGCTTCATCAAGACCGGGGTGCCGTCGGTGGCGCTGAAGGTCGAGGGCCTGCCGGGGTCGCCCGAGGCGCAGATGGACAAGGACTGGAACACCTACCGCTATCACGCGCCGCAGGACGACCTCAGCCAGCCGGTGGACCTGAAGTCGGCCGACGACTTCGACGCCTATCTGCTGGCGCTGCTCAACCACGTCGCCGACGCCAAGGCCCGGCCGGTCTGGCACAAGGACAGCTTCTTCGCCCGCTTCGCCACCAGCCCGACGGCGGTCGGAAGCTAGGCGGCGCGGGCCGCCTGCAAGGCGTGGGCGTTGATGATCGCCGGGATCAGGCCGGGGAAACGGCCCTCGATCTCGGCGCAGCGCGAGATGTTGCGCATCTCGACGCCTTGGCGCTCGGAGCGGATCAGGCCGGCCTCGCGCAGCACCTTGAAGTGATGCGACAGCGATGATTTGGGGACCGGCTTGTCGTTGACTTGCGCGAAGGCCGAACAGGTCTGGGCGCACGCGGCGCCGGCGATGTTGGTGAAGATCGCCACGCGCACGGGGTCGGACAGGGCATGCAGGATGCCCTCCAACTGAACGTCTTCGATCGCGGGGTGCGCCAGCGGTCTCATAATTTTCAAGTAGGAGGACTTGAAGCTAAGTTCAATAGTTCCATTTATCCGAACCATGGAACGGAGACGGCGCGGAGACCGCGCTGCCGGATCGCTCCCAGGCTCTTGAAGGAACCGAACCCATGAACCAGCTCACCGCCACCCGTCCCGTCGCCGTCAATGGCCTGAAGCTTGAAGGCAAGGTCGCCGTCGTCACCGGAGCCTCCAAGGGCATCGGCGCCGCCGTCGCCAAGGCGCTCGCCGCCCAGGGCGCGTCCGTGGTCGTCAACTACGCCTCCAGTCAGGCCGGCGCCGACGCGGTCGTCGAGGCCATCACCGCCGCGGGCGGCAAGGCGGTCGCGGCCCACGGCGACGTCTCCAAGGCGGCCGAGGCGCAAGGCATCATCGACGCCGCCGTCGCCGCCTACGGGCGCCTCGACATCCTGGTCAACAATTCGGGCGTCTATGAGTTCGGGGCGCTCGACGCGATCACCGAGGACCACTTCCACAGGATGTTCAATATCAACGTCCTGGGCCTGCTGCTCACCACCCAGGCGGCGGCCAAGCACCTGGGCGAAGGCGCCAGCGTGATCAACATCGGCTCGGCCGTCACCAGCCTCTTCCCGCCGGACTCAGCGGTCTACACCGGCACCAAGGGCGCGGTGGACGCGATCACCGGCGTACTGGCCGTGGAGCTCGGCCCGCGGAAGATCCGCGTCAACTCCGTGAACCCTGGCATCGTCGAGACCGAAGGCTCCCACGCTCAGGGCTTCATCGGGTCCGACTTCGAAAAAGCCATCGTCGCGCAGACTCCGCTGGGCCGCGCGGGTCAGCCGGACGACATCGCCGACGTGGTGGTCTTCCTCGCGTCCAACGACGCCAAGTGGCTGAGCGGCGAACATCTGTCGGCCAGCGGCGGCCTGCGCTGATCCCCCAGCCAGGGAACGCCCGGCTATCACAGCCTCCCCTGCCGCGCCCGCGGTGGGGGAGGTTCCTCTATGAAAGGGCCCGCTGCAGCAGATCGAGCGCCGCCGCCGTGAAGGCGGTCATGTTAGCGGCCCGGTCGCTCTCACCGGTCTCGATGGTCACGGCCATCTCCATCGGGCCGGAGATGGCGATGCAGGTGTGGCCGGCGGCGTCGCCGTAGCCGTTGCCGGTCGGGCCCGCCGCGCCGGTCTCCGACAGGCCCCAGGTCGCGCCGAACCGTTCGCGCGCCGTGCGCGCCAGCAGCAGCGCGTAGGGTTCGCTCGCCGAGCGCATCCCGGCCACCGCCTCGCGCGGCAGGTCCATCAGCACCATCCGCGCCTTGCCGGTGTAGACCACCGCGCCACCCAGGTAATATTTCGACGCCCCCGGCACGCCCAGCAGCGCCGCCGAGATCAACCCGCCGGACGAACTCTCGGCCACCGCCACGGTTTCGCCCCGCGCCTTCAGCCGCTCGCCCAGCGCATTGGCCAGCTCGTCCACATCGGCCACGGCCGTCTCCTTTTTCTTGGCGCTGGGCGGCTTCGGCGCCCATGATGGCGCCCATAAGAACACGCCATTTCCCGGGAGGATATTTCATGGACGCCCAATCGCAGTGGACGGGCCTGGACGCGGGGCGCCTGGAGCGCATCGGCGAGCATCTGGAGCGCAACTACATCGGTCCGCAGAAGATCGCCGGCTGCCAGGTGAACGTCGCCCGCCACGGCCACCTCGCCTATTCGAAATCCTTCGGCAGCATGGACCTGGCCCGCGGCAAACCCACCGCCGACGACACCATCTACCGCATCTATTCCATGACCAAGCCGATCACCTCGGTGGCGCTCATGACGCTGTACGAGAAGGGCTATTTCCAGCTCAACGATCCGGTCAGCCGCTATGTGCCGTCCTGGAAGAACCACCGCGTCTGGCTCAGCGGCGAAGGCGGCGGCATGCAGACCGAGGCTCCGGCGCGGCCGGTCAGCTTCCGCGACGTGCTCTC
>Ga0070730_10000116_pt1 | contig 99721 bp, 89 predicted proteins | sample Coa_R1_3_FD_66447 | JGI IMG/M metagenome (GOLD analysis project Ga0070730, IMG submission 66447) | Surface soil microbial communities from Centralia Pennsylvania, which are recovering from an underground coalmine fire - Coalmine... | ecosystem: Environmental > Terrestrial > Soil > Unclassified ... | reverse complement strand
AACAGTGTTCCTTGCGTTCGGCCTTCTCCCTGCACAAAACCCATAGAAAATGCCCTCGCTTTCGCGAGGGCATTTTCTCACTTCCCTACAATTCTTCAAGAGAGTTTCGTAACAGTCTGAATCAAGGCCGCCCTTTCCAATTCCTCTTTTAGTTCTCTCCCGCGTTAGGCTTTCTTCTCCTCCGCTGGCTTCTCCGCTGGAGCTGCGGGTTGCGCCGGAGGCGCGGTTGTTTGCGCATGGGACGAGCCGGACATGCCTTCCTTGAATCCGCGCACGCCTTCGCCAAGCCCGCGCATCAGCTCCGGAATCTTCCTTCCCCCGAACAAGATCAGCACGACGACCAGAATGATCAGCCAGTGCATTGGGAATTCCATATCGCCTCCTACACCTGCCAACCACACCTTAGCACGTCGCTAGGGACCCGGGACAACGTTCACCGGCAGGAAGTCAGAGTATAACACGCTCGTCCCCGGCTCGCCGCGTCACCCGTTCCCGGTCGAGATATTCCAGCAGCGGAATGGCATACTTTCGTGTAATCCCCGTCAACTCCTTGAAGCCGGGCACGGAAATCCTTTCGCCCTTCGTCTTCTTGTGGGCCCCCAGCATCTCTTTCAAGCGCCCGAGAGCCTCCCGGTGAAAAATGAGTTCCGGGCTCACCCGAACCAGGCTTTTCTCGCGCAACAAAATCTGCAGCAGCTTTTCCGCGCGCTTGGTCTCCACGGGCAGTCTCGTCAACACTTCTTTCACGGACGGCACGGCCAGCCCTGCTTCCGAAAAGGCCTTCTCGATCTGCTCCTTCGCACGCGCTTCTTCCGGCTGCAAGGCAATCTCTGCCCCGGCACGCTTCACGATCTCGCCCTGGAGCTCCAACTTCTTCCCCGCGGCCAATTCCCCAAGCGCCGCGCCAAATGTCTCTTCCCGCACACGCGTCCCCAGGCTTGCCCGCAGCTCTTCGCGTGCAATCCCTGGTGAAAGTGGATTCTCTTTATGGAAACGCTCCACGCGCTCGCTTATTTTCCTGCTCACCTCGTCGAACGCTTTTCTCGCCACCAGTATCAATGGCTCCTGCGAAACGCTTTTGATTCTGCCGGCTGCTACGAGACTCTGGGCGGTTTCCCGAATTTCTTTTTCTGGCCAGCCCGTGCGAGTAACAATTTCTTCCTGTGCAATCCCCAAAAGCGCCCGTTCCGTCATCGCCGTGAACACTTCGTTTCGTTTCCCGCCTTCCAGGATTTCGAGAAACGTCGGCCGTCCCGCGTCTCGCAGCGTAGGCCTCCGTGCCAGCGGATCCAGCACTGCTCCCCCGCCGATCGTGATGACCGGCGAAAATTGCCGCACGATGAACCGGTCGCCTGCCTGAACCAACATCTCATCCTGCAGCCGCAGATGCGCCAGCGCGCTGTGCCCCGGCTCAAGCGCTCCCCGGCCATAAAGAAGAACCTCCGCGATCGTCGCTGTCGTCCCCGAATGAAAATGCACGTTCGCGCGATGCTTCAGCTTGCGCGCGGATGGAAGCAATGCCAGCCGCACATCCAGCCTTCGCGTCGTGCGGAATCGTCCTGGCGCGGCCAGACTCATCCCGCGCTTCACATCAGCGTGATCGATTCCTGCCAGATTCACCGCCGTGCGCTGTCCCGCGCTCGCGCGTTCCAACGTTTTCCCGCCGGACTGCACCCCGCGTACGCGCAACCTCCTGCCTCCGGGGAACAGCTCGACTTCATCCTCCGCGCCGACGCTTCCTGAAATCAGCGTCCCGGTCACCACCGTTCCAAATCCTTTCATGGCGAATGCCCGGTCGATCGGCAAGCGGAAATACCGTGCTGCATCTTTGCCCGGCAGTTCGCTAGCGACATTGTGTAATGCCGTCTTTAACGCTTCGATCCCTGCTCCCGTCTTGGCGCTGACCGGGACAATCGGCGCTCGTTCGAGAAACGACCCCCGCAAATACTCTTCGGCTTCCAGCTCCACCAGCCCGAGCATGTCCGCATCAACCAGGTCGCTCTTGGTTATCGCCACCACGCCTCGCGAAACACCCAGCAGTCGGCAAATGTCGAAGTGTTCGCGCGTCTGCGGCTTGATAGACTCATCCGCCGCGATCACCAGCAACACGAGATCGATCCCCGCCGCTCCCGCAAGCATGTTGCTCACGAAGCGCTCATGTCCTGGCACATCCACCAGGCCGAATCTCACCCCATTTTCTTCAAGAAACGCAAAACCCAGGTCAATGGTAATTCCGCGCTTTTTCTCCTCCGCCAGCCGGTCCGGGTGCGTCCCGGTCAACGCCTCCACCAGCGCCGACTTGCCGTGGTCTATATGCCCGGCCGTGCCAACAATCACGCTCTTGGTAGTGAGATTCATCTAAGGAAATCGCAAGCGCAGTACGTTGCCGCACTTGCTGCACTAAAGTAGCACAGCCACTCCTGGCTCTGCCTGATCCCCGGATTCGTGTGAAGTTATAGCGTTGGATTCTGTGTTGCTTGAATTACAAGGAGGTGTAGGTCTGCTACTTTGCTGCGGCGATTTCGTCGACGATTGCTTGCGCCGCGGCGCGCGGGTCCGCTGCCGCCAGGATGGGTCTTCCCACAACCAGATAGTCCGCGCCGGCCCGGATCGCTTCGGTTGGAGTCGCTGTGCGCGTCTGGTCGTCGTGCTTTGATGCCGCACCATTTTTATCGTCCGGACGCACAGCCGGCGTCACGATTAGGAATTCGCGGCCGCACGCTTTACGGATGGCTCGCGCTTCCTGCACTGATGCCACAACTCCGTCGACGCCGAGCTCTTTCGCCAGTCGCGCCAGTTTTACGACCCGGCTCTTCGGCGGTCCGCCAATTCCAGTCTCGCGCATCGATTTCTGATCCATGCTTGTGAGAATCGTCACCGCCAGCAACCTTGGCCGGTCCGCTCCCATCGGCACGCCGGCGCTGATGGCCTGCACCGCCGCTTCCAGCATCGCCCGGCCCCCCAGTGCGTGCACATTCATGAGCTGCACGCCGCTCATGGCCGCTGCGGATAGCACAGCCCCTGCAACCGTATTCGGTATGTCATGGAATTTCAGATCGAGAAAGACGCCGGGGCCTAGCGACGATATTTCTTTCACCGCGGCTGGTCCCGCAGCTGTAAACAGCTGGCTGCCGATCTTGAACATCCCCACAAGATCGGAAATCTGCTTTGCGAATTTTGCGGCAGAGGGTAGAGAGTCAAAGTCCAGTGCCACGATCAAGCTGCTGCGGGGATGGGCGTCGAAGCTCAAGGTCGTAGTCGACCCCGGTTTCGACGGGGTCAGCGTTTCTGTGGCAACTCCATCAATTCGAGCCGGACTTGGCTCACGCCCGAATGGATCAAGCCGATTTTCCGGGCGACACGATAGGATACATCAATTTCGCGTCCTTCTTGATACGGACCTCGGTCATTGATGCGTACTAGTTCAAACTTCCCGTTCCGGGGATTCACGATCCGGACGATCGACCCGAACGGCAGGTTCGGGTGCGCTGCGGTCAGCGCCTCACAATCGAACTGCTCCCCATTCGCGGTCTTCTTACCGTTGAAGCCAGGTCCGTACCAGCTGGCATTGCCGACCCAGGTCTTCACCGGCTTCACCGGGGCGCTCAAGTGCGCCACGAGAGGAGCGTCCATTACAGGAACGACGAGGAACATCAAGAGCACCCATCGAAAAGCGGCCCAGAAAACAAATAGTGGTCGTCTCATAGTGTGTTCTTTGCGCTACTCATATCCCAAAAAGTGTAGCAAAAAATAGTCATTATGTCAACCAAAATCTCTGGATATTTTATCTCTTATCTCATTGATATTAAATATCTTAGATTCAAAAAGAGACCTCTCCAACTCCCCTATAAGTCTCTGACTGACCCTCGGGTCAGTAAAGCTGGCCGTCCCTACCTGTACGGCGGTCGCACCTACCGCTAGGTATTCAAGCACGTCTTTCGCCGTCTCGATGCCTCCCACCCCTATGATTGGTGTTTTCACGGCCTTCCGCGTTTCCCAGACCAGCCGCAAGGTGATCGGCTTTATGGACGGTCCCGACAGACCCCCCGTTTGATTCCCCAGGCAGGATTTCCCGCTCTTCAGGTCGATCGCCATGGCCGGATAGGTGTTCGCCACAGTGAGCGCATCCGCCCCGACATCCACCGCCGCCCGGGCAATAAGTCCAATATCTGCAACCATCGGCGAGAGTTTCACCCACAGGGGCCTTTTACCAGCCGCGCGCCTGGCCGCCCCAACCACCTCAGCTACGAGCATGGGATCATTGCCAAATTGCATCCCCCCCCTCTTGACGTTCGGGCAGGATATGTTCAGCTCATAGGCTGCCAGCCCCTCGGCATCCTCCAGAACCCGAATCACCTCGACATAATCCTCCACTGCATAGCCAAAAACGTTCGCGATGACCGCCGTATCGTATTTTCGCAGTACCGGGAGTTTTTCGGCCACAAACGCCCGGACCCCTATGTTTTGGAGTCCCACGGCATTCAGCATTCCGGAAGAAGTTTCGCAAAGCCTGGGCGGGGGGGCACCCTCCATAGGTTCCCGGGATAGGCCCTTTACAACTAGGCCGCCCAGGCGATTCAGGTCTACCAGGTGGGCAAACTCGACGCCATATCCGAATGTTCCGCTGGCGGCGAGAATGGGATTCCGCAGGCGCACCGCGCCAATTTGCACGGTCAGGTCAACACCCGCTGCGGGAGTCACTTCCGTCAGAGAGTATCACGAAGCCGCGGCTGCCTTCTTCAAAATCTGCAGGCGGCGATTCGAACTGCGGAAATTAAGGCAAGCCTAAGGCTGCACGCTTCCGCCGTTAGCCGCGAGTGGCCTTCTGGCTGGTTGAGTTGCCGATGTGCTCGCTAGCGCTTCGCCCAAGACGTGTCCGTCTCTCGTCGCCAAGGTGATGCCGCAAAGTGCAGCAAGTGTTGGCGCAATATCAGCTGGCGTACTCGCGTCGAAATATTTGCCCGGTCGAATCCCAAATCCCATCAGCAAAACGGGAACATGCTGATCGTAGTTCCACGGAGTTCCATGCCCTGTACCGTAACGCCTTGCTTGCCCTATGGGCGTCGAGTCCATCAGCCAATACGGTTTCGGAACGATAAAAAGATCTCCGCTCCTGCCCGCAAAATAGCTTGCAGCCATCGCCTCGCGCAGGGGGCTCTTCGTGGAAGGACGATCCGCTATCTGCTCGGCTCGGTAGACTCCCTCTACACCCGGCGTGCTTTTGATTGCCTCTATCACATCCTTCATCGCGGCCGCTTCACTTTTCAATCGCTCATACAGCCGGGGCGCAAGATAGATATCGCTTCCCGTAATCCGGGCCACTGCCGGTTTCGGGAAGTTGAGGGGTTCAAGCGCTTTTTCAATCCGCTCCTGGATCTCGGGCAAATGCAAAATACCCGCGTCGGCGCCCGTCCGTTCCATATCCTCCGGGGCTGGCACGACCCCGTGGTCTGCGCTGAGCGCCACCACGTAATTCCCGCGACCTACTTTCCGGTCAAGCTCCGCAAACAACTCCCCCAGATCCTGGTCCAGCCGTAAAAGCACATCCTGTATCTCCCAACTTCTCGGCCCAAACGCGTGTCCCACGTAGTCTGGCGACGAATAGCTCACTCCGAGATAATCGGTACCCGTGCCTTTCCCGAGCTTGAGTGCGTCAATCGCAGTTTCAGCTAGCTTCGTCAACGCCGTGTCCGCAAACGGACTGGTTTGCCATTGCTCGTAAAAGGCTCCATCTGGCTCCGCTCCAGCGGACTTTCCCCGCAACGAGTGCGGAAAACCAAGTTCCCAACCCTTTGGCGGCACTGCTCCTGTCGCCTTCTCCGCATAAAAATAGCTGCTCTCCGGAAGCGTCAGCTTCCATGTCTTCCCATAGTCCTCTTTTGCAGGATGTTCCTTAGCGTATGCCTCGACAAACGCAGCTGTCGGATAGGCGCTGGACGTTTCCCAGGCTCCAGCGCCCGGATCAAACCAGGTCACCGCATCCGCTTTGTGTCCCGCCATGGTGATCGCTGCTCGCGCCTTCAGAGAAACCGTCACCACTCTAGTGCCTCCGCCGCTCTGAAACTTCAATTCCTCGGCAAACGCGGGCACCTCCATTCGCCAAGCCGTGTCGCCGCCCTTCACGCTCGCCCCTGCGTAACCTATGTCCTTCGCCTCTGGGTCGGACGTGCAGGTCACCATCTTCTGCGTTCCTCGATCCCACCATGCGTTAGCCACCATTCCATGCGTTGCCGGCAGTGCTCCCGTCGAAATGGTCGAATGTCCCACGCACGTCTCTGTCGCGGCGTAGGGGTATGCCGCGTCGCTGAACCACGCCCCTTCCTCAACCAATCGCTTCAATCCTCCCGTCCACTGCCCCTGGAACTTGTCGACGTAGTCCCCGCGCATCTGGTCCACAACCAGCATCACAACCAATTTCGGCCGCCTTGGTCCAACCCTGGATATGGCTTTCTTACTCGTTTGTGCGGCAAGGCCGGAAGTGAGGACTGCGCCAGTCCAAAGCAGCAAAATAACTCCGCAGACCAACCTCATTGTCTTCCGGTTCACCCGCAGCGCGTCTCTGACAAACATGTCCACCTCTCGAAAACTCATCGCGCGGCAGTTTATCACGCCGCATAGCTCCTAAAACTGCGGCGGAAAAACGCTCATCCACTCGCCTTCAGTCCCTGGTCACGACTCCCCAGTCACTATGCTAGGATTACCCGAACATGCGCATCGTCGAAAAAGCCCAATTGATGTCCGCCCCGGAGATCGACCGCACCCTTCAGCGCCTGGCCCATCAAATTGTTGAGAAAAGCGGTGGCACCAAGCATCTCGCTCTGATTGGCATTCGGCGCCGCGGCGTGCCGCTCGCCCAGCGCATCGCCAAAGCCATGCGCGGCATCGACGGCGTCGACGTTCCCGTTGGCACCCTGGACATCACCCTCTACCGCGACGATCTCTCCAAAGTCGCCCCGCAGGCTGTCCTTCAGTCCTCCGACATCACCTTTGGCGTCGACGGCATGGATCTCGTCCTCGTTGACGATGTCCTCTACACCGGCCGTACTATCCGCGCCGCCATGAACGGACTCTTCGATCTGGGACGCCCTCAGCGCGTCTCTCTTTGCGTACTCATCGATCGTGGCCACCGCGAAATGCCCATTGAAGCTCAATTCGTCGGTCGCACCGTGCAAACCAGCGACACCGAAATCATCGAAGTGCGTCTCCGAGAAATTGACAACGAAGAGCGCGTCGTTCTAGTAGACCGCCAGGAGCCCTAGTTGAGCCGCGATCTTTCACTCTTCCTTCATCGAGTGCAAACGTGACCTACCGTTTTCGCGACCTTCTCGCTCTCGAACCGCTCGTCGCGGACGAACTTACTTTTCTTCTCGACCAAAGCAAGACCTTCCAGGAAATCCAGCGCCATCCTCTCAAAAAACTCGCCACTCTTCGCGGCAAAACCGTGGCCCTCGCCTTCTTTGAAAATTCCACGCGCACGCGCATCAGCTTCGGCACCGCCGCCGCCCGTCTCGGCGCGGACACGATGAACCTCCAGGCCGAATCTTCCAGTCTGAAAAAAGGCGAGTCGCTTCTCGACACCGTACACACTCTCGACGCCATGAAGCCCGACTGTCTTGTCATGCGTCATGCCGCCTCGGGCGCCGCGGATTTCGTCGCTCGCCATCTCGATATCCCCGTTATCAATGCCGGCGACGGCACGCACGAGCATCCCTCCCAGGGCCTGCTCGACGCTCTCACCATTCGCGATCGCAAAGGCTCTCTCGAAAACCTGAACATCACCATCCTCGGCGACATTTCTCACAGCCGTGTCGCTCGCTCCAACATTCACCTGCTCGCAAAATTCGGTTGCCGATTCACGCTCTGCGGCCCGGCCATGTGGGTTCCCCGCGAACTCGAAAGCATCGGCCCGCCCGGCGCTTCCATTCGCCGTGTCTTTCGTATCGACGAAGCTCTCAAAGATGCCGACGTTGTTCTCGTCCTCCGCGTCCAGACCGAGCGCCTCCACGAACCCGCTCTTTCCGCCGCGGACTACATTCTTCTCTATCAACTCAACTCTGAACGACTCCGCCACGCCAGGTCCGACGCCATCATTCTTCATCCCGGCCCAATGAATCGTGGCGTGGAGATCACTCCCGAAGTCGCCGATGGACCGCAGTCCTGTGTCCTCGAGCAAGTCACCAATGGCATTGCCGTTCGAATGGCTCTGCTCTTCCTCCTCACCTCGGGGGCCGCGGAAGAAGGCAACATCGCCGCAGCGGAGAACCAGCCCAAGGAATCCACGCATGCTTCTCGTTAAGAACGGCCGTGTTCTTGACCCCGCCACGCAGACCGACGCTCCTCGCGATGTTCTTCTCGACGGCGATAAAATTGTCGAAGTCGCACAGCCCGGAAAACTTTCGCAGGACAAATCACCAGAAATCTTTGACGCCACCGGTTTGATCGTCGCCCCCGGCTTCATCGATCTTCACGCGCATCTGCGCGAGCCCGGCCAGGAATCTTCCGAAACCATCGCGACTGGCACGCTCGCGGCGGCCCGCGGTGGCTTCACCGCCGTTTGCTGCATGCCGAACACCCGGCCCGTCAACGACAACGCCAGCGTCACGCGCTTCATTCTCGATCGGGCCAAAGCCTCCGCCCATGTCCGCGTCTGGCCGATAGGCGCCGCCAGTACCGGCAGCAATGGCGAAGCCATCTCGGAAATCGCCGCCATGAAGCAGGCCGGCATCGTCGCTGTTTCCGACGACGGCAAGCCCATCGCTACTGCAAAACTCACGCGGCAGGTCATGGACTACTGCCGCTCGCTCGATCTCCCCGTCATCGAGCATTCGGAAGATATTTCGCTCGCGGCTGGCGCCGCCATGCGCGAAGGCGTCACGTCCACGCGTCTCGGCTTACCCGGCATGCCCGCCGCCGCGGAATCTGTTTGTGTTGCGCGCGACGTTCAGCTCGCCGAACTCACCGGCGCGCGTCTTCACGTTGCGCATCTCTCCGCAAAAGCTTCGCTCGAGCAAGTCCGCTGGGCCAAGTCGCGCGGCCTCCGCGTCACGTGCGAAGTCACGCCGCACCATTTCACTTTGATGGATGAAGACGTGCAGTACGATTCGCGCTTCAAAATGAATCCGCCTCTGGCCGCTCGTGAGGATCGCGAGGCGCTCATCGCGGGTCTCGCCGATGGCTCTGTCGACGCTATTGCCACGGATCATGCTCCGCACGAACCGGCGCTCAAAGACGTCGAATTCGACCGCGCTCCCTTCGGCATTCTGGGCTTCGAAACCGCCCTCGCGCTCGCTCTCGAACAACTCGTCAACTCTGGCCGCCTTTCCCTCATGCGCATGATTGAGCTCTTCACCACCGGTCCCGCCCGCGTCCTTAGCATCGAACGCAAAATCTCCGCCGGCCAACCCGCCGACCTTACGATTTTTTCCACGACACGCGAATGGACCTACGACGTAAAGCTATCCCCCAGCAAGTCCCGCAACTCCCCCTTCGACGCCCGCACTTTCAAAGGTGGCCCCGTCGCCACCATCGTCGCTGGCCAAATTGTTCATAAAATGTGAGTGCCGAGCTTTAGCCCGGCACTCTGGGTGGGGTATCTCACCCAGGATGGATGGGTCGTCTCTTCTCTAGCATTCCCAAAATCCAGAATCCCGCAGCGCCCGCGGCCATGTGTTTCAGCGTGTGCCCGCTGATCAAATGATGGTCCAAAGAAAAAATCTTCCGATCAGCAGTCTCGAAGATCTTCGCAAGCACGTAAAGACCGAAAACCACCGCGAAATCCATGCTGCGCGTGTACCGTGGCGGCAACAAAAGCAAAACGGGAAGCATAAGGACGGCATATACCTGCACTGCGGCGTAGAACCGCAAGTCTCCCGCTCCAATCGTTTCCGTGTGCCACCACCAAATGACGCTCCCTGCTCCGATCAACAGCAAAACTGGAAGTAATTGGAATCCCGCGGACACGCTGATTCTTTCCGAAATCATCGCCGCCACCAACCCCATGAAAGCCAGAGTCATCGGCAAACGGTCCCAAACCAAACGCGCATTGTCCGGTGCGAGGTGGTAATAGCTCGACCCAATAGCGGTAAGCGACAACCCAAGGAAAACAACAACATATGCCCATCGTTCGCGCGGATCGATAAACCGCTCCCCGCCGCGTCCAGCAATCAAAAAGCTTAGTCCCCAGACTCCGGATACGGCGAAGAGCAGATTAGAAGCGACATCTCCGAAATTGGGGATTCCAAGCCAGCCCCGATGATCGGTGAAATTGTGGTAAGACTGCGGCTGTGGGATGCGAGGCGCCAGCACCGCGGCCGCTGCCACGGCAATCGTAAACGCCACCAGAACCCACACGCCTGTTCGCCGCGAAATCAAACTTGCCTCGCAGAGACCCTAGTCTGGCTTTTGCTGACCCCAATAATTCGACCGCTTCGACCATACTGCGGATGTCTCATCGGCGAAGCGCCACCCACGCCGCCAGTGCCGCGAGCTTTTCTTCCGCCCTCCAGGCACCCTCCTGCGAATCGCCCAGGCTGGCGATAACACTTTTTGCTTTTGCCGCTGATACTTGCAGCAATGCGGATGCTGCTGAGAGCGCGTCCTTCTCCACAAAAACTTTATAGGGAAGGTTCTGCTCTCGCAGCGCATCTTCCAGCGCGGTTCGAAACAACTGCCCTTCCAATCCGTGCGCCCGAATGTGCTCGTTATGTAGCGTCGCGGGATCCACGAGACTCCCGACCACCAATCCCGCCCCCGCGACGCGATAACCGTTCGCGTTTGCTTGGTTCAGCAGTTCCTTTACGGATTTTTTCGTGGCGCCAACTACGACTCGTCCAAGTTCTTTGGCGATCGTCTTGCCTTCCTCGCCAGGAAGTTCCAGGGCGGCATGGTAGGGCTGTTTCGATTGGGGGATTTTTGGATCGGAAAGCAGCACTGTCTGGCACGCGGCCAGCTTTGGCGCATTCGAAGGACCAGCCAGCATCACTGCCATCGCCCAACCGGACTTAACCCTGAAACCCAGGGCTGCTGGCATCGGTTTGATTGCGCTCCCCAAGTTTCACATCCTTCGACTCTCGCACTCGAAGAAGAGATGCAATCCACCCGCGCTTTCCGCTTTACTGCTTGTCCGTAACCTGGTAACGCAGGCTCACCACTCCGTCGGGAAACTCTTTGCTCGATAGCAGCTTCAGCCGGATGGACCGGTGCCGTGGCTGAAGCAGCGGAATGCCTTCCCCAATCAAAATGGGGACGACATTGATGATGAACTCGTCGATTTCCCCCTCATCCAGAAACGACCCGATAATCTCCCCGCCGCCCATCATCCAGATGTTCTTGCCCCGCTTCTTCCGCAATCTCTGCGCGAACGCCTTGATCGGATCGCGTACAAATTTGAATCCAGGCTCCGCCGTATCCTGTGGCTGCCGCGAAAAAACATAGTTTGGGATGCCTCTTCCGAATTCCTTTGCCTTCATTCCCATCTCGAGTCCCTTGCTATACGTCTTCCGTCCCCACAGGATCGCGTCTACCCCGTTGAAGAATTCGCCATAGCCGTAATTGCCTTTCGGCCTCGGACGATCCAGCCAGGCAACGTCGCCGTCTGGCCGCGCGATATAGCCGTCCACGCTCGTCGCGATATACACGATGATTTTGCGTCTTGGATTCATGCTAGTTTTCAGGCTCGCCCGCGTTTATCCGGTCGGAATCCGCCTGGGAGCGTAGCCCGATAGTGCGAGGAATTTTAGTGCGCCGCCGGCTCTGCCGCCGGGTGCAGCCCGTGTTGCGGCACTTCATGGATGCCCCGGGCCGGAGGCTCGATTCGCTGCCGGTAGAAATGGTCGAGCGGCAGCCGCCCCTTCCCTACGGGGTACGCCTTTTCAATCGCTTTCGTCGCGTACGCTTTGGCAAGTGTCGCTGCTTCAAGCAATCCCCGGCCGACCGCCAGGTGCGCCGCCAGCGCCGATGCAAACGTGCAGCCCGTCCCGTGCAGTTGCTCTTCGTTAACCCGTTCGCCGGGAAGCGTCACCATCTCTGTGCCGTCGAAAAGCACATCCACTGGGCGTCCCATGTGCCCGCCCTTGACGATCACCGCTCGCGCGCCCATCTCCACTATTTTTCGCGCCGCCGCTTCCATCTCCGCCACGTCCTTGATCGTCATCCCTGTCAATATCTCTGCTTCGGGCACGTTCGGCGTTATCACGCTGGCGCGCTTCAAGAGCTCCGCCGCCACGAACTTGATCCCGGCTGCGTCCAGCAATTCCGTTCCGGTCGAGGATTTCATTACCGGATCGTGAACCACGTGCGCAAATTTGTGCGCATCCAGAAATTCCGCGACGGTCGCGGCGTTCCCGCGGTTTCCCAGCATCCCGATTTTGACCGCGGCGATAGTGCTGTCCTTCGCCAGCACGTCCAGTTGCGCCTTCAGCGTAGCGCTCGGGATGTTGTGCACGTCTTCCACGCCTTGCGTATTCTGAACCGTCAGCGCGGTGATCGCGGCCATGCCATAACATCCGTGCGCCGCGAACGTTTTCAAATCCGCGGCCGTCCCCGCGCCGCAAGAAGGGTCAAATCCCGAAATCGTCAACAGAATCGGCGGGGCCGCCGGATGATTGTTGTTCGTCGTGCTCATTTTCGCGCTTGGCAGCATCCCTCGAAGAAAAATAGCCGGTTACGCCGCCTGGGCGCACCGGCAATTGCGAATGTACGCGCCTCGCCTGTGCCATGCAAGAAAAAATTTGATGATGTCCCGGCCGGGTGTCACAATCCGGAGCGTCAATCGTCTCACGCGGTTCCGGCCACCAATTCCAAAGAAGGAGTCATCAGGCAATGAAACATCGCTTCGTCGCGCTTCTCTCTCTATTTGTGACTGTGATCCTACCGGCCAATGCCCAGACAAAGGCAGACGAGGAAGCCGTCCGCAAACTGCCCCAGGCTTTCAGGGACGCTTGGGCCAAACACGATGGCCATGAATTGGCGAAAATGATGGCGGACGACGTCGACTTCGTGACCGTCGCAACCACTTACTTGCACGGCCGGTCCGACTTTGAAAAATTTCATGTGCGTTTGCTGAGCGGGCGCTTTAAGGACTCGACGATTACGCTACTGCAGTCAACCGTGCGTTTCCTGCGTCCAGATATGGCCGTAGTTCACTGGAGCTGGAAGATCGAAGGGGATAAAAATCCAGACGGAACGTCGCGGCAACCCCGCTACGGCTTGATGACCTTGGTCGCTGAAAAGCGGGGTGGCAATTGGCTTGTCGTCGTCGGCCAGAACACCAACGCCATTCTCGGTATACCGCCCGAACTCCAGGGCATTAAAACTCCGATCGCGATTCCCGGCACTGCCCCGGTGCCGCAATGATCACCACAGGCTGATTCTTCTTACGGGAACAGCCCGCGAACCAGCGTGGCTTCCGCGACGCGGCCCACCGCCAGAACCATCGCCCCAGCGCGCGGCGGAACGTGATGTTTCCGCATGGTGTCCACCATTTCGTGGAACGCCTTCACCATGGCTTTCTGGAGCCGCGCGTTCACTTCATCCACGTCCCAGCCAAGCCCTTCCATGTTTTGTACCCATTCGAAGTAGCTCACCGTCACGCCGCCTGCGTTCGCCAGAATGTCCGGCAACACCGTAATCCCGCGCCGCGCCAGAATCTCGTCCGCATGCGGTGTCGTCGGCCCATTCGCCGCTTCCGCAACAATTCGCGCCTTCACCGCTTCCGCATTGTGCAGTGTAATCACGTTCTCCAGCGCCGCCGGCACCAGGATGTCGCACTTCATCGTCAACAAATCATCGTTCGTGATGCGCGACGCACCCGGCATTCCTACCACCGTCCCTGACCGTTCCTTATATCGAATCGCTTTGATGGGATCGATCCCCCGCGAATTCGTCACTCCGCCCCGCGTGTCGCTCAGCGCGATAATCTTTGCTTTTTTCTCCGCGAACAACCTCGCCGCTGTCGCTCCCGCATTGCCAAATCCCTGGATCGCCACCGTCGCGCCGCGCAGCGGAATCTTTTTCAGCTTGCACGCCTCTTCCACCACGTACAGCAGTCCGCGTGCCGTCGCCTCGCTTCGTCCTTCGGACCCGCCGATCGACACCGGCTTGCCCGTCACCACTCCGTGCACCGAATGCCCCACGGTCATCGAGTAGGTGTCCATGATCCACGCCATCGTCTGCGAGTCCGTGTATACATCCGGCGCCGGAATGTCCATCGCCGGCCCGATGATCGGCAAAATCTCGCTTGCGTACCGTCGCGTCATCCGCTCCAGTTCCGTCTTCGACATCCTCTTCGGGTCGCAGATCACTCCGCCCTTCGCCCCGCCGAACGGCACGTTCAGCACCGCCGTCTTCCACGTCATCCATGCCGCCAGCGCTTTCACTTCATCCAGCGTCACGTTCGGGTGATACCTGATCCCGCCTTTCCCCGGCCCGCGCGAGATATTGTGTTGCACGCGAAACCCCGTGTGGACTTTCACCTGCCCGTTGTCCATCTTCGTGGGTATCGAAACTTCCAGCACGCGCTTCGGCGTTCGCAGAATCTGCCGCAGTCCGGGCTCCAGTTTCAAAAATTCCGCCGCCATGTCGAATTGAATCTGCGCGATGCGAAACGGATTCAGATCCTCTCGCGGTGCGATGCGCGGCACCATGGGTGGTGCGCCAATCTGTCTTAGCGGCCCTGTGGGCTTTACGACCGTGGCCATCGGCGTCGGTCCTTTCCTCTTCGCGTCTAGTCTCGAATTCTTTTCTTGAAAATGTTCTACAACCCGGGGTTTGAATCTTTGCTATGCGTTTGCCGCCAGCCGTTGCGCGTCCTTCGCATACCTGTCGCGGCATTCAACGGAACAGAAGTGCAGCAACTCTCCGCCATCGCGCAGAGGAATCGCCAGCGCTTCCGCCACATGCATTCCGCAGACTGGGTCGCGCACCAGTCGCCGCGCCGTCAGTCCACTCTGCTCGTTGCCGTTATCCGCTCCTGCGCCAGCCATCTGCTCGTTCTTCTGCTCCGATCTCGTCGCCTCGCGCACCATCCACGCCACAAGCCGTTTCAGCAGCGCTACGCTCCACGACACGATCAGCAGCCAAAACAAAAACCTAACTATTTTGCCAATCCAGTTCATCGATTCAATCAGCCCATGCCTCTCAGACTCGTTGAGGCCAACTCCTCCGTCCACTTTCGGTCTGAGTTACTTTTCTTCCCGCGACCCCTACATCCCGTAGCGTCGCCGGGATTGTGCTGCATTCTTGCCTGAGGCGAGTGTATGCAAGGCGAAAAGGCAGGTCAAACGAAAAGCTGTACTTTCAACACTTTGCGCGGCGCAAAATACTCTTCGAAAACCGCAAATTTAGTCCAAATATGATGTTAACTCGTTTAGTTTTAATAGCTTAGATAAATACTGCGCTCCTAAACGCCTGCCGCCCCATTTCCTGGCCCAAGTCCTTCTTTACGTCCTCGGTCCCTCATTTCGCCGGCTCGATCCTTTCAATTCCCATATACGGACGCAAAACCTCCGGCACCAAAATCGACCCATCCGCCTGCTGATAATTCTCCACCACCGCGATCCACGTCCGCCCGATCGGCAACCCCGAACCGTTCAGCGTATGTACAAAATCGCTTTTCCCGCCGCCTTTCGCCTTGAACCGTATCCCCGCGCGTCTCGCCTGGAACGCTTCGCAATTCGAGCATGACGAAATCTCCATAAACTCGCTGCTCGAAGGCAGCCATGCCTCGATGTCGTACGTCTTCGACGACGCGAAGCCCGTGTCCCCCGAGCATAGTTGCATCACCCGGTAATGAATCCCAAGTCTTTGCAGGATTGCTTCGGCGTTCCCCACCAGAGACTCGAGTTCTTGGTAGCTGCTGTCCGGTTGCGTGAACTTAAACAGTTCGACTTTCTGAAACTGGTGCTGGCGCTTGATCCCTCGCGTGTCTCTTCCTGCCGCGCCGGCCTCGGAGCGGAAGCAAGATGTCCACGCACACACGCGGATCGGCAGTTCGCTAGCATCCAGACTCTCCTCTCGGTATAGGTTGGTCAACTCTGTCTCCGCCGTGGTCGTAAGCCATAGGTCCGTGCCCTCCAGGTGGAACATATCCCCGGCGAATTTCGGGAGCTTGCCGTCGGCCACCAGCGAAGCCGTGTTCACAATAAACGGCGGCAGAATCTCCGTGTACCCATGTTCCCGCGTGTGTACATCCAGAAAAAAATTCGCCAGCGCGCGTTCCAGCCGCGCCCCCGCCCCGCGATACAGCGCAAACCGCGTGCCCGCGATCTTTACGGCTCGTTGTAGGTCGAGAATCCCGGCGTTCTCGCCGAGCTCCCAATGCGGCTTCGGTGCAAAATCAAACTTCGGTGGCGCGCCCCACCTTCGCACTTCCACATTGTCTGCCGCGCTGTGCCCCACCGGCACGCTCGTATGCAGCACATTCGGTATCGTCAACATCAACTCGCTCTGCGTCGCATTCAGCTGCGCAATCCGCTCGTCCGCTTCCCTGATCCGCTCCGAAACCGCCTTCATCTCTCCAATCAACGCGTCCGCGTTCTCTTTCGCCTTCTTCAACCGCGCAATCTCGTCGCTGGCCTTGTTCCTTTGCGCCTTCAACTGCTCCGTGGACGTGATCAGCTCCCGCCTCTGCGCGTCCAGTACGCGAAACGCATCCAGATGCAGCGGCGTCCCCCGCTTCTTCGCCATCTCCGCGAACAAATCCAAATGGTCCCTGAAGTAATTAAGGTCGTGCATCACGTCCGTCCAGGAAAATGTTTTGAAGTTCAATCCGCGTTAGCACAATACCAGATTCGTTCCCGCATCACGCTCCCTCGGTCTGTCCCTTTTCACACAATCTCCAGCTTCAACCTCGGAAACGCTGCTTTGTATATTCCTTCGTCCAGGGTCAAGAGCTTGTAACCGTTCTCCAGCGCGTGCGCCCCAATCAGAAAATCCGCGAGCAACCGTCGCGGCTCCGATCTTCCGTGCTTCTTTCGCCTCGCCGCATACGCTTGGAACGCCCTGCCCGCCGCCCGCCAAATTTTCTCTTTCAACTCCCACTCCACCGCAATCCCCGCCTCCTCGCAGAACCGGTCCACGAACGCTTCCGCCCTCCCCGGCGCCCCGATCAGCTCCACATATACCACGCCGCACATCGCCAGCGCCCCCCGGCCAGATGCCGCCTCCAGAGCCTTTCGCGCTACCGGATGCAGCGCATCCGTCGCGTCCCACAACGCCACAATGACGTTCGTGTCCAGAGCGATCGTCACTCGTCGTCCTCATGCCCTCTGATCTCGCGTATCCATTTCTGTATGTCTTTTCGTCCCTTTCCGATGCCCAGGTTGCCGATCCCCGCGTATTTCTCAAACACACTGCCATTCCGCACTGCCTTCACCTGCACCACTTCGCCCTTGTCCTCAAACTCCAATCTATCTCCCGCGCGCACTCCCAGCCTGCGCCGGATATCCCGCGGCACGGTAATCTGCCCCTTGCTCGTCAACTTCGCTTGCCTCTTCATCGCCGTACTCCCATTCCTTACTTTATCACATTTATCCTTACTTCCCCTCTTCTCCGCGTCCCCGCGCTTTCTTTCCCCGGTTTTCTCTCTTCTAATCTCTACCCTCTATCCTCCAAGCTCTCCCTCCTTGACTCCATTACTCCTTTGATCAACGATCCCGATCGATCAATGTGGCACAGACTTCAGTCTGTGCTCCTCCAAATGCCCACCACTCTCCCCACTCCCGTTCACCCTGAGCGCAGCGAAGGGCCTCCGCCCGCCTTCGACGACCCCAAACACCACCTCCGCATCTACCAGGGCGACTGCCTGGAAATCCTGCAAAGCATCCCCGAATCCTCCATCGACCTCATTTTCGCCGACCCTCCTTACTTCCTATCGAACGGCGGCATCGCCTGCCACGCCGGCAAAATGGTCTCCGTCCACAAAGGCGATTGGGACAAATCCAAAGGTCCCGATGCGAATCACGCCTTCAATAAGTCCTGGCTCGCCGCGTGCCAACGCGTCCTAAAGCCCAACGGCTCCATCTGGGTCTCCGGCACCGCCCACGTCATCCATTCCGTCGGCTTCGCCATGCAGCAGCTCGGCTTCAAGCTCCTCAACGACATCTCATGGGTTAAGCCCAATCCTCCTCCCAATCTCTCTTGCCGCTATTTCACCCACGCCACCGAAACCATCATTTGGGCCGCGAAAAACTCCAAGTCCCGCCACACCTTCCACTACAAGCTCATGAAGGAAACCAATCGCGGCAAACAAATGAAGTCCGTTTGGGAAATCCGTCCGCCCGAATCCTGGGAGAAAAAATTTGGCAAGCATCCCACCCAAAAACCCGTCGCCCTCCTCGAACGCATCCTCCTTGCCTCCTCCAACGAAGGCGACCTCGTCCTCGACCCGTTCCTCGGCGGCGGCACAACTCTCGTGACCGCATTCCGCCTACGCCGCCACGCCATCGGCTGCGAACTCTCCCTCGATTACGTCAGTCTGTCCCTCCGCCGCCTCTGTTCCAATCTGGTACAGCTCGAAATTTCCGTCTCGTCTTTCGAATTTTCTGCCGCCTGCCTTCACTTTTCAGTTGATCCGCTCGCCGATCCTGTGGATCGATCTGATCGCACTTCGCCCCGCTCCGTCATTTCGAGCGTAGCGAGACCTCTTCGCCTCCGAGCGGTTTCGGCGAGGAGAAATCTCTCTTCGCAGGCGCGGGCACGCGCTGTCATCCCGACCGGAGCGTCAGCGCCTTTTGCTGACGCGCAGTGGAGGGACCTCTCCGCTCTTCGTATGTCGCCTCAACTCCAACTCGTCCAACAAGAACTCCGCTTCTACTTCATCGGCCGCACCGATCGCCGCGTCATCTTCTCCGTCCAAGCCGACTCCCTCGACGACGCCCGCAAAAAATTCCGCGCCTCCGGCCACCTTGACTCCGACGCCCTCTTCATCATCAAGACCGAGACCTGCATCTACCTGGCCTGATGTAGCGGCCGTTCTTCAGATCGGCGAGTCGCACCATAATTCTCTTTATGCTATATTAACGTTCAGTATGCCATTCGACCGGAAGAATATCCGCCTCTCCCCTGAAAATTACCTCGGTCCACGCGCCTACTTTGTTACCATCTGTTGCGATAAGCGCCAGAACTACCTTGCAATTCCTCGCACTGCAGACCGCGTCATCGCGCTATTGCGAGAATGCACCGCTCGCCACTCCTTTGCGCTTCACGCTTATTGCCTGATGCCAGACCATCTTCACCTGCTGGCAGAAGGGAACGAGCGCCAATCCGACCTGCTCGAAATGGTGCGCGTCTTTAAGTTGCGAACGGCCTTCGAGTTTCGGAAAGTGGAAGGTCACCGTCTATGGGAAATGAGCTTCTACGACCACATTCTCAGGCCAAATGACGTGATCGAGAATGTTGCCTGCTATATCTGGTGGAATCCAGTGCGCAAAGGCCTTTGTTCCTCGCCGCACGAATTTCCTTACTCCGGCTCCCAAACCATCCCGTGGATAAGCCGCGCCTCACCCGCGCCGTCCTGGTCGGCGCCCTGGAAACCGAACAGGCCAATCTAAAGATTGTCCACTACAACCCCATCATGCGCTCAACGTGCGCCCCACTCCGATGTAGTGGCCGATCTTTAGATCGGCCACCGAAATCGCGGCTGCCTTCCTTCTGGCGAACGCCCTATGATCTAATTCATGCGTGGAATTGAAACTGCCCAGAGAGGGCCTAAACCGCTACAAGAGCGCGTCCCAACGCGCCCGCGTCGGAACCGAAACGTGGGGCGCGTCAAATTTCTTCTGTCCCGTCTGTGATTCGCCGCGTCTTGAAATCGCGCCGCAAGGAACCGCGACGCTCGACTACTCCTGCCCAAAATGCAGCTCACCGTTTCAACTAAAGAGCCAATCCAAACCGTTCGGAAAGAAAATTCTCGATTCCGCCTTCTCGCAAATGAAGCGCGCCATCCTCACCGACTGCACTCCCAATCTCTACGTCCTGCACTACGATCTGACCGCCTGGGCCGTTCGTACCGTCATCCTCATTCCGCATTTCGCGTTCGCGCTTTCCGCCATCGAACGCCGCCCGCCTCTCGCGCCCACCGCTCGCCGTGCCGGATGGGTCGGCTGCAATATCCTGTTGGACAAAATTCCTGTGCACGCTCGCATCCCCGTCGTGAGCGAAGGCACTCCTTACACTCCGCGTGAAGTGCGCGCCTCCTACAACCGCCTTCGCCCCCTGGAAAAATTGCAGGCAGAAAAACGAGGCTGGACCCTCGACGTACTCCAAGTCGTGCAATCCCTGGGCAAACCCGAATTCACTCTCGCCGACGTCTACGCCCACTCCGCCGAACTCGCGAAACTCCACCCAGACAATCGCCACGTCCGCCCCAAAATCCGCCAACAACTCCAAGTCCTACGCGATCTCGGCCTCCTCTCCTTCCTCTCCCCCGGCTCCTACCGCCTCAAATGACCCCATCCATCTTCGATGTTCTCCTTCTGCCCCTGCTATTGACTCCCTGCCAAACGGGTGTAGATTCTGTCCGGCGTGCCGTTCGCGCCATAACCCTCAGTCGCCATGGATTCTTCCCAAACGAGGTGCCTCTTGAACTCGACCCGAATTGGCAAAGCCTTTGCCCTCGCAACCGCCGTGCTCGTATCCATTTGTATTTCCCAAACGCAAACTCTTCCCGCTGCCGCCTCGGCCTCGGAAACCTCCGCCAAACCTTTGCTGCTCGAGAAAAACGAAGGCGAGGCCCGGGTTTGGCGCGAACCTCCTCCGGGAGGATTCATGCTCAAAGTCAGCCCTCAAAACAACGGCTCCCAGCATCTCGTCTTTGGCACGGAAGACTTGCATCCCGGAGACGAAATACCTCTCCACAAACATCTGGGCCAGGATGAAATTGTCACCATCCAGGCGGGCACCGTTCATGTCCATCTCGGCAACCAGGAACGCGACCTCCACACTGGTGGCATGGTGTTCATTCCCGCCTACACCTGGGTGAGTATAAAGCCAGTCGGCAACGACACCGTCAGCATGGCCTTCGTATTTTCGGCGCCCGGCTTCGAGAATTACATGCGCTGCGACTCCGTTCCCGCGGGCGAAATGCCAACACCGATTACTCCCGAAGAGAACAAGAAATGCAGCCACGATGGCCACGTCATGTACAAGGACCTCGAGGAATCCCCAAAACCCTGAGGCTCAAGTGCCGCAGCCTTCGCTTTCAAGCGCGTCCTTTGCGCTCCGGATGTATTTGCGCTGCACAGCCATTCCTGGCTGTGCAGCCGGGTCCCCCAAGTGTCGATTTTACACGTGGGTGTTTGACTCTTCATGCAGCAGGGTGGGTATCCTACGGTTTCAAAGCCCGCGCGTTTTGACTCTTCCTCCTCCAGCTTACTCAAATTCTTCCGGCCATTCGCGGGCAGCATGAAGAACCGCGAGAATCCTCACTTCCTTCTTCTCCATCCGGTACGCAACGATGAACGGGGTCCCTGAAATGACCAGCTCCCGGGTACCCGCCACGCGCCCCTCCCTGCCCGCCAGGGGATGACGGGCCAGCAGTTGCGTGCTTTCCCAGATTTGATCGGCAGTTCGGGCCGCTGCTCTGCGATTTTCCTCGCTGATGTATTCAAACGCCCTGACGAACTGCTCCCGGGCCGGAGTGGTCCAGCGCACGCGCATTCCGGTGCGCTACTTCGCTCGCCGCATTCGGGCGATCAGCTTTTTCATCTCCGCGTCCGGCACAAAGTCACCCCGCTCGGCCGCCCGCAATCCCCTTTTGATCAACTTGATATGATGCTCGTTGAGTCGCAGATAATTTTCCACCGCCTCGTTCAGCACATGGCTGCGGTCGCGATCCAGGCTCTCGGCCAGCTCATCCAGCGACTCCACCGTATCCGACGGAATCCGGAAACTGATTGTCTTTAGCGCGCTCATAACTTGGCCCCATCCTGCGAAATAATACGTCCTATTACAACGTATTGCAACGACCGCGGATTACCCTCTTCCCCAATCCTCCAAACCCCCGCGCCGCAGCCTCCGCCCTAACGCGCGTCGTTTGTGCTCCGGATGTATTTGCGGAAGCTGCGGGTTTTGACTTTTCCCTCTCTGCCGGCCTGCTAGAAAAACACCTCCGGCGACACATGAAACCGCGCGCTCAGCCGCGCAATGTGCTCCTTGTTCAATTCCCGTTTCCCGCTCAGCACTTCCGACACAATGCTGCGCGTCCCAAACACGTCCGCAAGGTCCTTTTGCAGCAGATTGTGCTGCTCCATCAAAAATCGCAAAACATCAAGCGGCTTTGCCCTCGGAAGCCGGTACCGCTTTTCCTCAAAATCCTCAATCAGCAGCGTCAGGAGTTCCGCCAATTCCTTCTCCGCCGCCGTCAGCTGCTTGCTGCGCCGGTCGAGGTCGTAAAGAATCTCCGTGTACGCCTCGTTTTCCTTTTCCGTCCGAATCACCTTGGGCGGCACTTTCTTCAGCAGCGCGCCGTATTCGGGGCTAACCGTTAGTGTGCTCATTGTCGCCATGCTCCTTTGCTGTATTCCGCATGCGTCAGCACGTGCCGCAGGAAAATTCTTCCCGTCCGGTAGTTGATCTCCGTGATCAATCGGTACGCATTCCCTTTAATATTGAACACCGTGAACTTTCCCACTGCATCCGAGGACGGCATTTCCCGCCGTACTTCCATCAGGTTCTTCCATTCCGCCTTCTTCGCAATCCGGTACCACGCATCCAGCGGCGCGCCGATATCGCCATGCTTTTCCGCCGCCTCAAGCAGCATTTTGCGGCTGATGACGTGCATTTCGTCCTCTTCCATTGAATTCGCACAATGCGAACATGTCAAGCGATTATTCGCAAACTGCGAACTAGCCAGGTACCGCAGCTTCGCTTTCGAGCGCGTCCTTTGCGCTCCGGATGTATTTGCGGAGCGCGTCTTTTGCGCTCCGGATGCATCTGCGGAGCGCGCCCTTTGCGCTCCGTTTGTTTTTCCGGAAGCTGCCTGTTTTGACTTTTCCTCCGCCAACTCGCCCCCATTTTTGATCGCGGAATCTCGCTTGACAAATCGCTAATTTCTGCTATTATATTCATCAGGTAAACTTACATTTTGCCCGTAGCGCCAGCATTCTGCTGGCGTTTTTGCTTTGGCATTAAATCTTGTCGCTAAGCTCTTTAGAATCCGCACTTACGAAAAACATGCCCGTAACCCCCTTGGAATCCGCACTTCCAGAACACAGCACTTAAAGTCCTTTAGAATCTGCACTTGCAAAAAAACAGGGGGTAGGGTAAGGCAAGCCACGCGCCGCCGCCCGCCGGCAGGCTAGTTCGACGGGCCGCTGAGGTTTAACGTGATTTCTGGCTTCGGTAGGGGCTTCCGCAGTTGCAATTGAGGACGCAGGAATTGCAGCAGGATGAGTGCGAAAATCGCAACCATCACCGCTTCGGCAAAGATTGCATATTTATGACCAAGAGTGCCGAGCGGGATCAGAGCGATCCAGAAACCCGTCAGCGCGACGACCCAGCGCGAATTCTTCCGCTCCACTCTTGCCGCACAGTGCGGACAAGTCAGCCATCTCCACGCGTCAACACGAAGGAAAAACGGGGTCGCAACGTCGCACGCGCAAGCCGGGCACTTCGCCATGGCGCTCACCCCTTTCTGTATTGTGTTGACTTTACTCTCGAGCTCTCCACGCGTCTATGGAACTCAGGGGCTGGAGCGCTTCAGGAGCAACCTGCGGTAGGGCGTCGAAGAAGAGGCTGGGGCAGGCCATCGCACGTCCAAGTGTCGTAGCCTGCCCTGCCGTGACTGGCGCCAATCCCTTGACGCCACGGGTGTTATCCTCGTCGGCTAATCTGCATCATTTTCAAAAAGTGCGCCGTGTCACAACGCACCGTGGATTGTGATCTGCGACACAGCCTCGGTCCTTCCTCAATAGCTCACCTGGTACATGCCTTTGCTTCCCGTCAATTTTACGAATCGCGCCGGCGGCACTGCTTTGCAGCCCGTGCCCGGCGTTGGTTCCACGTCGAACCAGTTTTTTCCGTCCAGCGAAATTTGGATCGTTCCATTGCCGTTTCCCGCGAACCAGCACACCGTCAGCGTTTTCGGATAACCCAGGTCGGCGCTCGCCACGCCTGCTCGGAGAGCTGCGCCCTTTCCGGAGTTTTCGGAAGGGGCCACCAAAAGCGCGCGATCCTCCGTGATCGTGGCCGTCTCACCTGTCTTCGGATCGGTCAGGCTAAGCGGATTCGCGCTGATCGCCGGAGTTGGGTGCGCAGCGCCTGCCGCCCCGCCTGCAACCGCGTGCGGTGCGGCGTGTCCCGGGCCGCTTGCCGGAACTGGTTGCGTCATGTTCTGCGGGTTATCCAGGAACTTGATGGACACGATGGGATGAATCTCCAGGTTGTTCGGCGCACGGCTCACCTGCCCATGTGCCCGGTCGTAGAAGGTCACGCCGACGATCTCGACCCGCGCTCCGCCTGCATCGTTCCAGCCTCCGTTGAGGTCGGCGTTCGGAAAGGCATCGTTCATCTGTTGCCGGGCTGCCTCTATCCCCATTTGGGGGGTACCCGTAATTTGCAAAAATGGAGATTGCGTTCCGAAGTCATCGTGCGAACCGGAAAGACAATTTGGGTCGGGAATTTCGCCGATCAGGCTGTGCCCTGTAGGCTTTCCGCCGGCGGGTGTGAAGTTTTCGGTGTCGTCCGTAAGAACCAGGTGGTAGTCCGAATCGGCTTCCAGTTTCCATTGGATGAGCCGCGCTTGCACTCGCACGACAGTGGCTTCCTGCGGGAGGTCCCGCGTAACATTGTCGGCGGGAAGTTTCGGCTCTTTGAGTTTGACCAGATCCAGCAGGCTTTTAGTCGCGATATTGCCGAAGTCCACCTGACCCGCGGACGCATCCGTGCCGTCTTTGACGGCCCAGCGCTCCTCGCCTCCGCACTGGCCAAAAGCGCAGGACGCCGAGCCAAGCAGGACGCTCGCGAACACCATTAGTTTGCGCATGGGAAGAATCCTCCGTCGGAAAGATTAGCTTGCTCCGGGAAGGGCCTTACCTATTGTGAAAAGCTAAGGCTAATCGTTGCGCCGGGAGCCACAAAATCTGCAAAAGGCGCCGGCGGCATTCCGCCCTCTACGCGGACCGGGGCACTTCGCTCATTAACTGGTGGATATTTCCTTCGCTGTCGCGAAATGCGGTCATCCACAAATCGTGCGTGGGCATCGGGGCGATCAATCGCGGCGGCGCGATGATCTCCGCGCCATGCGCCACCAGCCGCTGGTGTCCCGCGTTGATATCGGACACGCGGAAATAGAGGATCGAGCTCGGATGATCGTATTCCGCGGAAGAGGCCGTGCCCAGCATCAGCCGTACGCCGCCGCAATCGAAGAAAGCCATGCTGGGCACGGTAAAGAGCAGCCGCAGTCCAAGCACGTCGCGGTAGAATGCGGTCGCGCGCTCCACGTCCTTTACGATGATCGAAATTTGGCCGATGTTCTGGATGGCCATGCTGGCTGCCGTCGCGCTCATTTCGCTTTACCTCCACCGGGAATTTAGTTAGCATAGCTAACTAAATTTCATGCCCTCTGTCAAGCGCAAAAAACGCCCCCGCCAGCCGGCTCCCTCCGCCTCTCTCCAACCCACGTCCCCGGATGCCGCTCCTTCTTCCTCTTCTCAATCCGCCGCCCTTCCACTCCGCGGCGAAATAAAATCTTCGCCAGATACCACTTCCCACCGCCCGCCGGCTTCGTCTGCCCTGGACGAAGCGTCGATGGATCTCGCCGATCAACTTCATTCCGCCGCAATTCATCTGCTTCGTCGCCTTCGCGTTCGCGATCGAGAAAGCGGCATCGGCCCGGCCCAACTCTCCGCGCTTTCTGTCCTCGTCTTTGGCGGCCCGAGATCCCTCGGCGAACTCGCCGACGCCGAACAGGTCCGTCCCCCCACCATGAGCCGCATCGTCGCCGGGCTACACCGCGCCCGTCTGATCCGGCGGCGCGGAACCGAAGACGGTCGCCGCATCCTTCTCACCGCCACGCCCCGGGGAATCAAACTCATGTGGGCGGGCCGCCACCGCCGCGTCGAATTGCTTGCCAGAGTATTGGGCTCGTTGCCTGCGGACGAAAAGACAAAACTGCGTGAGGCGGCCGGCCTGTTGCGGCAACTCATCAGAAATATTTGACTCTTCGAGCTCAATGGGAACGGGGAGTGAAGAGCCTGGGAATCGGAAGGCAGAGCCATTGAAGGTGAGGTGGCGAGTATAAGTACGGTGGTACTAATACGGAGACGGGGCGGGGGCTGCGGAAGTACTGAAAAGAATGAACCCGACGGGCTATCGACGCAAGGTGGTAGGCAAGACAAAATGGCAACTGTGATCGGGAGTTGGTTCGGGCTTCCGGAGTAAAGAGGTTTCGGCTTTTTTGCTCCTGTATATCGTTCCGTTGCTTGCGAGCGCAGCGGAATGTGCGGAAGAACCCGGCTGGCTTCAGGTTACATGACCCTCCATCCCCCACGCCCGAGCGGCCGGTCCCCCCACCGGCCGCTCATTTTTTTGCGAAGAAGCCAACAGGTGACAGCCGAGAGATCCAGGCAGGAAAGGGACGAGAGTTAGATTTGCTAAGGTCCTGTGGCGAACAGGCTCGTGAACATGCTGTGGGAAAAACTGGTATTTGAGTAGATTGGGTTGGCCGCCGCGGAGAGGAAATCTAAGTCGCCGGAAGCGATGAAAGGGCCTGATCTAAGCTGGGCCCTCCCAACGGAACCACTTCGACGACACACTCGCGGGAATTCAAACTCCCGTACCCACCAACCACCAGAGAACCGCAAGAAATGAAAAAGGGGGCTGGTGCAAGCCCCCTTAATCGAACTGACCCCCCAAAAACCGGAACCGAGTCGAGGTTCGGATCCGGCCACCCCGGGAAGCCAATATCGTAAGTTGGGAAGAAAAAGAGCAATACTTGTGCCAGCAGAGGGCCGACTTGGAGTTGTCCCACAGGTGTTTGATTACAAAGAATTTGCGCATTACGCGAACGTGAAGATGGGAAAAAAGAGCTGTGAAGTCTACAAAATCTCACAGAATCATCGGAATCACCTACATTCTTTAGGAGTATCACATCGAAAAAACGGATATTGCGAAACAGGGCCAAGTTAGGGAGATACCTGCATGCGATGTTGCTGGATAGGTTCAAACCAGATGGCAGGCAAAAGGGGAGCCTGATGACTGGGTCGATTTAGACGGGGATAGTCGTTAACGTTAACGCATAACTTGAATGCGAGCTTGAGCCAGAAGGCACTCGGCGCGGGCCCTTGGAAATGCAACTGTGGATCAGTGTTTGGTGACGCAACTAACCGCGAGTCGAACCGCAGTTGCGAGCGAACGGCGGAACGGTCCGGCAGGAAAGAAACCTACTTGGTTCCCTGGACATGAAGGTTTCGGAAAACAGCTCGCTTCGTTCCCAGTGAGATGAACCCGATGTAGCCGCTGCGGTAGGTTGCGTCGCGCACGCTTCCCACTTGCTGGTCGCCAACAAACAAAACGATCTGATCCCCGCGAGCTTCGACGGTTAGCTCTATCCCCGTCGCAATTCCCTGTTGCACCAAAATTGGGGAGAGGGAAGTCCAAGGGATAATCAATTCCTCTGATGTTGCGCGAAATGTCTTCCTTACCAATTTGAACGAAACTTGATCCGCCTTATAGGCCTGCGGACTGGTACTCACTAGGAACGCATAATAGCCGCTGTCGGTCAGTCGAAAAACCAATCCAGCCGAAGAGACATCCAGAACTTCCTGAGATTTCAGCGCGAGGGTCCGAGTGGGCGGGGGCATTTTCGCCCAACCCGCGTCCAGGTAGACCGATGCGCGAAAATCATCCCACCACGGGCCATAGGCGGCGAGAGATCCAATTCCAATAGGACCGGCGTCGATCAGTACCTGGCCGGACTCATGCTTGGGGAGTTGGTAGAAGAGTTCGTAGCCGCCGGAGATATAACGGGAGCCAGAGTGGTTCGGCCAACCCGTTCGCGGATCAGAGAAGTCGTCCTGATAATCGAGGGTGTCACCGTCCTTCGTCAAGCGGGACTCGTAAGGGTAAGGATGGGCGGCAGCGGATACTTGGCAAGTCTGCCGGTCAAAATGAACCTGTTCGGCGAGTGGATCCTGCAACGTCACGTTCTGCCGTGCTCTGAACTTGAGGCCGCCGCGATTGAGCTTGATTTGTATGTGCCGAGAAGTTTTTCCGCTCCCTTCGGGATAGTAAGAGAGGGTGTATTGGGCGCGCAGAATATTTGAGATTTCGTTTACAGCCTGCTCCAGACTCTTTTTGGTAGTGGGGAAGAAGGCCTCGGCGCCGGACTCCCGGGCCAACCGATCGAAGACCATTACAGGATTGTCGATCTCGCGGCCGGTCACGAGGGGCACGGTGTTCTCCGACTGCTTGTAAATCGCATAGTCCGATGCGCTGTAGAAGCCGACGATAAACAGTTGCGCGCGGGAGGATTGTACGAGCGGAATCAATTGGTCCAACGCGAGGCGGCTGTGCTGGTCGGCGCCATCGGTGATGACCACGATGGCCTGGCGCAGTTTTTTCGAAGCGCGGAGGTGGCACAAGGCGGAAGCTGCGGCGTCGTAGAGGGCAGTGCCACCCGATTCCGAAGTGATTCCGTAAGGAAGGGTCAGCAAGCGCTGCTCGCGTGTGAGCTGTCTGAATCCGACAATGTGATCGGTAAACTGCAAGATCGAAATTTCATCCTCTAGCCGGCTGCGATCGATCAGCTCCGCCAACAATCCCTGGGCAACGTCAAGTTTGTCATCTCTATTCATGCTGCTGCTGGAATCCACCACGATGCTGATCGCAATGGGTTCTTTGTCGGTGTCGAAGAAAGAGATTTTTTGTTTGCGGCCATCCTCGAATAAAGCGAAATCGTCAGCGGTGAGTCCAGAAATATCGTGGTCTTGCTTGTCGGTAACCCGCACGTTCACGAAGATGAGGTTGACATTGACTCGAATGACTGGGGCTTTACTTTCGTTCTGGGAACTAGCGGAGCACACAAAGAGAAGCGAAAGGAGGCACGCGGGCGCATACCGAGGCATTGCTGGCGAGAGTATATCACGCGTGGATATGGTGGCCGCGCGTGCGGGACCGGAGCACGAATTGCGTGAAGTCACGCCGGAAAGACTGCTAGATGGCGGCGGTGGCGTGACGCCAACGACGCCAAGCCAGCCAAGCGGGGACAAAAAAAGTGAGGACCCAGAAGAGAAGAACCGGACCGTTTATTGTGGGGGTCACGAGTCATGTGAACTTTGGTTTCAAACATGAGGTTATAGGATAGGAACCGGCGAGGGGAAGACCGTCAGACCGCCGAGGACCTCGAAGTACAATCACGAGTGATGAAGACTCTTACGCAATTGCCGCCTCTCGTCCTGATAGCGGTCTTGGTGGCCGTTTTTTTTGGAGTGACCTTCGGACTGTACGCGCTGCTGACGCGCAAACAGCGGGGGACGACGCGGGAGATCCGCGATGCGGCGGAAGCGCGGGGCTGGACATACCGGGTGCGGAGATGGCAAGGGAACCCAGCGGCGTTTCGGATCGATGGACGGACCGGAAGCGGAATGAACTGGATACTGACTTCGGGAAACAGCAGCGACAATCAGCGGCGATGGGCGGCGCAGCTTACTCTGCGGATTCCGATGCTTGCCGGGGGCGTGGATTTCGGAATCGTGCCGCGAGACGCCCAATGGAGCGCGGGGGCAATGGGACGGGTTGCGATCCCGGCCGTCGCCGAGGAGCGGATAGCGGCATTTAGCGGAACCGCGGCCAGCGCGCTGGAATTCCTGCGAGAGGCCCAGGAAATGCCGAGCGGCATTGCGGAGTTCGATGCGGCGTACCGGATTTTGGCGTTGCCGGAGAAAACGGGACATCCTCTGGTGGAGGCTTCACTGGCGGAAAAGATTCTTCGTTGGCCTGCCGGCGGCGCCGCCCTGCATTCATTTCTCGCTTGGCGAGACCCGTTTGGTTTGCATTGCCAGGCCCGTCTGTCGGCACCGCCGGATTGGGCGACGGTGACTTACTTCCTTGCCGTGGCAGAACAGCTTAGCGCACGAATTCCAGCTTCCTCGAGCTCGCCCGAGCGGCGCGGCGTTGTGGACCGGCTCGTCGGCCGGTTTCTAGCGTCGTAAACAACCGAGGTTCAGAAACCTAAAAAACCAGGAAAAAGAGCCCGAGCAAAAAAAGTGCTTGACATATTCCCATATGGGCATGTATTGTGGGTTGATGGCGAGGGCAGCGACAACGTCGGATGCGTTTAATGCAGTGGCAGAGCCGCGGCGGAGGGAAATACTCAACTATCTGGCACTGCAGGAGCGGCCCGTCGGGGAGATCGTGGACGCGCTGGAAATGGAGCAGCCTTCCGTTTCAAAGCATTTGCGCGTCTTAAAGGATGTCGGGCTGGTGCGCGCTCGCCGGGAGGGCCGGCAAATGTTTTACCAGACGAATGCGGAGGCGATCCGGCCGCTGCACGAGTGGACGGAAACGTTTGAACGGCTGTGGCGGCACCAATTGATCCAGATCAAGGAGCGCGCCGAGGAAAAAAGCGGCGCGGCGAAGAAAGACTGAGAAGATTTTCGCAAGGGACATTTTCAAATATTTCCGATCAAGGAGGAAGAATGAGCTCGATGGCAGCAGCAATGGTGGCACTGGAAAATTTGACGTTGAACATCACGCAGGAAATTCACGTGAAGGCTTCGCTGGAAACGACGTTCGAGGCGTTGGTGGAACAGCTGGGGGAGCGGAACGCCCATGCCGACGGAACACCGATGCCGATGAAGATCGAGACGTGGCCGGGCGGCAGATGGTACCGCGACCTGGGCAACGGGAACGGACACTTCTGGGGACACGTGCAGGCAATCAAGAAGCCGACACTCCTGGAGATCTGCGGGCCGCTATTCATGTCGTACCCGGTGGCGTCCAATATGCAGTACCGGTTGAGCGAAGTGGAAGGAGGAACGCTGATCAAGTTTCATCACACGGCGCTGGGACTGATCATTGACGAGCACCGGAAGGGCGTGACGACGGGGTGGGCCTCAATTCACGAGCGAGTGAGGAAAGCGGCCGAAGCGCAAGCTGCGTTGAAAGCCGGGACAGCGCGGAAACAATAGATCAACCTAAAGATGGCGCGGCGCAGAGCGCGGCGATGCAAAAAGGGCCGAGAAATTTTGTGAGTTCGGGGAATTTTCGAAGAAAAGGAGAATGAACATGTCGATTGCTCAAGCATTTCTCGCGGAGTTTGAAACGCAGGCGCCGATTACGCGGAGATTTCTGGAACGGTTGCCGGAAGACAAGTTGACCTGGAAGCCGCACGCGAAATCCATGACGGCCGGACAGCTCGCATACCATCTCGCGTTTGTGCCGGGCGGAATTATCCGCTTTGTGCAGAACAATCCGGCGCCAGCGCCGGAGTTCGCCAACTTTCCACAACCAGCCAGCCGGCAGGAGATCCTCAAGGTGCTTGAGGAGAGCATCGCCACGGTGCGAAGCCAATTGCCAAAAATCGACGATGCGGCCATGCGGGAAACGTGGCGGCTGGTTGCGGGTGGGCGGGAAGTCCTGGCGCAACCGCGAGCGGAGTTCATGCGCGACGTGATGTTCAGTCACTGGTACCAACACCGCGGGCAATTCAGCGTGTACCTGCGCATGCTCGACGTGGCCGTGCCGGCGAGTTGGGGACCGAGCGCGGACGAGGCGCCGATTTTCGCGCAAAAGGCGCAGTCGGCGTAGGCGGGATTCCGGAGGGGCTTGATGTGTCCAGCGTGCATGGCAACGGTGGCTTTACTGATCGGGAGCGCAGTGTCCTCGGGAGGCGTGGCGGCGGTGGTGGTGAGCAAGCTGCGAAGGAAAGGTGCAGGGCAGGGACCTTCGGGGGAGGACGAATCCAACGAAGGGATCATTGAAGAAGCAACGGAGACGGTTGAAAGCAACAGAAATCAAGAGAGCAAGCAGGAGGAGAGGTCATGAGCCAAAGCACGATGGAACAACCGAAAGTAGTGAAGCAGGAAGAATGGGTGGCGGCGCGGAAGGAACTACTGGCCAAGGAGAAAAGTCTGACGCGGCAGAGAGACGCAGTGGCTGAGGAGCGACGCAAGCTGCCGTGGGTGAAAGTCGAGAAGAATTATGTCTTTGAAACGCCGAGCGGGAAGAAAACGTTGGCGGAATTGTTCGGCGGCGCGAGCCAGCTGGCAATCTATCACTTCATGCTGGGGCCGGACTGGGAGCAGGGATGCCCGAGTTGCTCGTTGCTTGCGGACCACTTCGACAATCTGGGAATCCATCTGGCGCAGAGGGATGTAAGGCTCACGATTGTTTCGAGAGCGCCGCTGAGCAAAATCGAGACGTTCAAGAAGCGGATGGGATGGAAGTTCCCGTGGGCATCGTCGTTTGGAAGCGAATTCAACTTTGATTTTGGCGTGTCGGTGCCGAAAGAAGATGCGGGCAAAGAGCAGATCTACAATTACGCGCCGACGAAGTTTCCAAGCGAGGAACGCCCGGGCATGAGTATCTTCTACAAGAACGCGAAGGCCGAGGTCTTCCATACTTACTCCGTGTACGCACGGGGCTTGGAAGACTTTATGGGCATCTACGCGATTCTGGACCGTGTGCCAAAAGGAAGGGATGAGGCGGGATTGCCGCATGGAATGGCATGGGTGCGGCATCACGACCGGTATCCGGAGAGCAACGTGGCTGAGGTGAAAGCTGCGAAGACGTGATTACCGCGAGTGAGTTCTGATTCGCGAGCCGCGATTAGCGACCCGTGATGTGTGTAAACCCCGCGCTTGGCGCGGGGTTTATGCTTTAGGACTGCTTAAGGGTTGAGAGGACCGATCGAAGAACGGAGTTCAAGCGCCGATGGAGGAGCGGAGGGCGTCGGCCAGGGACTGAGAGAAGCGCTGGACGTCGGCGTCGTGTTCAGCTTCAACCATGACGCGGGCAAGCTGCTCAGTGCCGGAATAGCGGAGGACGACGCGACCACTTTCGCCGAGTGCGGATTGGGCTTCGGCGAGGGCGCGGGAAACTTCAGGAAGAGTTTCGAGGGGCGGCTTGGACTTGACTCTGACGTTGACGATGAGTTGCGGATAGTCCTTAAGACCTTCGACGAGGGATTCGATTTTGCCATGCATGGAGACGAGCGAGGCGATTTTTACGGCAGTGAGAAGGCCGTCGCCGGCGGGACTGTCATCAAGAAAAATGACGTGGCCGGACTGCTCGCCACCGATGACGTTGCCGCTGCGGAGCATTTCTTCGAGAACATAGCGATCGCCGACGGAAGCGCGGGCGAGTGTAATGCCTTCGCGGGCGAGGACGCGTTCAAGGCCAAGATTGGACATGGAAGTGGCGACAACACGATCGCCTTTGAGCTTATTCTGAGATTTGAGATGACGAGCGACGGCCAAGAGAACTCCGTCGCCGTTGACGATTTTCCCGGATTCGCAGACGAAGATGGCGCGATCGGCATCACCATCGAAAGCGACACCGAGCCGGCCGCGCTCGGCGACGACGCGTTGCTGCAAACCTTCGAGATGCAGCGATCCACAACCATCATTGATGTTGCGGCCATCCGGGGACACGCCCATGGAGACAACGTCCGCGCCGAGCGAGCGGAAGAGCTCGGGGCCGAGCCTATAAGCGGCGCCGTTGGCGCAGTCCAGAACAATGCGGAAACCGGAGAGCGATGCGCCGGGAATAACACGGCTGCGTAGAAAATCAAGGTATTCGGCGTCAAGAGATTCGTCAGCGACGGGGAGGGGCGGGTGTTTCGGCGGGGGATCGGATCGGTGCTTGAAAATATCGGCTTCCAGTTCGAGCTCGACGGAATCCGGGAATTTCATGCCGGCGTGAGAGAAAAGCTTCACGCCATTGTCGTGGTAAGGATTGTGCGAGGCGGAAATAACCACGCCGGCTTGAAAATCGTTCTGGCGGACGAGACAGGCGACGCCAGGGGTGGTGATGACGCCCGCGAAGGCCACGGATGCGCCAGCGTGTTTGAGCCCGGCGGCGAGGAGGGCAGCAATGTGGGCGCCGGATTCGCGGGTGTCCATGCCGATGAGAACGTGGGCGGCAGAATGTTCGCGGAGTAAAAAGGCGGCGAGAGAACGGCCAGTGGCGAAAAGAGTGGCGTCGTCGAGCGGCGGAGTGCCAGGAACGCCGCGAATGCCGTCGGTTCCGAACAGTTCTTTGGGCATGAGAGAGTAACGGTCAATTCCTGAAGCAGCGACCAATCAGAAAGTTTAGCACACGAGCAAGAAGAGGCCAGAAATGGAGTTTGGGGGAGATCGCTTGCTTGCATACCCGAAGTGGATAGCGGCCGAGAATCCGTCCGGGGTGTAGCGGGCGATTCGAAATGCGAAACATAGACGCCGAGAGTGCCGGTGAGCTTGCTTGAATGTGTTAACGTGATGGGAACGGAGTGCGTCGTGCCTGAGATCGAAACACAGCCATCCACGATTCGAATTGCCGGTTCAACGTTCAGCCTAAGGATTCTTGCAGCGGCAATCATTCTGCTGTTTTTCTATTACGCAGCGGGAGTAGTGATTACCGTGCTGTTGTCGATATTGCTGGCGTATTTCCTCGATCCCGCAGTGGAGTTACTGGAGAGAATGCGAGTTCCGCGCACAGTGGGCGCGATGATCATGGTGCTCGTGCTGATTGCGGCATTGGTTGCGGGCGGGTATGGGCTGGGTGCGCGAACGGAAGATTTTGCAGCGAACTGGCCCAAATACAGCGCGCTGATGAGACAAGCGGCAGGCGCAGTGGAAGGGAAAATAAAGGGATTGGAGGGACAGGTCACGGAGATCACGCCTGGAACAGGGACACAACAACAGGCTGGAGAGAGGCCGGAGGCGGCCATTTTGCGAACGCTGCTGTACCGCGGCATCGGATCACTCTACGCGCTGTTTCTCGAAATTACGTTTGTGCCGTTCCTGGTGTTTTTCATGCTCGCGGAAAAACGGGAGGTCTGGCACGGAACGCTGCAATTGTTTCCCGTGTCGCAAAGGACGAGGGTGAAGGAGACACTCGAGGATTTGCGGGATGTTCTTCGGAACTACTTGGCGGGAATGACGTTTTTGACACTCCTGGTGATGGCCGCGAGCGGAACGTTCTTATGGTTGTTGGGGCTGGACTTTCCGTTTCTCACGGGAATGGCGTCGGGTCTGTTAAATATGGTGCCGTACATCGGCGCGGTGCTGGCGTGGCTTCCGGCATTTATCATCGCGCTGGCCAAATGGAGGACGTTTGGCCAGTACGCCATGATTGCCGGAGGATTGACGGCCATTCACATACTTGCGCTGAATCTCGTGGCGCCGAAGCTGGTGGGGCGGCGGGTGAGGCTAAACGCCGTGGCGATCACGGTCTCGCTTCTTTTTTGGGGCTGGGTGTGGGGCGGCATGGGATTGGTGCTGGCGATTCCGATTACTGCCGCATTGCGCGTAGTTTGCGATCACACGGAATCGTGGCGGCCAATCGGGCGGTGGTTGAGCGCGTGAGAAAGTGGCCGGCGAGCTGTGACTGCTGACTACTGACTCGTGGAAATCCGCCGAGCTGGGGATGATCGAGAGCCCATTTGAACTTCGCAGTTTGCCTATCAAATCGTAAGCCAATATTCATAGCGGAGTTGCAAGAGATACGAATTTCAGACGCTAGCGGGAGAGTTTCATGAAATGGGCAGTGACGTGCATTTTTCTATTCGGTGTAATCGCCGGGCTCGCGCTGGCTCCGGCGGCGAAGGCGTGGGGATGCAAGGGCCACCAGACCGTGGCGTTGATTGCAGAGAAACACTTAACTCCCGAAGCCAAGCAGCTGGTACAGAAGCTGTTGAGCGAAAACCCCATTGATCCGAAATTGAACCGTTATTGCGGGGGCGCGACGCGCGATCTGATGGCGGACGCGTCCACCTGGGCCGACGATATCCGGGGAGAGCGAAAGAACGGGCCGTGGCACTACATCGACATACCAAGAGGATCGCAGCGAGGGCCGCTGGAGCCATATTGCGGAAAAGAAGGATGTGTGACGAAGGCCATCAGCGAACAGCTCGCCATTCTGAAGGACGGGAAGGCAGAAGGTGTGAAGCGAGCTGAAGCCTTGAGATACATCATTCATTTTGTCGGTGACTTACATCAGCCGCTACATACGATCACGAACGCGGACGAAGGGGGAAACTGCGTGCCCGTAAAATACCTCCGCCGGAAACCCCGCGATCATAATCATTCGTTCTCGCCGAATTTGCACAGCATCTGGGATACGGCGATTCCCGAGCGCGACGCGGAAGGCGCAGACCCTGCAGAATATGCGGAAACGCTAGATGCGCATTTCGCGGCGGACATCGAGAAATGGCAGAAAGCGGGAATTCACGCGGATGACTGGGTGTGGGAAGGGTTCGAAATCGCGGAAAGCGTGGTGTACGGGAGCCTGAGGCCAAAGATCGCGATAGAGCCGAACGTCGCGATGCACAGCTGCTCGGATGACAACAATATCGGCCAACGACTTCTACAGCAGAACATCGCGGCAGACGAGGCCTACCAAGAGCAAGCTGCGGCGGTTGCCGAAAAGCGGCTCGAAGAAGGCGGAGTGCGGCTGGCGATGATCCTCAACGAGGCGGCAAGGGTGAATCCATGAGGAAACGTGGCGGCGGAATCGATACAGTAGAAAGCGGGAAGTATCCGCAGCGCGGGCACAATTCTTAGCGTTCGCAAATATCAGTGCAGCAATATTCCTGAGAATGGCTATCCACTTGGAAGCAACGAATTCGACGATCACCGCCTCAACAAATCGGCGTAGTAGGATGAGAGTAGTTCTGTTTCTAATGTTCATGGATTGTTGAACGACTCGCAGGCCCGTCCTCTCAGCTCCGAGAAAACTAGTCCTAAGATCACGAATGTCTTCCCAGTTCTGAAAGCGCACCGGCTTCAGAAAGTGCCCAGCCAGAGGTACGAGCAATTGCTTGCAGCCATATTGCAGTCGGCCGATGATGCGATCGTCGGAATAGCTCTCGATCGGTCCATCGAGTCGTGGCAGATGACGGTCGAATGAGATCGGCAGAAGAGAGGACATCGTGAAGACGCGGGAATTGCTACTGACACTGCTCGACGAGGCATACGAAAAGAAAACCTGGCATGGACCAAATCTCAAACAAGCGATCCGGGGAGTGAGCGCCAAACAGGCAGCGTGGCGCCCGGGGGCGAGCCGCCACAATATCTGGGAAGAGACTCTCCATGCCGCGTACTGGAAGTACGCCGTGCGCAGAAGAATCGAAGGCGGAAAAAGAGGATCGTTTGCGCTGAAGGGGAGCAATTTTTTCCCGCGGCCGGAAAAAGGCAAAGCGAGCGAGGCTGCCTGGCGTGAGGATAAGAAGCTGCTCAAGAGAGAGCACCGAGCATTGCGGTCCAGCATAGAAAAAGTTCTGGAGAAACCGCGGGGAGCGAAATTTCTCCGGCAGATTTATGGCGTGGCATTGCACGATGTCTATCACGCAGGGCAGATCCGGCTGCTACGGAGGCTAAGGACGGGCTGAACATTAAGAATAAACTCGGCGTAAATCAGAGGCGCTGGTTGTGAAGTTCGCGCACGACAGCAGAGAGGTCGGGTGAGTCCTGAAAAAGGCGGATGGCCGCGATGCCGGAGGCCCCGGCCGAAAAGCAAGAGGGAGCGTTCGCGAGAGTGATGCCGCCGATAGCGAGGACAGGGACAGACACAGAATGGCAGACTTCGGAGAGACGAGAGAGTCCTTGCGGCGAGCCGAAGGCAGCTTTAGACGGAGTGGCGAACACGGGACCGAAGAAAACGTAGTCTGCCCCGGCAGAGGCCGCGCGTTGGGCGGCTTCCAGAGAGTGGCACGAGACGCCAACCTGAAAGTCCGTCGAAACATTCCGGGTGGCTTGATAGGCGCGGAGCAAACGCTTCGCTTCTTGGACAGGCAGGGAATCGCCACGCAGATGGACGCCGCCAGCCTGTTCGGCAAGAGCCACGTCCAAGCGGTCATTTACAAGAATGCGCGTTGCGGCGAGCGTCTGATCTGGTCGTTTCAAGGCGCTGCGTATTGCTCGGTGTGCGAGCAGGGCAGCATCTCTGCCAGACAAATCCTTCTCGCGAAGCTGAATCCAATCAATGCCCGCGGAGACGGCCAGAGCGATCTTTTCCAGAACTGGTTCAAGCAAGCCAGTTTGGGGCGTGGAGCGCAAGCTGCGGCGATCGGTGACGTAGCAGACGATGGGCCTTCGACCCGGCTGGCGCGGGAAATCGAGCGCCGAATTATTGGGGCGGGACACGAGCGGGACCAGGACGAGAGCCGATGAGGCTAAGAGCCAGGAAGATATCCAACACGCCAAGACCGCTTACCGCGCCGCGGAACGAGGGATGTAACACGACGGGGATAAGAGAAGGAAAATGGATCAAAAAAAAATTCTGCTCCCAGAAAGCGGACCAAGGGAGATAGAGGAGTAAAGCTCCCATTTCGAAGCAAACAATGACCAGCAGAGCGCGCAAGACGCGGTTCATGGTTATGAGAAGGTCCCCTGGATCCGTCAATCAATGCCCGAAATCAACGAATGGGTTTCTGGAGTGCAGCGATACGATCAGCGACGTCGCGATAATCGATATTCATCGCGTAGACCTGGGAGAAACTCTTCAGCGCTGCTTCCGGCTCACCCGCGGATTCCTGGGCAACCCCCAAATCATACCGCAACGCGAGGATGCTTTCCGGCTCGATGCCCGGAGTACGAAGGGCGCGCTCATACCAGATGGCGGAGATACCCGGCTGGCCTTTCTCCATAAAGGCGAGGCCGAGAAGAGTGCAGCACTGCATTACGTAGCGGAAGGGCTTGCCGCTGTCCGTGGCCTTGGCCACTTTTTGAAATTCGCTGATGGCTTCATCGACCAGACCCATCTCGCGGAAAGCGATTCCAAGATTGTAGTGAGTCTCGAGGTCTTCATCTTCAGCGCCCATTTCGCCAAGTTCGGCGCGGAAGTCATCAAAGACTTCCTTGAGCGGGCTGTTCTCGGCAGGCCCCGCAGGCTTCTCCTCGAGCTTCGGCGAAGCGGCTGGTGAAGCGGGTTCAGAGAACGACGGAGTCAGTTCATCCATACCAAGCTGGTCGATCTCATTGGCCAAATCCGCGAGGAACTGGTCGGAAGCAAACCCGCCGGCAGGAGGAGCAGCGGCCGAATCCTTGCCGGCAGCGGCAGGTTCGGGTTTGGGAGCGGAAATCGGTATAGAGGGTGGCTTCTGTTCGTGCGCCGGGACGAGGGGCTCTGGTGAAAGCACAAGCTCGTAGTCCTGATCGATCTCAAATTCGGGCTCGGGGGCGGCCGGGGGCTTCGCCGAAGCGGGCGGCTTTTGAGGAACTGCAGGCGCGCGACTCTTGTCACCGGGTGCCGGAAATTTCTCCGGCACAGGAGCGGGAGGAAGTTCCACGGGTATGGCAGAAGCAGAACTCTCCTCTTCTTCGACGACTGGCTCTTCGACATTCAATTCGAACTCCGAAACCTCGGAGGCGCCGGAATTCGCAGAGAGAACAGGCTCGGCATGAACTTCCGGAGGGGAAGCAGGCGTGGAGGGCCTTGCCGGAGCAGGTTTGCTGGTCGGCTCAGCGGGATGAGTGTCCTCGAGCATGGAGGCCCATTCGTCGGAGAGGTCGACTTCCTCCTTGGCGCTGGGTTGACTCGCCGAAGCGGCGGTAACGGGTTCGGCGGCCATCGGGGCGGCAGGCGCGGACTCGGCGGGAACAGGTTTTTCCTTGGCTGCAGCCGGCTCGGCGGCAACTTCCGTCACGGGAATCTCAGGAATCGTCGCGGCGGGAGCTTGCGGCTGGACCGGCGCCGTGAAGGCGGCCAAATCCGCATCGCTCAGACCGGCGGCGCGCTGGAATCTGCGGCGAAGCTCGCCGAAACGCTCGGCGCTACGCTGGTCGGCACGATCGATATGGATCTGTTCGAGCTGGGCGGCAAGCTCTGCGGTACGGCGATCATCGCCAGCGCCGAGGACAAAATCGAGAAGCTTTTCAAGAGTAGGAGTGTGCCGGGGAGCCCGGCGCAAAATGGCTTCGAGGAGGCCGATCGCTTTTTGGGTAAGACCATAGCTGGCGAAAAGATCGACGTCCGTGAGGGACTGGGCGATGAATTTTTGGGTCTCATCGTCAAGAGGAGGCTCAGTGGAAACAGAGACTTGTAAGAGCTTGTCGCCGGCCACGGGGGTGAATGTCTCCGTATCGGGACGCAATTTGGGGGCGGCAACCTTGGGGATATCTGGATCGAGATGTACTTCCGGAGGCGGAGGGGCCGGTTCGGCGGGGAGAAGACCCATTTTCCGGAGGACGCCGTCCAGCTTGCGCTTGGCGGAATCGCTGTCCGGCTGGCGCTCGACGAGCTGTTCAAACAGGGATTTCGCGCGATCCAGCTGATTGTCGGCGACGAGTGCGTCACCGAGACTGGCGAGGGCGTCGGGAAGACGGAAGGAATCGCTGGTGCGGCCGTAAAATTCAACGAGCCATTCGAGGGGCTCGAGGCGGCCCGGCATGCGGTTGGCCAGCTCACTTTGCAGGCGGCCGATGACTTCGTGCTCGCCCGCGTCAATCATGGGCACGCGGATCTGGCCGATGATGGCCATTGCGCGATCGGTCTGGCCAGATTCGAGAAGCCCTTCGACGACTTTTTGTGCGGGGCCAAAATTTTTGCTGTCGGCTGCCAATACACGGAGCGCGAGAGCGGTAGCCTTGTCCCAATTCGTGTTTTTAAGATAAAGATCCGTGAGCAACTCGGTTTGTTCGCCACCCTTGTCCAGGTCCGAGACGTGTTCGAGAAGCTCGGCCGCGTGCGTGAGATTACCTTGGGAGGAGGCGGATCGGGCCTTCACGATGGAGGCAGCGAGGCAATTCGCGTCAATTTTGAGAGCCTTGTCCGCGAGCTTCTCCGCCTCGGAATGGTCTCCCCGCGCGAGCGCGCGTTGTGCGGCGGAAACATAGGTCTCGACAGAATCGCGTGACTGACCCATCGCATGGTAAAGATCGGCCAAACGAATCTGAATGCGGAGATTGTCGGGTTCTGCGAGGAGAAGTTTCTTTAGGAGGCCGACCGCTTCGGGCTGCCGGTTGTTCTTGAGATGAATTTCAGCAAGCTGCAGGAAAAGGGGGCGCGCCTCGCTCATGACCCCTTGCTGGACATAAAGGTCGGCAAGTTTTTCGAGGGGGCGGATCTCTTCGGGAGCCAGTTTGGCGATGCGCTTGTAGACGGCGATGGCCTTGGTGAGAAAACCGTCGCCAACAAAAATCTGAGCGAGACGCTCGAAATAATCGATGGCCTGAAAGGTCTCCCCTTGGCGGATATAGAGCTCGCCGATGGTCATGAGGGTGACTTGATCGCGCGGCTCTGACTTGAGAATTTGCTGGTACTCGGCGATGGCCTGAGGGACCTTGCCCTGATTCAGCAGCTTCTGCGCGGATTCGACATACTTGCTCTTGTTATAGGCCATTCGTGATCCCAGACAATACGCGGCCCGCGCCTGTAGGAGGACAAACCCTCCGTCCCAAGTGTAGGAAAGGCAGATACAAGCCGTGCTTGTTAACGCTAGCAGGCAGGGAAAAGGCAAGTCAACGAAGCTAGAGAAAGGTGTGAGCAGCCAGTTATCCCCGTTAGGACTAGGAAACTAGTTGGCGAAGACGAGGCGAAGCGCGGGAGTGGGGTCTTGGGGAGTTTGAAAGATAAAGAGGCCGGATTCATCCGGTTATGGGCCAGTCATTTCTACGAATATAGGGAAGGCGGCGAGGCGGAGGGATCGCTCCTACGAACGACTGAGAGAAAAAGGGGGCCGTGGCTTGTTAGCTGAGAGCTATGCGGTGACTCTCGCGGTCGAGCGCGAAAGGGTGTTGCGGTCAGGCAGGCGCGGCTACGGAGTTTTTTCGCCGGATGACGGAATTCGCAAATTGTTCCATCTCTTCGAATTGCGGGCTGAATTGGAGAAGTACGAGGTCGACACCAGCAGCCTCAAATTGCGAGAGCCGCTCCGTGACCTGCTCGGGCGTACCGACCAGTCCCGAGCGCAAACCGCGATTGGAAACCGAATAATCCTCAAGCGAGACGCGCTGCTCGAGTTGCGTTCCGGCGAGCCATTGCTGGTAATTGGCGTAACCAGCGGCGAATTGCTGAACGTCAGTGATGCGCCGCAATTCATCCTGCGCTTCACGTTCCGTTTCGCGGACGATGGCATAGCCTGCGACACCGAACTTCAGCGGAGGCAAGCTGTGGCGGGAGCGGCGCTGGCGCAAATCGGCGATTTTTTCGGCAACGCGTTCCGGCGGATCACCGTGCATCAGGTAGGCATCGCATTTTTCGGCGATGAGATCCTTGGCCGCCGGCGATTCACCGCCCGCGTAGAGCGTAGGATGCGGCTGAGCCATGGGCTTGGGTTCGAGTACATTGTCTTCCACGCGGTAATACTTCCCCGTGTAGGAAAAATGATCGCGTGACCACACGCCGTGCAGCACGTCGAGCCATTCACTGGTGCGGGCGTAGCGGTCGTCGTGCTGCTCAAATCCGACTCCAAACTTCTTTGCCTCATCCGCCCACCACGATGAAACGACATTCAGGGTGAGGCGGCCGCGGCTGATGTGATCAATGTTCGCGGCCTGCTTGGCGAGCAAAGCGGGAAGATGAAAAGTGGGACGCACGGCGACCATCAACTCGAGGCGTTCGGTGACGGCGGCCAGCGCGGCGGCAGTCGACCACGCATCCAGAGACGGCGCTTCGACGCCCTTGATATCGTTGAGATTCAACTCGGCAATCAACGTCAGGTCAAAACCGATTTGCTCGCTGCGCTGCGCGAGCTTCTTCACGTAAGGCCAGCTCGCCTCCATTTTTTCATCAGCGACGTTGCGCAGCCATCCACCAAAAACGGGTAGCCAAAAGCCGTATCTCATCGGACGCTCCCAGCAGAAATGAGACGATCACCGCGGCTAGCCTCGTGAATACGGGCTTCGGCGATCAGATAATCGGCCAGGCGAGCGTAAGGATTGAAACCAATGACGCGTTCCGGGTCGGAGACAAAGTTGGAGAGAGCGTTGATGTCGTAGTAGAGGAGCCGGCCGGTGCGGTCGTCGATAACATACTCGATTCCTCCGACTTCGATGTCCGCGACTTCCATGGTGCGCTCGACATCCTCGATGACCTGCCGCGGAGGTTCATACGCCTCGACAGTGAGTCCGGATTTCGGAGCGTCCACCGGGCAGGCCAGCCGCGTGAGCTCTTCACCCTTGGTGTTCTTGCAGATGTCGGCGGGGCAGAGGTCGAAAGTATCGCCTGTGATATGAATCTGAATCGCGTAAAGATATTCTCCGCCGAGAACTTCGACACGCGTGATCACGCCGCCGCGAGCGGTGAAAAATTCCTGGACAAGCGCCGTGTTATCAATTCCAAACGCCAGGCTGTTCTCTTCCACAGCCGCACGGAGATCATTGGGTGTGCTGAAGCGCTTAATTCCCGCCCCGCTACCGCCGATATTGGGCTTGATGATCAGCGGGTAGCCGATCGCTTCGGCGGCGCTCAGCGCCTGCGATGGATGATTGATGACGCGAGCCTTGGGGTATTGTAAGCCGAGGGTTTCCAGCAACGTGCATTGCAGGGCTTTGGAGATTTCGTGAGTGAAAGCTCGCGAGCCATTCACAACGCGGACGCCTTTTTCCTCAAGATGAGACAGGTAGTTGAGCGTGTAGAAGATCCCGTGGCCTACGCCGCGCTGCCAAGCCGAAGGGCTCATGCGATTGAAGAGCAGCGAGTAGTCGCGTTCCGTGGCGGCGACATCGTACTGGTGATTGCGCGCGTCCACCTTGACCCAGTTCACCCCGCGAGCGTCGAGTTGCTCGAAGAGGGGACGAAACCAATGCTGTTGCTCGTAATAAATGGCGATGGGTTTCCCTTCGCGGGATCCTTTGGCGTCTCCATTTGGTGCGTTGCTCATTGCGTTATTCTCCTCCATGGCCTGGGAAAAGCAAAAGGGCCGCTTGTTCGAAGCGGCCCTGGATTCCTTTTAGGTTTAGTCTTCCGCTATACCGAAGGACATCCCATGCCGCTTGCGACGGTACACATACAAGCGCAGCATGGACACGCGCAGGCCTGCCCGCGGCCGCAAAGGCGCCGCGTGGTGCGCGAAAAACCGATGTGGATCGCTCGATTCACGGAATAATAAGTATACCGCCCTCGAAACTCAACGCAAGAGCAAATCCGGGCGGTTACGCTGGGTCTTCTCGAGTGATGCGGCGCGACGCCAGTTGGCGACCTCGGCGTGATTGCCCCCGATCAGCACCTCCGGGACTTTCCATCCACGGAATTCGGCCGGCCTCGTGTAATGAGGAAAATCCAAGAGTCCGGAGTGCGCGAACTGTGACCGATCCCAAGCAGGAACGAGGCCTGGTCCTCTCTCTAACCTTCCTTCGACGAGGGGCACCGCACTGAACGATTCATTCTGAGACGACGCTTCATTACCCAAGGCGCCGGGGATGAGCCGCGTGACAGCATCAATCACAATCATTGCAGGAAGCTCACCACCACTGAGGACATAGTCACCGACCGAGAGTTCTTCCGTCGCGAGATGCTCCGCGACGCGCTCATCCACGCCTTCGTATCGCCCGCAGAGACAGATGATGCGATCCAGCTGCGCATAGCGTCGCGCGGTATCCTGACGGAACAGTTTTCCCGCAGCAGACATAAGTACAACGGCCGATTTCGGATCGGATGGGGCTGGGTTCTCCGAGCTTCCCAAACTATGACCAAGCAGCGTTTCGACCGCCTCAAACAAAGGCTCTGGCTTGAGTACCATACCCTCGCCGCCTCCAAACGGCCGATCATCCACGCTGCGGTGGCGATCCTTAGTGAATTCGCGGAGGTCCTGCACGTGCACTTCGACGAGGCCCGTCTCGCGGGCGCGGCGGAGAATCCCATGATCGAGCGGGCCGGCAAAAAAATCCGGAAAGATCGTGATCAGGTCAAAGCGCATCGTGGCTGCCAGTCTAACTCACCCACGAGGTGTGGGGCCACGCCGAGGCGCTCAGGCCTTGGCTCGATATCCGTAGGTGATCGACGGGCTCCATCGCCTCAATGGTGGTAAGCGGTTCGTCCATGACCATTACCCTCCCGACGCCGAGCGTAACCACAATCGACGTTTACTGAGGACATTGGAGAAGCAGTTGGGCCGTTCAACTCCCTGCGTTTAGATCGCGAAGGCCATCCGGAAGCATGACATCGATGCGCCTGGCTCTTATGTCGATGCGCGTGCAAATATCCTCGGCGAGAGGAATCAGGAGCTCGCGTGTAAATGAATGGACCGCGAGCAGAGGAGTGCCAGCCACGCCTTCGCCGGTGAATTGAACATCCTGGACGACGCCGAGTAAAAACGGGGCCGTTGCCAAGGAGCACGGCGAGGAAGAGACCGCGGAAGGCTCGGCGGGAGTTTCAAACACGGAACAACCGATCAGTTCATCTACAAAATACTGTCCAGCGGAAAGCGTCACGCGCTTGTCGAAGGGAAGAAGCACGTCGAGACCGCGGAACACTTCCGCGGCCGATATGGAATCGATTCCTTCAAAATGAAACACGGCCTGACCCTTGTGGTTTTGACTGAGCCAGCAGGATTTCAGAGCGACGAGGCGCGGCTCCGAAGAACCAGCTGCGCCAGCCGCACCAAGAAAAACTTCCTTCAACTGCGTGAGCCGTTGGGGAAAATCAGTGAGGAGTTCCGCAGCTACTTCACCTTTATTGCCGCGAGGCCGCAGAATGCGCGCGACAATCACCCAGCGCTGGGTTTCGGGGTTCAATCTTCGAGTATCTCTAAGGTATAGCGCTTTTTTACTTTCATACCAGCAGCACCGAGAAGCGTGCGCACGGCCTTGGCTGTGCGGCCTTGCCGCCCGATGACCTTGCCGAGGTCTTCCGGATGGACCCGTAGCTCGAGAACGGTGACTTGGGAGCCGTCGACGGCATTAACTTGCACTTCTTCGGGGTGGTCCACCAGAGCCTTGGCGATGCTCTCGACCAGCTCTTTCATCCTTCACCTCCACGTGCTCGCTCTTCCAATTGGACGTGGAAACCGCGCCCCCGTGACCGGGGACGCGAGAGAGATGGGGATTTCGCTGGAATTACGCGATCTTCTGTTGGCGGATGAAGCTTCGAACGGTGTCGCTGGGCTGCGCACCGACTCCGAGCCAATGCTTGATGCGATCAGCATTAAGCTTTATTTCCGCGGGCTTCTTCAGCGGATCGTAAGTCCCCACCGCTTCCACAACGCGTCCATCGCGGGGCCGCGTCCTCTCGATGACCACGACGCGGTAAAACGGTTTCTTCTTCTTCCCAATCCTGGATAAACGAATAGTGAGCACTAACTCTTGCCTCCAGCAGATATCTTAGCCTGTTGGGGCTACTTGCAGCAATCGGAGAGTCTGGGAGAGCGATTTGCGAGGCCAGAGCCGATCGAGGCGGTTGGGAGCTTAGGGAAGTGTGTTAGACGGACCCTTTGGGGTGTTTGTAGCATCGGTTTGCCGCTGAGTCTCCTCCTAAAGTTAGCATTCGCAATGCGGGCTCCGGAGCGCGATAATGCCCGAAGCATTAAGGGAGCATGCCCATGACAGAAAAAAAGGAAGTCTCACGCCGCAGATTCTTGACAAGCGTCGCCACGGGGGGCGCGGCCATCGCCATCGTTCCCAGGCACGTCCTCGGGCGGGGCTTTGTCCCACCCAGTGACATGCTCAATATCGCCGGGGTGGGCGTCGGGGGAATGGGACGCAACAATCTGATCAATGTGTCCAGCCAAAATATCGTGGCGCTCTGCGACGTGGACTGGGGTTATGCCGGAAAATCATTCGATCGACTGGATACGGAAATCCCCAACCTGCAAAAGCGACTTGACCAGCCTGATCCGCAACCCGCTCCCGGGCAACCGCCCGTGGAGTTCGATCGGGTTAAGGCCAAGGCGCGGCTGGAGGGAATGATTCGACTGAAAAACGAGCTCCTGCCGAAAGCCAAACGCTATCAGGACTACCGCGACATGCTCGAACATCAGAAGGACATTGATGCCATCATCGTCGCCACGGCGGACCACATGCATGCGCCCGTAGCCCTTGCCGCGATGGCCATGGGGAAGCATGTTTACGTGCAAAAGCCGCTGACATGGTCGATTGATGAGGCCCGGCAGTTGGCGAAGCGCGCCAAGGAAACCAAAGTTGCCACGCAAATGGGCAATCAAGGCCACTCCTTGAATGATGCGCGGACCATGGTTGAGTACATTCAAGCCGGCGCGATTGGTGAAGTCCGGGAAGTCCATATCTGGACGAACCGGCCGCTTGGATTCTGGCCGCAGGGCGTACCCCGTCCCGCGGCGCTCAAGGAACCTGCCGAAACTCTTCGCTGGAATGGCCCAGGAGTGAACGCGCGGCTCGCCGCGGCGCTTGCGGGTGACTACGCGGTTCCGGATAAGTTGTCCTGGGATCTTTTTCTTGGTGTCGCCCCGCATGTGGACTATCACCCCATCTACCATCCGTTCAACTGGCGGGGCTGGTCGGATTGGGGAGTGGGCGCCATTGGCGATATGGGGGCGCATTTGATCGATCACTCGATGTGGGCGCTCAACCTTGGTTTGCCGGAGAGCGTTGAGACAGTCTCCACACCGTTCAACAGCGTCTCCTATCCTCACGCCACGCAGACTTTTTACGATTTTCCGGCGCGCGGCTCGATGCCGCCGGTCAAGATGACGTGGTACGACGGGGGCCTGATGCCCAACAAACCCGAGGAACTCGGCGACGAAGACCTGAACAAGGGAGGCGGCGCTCTGCTGATCGGGAGCAAAGGCAAACTGCTGCACGATACTTACGGGGCGAATCCGCGCCTGCTGCCGAAGTCCTTGCACGATTCCTACGGCAAGCCGCCGCAGAAGCTGCCACGGATTGAAAATGAAGCGCACGAGATGAATTGGGTGAACGCCGCCAAGGGGAAAACGGAATCATCCTGCCCATTCGAATACGCCGCGCGGCTCACAGAAGTCATGCTCCTCGGGGTGGTCGCCCTTCGCGCGGGAAAAAAGATCGACTACGACGGCGCCAACATGCGCGTCACCAACGTGTCCGCGGCCAACGACTTTTTGCGTCGCGAATACCGGCAGGGATGGGCCTGACAAGAAAATCGGCTATTTGGACCGTTATAAATTGCGTCTCTCAACCCAGGCGATTGAGGCCGTTGAAAGCCGCGGTCTTATAACATTCCGCAAGCGTGGGATAGTTGAAGACGGTGTTAATGAAGTACGTGATTTTGCCTTTCAGTTTGAAGACCGCTTGCCCAATATGCAGCAACTCCGCAGCGTCCTCGCCAAAAATATGCACACCGAGAAGTTCGAGAGTCTCGCGGTGAAAAAGAAGTTTTAGGCGGCCATCGGTGTGGCCGGTGATTTGCCCCCGCGCAATCTCGCGGTAATACGCAACGCCAACCTCGTAGGGAACATCGGCATCCGTCAATTGCTCTTCCGTCTTTCCAATGAAGGAAATCTGCGGAATTGTATAGATCCCATAGGGATAACTTGCGGGATCAGTTTGTACCTCTAAGCCGAACGCGCGCGCCGCGGCGATTCGCCCTTGTTCCATAGAGACTGACGCCAGGCTCGGGAAGCCGATCACGTCGCCAACGGCAAAGATATGCGCTTGCGAGGTGCGGTAATCGGCATCCACCTTGATGCGTCCGCGGTCGTCGGAGGCGATGCCAGCTGCAGATAGATCAAGCTTGTCGACATTTCCTTGGCGTCCGACAGCATAGAGCAAGGCATCACCGTTTATCCGTTTCTTGCTCACGAGATTGGCGGCCACTTTGCCGTCGGGCAATTCCTCCACACTTTCCACCTCCTCATTGAGCCGCATCGTAGCTCGGTGATCGCGCATGTGGTAGGTCAGTGCTTCGACCATTTCCGTATCGGCGAATTCCAGAAGCCGCGGCCTCTTTTCCACGATAATTACGCGCACGCCCAGCGCCGCGAACATGCACGCGTACTCCACTCCGATCACGCCGCCGCCCACCACAATCAGCGTTCTCGGAATCTGCGGCATAGTCAGGATTTGATCGCTGTTGATAATCGTTCGTCCGTTAATCGGCACTTTCGGATTCATCGCCGGCTTCGTGCCCGTGGCTACCACGAAATACTGCCCCTCCAATTCGGTGTAGCCGTTGCCATTTTCCACGCGAAGATGGTGTGAGTCCATGAACTTGCCGAACCCATGTATCACGTCCACGCCGTTCCGCTTGAGTTGGTCCTGCGTCACTCCCACTTCGTTCTCGATCACGTGCTGCACCCGGAAATTCAGGTCCGCCATCGTCACGTTTTCCGTAGCGTTGTAATTCGCACCGTAGAAATTCTTCGTGTAGAAGCCGGATAGATGAAGCACAGCTTCTCGCATTGTCTTACTGGGGATTGTTCCGGTATTGATGCACGCGCCGCCGACAGCAGCCTGCTTTTCCACCACCGCGACCCGCTTTCGGGCCTTTGCTCCCTGGATGGCGGCGCGCTGGCCACCTGGTCCAGAACCAATCACAATCAGATCATAGGGTTGCATTCGACGAGTCCAACGAATCTTCTTCCGAGGCACTACCGGAAGGAGCAAACATGGTCGTAGAAGTATAAACGACGGTTTGCTCTGGAAGCGGGAGAATTTGCCGATCGTCGGTGGCGGAGATTGACGGCGCCAAATATTTTAGCCCCCCGCGCATGCCGTGAATCGTAGTCGTTTTGTGAACCTACTCGAACGGCTAAGTGGAAGTGTTAACCACTGTTCAAGGGAGAGAAACGCGCCGTGGGAGTGGTATTCTTTTCCGCGTCCGAGGGAAGCCCAATGCGGTTGTTGCTCATTCTATTTACTGTGACGCTTCATTGTTTTGCCATCGAAACCTGCGCGCAAGTCCCTACCTTGGCTGCCGAGAAACGAGCCGACGCTATTTTCTCAGCGGTGACGCAAGAGCGAGCGCCCGGACTTGCCGTACTCGTGCGCAGGGATGGGCGGGCACTGCTTGAGAAAGGATACGGTGTCCGCGATTTGCGGACACAAGCGAAAATCGACAAGCATACGAACTTCCGCCTCGCTTCGTTCACCAAGCAGTTCACCGCGATGGCCGTCATGCTGCTGGTCCGCGACGGAAAGCTGCGCTATGACCAGACACTTACGGAATTGTTCCCGGATTTTCCAGCCTACGGAGAGCATATTACTGTCCGCAATCTTCTCAATCACACGGGAGGGTTGCCCGATTATGAAGACTTGATGGCTGTCGAGGAAAAAGCCAAGGGCACGATTTGGTCGCCCGAACACCAGATCCAGGATGACGAGGTTCTCGCGCTCTTGAAAAAGGAAACAACGGGAAAATTTGCCGCTGGGACGAATTGGTCATACAGCAACTCCGGTTATGTGGTGCTCGGACTCATCGTCGCCAAAATATCCGGCCAGCCCTACGGCGATTTTCTTAACACTCGCATTTTCGTCCCCTTGCACATGGATCACACCATCGTCTATCAAAACGGGAAAAACGAAGTCGTGAACCGCGCTTTTGGTCATTCAAAGGTGGGAGATGCGCTGAAGGAAACCGACCAGAGCTCGACGTCCGCCACTCTCGGCGATGGCGGCATCTATTCGAACCTTGAAGACCTCGCCAAGTGGGACGACGCGCTGCGAAACCACACTCTGCTGACATCGGAAGAAATGAATCCGGCTATTATCTCCGCAAAGGTTGCCGATGGGTCAGCCACGCACTGGCCTGTCGAGCCCAACGATGACAATCATCACCCGGGCAAACCGGTCTACTACGGCTTTGGCTGGTTCCTGGATCCTTATCAAGGCCATACGCGCATGTGGCACACGGGAAGCACCATGGGATTCCGCACCGTCATCGAGCGCTTCACCGGCGACAAACTGAGCATCATCATCCTGTGCAATCGGACGGACGTCGATCCAGAAGCGCTCGCGTTAAAAACCGCCGACGTCTATCTGGGATTGAAACAGAAAGAATAAGATTGAGCATCAAGACAAGCCAGCGAGCTTGCCGAGCCCCTTCATCTTCGCCCGCGCGGCCATCGCGCCGTATTGCTTCATCATCGTGCGCATTTGCAAGTATTGCTTCAAAACCTGATTCACATCCTGGACGGTGGTACCGCTGCCCTTGGCGATGCGCTTACGCCTCTTGCCGTCAATGATGTTGTGATCTTGCCGCTCCTGGTTCGTCATTGAGTTGATGATGGCCTCGACCTGCTTCAGCTTGCCCTCGTCCACTTTCGCGTCCTTGGGAATGTGCTGGAGCGGCCCCATTTTCGGGAGCATATCCACGAGCTGCTCAAGGGGGCCCATCTTGCGGATCTGTTTTAATTGATCGCGGAAATCTTCCAGCGTGAATCCTTCCTTGCGAAGCTTTCGCTCCAGGTCCGCAGCGGCTTTTTTGTCCACCGCTTGTTCGGCGCGTTCGATAAGCGACATGATGTCGCCCATGCCGAGTACGCGCGAAACAATCCTCTCAGGATAAAATCCTTCCAATGCGTCGTACTTTTCCCCGAGGCCGACGAACTTCACGGGTGCGCCGGACACTTTGCTGATGCTCAGAGCTGCGCCGCCGCGGGCATCGCCGTCCAGCTTCGTCAGGATGACGCCAGTCAGTCCGAGCCGCTTGTGAAACTCGCCCGCCGAGCGCACCGCGTCCTGCCCAATCATCGCGTCCGCGATAAATAGAATTTCGCTAGGCTGCAACTCTTTCTTCAGAGTACTCAATTCGTTCATCAATTCGTCGTCGATGTGCAGGCGCCCGGCCGTGTCTACAAGAACCACGTCGCTCGCGGAAAGTTTCGCTTCCTTGATCGCGCCTTTCACGATTTCGAGCGGCTTGTCCGTTCCGGCTCCGGGCCAGAGCGACGTGCCGACAGCCTTCGCTACTTGCGCCAGCTGTTCGCGCGCCGCGGGACGATAGACGTCGGTCGAAACAACCAATGGCCGGTGACCGTGTTGCACCAACCATTTCGCCAATTTGCCCGTAGTGGTTGTTTTGCCGGAACCCTGCAAGCCCACAATCATCCATACCGACGGGGGGCGGGACGCAAACAGCGGCTTGGCATGCTTCCCCAACAGTGCGGTCAGCTCATCGCGGACTACTTTCACCACTTGCTGGTCCGGTGAGAGTTGAAGCATCACTTCGCTGCCCAGCGACTTCGCGCGAATGTTGGCGAGCAATTCGTCGGCAACACCGACGTTCACGTCGCCTTCGAGCAGAGCTTCGCGTATCTCGGCAAGCGCCGCGTCCAGGTGCTCGTCCGTCAACTTGCCCTGCCCACGCAGGTTTTTAAATGTTCGTTGCAGCTTTTCAGTCAGGTTTTCAAACATGGCCCGTCTTCAATCCTCAATCCCAAGATTCAGCTTATCCGGCTGGGCGCCACTCTTTCAGCATACCGCGCAAACAACCGTCACGCACAATGGCGCTTCAATTCTTTACATCCATTGCGCCTCAAGCTCCGTGGATTCCCATCAGTAGTGCCACTGCTTCGTATCCTCTCCGCCCGCATTCTTCGCCGCATGCTCCGCCATCCACTTCACCAAACTCGCCGTCGAAACCGGTTGCCAGCCATGCCCCTTCATCGGACGTCCATATTGAAAATCGCAATCGCAGGGCGGATTCGTCAGCTTCTTCATCTCCTCTTCCAGTTTGTACACCGCCAAGTTCAAATAAAAATTGTCCATGTCTCCGACATACACGTGAATCTTCCCACGAAGCTTCTGGCCAAGCGTCGCCCAGTTCGTTCGAATGTTGTAGCTCAAATCGTACCCGTGGTCCCGCATATACAAAGCGACGCTGTGATCAATCTTCCCCGTTCGCTTATCCCATAGCGGCTTCGGATAACCATCGTCTCCGATCGGTCCGTAGGCGGCGTCCCAAATTTCAATCTGCTGCCCTGACCGGTTATGGCTCCCCAGCACACTTTCCATTTCGCTGAACTGTTGAATCGTAATCTCGTCTTGCCCCTCGGCCGTCCGCATGATCGAGCGCGGCACCTGCACCCACGAGTGTCCCGGCTCGAAAAAAGCGTTGTCATCCTCATACGCATTCACGGTGCCATACTGCCGAAAATCAACCGAATCAGGATAGAGCGTCCACGTTCCGCCGAAAAAATCCGGATAAAACACCTGCGCACCCAGCGATTCCCATCCTCCCGTCGATCCTCCCGTCAGCAGTCGGGCATAGGGTTTCGGAATCATCCGGAAATGCGCCTCGAGATAAGGAATCATTTCCTTCACCAGCGCATCGCCATACGGCCCGTTATTGACCGAATTCACCGCGTACGAGTCGTCGTAATACGGAGTCGGATGCTGAAACGTCACCGCAATCAGTCTCGGAAAATGCTCTCCAAGCCACGACTGATAAAATTCGTACCCCGACTCGCGGTTAAGATTAGCCATCCTGGAACGCAGCTCGGGGGGAATCGGCGTGTCCTCCGTTGAAAAACCAAACGGTGGCCGCAAATTGAAATGGTTCTGCTCGTAAATCACCGGATAATGCGCGTTGGGATGATCGTCATATCCCTTCGGCAAAAGCACGATCGCGCCGATGTACATCGGGTGGCCCCAGAACTTGGTCAGCATCTCACTCTGGACCTTGATGTGCTTTACCCACGGCGTATCCGCGGGCTCCTCGATCGGCGGAATCACTTTCGTCAGACTTAGCTTGATGTCGTAGCCCGCTGCCGCATCCAAGTGCACCTTCCGCACTTCGCTGTACAAATTTCCTGGCGACCGATTGAAGTGCTGCCCTTCCCACTGATCCATGTGCAACCACACGGTATGCCCGTCCGCCCGGTGAAACTCCGTGTAAATGTTCATGATTGCCTGCACGTAGTAGTCGCCCGCTGGAATCTCCCGCAAACTATGCACCGGCGCCCCAAACGTGATCGCATCTATCACAGCCGCCTGTTCCGGCTTCAACTCGCTCACATCTACGCCATACAACGGTCCCGAATCCCCCAAACTTCCCGCCACCAGTCGCGGTTCCGGCTTGTCCTTCGTCGTGATCACCACAAACACACGCCCTGTAATCGCTGCCGCATGCACAGACGCGGGGAACGACACTTCAAATTTTTCAGAACTCGACTGAGGCATCGACCCGGCATACGCATGCACAGCCGACAGGAAGGCAGCCGTGAAAATCACGCCACGCAGTATTGTTTTCGCATTTAGTTTCATTTCTCTCCCCACAGCTGCCGCGAACCTACTTCACGGGCGTCTCGGTGCTTCTAAACTTCTATTCCCGCGCACGTATGGTCAGTACGTTCGCGTCTTTCCTTACTGATAGAGCCCGATCAAATTTCCCGCCGGGTCGCGGAAAGTCGCAATCAAGTTTGAACTTCCCGGCGAATCAGGATGCGCAGTCTCCACGACCACGCTGCCTCCCGGGGCAACCTTCGCAAGTGTTGCATCGATGCTGTCCACCCAAATGTAGGCAAGCACTCCCGGTTCGGGAGCGCTCTTACGCCCCGTCACCCACGCGCCGCTCACATTTCCCGTTGCGTCATCGAAGCTCGGGCGCGCGGTCTCGCGGTGGCGTATATTCCAGCCAAATACTTTCGCGTAAAAATCGGCTGACCTATGGACGTCAAGCGCCGGAATCTCGATGTAACACCAGCGTGGGCGCCGGAGCAGCGCGAGACGGTGTGCGCTCTCCGTGATCGCGGCTCCCTATTGATCCGGGCTCACGTCCCGTGCGTGTCGCGAAAACAACCAGTGATGGCCGTCCAGGTCCTCTGCCGCGAACTGAAATTCGCCGTACGCCGTCTCGTGAGGCTCCTCCAGAATCTTCGCCCCTGCCGCTTTCGCTTTTTGAAAGTGTGCTTCCACGTCGTCGACGAACACCGTCAAACTCTGTGTCCCGTATCCAAGTTTCGCGGGGCTCGCGTTCCCCGGCTGTCCCTGTTTGGCCATGATCCACGCGTTGCCCAGGTGCAGCTGCGCCCCGCTCGGCGGCTCGCCATACCGGTAATGTTCCCGGAAACCAAACGCTTTGCTTAGCCAGGCGATGGCGCCAATCAAATCTTGATATATGACATGCGGCAGCACCGTATCCGGCGGCACAGAACGGTTCTCGATCATCGCCTTTACCTCCTTTGATCCTGTTCCCCAAAATACCGCAGCGCGATTTTAGAATGACAATAGTAGACGATGGAAACGTGCCTAGCCGCGAAGATCAAAAAATCTTCAGCCAAAAAGCCTTCTCTGCCTCAACAGATCCACACTATTCCGTGCCGCCGTGCTCTCGCAATAGCGTCACCGCCTTATTTTCACTACCGGGAAACAACATCGCATACCCCATCGGCGTGCACTCCACCACTTCCTCCGGTCGCTCGTAGTGTCCTGGAACTTTCGCGCGCACCGACAAATCCGCGCCCCGCTCCACCAAGAGCTGCGCTACCGGCAAGCCCCAGTTAAAGAACTGCGTCACTGCGTGGAAAATGGGGGTCTGTCCACCAACGCCCGCCTCATTTACGTCCGCCCGCGCATTAACGTCCGCTCCGCGTTCCAGCAGCAACTTCGCCGCTTCCACATTGCCATACTCGGCCGCGACGTGCAGCAACGTCCCTCCCTGCAATTTCAGCGTTCGCGCGCCCGTGCTCCCAAAATCAAGTTCCGGGAATTGCCGATGGACCAGCTGGGGGTCAGCCTCGATCTTTTCCGCCAGAAGTTCAAGCCGCCCGCGCAGCAAATCAAGCACTGGCGGCAGGTCATACTTCGTCACTCCGCCCGCGTTGATCAGAATCTCCATGCATTCAGGCAACCGCCGCGAGCGCCCGTACGTTCCGATGACATAATCCAGCGCCGTACCAGAGTATTTGCGTCCAGCCCTTGCGCAATTGGGATTCGCCCCATGCTCCAGCAACCATTGAATCGGTCTTGGCTCAACCGTCTCGCACGGCGCGAAAAGTATCGGGAAGTACCCGCTCCATTCCGCGTTGACGTCGGCACCATGAGCCACAAGCAACTTCATCATTGGGATGCGAAACCCGAGAAGCGCCGCGCGCATCAACGGCCCGTCACCGCCCTGATGCACGTCGGAACCGTTCTCGATCATCCACTCAGCCATCGCCAATCTCGTCGGACCAGGAGCTTCCCACGGCACACGACATTCCGCGACCCATGTCAGCGGCCCGTTCTTTCCGTAGCCTAACGGCGCTTGATGCAATGCGGGATTGTTGCGCATCAATCGCTTGACGCGCTCCAAGTCGTTCGCGTCTATCGCCAGCTTGAGCTGCCCATTCTCTGCAAGCGAATCGACGTGCGCCTTCAATTTCGGCCAACTCGCAAATCCATATAGCCGAGCGATCCTGAATTGCGCGGACGTGAGCGATGCAACCTCGCCCGCCTTGAGCAAATCCTTTGCTTGAGCCTTCAAATGCCGGAGATCAGGTTTTTCTGGAAGCGGACGCGGCACGTCCTCGGAACGGTTGGACATGGTGCGGCCTCCTTTCATCGAAGCGCCCGTCGTCCGCATATCAGGCTGAAAGAAGGTTCGCGAGTCTCAATGGACTTCAGGTGGGCTTCTGCCCTTTCCGCGGACCGGATGCGTCCCTAACGCGAGCCAAATCGTAACACAAAGAGCAACGCGTAAGACTGCCGCATCCCGTAAATGATTTATACTTCTAGCATCTATTGCAAGAACCCATGAGTTCTCTCTCCGCCCTTCAAAACCTATACGACCGTAACCGTTTCCTGGAAGCTTTTCGATTGAGTGCGGATTATTGGAAACCATCACAGAAGCTTGAAAATCTCTCAATTGAAGAATTGATCCTCGGCGGGAGGCTGGCATACCGTCTGGGCGGATGGAGGCTTTCACGCCGGCTTTTTCGCGCGGCCTTGAAGCGGGATGCCAGCGACCCCCGAGTCCGCTATTTTGCAAGAGGCATGCGCCGAAACCGTGGCCGCGTCTTCGAGGATCTCCGCGAGTGGGACGCCAATCCGGAGCTTTCGGGTGCGGACGACGATACGCAAGCCAGTTGGCTCGCCTCGCAGGCTGTCACGTGGGCGTCCTTGAGAGATTTCGTACGAGCTCACAACTGCATCGAGCGTGCTCGCTCATTCAATTCATCCATAAGCTGGGTGCTCAGCTGCGAATCCAACGTTTTCGGCCTGGAGGATCGCTGGGGCGACGCCCTGAAGTCCGCCGAACTCTCCTGGGAGGTCAGCCCTGGCACGCCTTTCGCCGCCCACAGCCTGGGCCAAAGCTTGCTCAAGCTGCGCCGGATCCAGGAGGCGGCCGATCGGCTGGCGGGTGCTGTAGAATTCTCGGAGTCCTATGAGATCACCCATCTTGCCTGTTGGCATCTCTGCGCTCTCGCCGAGACGGTCAAAGGTGACGAGCGCAACCGCATACTGAGCCGCGCTCGCGAATTTGCCGGGCGACTCTCGACGTTGGCGCCACTCGCCGACCGCGAATCTCGGGCCCTTTTCGCAAGAGCCTGGCTGGATCTCGCCGAACTCGAAGACGACCACGCGGCAATGGAGCGCTGGGCGAAAGAAGTTCGCTCACCCTTTCATCGCAAGGTCCTGAGCAATCTTCGTAAGAATCCAAATGGCATTCGCATTCGACTGCCATTTCGCCGTGCCATCCAGCGACATGAAGAATGCCTTCCCACAAGTATCGCCTCCGCGCTGGCTGCGATGGGATCGCACATCGACGCGGACGCGATGGCGGCCCAGATTACGTTTGGGGGAACGCCGGAGTGGGCTGCGGCAGAATGGCTCGAAAAACTGGGATACATTGTACGGTTTTTTGTCGTCGTGCCCGAAGTCGCCGCTCGCCTGATCAAGAATCGAATCGCTTTCGTCGTAACTCTCCGGGCAGATGCAAGCGCGCACGCAGTTGCAGCGGTGGGCCTGGATGAGGCTGCCGGTACCCTCATCATTCATGATCCCCAGACCCTGCGGAGCACGGAATATTTGCTGGATAGCCTCGGAGAGGACGAAGCTCCTCTCGGGCCCAAGGGTATGGCGATCGTTTCGCATGAAAAAGCGGCTCTCCTCGACGAGTTACTTCCTCCCGCCGATGTCGAGGCAATGACTGCGTCGGAGGCTCACAACCGAGCCCTGCAAACTTCCGGCCCTGCGGCAGGCCAGGAGGTTGCTCTCCAGCTTGCGGAGCGCCAGCCCTCTCATCCGGTAACCCGGCTGGTTAAGGCTATGCAGGCCGTTGAGGACGGCAAGGTCAGCATGGCGCTCCTTGAATTTCAGGAACTCCTGAAATCCTTTCCAAAGTCGGCTTTTGTACGCGCTCGAATTCTGGTTTGCTGCCGTTCGCTTGGCGATACAGCGCTTATGCGCGACGTCCTTGCAAGCGTCGTGGAGCGAGGGATTGTTCCCGGTATCCAATCCCAGCAACGGTGGTTTTACCCGCCCAGTGCATACGTTTGCGAGTATGCCGATCTTTTGCGCGCTTCAGCGCAGACCCGCGCACGAGCCCATTCTCTACTGGACGCCGTAATTCTGAGAGAGAGTTCTTGCGCGCAGGCCTGGCACATTCTTGGCGATTTCTTCTGGGACGACCGCGATATCCCGGCAGCCCTGCTTGCCTACCGGATCGCGGCGTGTCTCGCTTTCACCAACGAACACTACGCCCGATCCTATTGCAACGCTCTGTGCCACGCGGGCCGCAAGCAAGAAGGCTTGCGGTGGCTGGAGGATCGCGTCCGCGCTTTCGCCGCCTCCACGCGCGCATCCGCAACGTGGATTACTTGGATCGAGGCACTGGAGAATTGGGGACAACCCGAACGAGCCGTGTCGGCCGCGGAAGAAGCTCTCGGAATCCAAGGTAGCTCGCCGGAGTTGTTGGCGTTCCTCGTGTCCTTCTCGGCTCGCATGGGACGCTGGGACGAGGCGGAGTCCATCTTGGGGCGGCTCGAGACTGCCGGAAATTCTTCGCTCTTCAACGAAGCGGCCGCGGACTTCTACCAAAGACGCGGGGAGCTTGAGAAGTCGCTGCGACATGCCGAAGCCTGGGTTCGTGAAACTCCTCTTTCGACCCAAGCCCGCCGTGCCCTTCTTTATCTGACGGCAAAGCGCGACGGAGTGCGAATGGCTGTCGAATGCGCATCCCGCTGGGCGATGGAATATCCCGGGCACGATGAATTGGAGCAGTTGTACTGCCAGTATCTGGATCGTGCCTCTTCGCCAGGCCGGAGAAAATATCTTCTGCTCCTTCGCCGCACGAAGCGCAATCCGGAGGATAGCTGGGCTTGGCGCGAACTTGCTTTCGAGTGCCTTGCAGATTACGCGGCTGGAGACGATCGGCGGCGAAAGCGATTGGAGCGCCGCATTCCTGCCATCATCGAGCAGTGCGAACGAACCGCTCCTCAAGAAGCATCGACTCTTCGCGTTCTTGCGAAATGGAGCGAGGTTCGCGGCCAGTGGGACCAAGCGGTCGATCTCTGGATGGAGTCCATCGAGCGCGACCCGGATAATATTTACAGTTATCGCGAAGTATGGGGCTGCCTTGCCAGACTCGGCGCGGAGAAGCGGGAGCAGGGCTGGGATAGGATTTCCACGGCGCTGCTGCGTAACCCGGGCCGGCTAGCGGTTGCACGCGACACTATTATGCTTGCCGCGAACCGCTTCGGCGTTGCCAAGGCGGAGCAGGCTGCTCTTACCTGGGACAGCCTTCGTCCCGATGATCCGGAGGTTACGGAAGCCGCTGCGGATCTGCTTCTCGAACACGGTAGCGGCCGCACGGATGCCCAGCGTGCCATCGAGAAACTCCAGCCGGCGGTGGAGCGTTTCCCCTATCATCTCGGCCTGCGCTCTTCTCTCGCTGACGCCTGGCGAAAGCTCGGAAAGTTTCCTGAGGCAGAAGAAGTACTGGCCGAAATTATCCGGCGTCATCCAGATAATTCTGGCGCTCGGATCCAGTTAGCCCGTGTGCACGAACGTCATGGACATATCGAGGAGGCTCTGCGGGTTTTGGAGTCTGCGGCTGCCAGCGATCCCCAAAACACCGACTTTTCCGATGTGCGAGCGCAGCTCTTGATCCAGGCACAACGCCTAGCCGAAGCGCGGACCACCATCCACGAGACGCTTGAAAAATTCCCGGAATCGGTCCACTGGAGAGAACGGGCCATCGCTCTTCTGTCGGGCTGCGGTGACGGCGACGCCGCGGTGCAAGCTGCGCGCGAAGGTATCAAGGTGCACCCGTATGGCTCTTATCTTTGGTTTCTTCTCGGGAAGACTCTGAACGAGTTCAGGCGCTTTGCCACGCAAGGCGAAATCGAATCCTGCCTTCGCCGAAGTCTTGCGTTGAATCAGGGGCTTTTCGAGGCCGCCGATTGGCTTGCCATGCTTCTCGCCGAACAACGTAGATACGATGAAGCGGAGCAAGTCATGCTGCGAATCAAGGAGCGCCTGGGTGATCCATCCCCCGTGCTGGGCCGCTTGGCCTGGCTACGTCGGCAGAAAGGTGACAAAACGGAGGCACGCAAGGAGATGACTTCCGTGCTTCACGCTGCTCCCTGGTACGGCTGGGGCTGGAGCGTGCTTCTGGACTGGTTCCTTGAGGATGAGGCCTGGAACGAAGCCCGCAGCCTTCTCAGCACTTCTCCGCCAGAGTTGAAGACAAACACTCTATTCAGGCGCCATCGATTGAAGGTTCTCGAGAAGGCTGGACTTCCCGCCGCCGAGCTGGATTCCGAATGGGACGGACTTCTTCACGATTTCCGCGAGGACGTGCCGCTTCACCTCCTTCGCTTTGACTCGTTGCGAAATGCGAATCGATTGCCAGAAGCAGCCGCCGTCCTGGAACGAATTCGGCCCATAGATCCGGAGAGCCCGTATTTCCTCGCCCGATATGCCGAGGTCCTGGCCGCGGATAAGAGCGAAAAAGACAAAACCATCGAAACTGTGTTGCGCATCTTTTTTGCCGAAAAGGAAGATTCCGTTTGGCCTGCGAACCATGCCTGGACAGCGGTACAAAAAGCTCATTGGGAAGAGGACGGCTACCGGAAGGCGCTTGACCGGATGCGGCAAGGCTCACGTCCAACGCCCAGGGCATTCGCCTTGCTGGCGGCTCATGCCGCCAAGGCTTGCGTTGCCAGCAAGAGGAAGCCCCAGCCCGGCTGGCGTTCGTGGTTTCCGGACCGAGGCGCACGCGAGCTATTGAAACTTCTGAAAATGATCGACTCCGCAAACTGGGCAAAGGAAGGGTACATCGGCAGTCCACTAAAAGAGCTGTGTGATGCGGGCTATACCCGTCTGGTAGTGCGCTATTGGAAGAACAACACCGCGATTGTCGAGGACGACGTGGACGCATGGGCGCAAACGGCCCGAGCGCTTATCAATCTAAAGCGCTCTTCGGAAGCCAGAACATTTCTGGAACCGTGGCGCAAAAAACCGGGCGTCGGAATGTGGGTCATTGCGAACTATGTGATCTCTCTGTCCACCTGGCGTCCCGAACAGCTGCGCGAGATAGTATCTTCCTGCCGGGATGCTCTTGGCGGTCTTCCTCACGATCACTGCGCGAAATTTCTGGCGCACGTGCAGGCCGAGGCCTGCGCGCTGCTCGGCGAACCGGATGCGCTCCTCGACATCTGGAAGGGTAATGAAAGTTACTTCGATGGCAAACAGCAGAAGGGCGAGTGGTTCCAGACGAAACGCCAACATCTGCTCGTCGACGTCCCGGCCATGGCCCGGGCTCATCGTGACCATGACACTCGTACGTACCGGCGCATGCTCCGAAGCCTCCGCTGGAAACGAATCTCGAGCCGGATTCAACTGAGCACGACAACAAGCAGAAAGGTCGACCTTCGCTGGTTTTGGATTTTGTGGCTGCTCATCTGGCTGGCGACAATGCTTTTTCGGAACCCCTAACTTGGCTATCCGGTGCATCTCCCACTTACAAGCCTCGATGGATGCACTCGCGGATTCACTTCGTCTTCTTTACATCCGGCGAATACCAATATGGGAAACAACAGCGCGGCTGCGAATCCAGTCAGCAAAGGATAAGCCGAGTTCGTCATGGCCAATGATTGTAGGCGCGACGGCCGCCCAAGAAACAAACGCATTCGTGAAAAGAAAGAGTTGGCGCAGGAAAAAATAAATTCTTTATTGCAAATCGTGCGGATTCGCTTCGAAGGATGTAATATGCGGCGTGCAGGATCGTTTCCAAAACAAAGGTGGCAACCATGGCAATTGAACGGCGTGAATTTCTGAAAACGACAGGAAAGGCAATCACCGCAGGCGCGGCCGCTCTCGCGCTGGGCGGCAGGATTCTCGGCGCAAACGATCGCGTCCGCGTCGCCGTCTGCGGGGTGCGCGGCCGTGGCCACGACCACATCCGCGGCTTCTCTCATGTCCCTGGAGTCGAACTCGCCGCTCTCTGCGATGTTGACGAAAATGTCTTGAACCAACGCCTTGGCGACGTCGAGAAAATGGGCCTGCCGCGCCCGAAATCTTTCTTCGACGTTCGCAAGCTGCTCGAGGATAAGGACATCGACGCCATCTCCATCGCCACTCCCAATCATTGGCACTCGCTCATCGCCATCTGGGGCTGCCAGGCCGCCAAAGATGTCTACGTCGAAAAACCGTGCTCGCACAACACCTTCGAAGGGCGCCAACTCGTGCGCGCCGTAAAAAAATACAACCGCATTTGCCAGCACGGCAGCCAGTCGCGCTCCAATCCCGGCATGATTGAAGCTATCCACCATCTGAGCGATGGCACTGTCGGTGACGTCTACATGGCCCGAGCGCTTTGCTACAAGTGGCGCGGCACCATCGGCCACGCCGAACCCGAGCCTGTTCCCGCCGGCGTGCATTACGATCTCTGGACCGGTCCCGCTCCTCTGAAACCTTTCACGAAAAACCGCTTTCACTACAACTGGCATTGGATCTGGGACACCGGCAATGGGGAAGTCGGCAACCAGGCCATCCATGAAATCGATATTGCTCGCTGGGGCCTTGGAGTCGGCTTTCCGGTTTCCGTGTCCGCGATGGGCGGCCACTTTATGTTCGACGACGACCAGGAAACTCCTAACGATCTGAATGCCGCGTTCTATTTCAATGATTCGAACGGCAAGCGCAAATTGATGGAATTGGAAGTCCGCCACTGGATCACCAACCATGAAGCCGAAATCGGCACTGGGGCTTACGGTGCCAGCGCTGTGCCAGCGGCGGGACTCACTGCCAACGCGAACAAGAAGGCCCCCAGCGCACAGTCTCTGGGGCCAAAAGACGCAAAAACCAACACGATCGGCAACATTTTCTATGGATCGAAAGGCATTCTCGCCATCGACGGCTACGACGCTTACAAAACCTGGCTTACCGATCAGCTCGAACCCGGCCCACACGGCAAAGCTGCCGGCGACCACTACGCCAACTTCGTCGATTGCATTCGCAGCCGTCGCGCCGAGGATATCCATTCCCCAATCGAGGAAGCACACATCTCGACGACGCTCGTGCATCTTGCCAATGCCTCCTACCGCCTGGGACGCACGTTGCAATTCGATCCCGCGAAAGAGGAAGTTATCGGCGACGAGGAAGCCAATCGCATGCTCCGCGGCACTTATCGTGCCCCGTACGTTGTCCCGGAAGAGGTTTGATCCTCAGAGGGCCGGCTCTTTCGAATCGGTGGTCTGCGTCGAGTACAAGGTAGGGGTGTCTCTCGCGCACACGTAAACAACTAGGTCAGGAAAACCGCGCCAGGCAGAGTCGCAATCAGAATCAGTAGAAATACGACCATAACCAATACAAACAACATTTTCGCCTGGCTGCTCGAAATGCTGCCCTTACCCGATGCCAGGGCCTTGTTTCTGATCGCGACAAGCACGTGCATGCCGATCAGAACGACCACAAAAACGAGCTTGATATGCAACCAGCCGGCATGCAAATAGTAGCTTCGATTGGTGCTCACCAGGATTATCCCAGCGACCAACGTGAGTAGCGCGCCCGGATCGGCAAAGCCCCGCAAGCTAATTCGTCCCATCCGCGCCAAGGTTCGCCGGGCCTCCTCCGAGGTTTCCTGGGAGTATCTCAACAGGACAACGGAGGCCATCAGTAGGCCAGTCATCCACAGCGCAAGCCCGAAAATGTGTCCTACAAGCGTCCATGCGACCATTGCGTGGTTCCTCGTCGCCAACTCTATCACCGGCTTCTCGTGTGTTGCACTCCGCATTTCCAAACAGTCCTTCCCGATGTTGAGCATTGTCCGTCGCCCAGGCTGCTTTATTTTAATATGAAATAATTAACTTATAAGGAATATCGGCCCAGCCTAGCCCACCAGGGCAGGGAAGCACACCTGCCCGTTTCTTGGACTTTCCGCCAGTTCCCATGGACTCCGCCGGGATATAGATTGAACTCTCCACCAGCCCAAGGCGGAAATATGATTGAATTCAGCTCTTGGACTCAAGTCAATTGGTATGCCGTGGGAACCCTCCTCACTCAGCTCGGGTTCCTGGTTGCCGGCGTATGGTTTGCCCACAATGTTCTGAAAATAATCAGGTCTTTTCAGGAGCAGGTCGGGGCCCTGTTGAAAATTTCCATTTTGGCAGGTCCAAACGAGGCTCGCCCAGAGGCTACTGGCCTCAAGCGCTCCCTGACGGAAGCGAGCCCATACTGGCTCACACCTTCCGAAACACAAATCGCCAGCCAGGCCGCACCAGAGCCAGTTGCGAGTGGCCCCAGCCGATTTGTCGTCGTCTGGCATGGCTTGCTCCACTGGCTGCAAACGCCAATGAACACTTCATGGCTAGCTCCCTGGCGCCGAGTCATCCACTGGCTCCAAGCTCCAGCCGGCCACTGAAGCCGTTCTGCAAAGCCAGCCGAGGCTCGCTCGCGGTTTCTTGATCGGCGCGTAGCCTTCCGCACTCGGCTGCAGCAGAATTCTGGAGCGAAGCGCCAGGATGCGGAGTGCATCGTAAAGGCAGGAAATTATGGACGAGATAAATCAGAAAGACGACGCGTACTCCACCGAGCGGCTTGAGACAACTCCTGTTCAGGCGCTGCCGGAGCCTTCAATTGTGACGGAGTCTTCAGCCGTTGATACGGGCGGGCAACCCACGAAGCAACCGCAAAAGTCACTGCTGGCCGCGATCCTGGAGTTCACAAAAAGAGGCGGATACTCCTCGCTCGCCGATTTTTCGCAGTTTCTCAAGCGTACAAGCCGCGTGTGGCTGAGTTTGGCGGCGGCGGTTCTCGGACTCATGGTCGTGGTCACTCTGGCGGAGCACGTGTCCGATTGGGCTAGAAACGCGCGTGAGAGACGCCACGAACGAGCGGTGGCAAGCGTGACGCCGGAGCGGTTGATCGCCCGGTGCGGTCAACCTGCGGAAGACACCACGACCGAAGTGTATCCCATCCTGATGCGAACGATGAGCTATCAACCCAGGAACGACGAAAAGCTGGTGGTGGCGTTCAGCAGGACGGCCGAGGAAAAAAGCGATTGGGTCTTTCTCTCCATGAAGGACCAGAACGAACCCAGGAGTTACGATACTCCTGACGCGAAGATCGACGCGTTGCCCTGCCTCGATTCGAAAAAGTAGACGATCCTCCGGTAAATCTCCTAGCCATGCCCGTAGGGCCTGTGGCCCGGCCAACCTGGTTGCCACAAGCTTGTCAGCGGTTCTGATCTAATTCACACGTTCTGGAGTGGGCTCGGCCAACCCAATCTTGCGGATAATGGCGTTGAATTCTTCCCGCTTTAGTAGGCCTGTCAGAACCGCGAGCACTTTACCGTAAGCAGCTACCTCGCCGTTTAGCCGGTCGATTGCGGGGCGGTCTATGGCCATGGTTCTTCTTTCGATTTGCGCATCAGCCGAAAGCTCCAGGATTTGTTCCAGGAAGTCGTTCGCAAAGCCTAGGTTGGTCTTCATCATTGATTGTGCCCCCTTCTAACCAAAAAAGGGCGCAGCCCAACAAGTTCCTGCATAAGGGAAATGCCTGAATTTGCCTGCGGGAAATCACCAAGGATGCATTGAGGGTCATGGCCGCGGTGGTTTGTGTACAACCCCTGACCGCCCCACTTTCTCCAGCGCTTTCCGACCTCGAAGTCCTGCTTGGGGTTGTCACACCGGCACGTCGTGCTTGTTCAAGGTTTAGCGTTGGGCGAGAAAAATCCGATCGGCAAATCTCTTGCCGTTCGCAATCCCGCCGGCGCATCCAGAATTACTGGAATCGAGTTCACAACCACCGACGCAGTCGCCACGTCGCCATGGGTGCCGCCGGGAATCACAAGGCTGATGTTCGGATGCCCTTTCAGCTCGATAGTGTCGGCGGGCTCTTTCGCTCCGACATACATTTGTAGTTCCAGGTACACCAACTCTTTGCCACCGACCAAGCCCCTCGCGATTTGGTGCACGCCGGCCGCTTGCCCAGCTTCGACCGTCAAGTATTCTGTCTGCACGCGTTCCACGGCGACTTTGGGCTCGATGGTTTCCGTAATTTCATCCACCGGCAAGTTCAAGCTATCGGCAATCATGCCCACGGACTCTGGCAGTCCCACGTGCTTGATCACGCCGGCTTTCACCTGCGCGCGAAACTCCTCCACGCTCATTCCCGCGCCGATTTTTTTCTGCAAAGGCAGACGCCTCTTCCCGCCATCCACGATGCGCAAGGCCTTCGCGTGCTCGATTCGCTGCGAAACCGCCGCCAGCGTGATCACTAGCTTGTCCATTACAAAGCCCGGATTTACGCCGGTTCCCACGAGCGCTACTCCCCAATCTTTCGCAGCCTTGTCCAGGTTCGCCGCAAGTTCGGGATAGGTTTTCATCGGATACGACAGCTCTTCGCATGTCGAAACGATGCACGACTCCGCCTCGAGGCACGCCAGCAACTGGTCCATCACTTTTGGCAGCGAAGAAGACGTTGAATGGATAACCACATCCGCGGCTTGCTCCAGCACTGCTTTTGCATCCGCGGAAATCTTTACGCCCCACGGGGCATCCTTCGCGCCGGCCACTTCTCCCAGGTCGCGGCCCACTTTTGCCGGGTCCGTATCGATCGCGCCGATAATTTCTATGGCTTGTTTCTCCCTCATGAGCCGCGCGATGGACGCGCCGATAGGTCCTACTCCGTACTGAATCACCCGAATTTTCTTCTTCACGATATCCCCCGTCCGCCTGCCTCGCGCTCCGCACACCGCGCATTTTTGCCAGAAAAGAAACCTCTACCTTAATGGAAATCGCGCATCCGTTCAACGGCCATAAAAAGCCAATCCTGCTTCACGCCTCCAAGCAGCGCAGGCTTGCCCGAGCATTCTTGCCGTTGCAAACGGGGCGGCTCATAATGAAGCCTTCACATCTCCACTCCTGCACCCGGAGGAACGCGACATGCCAGCAAAGAAATTGACCGATGATGAAATGCAAGCCCTGCTCCGCAAATTACCCGGCTGGAAAATCGTCAATGGCAAATTGCACCAGGAATTCAATTGCAAGGATTTCGTCTCGGCCTTCGGCAATATGACTCGCGTTGCTCTCGTTGCCGAGGCCATGAACCATCACCCGGAGTGGTTCAACGTCTGGAACAAAGTCGTGATCGACCTCACCACCCACAGTGTCAAAGGCATCAGCGATTATGATTTCGTTCTTGCCGAACGAATTCAGGAGATTTTCTCCCCGCTCCCTCCCAGTCCGGCGGAGACTTTGAGATAACCGCCGGGAGTGGCGTTTCCGCCTCTCCAGGGCGCTAGCCTATTGACTCCTCCAGCGGGTACGCGAGAATGAAATTACCCCTTTCCTCGCAGTTTGCTGTCTAGAAATGCGCGCTTCAGAAGACTGCCCTCTCCAGTCTCGTTAAAAGCTGCCTAGGCATGAATTTTCCGTTCGGAAGGACTGTCGCCGGATTTCACGCCGCTGTCTATTTTATTCCCATGCGGCCAACCAGGTCGGCGCACACGAGGGTTCCGCGATGACTGGAAGAAAGTTTCGCGTTTTGCTCGCGGAAAGCACTCCCGGTGGAGCCGCCGAGTGCTTGCGCGCGCTCTATCCGGAACCTGAGCACCAATTGGAATTGAGCGTTGTCTGCACGATGCAAACTCTCCTCGCCACGATCGAGCTTGCCATGCCGGAAACCATTCTTCTCGATCTCTCTCTTGGCCGCCCCGATCCTCTGGACGCCGTCCGCCGCGTGCACCGCGCCGCTCCGGGCATTCCGCTGATTGTACTCGCCGAATCAGCGGATCAGACCTATGCCGCTCGAAGCATCTCGGAAGGCGCGATGGACTATCTTCTGAAGGAGTTCATCGACACACGAAACCTGGAGCGCGTGATACGCGCCGCGCTCGAGCGGAACACGCTCCAGGGCCTGGCAGATCTTCTTCGCGACCCTCAAACCGGCCTCTACAACCGCGATGGTTTGATGACGCTTGGGGTACCCTCGCTGGAAACCGCCAAACGTACCGGCAGCACTGTGGTTCTTCTTTGTGTCTCACTCGAAAACTACTCCGCATTACAAGAGGAGTACGGCTCGCGAGGCGGCGACCAGGCTATCCGAGAAACGGCAGAATTGCTGACCACTTGTTTCAGGCGCAGCGATTATCTCGCTCGTCTGGGGAAAGAACAATTCGCGGCCCTCGCGCTTGACGCGGCGGAACCTAGCGCGCGGATACTATGCCAGCGTGTTGAGTCGCGCCTGTCCATTCACAACGAAGGCCGCCGCCCATGGAAGCCACTGGCGCTGCGTTTCAGCGTGGGCTACCGGGGCGAAGGGGACACGAGGTCCTTCCCGGAATTTCTCAAAGTCGTGGAATCCGAACTCTGCAAGCCCGGTGAAGTCGTGAGCCAGTTCGTCGCATTCCCAAAAATCAGCGCGGAGCAAGTGTAAATGTATAGAAAGAGAGTATCGGCATCCGAAAAAAGATTGAGTCGAGCGCCAAGCATCGTCAAGCCAACAGCGCTGGCTTGCGCATTTCCGGGCAAGAACGCGATGAGGGCGGCATGAACTCCATAATGCTTGATCAACTGACGCCCCAGGGCAGCACGCGGCCGCTGCGCTTGCTCATTCTTGAAAATGAGCCGCGAGACGCTGAACTTACGCTCCACGAACTAAGAACTTCGGGGTTTGAGGTCGAAAGCACGTTAACGCAAGACCGAGAACAGTTCCTTGCCGCCCTCCTGGACGGCAAGTATGACGCCATTCTCGCAGACTACCGCCTTCCGGATTGGACGGGAGTGGAAGCCCTGAAGGAGGTGCGCGCCAGCGGAAGGGATACCCCGTTTCTGCTGGTGACCGGAACTCTAGGCGAAGAAGCCGCAGTCGAATGCATCAAGCAGGGAGTGAATGATTACATCCTGAAGGACCACTTGAGGCGTCTTCCTGCGGCGCTGAAACGAGCTCTAGAGGAGAAAAGCCTGCGCGATGAAAACGCGCGTGCTCACCAGACCATCGCCGAAAGCGAAGCACGCATGCGCGAACAGTTTGCGGAACTCGACCAGATTTATCAATCCGCACCGATCGGTCTGGCCGTTTACGGGCCGGACCTTCGCTACCTCAGGGTAAATGAGCAGTTGGCACGCATCAACGGACTGACGGCGGATAAGCACCAGGGTTTGATGACGCGCGACGTGAATCCGTCCGTCGCCAAGCCCGTCGAGTCGTACCTAAGACAGGTATTTTCACGGGGAGAATCGATTCTCAACGTCGAGATCCACAGCGCGATGCAGGCGGCACCCGGAGCCGAGCGCACCTGGCTAGTGAGTTTTCATCCCTTACGGGGCGCCAGCGGGGTCATTTTTGCCATCAGCGTCGTCGTTCTGGAAATCACAGAACGCCGGCGCGTCCAGCAGGCTCTCTCTATATCCGAAGCGCGCAATCGTGAACTCGTCGAGAATTCCAACTACGGCATCTTTCGGATTTCTCCGGACGGCACCTTCCTCGATCACAATCCCGCCCTGCTTCGCATCCTCGGCTGTGCCTCACCAGAGGAGCTACGTCCCCCCGCCCTCGTACGCGACATATTCCGCTATCCCGCGCAGTACGTGGAGTTCATGACCGCCTGCCGGAAGGAAGGGCAGATTCACAACGTGGAGACAGAATGGCGCCGGCGCGATGGGGGAATCGTCGCCGTGCGTCTCCATTTGCGCGGGCTATCTGTCGCCGAGTTGACTGCGTCCGTCGAAGTAATTGCGGAGGATGTGACGGAAGTTCGCGCCATGGAGCGTCAGCTTCATCAATCTCAGAAGTTCGAAGCCATCGGCCAGCTTGCCGGCGGCGTCGCGCATGACTTCAACAACGTAGTCGGAGCCATTCTGGGCTGGGCCGAGCTAGGGTTCGATCAGAGCCGAAGTCATCCCCAGATCGCGGAACGTTTTGCGCGAATCCGCGAGCAGGCTGAGCGTGCCGCCGCACTTACACGGGAACTTCTTGCCTTCAGCCGCCGGCAGATCCTGCGGCCACGGATTGTCGATCTGAACTCGGTGACCAGCGATCTCGCAAGCTTTCTGGACAAGGTCATCCGCAAGGATATCGAGCTCAAGGTGATCAACGCCCCTCTCGATCACATCAAGGCCGATCCCACACAAATCGAACAGGTTCTGATGAATCTCTGCCTCAATGCACGCGAAGCCATGCCACAGGGAGGCCGGCTGCTCATCGAAACGGAGATGGTTGATATCGACGATTCCTACTGCCGGTTTTATCCCTATGTGAAACCCGGTCGCTATGCCGTGTTGTCCGTTTCCGACACCGGGATCGGCATGGATGCCGAACTTCGCGAGCGGATTTTCGAACCTTTTTTTTCGACAAAGGGTCAAGGCAAAAACAGCGGAATGGGACTGGCGACAGCCTACGGCATCGTCAAGCAGCACGGGGGATTCATCCATGTGTACAGCGAGGTGGGACACGGAACACTCTTCCGGGTGTATCTCCCCGCAGCCACCGCAGCGTCTGCCGAAGGCTCTATGGGCCGGACCCGCGCGAATTCTGTTGCAGAGTGGCGCGGAACGGAGACGCTGCTCCTTGCGGATGATCACGATTCGATACGGGAGATGTCGAGACAGACGCTCGTCAACCTTGGTTATCGCGTTCTTTCTGCTGTCGATGGTGAAGAAGCGTTACGCCTGTGCGAGAACGAGACGCCTGCCTTGGCGATACTCGATGTCGTTATGCCAAAGATGAGCGGCCCTGAGACGGCAGCAAAGCTCGCCGAACGCTTCGATAAACTGCCCTTCCTGTTCACCAGCGGCTATACACAGGAATCTGGAAAATTGGAGAGGGAGGGGCGTTTCCTGCAAAAGCCATACAGTCCATCGGCTCTCAGCCGGATGGTCCGCGAGATGCTCGATGACGTAAAGAACGCGCAGCCTGCCGGATAAAGCCGGAACACTGCGAAGTCTTGGGGAATGCAGAGCATTTGCGGTTGACACGTGTCTGGCGCAGTGCTAAAAAGCCCCCAAAGAGAAGCCCTTTGGTGGTGAGCCTCTAATCGCATCCGAACCAGCGAGTGATGCCCCAGACCTGCCTGGCAGGGCAGGCCTGAGAGGCCGCCGAAGGAGTTTCCCTGTAACACCCCACTCCACCCCGGGAGGTGAGAGCCCCACGGTTTTCACCTCCTTTTTATTTATGTTAATGCTTCACAGCGAAGCACTTCCGCCGGAATGGTTGGCCGGGCAGTTCCCATGGAGTGCGCTTCTCTTCATTCCATTCTGCCGTCAACTCTGGTCTCGGGTAAGATAATTCCCACCTTGCCTGAGTCCGAGACGACCCCGCCGCCGCTTCTGGCACTGCATGACGTGACGGTAGTGCGCGGAGCATCCACGGATCGGCCCGCTCTCGATGGAGTCACTCTACGAATCGGGGCGGGCGAACACGTCTGCATCCTCGGACCCAACGGTTGCGGCAAGTCCACTTTGATCAAGACGATTACGCGGGAGTGTTATCCCCTGGTCCGGGAAGGCTCCTCGATTTCGATTCTGGGACGCGAGCGCTGGAACATCTTCGAGTTGCGTTCCTTGCTTGGAATCGTCTCGCCAGACCTGCTCGCCTCTTGCACAACGGACGCTACCGGTTGCGACGTTGTGCTTTCCGGTTTTTTCAGCAGTACACGCATCTTTCCGCACCATCATCCGGATCCAGAACATTTGGCGCGAGCCGTGGCCGCGCTTGCGCGTCTCGGAATCGCGCACCTCGCGGACCGTCCAGTTTCCCAGATGTCCTCCGGCGAAGCTAAGCGAACGCTGATCGCGCGGGCTCTGGTGCACGATCCTCAAACGCTGCTGTTCGACGAGCCCAGCAACGCGCTGGATATTGCCGCGCAAATTCAGCTACGGACTGCGATGCGGAAGCTGGCCCAAAGCGGGATTGGCATCCTTCTGGTGACGCATCACGTTTCGGAGATCATTCCGGAAATCGAGCGCGTGGTTCTTCTACGGGAGGGCCGAATTCTGGCGGATGGGCCGAAACAGGAGATCCTTACGGCTGGGAATCTTTCTTCGCTCTTTGGCGTTACTGTCCGGCTCGTACAACAAGACGGCTCTTTTCATTTGTATTAGGCTGCGGATGCATCCGCCGCGGGAATTTCGGCGCTCGCCTCTTTTTCGCGCTTCAGGCGGAAGAGTTGCCACAATCCGTTCAATCCAATGGCCACGAGCAGCAAAACGACGGGGTCGATGGGGTGCCGGTAACGTAGCGAGGTGTGCGTAACGTAGTAGAGCACGGGAAAAACCACCGGAACCGAGATCGCTGGGACTGCATACTCATTTTTCCTGAGGAGAAGAACGACCGCGCCCACCAAGGCGCCAAGCGGCGCCGCAAAATTGCAGAGCAGGATCATCCGAAGCCACGGCAATTCCACCTGACGAAAGGTGGCCAGGGGAGTCGTCGTGCCCATCCAGAAGTCCACCATTCGCTCGGAAACAAGCCACAGCTCGATTCGCGGATGCGCCACTAGGAACGCCAGCGCCTTCTTCTTTTCTTCCTCCATGAACGCACTCTCGCCCAAGCGGAAGTAACGCAGGATTTCTCGGTCTTGCGTGATTGCTCCGGGCCGGAATCTGTGCTGCTCGTCATAATTCTCGTTGTTGCCGACGTACAACTCAAAAGCAAAATTTGAGCGAATGGGGATGAGGGAGTGGAAGGCGATGTAGTTGCGCACGGTCCAAGGCACGCAGGAGAGCAAAGCGACCCCGGTGGCCAGCGCAGGCCTGGTGAGCCAATCCGACTTAAGATCGTGGTTGCGAATGCGATGCGCGGCCCACAACACAAACACAGGCAGAAGCAGGGCGACTGCGGGGTTGGTCAGCAGAGCGAAACCCCACAAAAGGCCATAGAAGAACCAGTCGCGGAGACGCCGGGTTTCCGCAAGCTTGAGCGTGGCCAGCAGTAGAACCGCCACCAGGAATGCCGACAAACAGGTGTCCCAGACCCATTCGAAAGGAATGATGATGGAGTTGGGGAAGAGAGCCCAAAGCCACGTCGCCGCACGGGCTGCACCGAGGCCGGCGATGCGCTCGCCGGCGTAGAAAATCGGCACGCATGCGCCGGCGGAGAAAAGAATGTTCAAAAGAGCTGCGGCGAAAAAAGAGCGCTCCGTGTAGACGCCAAAAATTTTGAATATTCCAGCAAGGAGATATGGGTAGACCGGCGCAATCCACGCGGTGGGCCCCGTGTCCCTTTGAAAAGGCGAGGAGAATCCCTTCCCTGTGGCAATCGAGAAGGCGATATGACCGGTTTCCGTTTGGAATGGAACGAGGCTCAAAACTTGCGAGGGAATCTCTCTCTGCTGGTCCCAGGCGAAGGCCAAACGAGTTCCCAAGGCGACAACCACAATCAGAGAGAGGGAAGTCGCGGCTCTAAGCAAAACGCTCCTCTTCATATTTTGTTGCGCTCAAGCATCTTGCACATGTTCTCACTGAACTTGCTTCCCTGATGTTACGCCAGAGGAGTGAGTCGTTTCACTTCTCCCCATCCAAGGCGGCGGCAACCAGAGGCTGTGCTAGGATGTCACGACTTCGCCATGAATATGCTCGCTCAAGATATTCGCTTCGCGCTCCGGGCCTTCGCCAGGAACCCTGGGTTTACATTGGCGGCGGTATTATCGCTGGCCATCGGGATTGGGGCGAACTCTTCGATTTTCAGCGTCGCGAATGCTCTTTTGCTTCGGCCTCTCCCCTATAAGGATGCCAGCCGGTTGGTTATTTTATGGAATCGCTCGCCGGGTTTGGGCATTTTGCAGGATTGGTTTTCCACGGCACAATTCCTCGATATCAAGAACAGTCAGCACAGCTTCGAAGACGTCGCGATCGCGTCCGGCGGCAACGACAACCTGACCGGAGAAGGCCTACCGGAACGTGTGGGGACACTCCGCTCGTCCTCGAATCTCCTTCCCATGCTGGGCGTGCAGGCTGCTTCTGGACGGCTTCTGCTTCCGGATGAAGATGCGCCGGGCCGGCCGGGAACGGCCGTGTTGAGCTATGGAATGTGGGCTCGGCAATACGGCGGCGACCCGCGCATGGTTGGAAAATCAATCTCTATCAACGGCCAGAGTTACGAAGTGGTTGGAATCCTGCCAAAAAGTTTTTCACTTCCCAAGGAAGTGCTTCCGACGTTGTATGGAGCGGACCAGCCCGACGTGTTTCTGCCGTTTCCCCTGGGACCGAAGGCCGCGGGCATCCGGACGCACGAAGACTACAACATCATCGGAAAGTTGAAACCGGAAATAACAGTTGCGGCGGCACAAGCGGAGATGGACACCATCACGGCGCGACTGCGGCGCGATTATCCCGAATCGTATCCGCCGAATGGCGGGCTGACATTTGGGATTGTTCCGTTGAGGGAGCAGGTTGTGGGCGATGTGCGGCGCTCCTTGCTGGTGCTTTTGGGCGCGGTGGGGTTCGTGCTCCTGATCGCCTGCGCGAACGTAGCGAATCTGCTTCTTTCGCGCGCGGTGACGCGTCAACAAGAAATTGCAATCCGCGCAGCGCTGGGAGCCCGGCGGGGGCAGATCATTCGTCAACTGCTGACGGAGAGCCTGCTGTTGAGCCTGGGAGGTGGCGTGCTCGGCGTGAGTTTGTGCGCGTGGAGTGTGACCTGGATTCACGATCTGGGCACAAGGAGCATCCCGCGCCTGGGGAGTGTCGCAATTGACGGTCGTGTATTGATTTTCACGCTTCTGCTCTCCATCTTGTCGGGCATTCTTTTCGGGCTGGCTCCCGCGCTGCGCGTTTCTCGGATCGATCTCAACACTACGTTGAAAGATACAAGCCGAAGTTCGGCCGGAGCAGGTGCTGTGTGGGGCCGCGGGAACAACATGCGGCGTTTGCTGGTGGTTTCGGAGTTGGCGTTATCCGTGGTGCTTCTGATTGGGGCTGGGTTGATGATTCGGAGTTTTGCGCGGCTGCAGAACGTGGCGATGGGATTCAATCCGAAAAATGTGCTGACCTTCGAGCTGGCTCTGAACGGCAGCAGATACGGAGATGGACAAATCCGATTAGCCACCTACCGCCGGCTCTGGAGTGCGTTGGATGAAATTTCGGGCGTCACCGCTTCCGGAGGCATCTCCTCGCTTCCCCTTAGCCAGTCCTTCGCATGGACTCCCATCACTGTTGAGGGCCGGACGCCGCTGCCGGGAGAGAAATTCATAAACGCGGACGCGCGGATCGCCGGCGGACGATATTTTCAAGCGATGGAAATTCCTCTGCGCAGCGGACGATTCTTCAACGACGAGGACGTTGCCGGAAAAACGCCCGTGGTAATCATCGACGAGTTCATGGCGGAGCAGCTTTGGCCGGGGCAGGAAGCGGTCGGCAAGCGGATGCACATGGTCGAATCCGAAGTGCCATGGCAAACGGTCATTGGCGTAGTCGGCCGCGTGAAACACGAATCGCTGGACTCCGAGCCGCGCATTGCATTCTACCTCCCGCAGACTCAGTACCCGGCGAGATCCATGGCTCTGGTCTTGCGTAGCGCCGCCGATCCTTCCGCGCTGACGACGGCGGTCGCACAGAAATTGCGAAGCATTGATCCGGACCTTCCGATGTATGCGGTGAAGACGATGACGGATCGTGTTGCGGAGTCGCTGGCGCGGCGGAAATTTTCCATGCTGTTGCTGGGAATTCTCGCCGGAGTCGCCCTCGTGCTCGCGACGATCGGCATTTACGGCGTGATGGCCTATCTTGTGAATCAAGGAACACGCGCCATCGGAATCCGCATGGCGCTGGGAGCCACGCAGCGCGACATCCTGCGGCTTGTTGTGGTTCACGGGATGATTCTTGCTCTCTCCGGGGTGGCCATCGGATTGGCGGCTGCATTTCTCTTCTCCCGCCTGATGCGCGGCTTGCTGTTCGGCATCGAAGCGTCCGACCCGGCAACCTTTTTCGCCATCTCGGTCTTGTTGGCGCTGGTTGCGTTGGCTGCCACTTACATACCCGCGAGGCGCGCGGCCCGCGTCGATCCAATCCTTTGCCTGCGCGCCGAATAGTCATCGGTCACAAGCTTTACTTGGATCATTGGGGATCGGCCGGTATCCCTGCGTCGTGCGCGGCCAGGGCGCTTATTTGCTCGTGCGCGTGCGTGTAATGGGGCGCGCATCCGGATGCTTCTGGGACCAGTCTTCGGGAGGAAAGGCCACGCGCCAGAATGTGGGGTTGGGCTGGGAAAACTCGAGGCCGATCTCGGATTTGCCCGTGCGCACAGGTCCGAGGAAGGCGACATGACACTCTTGCTCTTCTTGCGTGAGTTTGTGATGCAGCATGATTCTGCTGCCGCTGGTGACACGCGCGCTGACCAGGATCAACGCGCCGTGCGCATTGATCGCCAGAGTTTGCGTCTCTTCTTCAAACGGCGAGCCTTGCGAGTCGGTCCCACGGACACGTACCGGGACTTGCATCAAAACACGCTGACTCCGGCGGCGCGGCCCCGGGTATCCGGAACTCGAGTGGCCTTCTGCCATAACACCCCTAACCTACAACAATAGCCTTCCCAGCCGAAATGTCGATAGACAAGAGAGCACCAGGTGCCGAATCGCTGCGCTCCTCAACCTTTTTCCAGGATCGCATTTCGCCGGTGTGAAGATCGCTATTTAACTGCGCTGATCCATGGGAATGTAGTGACGCGTGTCGTGGCCCAGGTAGATTTGCCGGGGCCTGGCGATTTTTTGCTCGGGATCGAGCAGCATCTCTTCCCATTGCGCAATCCATCCGGATGTGCGGGGAATCGCGAAGAGCACCGGGAACATGGAGATCGGAAAGCCCATGGATTGGTAAATCAGGCCGGTATAAAAATCCACGTTGGGATAGAGCTTGCGCTTGATGAAGTATTCGTCTTCGAGCGCAATCCGTTCGCACTCAAGAGCGATTTCCAGCAGCGGGTTCTTGCCCATTAATTCGAACACTTCGTACGCCACGCGCTTGATGATTCGTGCGCGCGGATCATAGTGCTTATAAACGCGGTGCCCGAAGCCCATCAGCTTGGTCTCACCGGCCTTTACTCGCTTTATGAATTCCGGAACTTTCTGCACCGAACCAATATCAAGAAGCATGTGCAGCACTTCTTCGTTTGCGCCGCCATGGAGCGGCCCATAGAGCGCGGCGATTGCCGCCGCCGTGGCGGAATATGGATCGACGTGCGAGCTGCCGACTCCGCGAATCGTGTTCGCGGAGCAGTTCTGCTCATGATCCGCATGCAGGATGAAGAGAATATCAAGCGCGCGCTCCAGCGTGGGGTTCGGACGGTACTTTGTCTCCGTCGTGCGGAAAAGCATGTTGAGAAAATTACCGGGATAGCTCAGCTCATTGTCCGGATAGACGTAGGGCATCCCGAGTGTATGGCGGTAGGAGAAGGCCGCAATCGTCGGCATCTTCCCGACCAGGCGGTAGGTCTGCTTGCGGCGCGACTCGGCGTTAAAGATGTCCTTGGCGTCGTGATAAAAGGTCGAAAGCGCGGCGATCGTCGAGATCATCATCCCCATGGGGTGCGCGTCGTAGTGAAAACCATCGAGAAACTTCTTGATGCTTTCGTGGATGAAGGTGTGATGCGAGACGTTATAGGTCCAATCCTTTAGCTGCGATGCGGTGGGGAGCTCTCCATGCAGAAGCAAATACGCGGTTTCCAGGTACGTGCTTTTTTCGGCGAGGTCTTCGATGGGATAGCCGCGATAGCGCAGTATGCCTGCGTCGCCATCGATAAACGTGATTTTGCTCACGCACGAGGCCGTGTTGTTGTACGCGGGGTCGTAACTCAGCATGCCGAATTCGGATGCCTCCACTTTGATCTGGCGAAGGTCCATAGCGCGGATAGCGTCGTGCGTGATCGGAATCTCGTAGGTCTTGCCGGTGCGGTTGTCCGTTATCGTAAGCGTTTGGCGGGGCGCGGCGGAATTGTCGGACTTTTTCGCAGGCGTTGTGGTCGTTGCGGAATCCATAAGGCAATCCTTGGAAGCAGAAACGGCAAAAAGCTCTTACCACTCCACTCTACACCAAAGGAGGTCCGCCGGGAATGGAAGTCGGCGAGTGTAAGTGCAAGCAGATGTGCGTGTTGGAGGGGATGCCGGGAGGAGCCGCGGCGCGCCGGGCGGGACCGAATATATGCCTCTTGACAATAGTCGTTACAACGAATATTATCCCACTGTTACATCGGGAGGCTCACTTTGATCGACATCCGCAAGAGCCAGGACCGCGGCCATTTCAACCACGGCTGGCTGGATACCTATTTCACTTTCTCTTTTGCCGATTATTACGACCCTAACCATGTGCATTTCCGAACGCTTCGCGTTCTGAACGACGATCGCGTTGCCCCAGGCGAAGGGTTTCCAACCCACCCCCACCGTGACATGGAGATTGTCACCTACGTTCTCGAAGGCGCTCTTGAACATCGCGATAGCATGGGAACCGGCTCCGTGATACTCCCTGGCGACGTGCAGTACATGAGCGCGGGCTCGGGCGTTACGCACAGCGAATTTAACGCGTCGAAGACTGAGCCGGTACACCTGCTGCAAATCTGGATGTTTCCGGAAGAAAAGGGACTGAAGCCGGTTTATGGCCAGAAGACGTTTAGCGAGGAAGAAAAGCGCGGCAAGCTGCGTCTCGTGGCTTCGCCGGATGGACGCAACGGCTCCGTCAAAATTCGGCAGGACAACGAGTTATACGCCACGGTTCTGGGCAAGGGCGAAGCCGTAACGCACGACCTCAAACCGGATCGTCACGCTTATGTGCAAGTTGCCCGCGGCAGTGTGAAACTGAACGGCACTAAACTGGACGTGGGCGACGGCGCGGCTATTACCAAGGAAAAGGCTGTCGAACTCACCGGTGTCGAGGAGGCCGAGGTTCTACTCTTCGACCTCGCCTAATCGCAATTGGAGTCGGAACTCGCAAAGGGCGCGGGAGCTGCCTGAGAAATGCAGCTGACGCGCCCTTTCCAATTCCGGGCGGTCTATTCATAACGCAGGGCCACCATCGGATCGACGCGGGTGGCGCGGCGCGCTGGAATGTAGCAAGCCACGAGTGCGACAAACGCGAGCAGCAAGGCGACGGCGCCGAATGTGAACGGATCCGTGGGGCTTACACCGTACAAGAACGTTGCCAACAGCCGCGCCACGAGGAGCGAGGCAATGATCCCCAGGCCGATGCCAAGCAGTGTGAGTCGCGTGCCCTGCCCAAGTACGAGTCTTAGAACATCGCGCCGCCTCGCACCGAGGGCAATACGAATTCCGAATTCCTGGGTGCGTTGCGCGACGCCGTAGGCGATCACCCCGTAAATTCCCACAGAGGCCAGAACGAGAGCGAGTCCCGCAAACAAGCCGAGCACCAGCATTGTAAATCGCGAGCGGGAGAGAGAACCCGAAAGAAGCTCGTCCATGGTGGCGATGGAGGCCATCGGTTGCTCGGGATCCATTTGCCCGAGCTCGTTTCGAACGCCCGAGATCAGCGAGAGCGGATCGTTTGCCGTGCGAACGACTACCGTCATTGCTGACATGACCAGTTCGGGATGCGGCCAGTAGACAGTGGGTTCCGCGGGCGTATTGAGCGCCATTTGGCGAACGTCACCGACCACGCCGATGATTTCCGACGGCGTGTTTTCGCTTTCTTTCAGACTTTTCATGTAGATGACCGCCTTTTGGCCAAGCGGATTCACACCTTTCAGGTACTGGTCCACAAATGCCTGATTCATGATGACCACGTGCCGCTCTTCCGTCAGCTCTTGTTCGGTGAACGTGCGGCCCTCACGCAAAGGAATCTGCATGGTGGCGAAATAGTCCGGCCCGATGACGCGAACAGCCGCCACCGGTAGATCCATCATCGAGCGCTCCGGCTGGCTGAGAATGTGAACGCCGGTCGCTGAACCTAGCCCGGAGAAAGGCGGAAAACTGTTCATGCTGGCGGCACGCACGCCGGGAAGCCGCGATATCCGCGTCAGAAGCTGCCGGAAAAATGCGAGCCGCGCCGCATCGGTCTTATATTTCGACGAGGGAAGGGAAACTTTGAACGTCAGCAGATGGCTCGCTTCAAATCCCGGATCCACACCAGCCAGTCGAATAAAGCTTCGAATTAGCAAACCGGAACCGGCCAGCAGAACCAGCGCAAGGCACAACTGCGCCACAACGAATGCACTGCGGGCGAAACGGCGCTGCTTTCCGGCGGAAGAGCCGCGGCCGCCTTCCTTTAGTGTTTCCGAAATGCCGGAGTGCGCGGAAATGTAAGAAGGCAAGAAGCCAAAGAGCAATCCGGCGAGCAAAGTTGCTCCCGCGGCAAATGACAAGACGCGCCAATCGATGGGAACAGAGTGCAAGTCCAAAAGATTTTTTGGACTTACCGTGAGAAGAAGGTTCGTGCCCCAGACTGCGAGCGCTACGCCAATTGCTCCGCCGATCAGCGCCAGGAGTATGCTTTCTGTAAGAAGTTGGCTCGCAATTCGCCAAGGGCCGGCTCCGATGGCGGTGCGTACCGCGATCTCTCGCTCTCGCGCCGAAGCTCGCGCCAACAGGAGGCTCGATACGTTAGCGCAGGCAATCAGCAGCACGAAAGCGACTGCGCCAAACAGGACAAGCAGAGCCGGACGAAGCTCGCCGGAAATCTGATCGCGCACCGGAACGACATTGCCGCCCCAGTAGCCGTTGAAATCCGGGTATTCCTCCGCGATACGCGCGGTGATGGCGTTCATCTCTGTTTGGGCTTGAGCGACGGTGACTCCTGGCTTCAATCGCGCGACGACGCTTAAGAAACGCCCGATATCCTTGCGATCGCTGAAAGACGCCGGAAAAACAAATGGCGTCCAGATTTGCGGTTTGGCCCCGGTAAGCGAACCATCCTTGATGAACCATGTGAAATCTCGAGGAGCAACTCCGACGATGCTTTGCGGCTTGCCGTTCAAGACGAGTGTCTTTCCGATGATTCCGGAATCCCCGGCGAATCGCTCCTTCCAGAAGCCATAGCTTAGAATCACAACATTGTCGTGACCCGCCTTGCCGTTTTCGGAACGGAATCCGGGGCCCAGGATTGGGTTCACGCCGAGCACCGAAAAGAAGTTGGCGGAAACATCCTGCACGATAACTTCCTGCGGAAGGCCGTTCCCGGTGAGGTTGTCCCGCTCATCAAACAGGGATGCCATTTCCGCAAAAGAGCTGTTCCTGTTCTGCCAATCCAAGAAGTCCGGAGGAGATACCGTGTTATGTGGGTTCGGGTGCCGCGAATTATTTTCCCAGAGCATCACCAGCCCTGCGGGATCCTTATACGGCAGCGGGCGCAGCAGCACGGAATCGATGACCGAAAAAATTGCCGTGTTCGCGCCGATTCCCAGAGCGAGCGTCAGGATCCCCACCACTGTGAAACCGGGGCTTTTTCGAAGCACATGCACCGCATAGCGCATGTCCTGAAGGAGAGTTTCGACCGCGCTGACGCCGCGTGCATCGCGGCATTCTTCTTTCAACTGTTCGTAGCCGCCGAACTCAAGTCGTGCGCGGCGGATGGCTTCTTCGCGCGGCAGGCCGCCGGCGACCAGCTTCTCGACTTGTTGTTCGAAATGCGAGCGCAGCTCTTCATCCATGTCCGCCTCCATGGTGTCGCGCCGGAACAAGGAACGCAGACGAAATTGCAAATCCTCGAACATCACTTTCACCCTGAAAACGATCGAATACGAAAAAGGTTCCAAACAACTATTCGTAGCGCAGCGCAATCATGGGATCTACGCGCATGGCGCGACGCGCTGGCAAATATCCCGCAAAAAACGCTACCGCGGAAAGCACGCCAATTGACGCGAGCAAAGTGACCGTGTCACGCGCGGCTAGTCCGAAAAGCATTTTCTGCAGCAGACCGACGACGGCCAGTGAAATGGCTGTTCCCGCCGCCAGGCCGCCCACCAGAACCAGGACCACGTCGCGTATCACCAGTCCGAGAATGGATTTTTGCGGCGCTCCCAGAGCCATGCGAATCCCAAACTCCGGTTGGCGTTGCGACACCAGATAACTCAATGCCCCGTAAAGTCCGATCATCGCCAGCAGCAAAGCCAGGCCGCCAAAAAAAGTAGAAAGCGTCGCGAGAAGCCGCTCCTGCACCAGCGAGTCATCCACCTGTTGCGCCAGTGTCGAGAAATCGAGCGGAATCGTTTTGCTCACGCCGGCAACAGCTTCCTGAACCGCCGGAATCAGCACGGATGGACGCGCCGCCGTTCGTAATTCAATCGCTTGATCCGCGGAGTTTTCCCTGATTTGGGCGATCGGAAAGTACGCTGTGGCTGAGTTTTCTTCGCGGAGAGATTCGTACTTGGAGTCCTTGACCAGCCCGACGATTTGAATGGGCACCGCGCTCTGTCCCGGGTCAGGGTGAACCCGGAAGTACTTCCCGACCGGATTCGCGTTCGCATAAAACCTGCGCGCCAGTGTCTCGTTGACGACCGCAACCTGGGCTGACGTCTTTGTGTCGCTGGCAGTAAAGTTCCTTCCCGCCAACAAGGGCGTCCGCAGTGTCCCAAAATAGCCCGGCGAGATGAAGTTGAAGTAGGCGACGGCATCATCGCCCTTCGGCGGGTTGGGCGTGTCCACGTCCAGCGTATTGTTCCATACCCGGTGGCTCACCGGAGTAATGACGGACCGGCCGGCGGAGACGACCCCCGGAAGAGTACGCAATCTGTTCTCTATCTCTTCAAAAATTGCGGGCTGTTGATCGAGCACGATACTTGCGGTGCGCAGGTTCACGTCCACAATCAACACATTGTTTCGATCAAACCCCAGGTCCATGGTGACGAGCTTCACGAGACTCCGCAGAAACAGCCCGCTGGCTACAACCAGCACCAGCGACAGCGCTACTTGCGCAGCCACAATCCATTTCCCGGAACGAAACTTCGCCCGGCTCTCCGCTTCCACCGCCTGGCTGCCTTTCATCGCGGATGTTAATGAAACGCGTGTCGCGCGAAACGCAGGCATCACACCGAAAAGAAGTCCCGTGAGCAGGGCCACTGCGGCCGTAAAGCTCAATATTCGCCAATCGAACGTCAGATCGAGAAAGATCCGGTCGTTCCTCGTCGATATGTAACGGACCAGCAGCGAACTTCCCCAGCGTGCGAAGACCACGCCCAGCACAGCTCCAGCCGTCGAGAGCAGGACACATTCCGTCAGCAACTGCCGGATCAACCGCGCTCTCGAAGCGCCCAACGCCTTTCTTACTGCGATTTCCTTATGACGAGCCGCGGCTCGGGCCATCATCAAACTCGCGATATTCGCGCACGCGATGAGCAACACCAGCCCCACGACACCCATCAGGATATTCAGCGGCTGCTCGAATTGCCGCCGCACCCAGGACATTCCGGTTGCCGCCGGCGCGCCTACCAGCATGAGTTTTAGAAAGTTCACTTGCCCTTTCTCATCCCAATCCTTTGGTAAAGCTCCGGCAAACACTTGCGGAGACAGGACGCCGAGTCGGGCTTTCAGTTGGTCCTTGCCGATTCCTGGCTTCAAGCGGCCCATGATGCTCAGCCACCACCATGATCGGTGGTCCAGCCGGGATTTTTTTCCGTCGTATATGTCGGCGCTGCAGATCGGAATCGCCACGTCAAACTTTGCGCCGACGTCGACGCCATAAAAACCCGGCTGGCTGACGCCAATGATCTGAAATGGATGGTTGCTGAGTGAGATTATGCTTCCGATTGCGCCCGGCGAAGCTCCGAAGTGGTCTTGCCAGAAGCCATAGCTGAGGACCGCCACTGCGGCGCAGCCGCGTCTATCGTCCTCGGGCGATATCAAGCGCCCGGCGGCTGGCCGCAGGCCCAAAGTGTTGAAATAATCCCCGCTGGCGAAGACTCCGTTCACGTTTTGAACCGCGCCGCCTTGCGCGAGGTCGAAACGGCTGTCACCCCACGCAAACACACCTGAAAAAACATCCTGATGGTCCCGGACCTGTTCCCAGAGTGGATTTGTAAAGCTTCGCGTGCCTTCGCCGCCCCGCGCGGGATTGAACCTGAGCACTTGCACCAATTCCTCTGGCTTTTGCACCGGCAACAACCGCAGCATCACGCTGTCAACCAGGCTGAAAATGGCCGTGTTTGCGCCGATGCCTAGCGCGAGGGAAAGTATGGCCACGCTGGTGATGACCGGCGTGCGTCCAAGAATTCGCAAGCCGTAGCGTATATCTTGAAAAAGTGTCTCGATAAGATTCACGCCGCGCGCGTCCCGAATCTCCTCTTTGAGTTGTTCGTGACCGCCAAATTCCAGCCGCGTGCGGCGAACGGCTTCTTCGCGCGTCATTCCAGCTTTGAGATTCTTCTCCACTTGCTGGTCGAAATGGAACCGCAGCTCGCTGTCTGCTTCTGACTCGACCACGTCGCGCCGGAATAGCGATCGAAGGCGAATGAACAGGTCGTGGAGCATGGAGACCTCCCTACACCGTTTCTAGGATCTGCGCGACGGCCGCCGCCAGCTTCTTCCAGGAATCCTTTTCCAGTTCGAGCTGTTTGCGCCCCGTTCTTGTAAGTTCGTAGTACTTGGCGCGGCGGTTGTTCTCGGATGTTCCCCATTTCGCCTTGACCCAGCCACGCCGCTCGAGCCGGTGCAATGCGGGATAGAGTGAACCCTGCTGAATCAGCAGAACTTCGCTTGAGATTTGCTGGATGCGTTCGGAAATGGCCCAGCCATGCTGCGGTTCCAGCGCCAGCGTGCGCAGAATCAGCAAGTCCAGCGTGCCTTGCGGAAGATCAATCTTTTTTGCCATGAAAGCTCCCCTACTGCTTCGACAAGAAGATACGCTTCCTCTTGTCGAAGTGCAAGGGGAAGTGACGCTTCTCCTTAGACGTGATGGGAGGTGATTGGTTAGATCGGTGCGGCGTTAGCCCTGGACGCGCTGAAATTCCCGCAAGAAGCTGGTCAGTGCTTCAACGGCTTCTAACGTCACGGCGTTATATAACGACACGCGCATCCCGCCTACCGAGCGGTGCCCCGGTGTGCCCACTAGTCCAGCGGCAGCAGCCTCTTTGGCAAATTGTTTCTCGATGGCTTCATCCCCGTTGGCCACTCGGAAAACGACGTTCATTTTTGAACGCGAGTAATTCTCGACGGGACACCGGTAAAACCCATTGCTCGCTTCAAGCGTGTCGTAGAGAAGTTTCGCCTTGGCATTGTTGCGCTTTTCGATCGCCGGGATCCCGCCTTCTGCGTCGATCCATTCCATCACCAGGCCCACGATGTACACCGCGAACGTCGGCGGCGTGTTATAAAGCGACCTGTCCTTGATGTACGTGCGGTACTGCAGAGTCGTAGGCAGATTCTTGTCCGCTCGCTCCGCAAGGTCTTTGCGCACGATCACCACGGTCACGCCGCTCGGCCCGAGATTTTTTTGCGCGCCGGCGAAAATAAGTCCGAATTTCTTCACATCAATAGCCCGCGATGCGATATCTGAAGACATGTCCGCCACCAGCGGCACGTTTCCGGTCTCTGGCATCTCCGTCCACTGCGTCCCTTCAATTGTGTTGTTGGTGCACATGTGCACGTACGAAGCGTCGGGCGATAATTTGATTTCATTCCTGCGCGGCAAGCGCGCGAATTTTTCCGCTTCGGTCGACGCCGCAACGTTATGCAAAATGCCTTTCATCAATTCCCCCAGCGCTTTGGCGGTCCATGTCCCTGTATGAATCAAATCCACCGGCTTCCCCGGCAGGCACAAATTCATCGGCGCCATCGTGAACTGCAAGCTCCCGCCGCCTTGCACAAAAATCACTGCGTATTCGTCCGGAATCTGCAGATGCTTGCGCAGCCCAGCTTCCGCCGCCGCGTTGATGCTTTCGAATTCCGGCGAGCGGTGGCTCATCTCCATCACGCTCATCCCGCTCCCGCGCCAATCCAGCAACTCTTCCCGGATCCGCTCCAGCACGGGCAGCGGCAACGCTCCCGGCCCCGCATTGAAATTGTGCACGCGCTTCACCGCGCGCTCCGTAGCTGTAGTCGTACTCACGATCATTGATCCTCTCTAACGGAAAGTCAGAGCTCTCTGGCACACTTAGCCAGCATCCAAGAATAACAGATGTCCGGTAGCGACCGAGCAGCGCGACTTAAACGAAATATTATTTTTCTTTTGGCTTTTCCAAAACGGCCAGTTTGCAATCCGCCCACCAGGAATGCGTTTGGCGCTCAACATCATTGTGGTGAAGGTATTCGCAGGAATTCCCATTCCGGCGTCCCATCCATTGAGGCGTTGCGCCGTCAATCGGACAGACATTCTGGTTCTCGCTTTGCCGTTTGCAGCCAATCGTGCCCAAAACAATCAAGAAAAGCACCGTTAAAATGGCTTTGCGCTTCACCTCACGCGACCTCGGCAATCGCGAACTCCACTCGCCGTCGCATAGGATCAATCCGCTCCGCTCGCACGCGCACGCGGTCTCCCAGATGCCAGGCAAGTTCTTTTGGCTTTGCACCTCGCCCCCGACGCGCACCAGCCGCCCCGCGCCGGCCATCGCCTCCCGGCAGCGCGACCATCGCGTGATCCCGCTCGCGGAAAACGACTCGAGAACCAGCCGCATCCTCCAGAGCGTTAATCGGCAGCAGCCCTTCCACAAAAACCTCAAATAGCTCGACAAAGCATCCGAATTTCTGGACCGATATAATCAGCGCCTCATATTCCTCACCCAAATGCTGCTCCATGAACTGCGCCGTCTTCCAATCCATCAATTCTCGCTCGGCTCCGTTGGCCCGCCGTTCCGCTTCCGAGGTTTCCGACGCCATCTCCTCCAGCTGCCTCTGCGAATAGAGAGTCGCCTCGGCCCCTCTCGCGGTGCTGCTGCCCACCGGCGCCGCCGCCTCCGGATGCTCCAGCGCCCACTTCAACACGCGATGCACGATCAAATCCGGATACCGACGTATCGGCGAAGTAAAATGCGTGTATTCGTCGAATCCCAGCGCAAAATGCCCCAGCGGCTCCGCCGCGTATCGCGCCTGCTTCAGCGAGCGCAGCATCAAGTAAGAAACGATGCGCTCTTCGGGCTTTCCCGCCAATTTGCGCAGCAACTTTTGATAATGCTGAGGCGTAATCCGCAGCTCCGTCGAACCCGGAAGCGCCACGCGCATTCCGCGCTCGCGTCCGTGTCCGTAGGAATCCGGCCGCCCGGCTCTTGCCGGGGCGGGCACGCGCCCGTGCCGCACCGCAATCTCCCGCTGATGCAAGTCCGCAACTCCCAGCGAATATCCGAACGCGCGCGCCAGTTCTTCGAACTCCAGCACTTTCCGCGCATCCGGTTTTTCGTGCACGCGGTGCAAAGCCGCGATCCCGCGCTTCAGCAAATACGCCGCTACCGCGCGGTTTGCCGCCAGCATGAACTCCTCGATCAGCCGGTGCGCGATGTTCCGCTCGCTGCGCACGATGTTGGTCATCTGCTGCTGCTCGTCAAATTCAATCACCGGCTCGGGCAAATCGAAATCGATCGAACCGTGTTCGTTGCGCCGCGCATTTAGCAGCAACGCCAGCTCCTTCATATCGCGAAAATGTTCCGCCAATCCCGCGTAACGCATCGAAGCTTCCGCGTCGCCTTCGATTACTTTGTTCACGTTCGTGTATGTCATGCGCTCCGCCGAGCGGATCACGCCCGGTGTCATGTGCGCGCGCAACATTCTCCCCGCCGCGTCGAACTCCATCAGCGCGCTCATCACCAGCCGTTCCTCGCGCGGCTTCAGCGAACACATTCCATTCGAAAGCGCTTCGGGCAGCATCGGCACGGCGCGGTCCGGGAAATATACCGACGTCCCCCGCAGCCTCGCTTCCTGATCCAGCGGCGTCCCCGTTCGAACGTAATGGGAAACGTCCGCGATGTGCACCTGCAACCCCCAGCCGCCGTTCGCGCGCCGTTCCACGTACACCGCGTCGTCAAAATCTCTCGCTGTCTCTCCGTCGATTGTCACGATCGGCAAATGTCGAAAGTCCTCTCGGCCGGCGCGTTCGCTTTCCATGACCGGCGCGGCTCGCTCCTCCGCTTCTTTCATAACGGCTTCCGAGAATTCATGTGGCAAGTGGTGCTTGCGAATGATGATCTCGGTGTCCACGCCCAGCTCGCCCGGTCGCCCGAGAATTTCGATCACACGCCCCGTCGGCGCCGTACCGCCGCGCGGATATCGCAGTAGCTCCACATTCACGACCGCCCCATCGAGCTCCGGCAGCCGCGGCGCTCGCTTGCCTCTCGCGCCATGACCTCCGGCCGCCTCCGCGCCCAATTTCTCCCGCAGCTCCGCCGTCAACTCCTCTCCCGGCGGAATCTCCACTTCATGCTGCATTCGAACGTCATACGGCAGCACCACATTCCCTCGCGGGCCATAACGAAACAATCCCACCACCGACGGATTCGCCCGTCCCAGCACGCGCACGATCCGCCCTTCCGCCCGCTGCCCGCCGTGCAAGCCGCTCACACGTTGCAATCGCGCCACGACGCGGTCCCCGTGCATTGCATCTTCAACTGCATCGCGCGGAATGAAAACGTCGCCATCGAGTTGCGGCATAGGCACGTCCGGAACCACGAACCCGTAACCGTCGTGGTGCAGCACCAGCCGTCCTCGCACCTCATCCCGCGCCATCACAGCCGCACCGGCCGCCAGCCGTATGTTCCCCGTGGAACTTCCCGTTCTGCTCCCCGCGTCGGGTGCGCCTTTTCGCGCATCATTACCTACCTGCTCATCCCTGCCCTTTTGTCCCGCCAACCGGTAGCGTCCTCCCGGCAACTCCTGAATCGCTCCGCGTTTCTTCAATTGAACCAACATTTTAAATAGGTGTCGCCGCTCGGCTTTTCCCAGATGCAAGCCCGCCGCGATCTCGTTCGCGGAGGCCGAGTCTCGCGTAACTTGCAGAAACCGCAATATGTTATCCAGGCTTAGCTGCGCTTGGCGGGTCATAAGACGAAGGTAATTCCTCTCCAACCGCGGTCTGCCGCCCCTAAGGAGATTTCTCTTCCTGGGAAGCGCAAGGCTCCCCCTCCGGCATTTTCCCCGAGGGGCTCGCAGCCGCGGCGAAGATTCTGTCACTTTTTTTCGGTTTCCCTGGAACTTTTTTCGTTCTGCCGGGATTATATAAGTAGGCCAACACACGACCGGCCAGCCGCCCTCCGTCAGGCTGGCCGGACTACCCCGAAAGGGGTTATAAGGAGGCGGGACGACCTGGCCCGCCTCCTACTTTTTTTTCTTCTTCTTTCCCAAGCCGTCATCAACGTCTCTTGCATCCCGCTTGATTTTCCGAAACCGGGCGGAGCAAGCCGACGCTTTTTCTCCCCACCCCGCTCGCATCAATCCGGCGGCCAGCCCGCTGTCGTTTCGAGCGCAGCGGACCGAATTTGAATTTGTGATTTTCTTTCGGGGTGCTTTCCCTTTCTTTCTTGGTTCTTGAAAGGGTCGGGCACTTTCGCATTATTAATCTGTGGTTGGTTACGCGAGCTTTAACCTATCCTTGTGCGGCTTTAGCAGCCGGAAAAATCTGGAGAATTCAATGTGCCTCCAGCCGCATTTAAAGCGAAGACTGTCACAACCGGCTCACCGCCGCCATCTCCGTGACCGCATTCCGAAATAATAAACTACCGCGGCTGTCGTCTTGATATTGCCTTGGCCCCGAACCGCAAGCGAAGGATCATAGAACGCTGTTCTCAAATAGTCGGCGCCAGTGCGAATGGCCATGGAGTCCGTCGCCCAGTACTCGACTCCGCCGCCAACGGCCCAGGCGTAGCTCGTCGTCCATCCGCCGAGCAGGATTATCCCGCTATTCGTAAGGAGCGGACCACTCACTTTTGCGCCGCCCACCAGCACATGAACGTAAGTATCAAATCTACGGTGCACTGCGTGATGGAAAACGGGACCCGCTAGGTAAGTAAATACGGCACTGTGCCGTCCAGTCCCCAGAACATTGGAGGCTCGCGCATAACCCACTTCCGCCGTTAGGCCTAGCCGAGAGGACCCGATGGTAAGGCTGGCATCAGGGCCTCGTAAGCCTAATCGATTGGACTGGGTCCCCGGCTGACTTAGGTAGGAGTAGCCCAATCCCAGTTCAATGATTTTGATCCTCGCCGTCGCGATCGGAGCTTCGCTCCTGAGGGGCTTAACGGGCTTTATGGGGACAGGTGCAGCTTCGGCGCTTGCGGCAGCAGCTTCGCCGCTTGCGCCGGCGATTGACGATTGCGCCGAAGCGGGCGCACTGCACAGCAGGGTACAAAATAATGCAGAGAAGAGGATCTTCATGCAGACAAGTACCGCCCTTCCGTTCCGTGGGGAGGAGGCACGGAGTTTGTCGTGGGCCTTAGCCGGCAACTTTGTGAGACGACAAAATAGTAGACACCGAGTCGCGCATCGTGTCTCACTGGCGATGAGTGAATACTGGAAAAGACGTGGACGTGGCTGAGGACCACGCTATATTCCCGTGTCCATGCTGATCGCAACAGCTGGCCCTTGCACAGTAGCGGGCCAACGATGAAGAAATCCCACTATGTGCCGGATGACTATCCAATGGCGCATCCTAGAGACTCTGGAAGATGCGCGCTGTTCACTTTTGCACAATCAGCAGAGCTGTCTTGTCCGGATGAGGCGGGCGCGGAGCACCGAGGCGTGAACGTTCGCTTTGGGAGGCGCGGTTCTACCGGGCGACTACCGAGTGCACAGAAGGTGAAAGTGGACGCGGACTGAGCGTCCACCTTACAGAGTTTTTACTGCGAGCAGCTCTCGCTCACCATTTTCAGATCCGAAACGTCCAGCCGAGTCGTCGCCGATGCGGCAGAGCCGTCTGTGGACGCGGTGGTGACAGGAGTACCGGTGAGAGATACCGTGTGGCCCACATGCTTTGAAATGTCTACCGTCTTACTGCTCACATCCGAGCCTTTACCGTGTTTTGCAGTGAGTAGGAACACGTCCATGGTCGTGCCGTTGTGGATGCAACCAGCAACTGTGACCGTGGCGCTGGACCTTTCTTTTGTCTGGTGAGAAGTTCCCGTGGCAGCCACAGCAGGGGAGCCGAGTGCAAACGCAAAGACCAGAAGACCAGTCGTAAGTTTAATTTTTATCTTTTTCTCCATGAAATCTAAGTCATTCGTGAGAAATCCCATTTTGGACTCGGGAATCGCCGAGTTTGCCCAAGAGCGTCCAGTTTGAAATCCCGTGTGAGAAAGGGTAGGAGACATATCGGGTTGCGCCTGTACAAATAGGAACACTCTTGAGGTTCGATGCTCCCCATTTCCTTACTTCATCTTGCAATTGTGCTCAGGAATGGTTAGTGGCTGGCGGCGGCCATGAAAAATAGCATGGGAAACGATAGCCAAAACGAAACTCGCACCGTAAGAAAGTTCCGGCGCATCAACCGCTCCGCTTTCGGCGACTCGGAGCCATCAGCAAACAGGGCAACACCATGGTGCGCTGGCTGCTGATCGAAAGGGTGCACCACGCCGTGAAGCAAGATCCCGAACTGCGGCAGGATTATCAGCGGTTGAAATTCCGCAGAGGACACGCGGTGGCCAAAGTGGCCATCGCGCGCAAGTTGGCCGTGCGGTTGTACTGGATGCTGCGAAGTGGAGCAGCGTACGCACAGCTGGTTCGCAGGCAAGGCAGCCCGGGTGCCACCCTGGTGGGCGCGAGTCCATCGTTAGGCTGATTGGGCGCCTTGCTCCCGCGAGCGATCGCGGCGTCTGAACAAAGAATCATGGTCGGAAGTCGGTGACCGAATAGATGGTTGGTGGAACCAGATTCCACGGCAAGATTCACGAAGCGAGCCTTGGTCGGATGCAGGAAAAAGAAAGAGAAAAGATCCTTCTAGGTGAAAAGAAAGACGAGCCTTCAAAGCTCGTAAACTATTTGTGTCCCTTGACAGAGCCGACGCCTTCATAGACGTCCGGAAAGCGGCTTGAAGCATGAATAACTAGGAGTTATGCTGCTGGCAGAAATTTGTGGCGGTTGAAGAGACAAACTGCGAGGTGGTGGCACCAGGAACCAATAGAAGTATCGATTCGAAGTCCAAGAGTGGGCAAGACCGCGGACCAAAGCATTGCGGTGCAGGCTGCGGAAAAAAGCGTGAAGGAGATGGCAATGAAGCGATGCGGATTTGTGGTGCTGGCGGTTCTGGCAGCCGCGGCGACGTGCGCGGCGCAGGAAACCGCGGGCGGACCTGTTGCGAATCCCGTTTCGACGACGGTGAAAGGCCAGTTGACGCGATACCAAAAAAATATGGTGGAGGCGGCAGACTTGATGCCCGCGGAGAAATTCAGCTTCAAGCCGACGCCGGAGATGAACACATTCGCTCACCTGACGATGCACATCGCCATGTCCAACAACTTTCTGTGCTCGAAGATTTCGGGGCAGGAGGCGCCGAAAGTGGAGCTCAAGGACACGGATTCGAAAGAGAAGCTGGTGGCGGCGCTAAAAACTTCCTTCGAGTATTGCAGCACGGCGCTGGCGGGCGTGGATGATTCGAAGCTGGGCGATTCGCTGACGCTGTTTGGGAACCGGCAGACGTCGCGCGCCGGAGCACTGATCACCTTGAGCGATGACTGGTACGACCACTATGGAGCGCAAGCGGTCTATTTGCGGCTGAACGGCATACTGCCACCAACGGCGCAGCCCGCGAAGAAGTAGCATTCCCACCGGTCCGCATTCGGAAGGAACGAACAGGACACTCGCGCTGGTCAGAGACGTTTCGTTGAAGATAGCAACGCGAAACATAGCGTTTGGCCGCGCTGAGAGAATTCCGCTGAGGCAAGTGCTCGAGTGGCGCCACATCAGCAATTGCTCTGCGTTTCTCTATTCCAGTAATCACATTTCAGCTTTGTTTGAGGAACTTGTGCCTCTTGCATCAAACCTGGAGGACGTCACCCTCTCGGGCGAACGACTGATAGAGAACTGGAATCACGAAAAAGCCTAGCATGAGGCGGGATAGCAGGCCAGCGACGATGACGATGGCGAAAGGCTTCTGCGTGTCCGAGCCGACACCCGTGGAGAGGGCCGCCGGCAGCAGGCCAAGACAGGCGACGAGAGCGGTCATCATGATGGGGCGGAGGCGCATCAGCGCGGCCTCATGGGTGGCTTTGCGGATTTCAATCCCCTCGAGTCGAAGCTTGTTGATGTAACTGACGAGAATGACCGAGGTCTCCACCGAAACCCCCATGAGGGCGAGCAAACCCAGGACGCTCGACACGCTCAGGGGCGTGTGGGTGAGCTTGAGGGCGATGAGAGCACCGACGGGCTCGGTCATGATCACTTCGAGAGCGATAATGACCGGGAATTTGAGATTGCCATAGAGCGCAAAGAGGATCATGAAGATGAGCAGAATAGTGAGCGGGCCAATCACATAGAGCTGGGATTTGGCTTCGAGCAGCTCGCTGTATTCGCCGCCCCAATCGAGACGATAGCCTTCCGGAAGCGTGATTGCTTTCTTGACGGCAACTTGCCCGGCGTTAACGATTCCTTCCAAGTTGCGGCCTTCGATCGAAAACTGAATCCCTATGTAGCGGGAATTGTTTTCGCGATAGATGAATGACGCACCCGTACTTTCCTTGATAGTGGCGAGTTCGGAGAGGGGAATCTGCTGGCCGGCAGGGGCGGGAACCAGAAGATCGCCGATGTCGCGGGCGCTGGAGCGGTACTTGGGCTCCATGCGGACTACGAGGTCGAAAAGTTTTTCTCCCTGAATGACCTGCGTGGCGGCCTGTCCGCCGATGGCGGCTTGCACAACGGCTTCGACGTCGGAGACGTTGATGCCGTAGCGGGCGATTTTCGTGCGGTCGGCGTCAATGATGAGGCTGGGCTGTCCAAGCTCACGAACAACGGTGAGCTCCTTGAAGCCGGAGGTCTTGTCGAGAACATTTTTGATTTCGACGGCTTTTTTCTCGAGGACGTCGAGGTCCGGACCGTAAATCTTTACAGCCAGGGCACTCTTGAGGCCGGTCAGGGCTTCGTCGACGGCGTCCTCCGCGGGCTGCGTATAATTAAAAATCACTCCGGGATAGGCATCCAGTTTCGATTGCACATCGGCGATCAGTTGTTCCTTGGAATGGACTGATCCTGTTTTCCAGGTCTGATCACCATAGGGTTTGAGCCCCACGTAAAACTCACAGTTGAAAAAGCCCGTGGGGTCGGTGCCGTCGTCAGGCCGGCCGAGTTCGGAGCCGACGACTGTAACTTGAGGGTACTTGGAGAGGAGATCGCGCACCTGAGGAGCGAACTTGGCGGCCTCTTCGAAGGAGATCGTGTAGGGCATGGTGGCGCGAACCCAGAGAGCGCCTTCATCGAGATGCGGAAGGAATTCGACCCCAATGAGAGGCAGAAGGAGCAAGACGCTGCAGAAAATAAGCACGGCGGCGAGCAGGGTCAACTTGGGATGACCGAGGCACCAGTCGAGGCGACCGGCGTAGAAGCCCCGAATCCATTCGAAAACAGGATTTGTTTTTTCGCGAACGCCTTTTGTGAACCAATACGAGGCAAGGACGGGAACTAGCGTGAGGGTAAGGATGAGAGCGCCCACGAGCGCGAAGGCCATGGTGTCCGCCATGGGATGGAAGAGCTTTCCTGCGGGGCCGGTCAGTGCGTAGATCGGTAGATAGCCCGCGATGATGACGGCGACGGAATAAAAAATTGGGCGATCCACGTCACGCGCGGCGGCGATGATCACCTCTTTCAAGTCGTAATCCTGGCCGTGTCGCTCGTTGAGTTCGCGGTAGATGTTTTCGACCATGACGATCGTGCCATCGATGATGATGCCGAAATCAATCGCGCCGATGGAGAGAAGGTTGGCAGCCTCGCCGGTGGCATGCAGAAAGATAAAAGCAAAGAGCAAAGCTAGCGGGACCGTGAGCGCCGTGATGACCGCGGCACGAAAGCTTACGAGAAAGAATATGAGAACGATGAGAACCAGGACCATGCCGCGGATCAGGTTCCATTCGACGGTGTCCGTGGTGACACGAACGAGGTCGCTGCGGTCATAAAACGGGCGCACCTTGACGTCCGGCGGGAGAAGGTCGCGGTTTAGCTCGGCTGTTTTTTTCTCGACTCCTTCGAGGACATTTTGCGTTTGCTCGCCGCGACGCATCAGGATAACGCCTTCGACAGCGTCGTCGTTGCTCTTCGATTTTTCCTGGAAGCCGAAAATGCCAAGACGCGGGGCGTTGCCGATAACCACGCGGCCGATGTCTTTCACGCGGATCGGCACGCCGTTGCCGCTGCCGACCACAACTTCCCCGATGTCGTCGGTGCTCTTGACGAGTCCCAGGCCGCGCACGTAGTAGAACTGGCCGCCCTGGGAGTAGAAGCCGCCGCCGGTGTTGGAGTTATTGGCAGTCAGAGCGTTGAGAACCTGCACGACCGGAAGGTGGTAGTTGTAGAGCTTAACGGGGTCGAGAAGGACGTGATACTGCATGGTGGGGCCGCCGAAGCCGGAATCGTCGGCAACTCCCGGGACGCTGCGATAAGCGCGCTCGATGATCCAATCCTCGAAGGTGTGCAGCTCCATCGCCGTGCGATCGGGGCTTTCGATCACGTAGCGGTAGACGAGTCCACTGGGGCTGAAGAGTGGGGCCATGCTTGGCGTGACGCCGGAAGGCAGTGTGGCGTCGCTGAGGCGCTCGAACACCACGTTTCGCGCGAAGTAGGGGTCAGTATTCTCGTCGAAAGTCAGCCGGACGTCCGAGAGCCCGTAAAGTGAGATGGAGCGCATCACCTTGAGGTTGGGCGTGCCATTCATGGCGAGCTCAAGAGGAAGAGTGGTGAGGCGCTCCACCTCCTCAGCAGCGTGGCCGGGCCACTGGGTAATGAGTTCGACCATCGGCGGAGAAAGATCGGGATAGGCGTCGACGGGCATGCGGCGGAAGGATTCCGCGCCGGCAAACACGATCAGCAGCGTAATCATCAGCACGAGGAAGCGCTGGCGAAGGGCAAATTGGACTATGCGATGGATCATCGTGATTTCTACAAGGCCTCGTCTCGCCTTAGTGCTGCAAGGAATTCTTAAACTGTAAGAAGAGGCTGCCGTCTCCCACTACGCGCTCGCCTTCCTTCAGTCCGCTCACAATCTGCGTTCGGCCACCCTGGCCGGCTCCGAGCTGAACCAACCGGCGGGCGAATTCGTTTTGCTTCGCAGCGGACTGGACATAAACAAATGGCTGGTTTTCGGTGTCACGCAGGACGGAAGCGTCTGGAACTGTAAGCGCATTTGCGATGGCACCTGCATTCACCGATGCCGTGACGTACATATCCTTCTTCAGTTTTCTGCCGGGATTTTCGGTAACGATACGCGCCTGGAGCGTTCGCGTATTCGGATCAAGTGCCGTGGCGAGATAGGAAATTCGTCCGTGAAATATTTCCGGGTACGAATCGGTACTAACGTCCACGCGATCCCCGAGGTGCACGTAGGCCATCTCGCCCTGGTAGACGTTGACGAGCACCCACACCGTGCTCATGTCGGAGATGGTGAAGACCTGCGTGGCGCCGGCCTGAAGCAATTGACCGGGACCGACGAGCCGCTCGACGACTTCTCCCGCTACGGGTGCGAGGACCGGAATTTGAGCGGTCGTTTTCGGAGGATTTTTCACGAGCGATTCCGGATCATTGACACCCAGAACACGAAGAGCGTCTTCGCTCGACTGGAGATCGGCTTGGGCCTGATTGCGGGTGGATTCCGCCGTCTGAAAATCAGCTTCGGCAATTGCGCCGTGAGCCAGGAGGTCCTGAGCACGATTGTAGAATTTGTCGGCGAGCTGAAAAGCGGCGCGGGCTTTGATGTAGGCGGAGCGCGCCGCGGAGTAGTCAGGGCTGTTTACCGTGAGCAACGGCTGCCCCTTGCGTACGACTTGACCCGGGGCAACGAGAAGCTCATGCACTGGCCCGCCGATCGCCGAAAACACCGGGGTGGTCATGAACGCGTTGTAGGCCACAGCGCCGGAGAGCCGCAGAACGCGCGGTAGGGCCGATTTTTCTACGGGGACCACCTGGACGTGCGCCATCTGCTCCTGGGGAACAGTGAAAAGCGAAGCGGTTTCCGCCTTCGATTCGCTCGCGGAATATGAGGTCATTTTCGATTCAGACTCGCTCGGACCTGAACCGCAACCAAAGAGTGCCGCTGACACGAAACTCGTGAACAGAACGATGACTGGAAAAATGTGCGGGCGAGATTGGATTTTGAAATTCATGGCAGATTCCTCGTTCCCACGGCTTGGCGCATCTGTTCCAGCGCGGTCATGTAGCTGGCGAGCGCCTGGCGGTAAGCAAGCTGGTTCGAGCGGTAGCTGCGCTCCGCGTCCAGAAAATCGAGAAGGCTGGCCGCGCCTTTCTTGTACGCGTATTCGCTGATGTCGCGGGACTTCTGAGCCGTGTCGACGTAACCGCTGTGGTAAAGCTGCACAATCTGGTCGTTGGTGCGAAGAGATTCGTAGGCGTCGACAACGTCGGTCATGACCTGCTGAGAGGATTCACTGGCCTGTTCTTGCGACTGGGTGATGGCGTAGCGGGTGCGGGCGATTTCGCCCTGGTTCCGATCGAAAATCGGAAGCTGCATATTGAAGAAGAAGGCTCCGGTGTTGGTGGCGGCGACATGGGAGTAGTTGAAGCTGGCACCGACGTCTCGTTTACCGTTGGCTTCGGCAAGCAGTTCCTGACTGCGCGCGGCGATGACGCTTTGCTGCGCGGCGAGCAAATCCGGGCGCGTTCGCATGGCCAGTGCTTTCAAGTCTTCCAGGCCGGCGTGGACAGGCTGGTAATCCAGTTGGCCCTGAACATCGTAGAAATCGGGAACGGACTCGAAACCAATCAGTTGGCGCAGAGCCGCGATGGCTTGAACCTTCGCAAGCTTGGCAGTCGAGAGGTCGGTCTGGAACTGAAGAAGCTGAAGCTTGATTTTGAGGAAGTCGCCCTCACTCATGGCCCCGGCCTTGTAGCGTTCCTCGCTGATATCTACGGTCTTTTGAAAGCTGTCGAGATCCTGTTGTGCAAAATCAATGGTGGATTGCGCCAGTACCACGGCGATGAATTGCTGGGCGGTGTTGAACGCCAGAAGCCGCTCGTTATCGGCAACCTGCGAGCGTGAGACGGTGGTCTGATCCTTTGCGGCCAGCAGGCGATGCTGGCGTTTTTTGCCCCGTTCAAAGGTATAGCCGATTCCCAAATCGAATTGCGCATTGTTGTTTATGTAGTCAGAGGTGAACTGGCTCGGCTGAAAGATCGGCAAAAACTGTGCGTCGGCCGAAAGCACGGGATTGGGACGAAGATTCGCGGTGGTTTCGAGGGCCTGGTTTTGCAGGATGGTGGTGCGAGCCGCTTGGAGAGCGTGGTTATGCTGGAGGGCCAGGCGAATAGCCTCGTCCAGGGTAATGCGCATGGCCGGAGTCTGCGAGGCGGCTTGAGCGGAAGCAGGAGCCGGGGCAGCCGAGGGGTTCTGCTGGGCCGATAAGCAGACCGGCAAGGCCAGAAGAGCCGTGGCCCACGCCATTCCTTTCCTCATGTTGGTACTCCTCTACGGTCCCGTACGACAGGGACAAATCAAAGCAATCTGGGTTGACCGGGAAAAATGCGAGAAGTGCGAAGGACTACAGGGAGGGAGGTGCGCGAGGAGAGGTTGCGCGTGAAGCTTCCACAGAAGGAGACAGGGCTTTTGCGAAAACTTCAAGCCGGCCAACGACGGGAACGATCGCCAGAGTCAGAGTATGTGTCGCGACCGCGGAAGAGGCTGTCGAGCAAAGCTGACAAGGATGCGGGCCCCCGGGCCCGGAATTCAAATCGGCACAAAAATGGAATTGCGCCGCCAGGAAGATGATTCCGAGCAATAGCGCACAAGTGCGGAGCCTATGGGGTTTAACCACCATGTGTCTACTAAGACGAAGCTTAGGCTGGAATGGTTGCGGGGTCAAGCAAAGCAATAGAGTCGTGGTCAATCTTGGGCAACCGGGCCATTTGCTTGGACAAGGGGGGATTACGATAGCCCAGCAAGTCCTTTGCCAACAGTGGCTTCGGCGAAACCTGCGGTTCGCCGGGCGAACACGGTCATTAGAACAGTTGGAGATTGAGGCACATAGAGTTGTCGCCGGACTTCCGGTCCCGGCCTTTCGACTTGACAATACCTGTAGAGGGGTTCCGTCCGGCTGGCCGAAGGCGCGTGTCCCGCTCGCCAATCCGACTGACTCATACACCACAAAGAAAGAACGCACTTACAGTTCGTGCCTTTATCAGCCAGACCATGAATCCAACTTTCAAAGCGTTTCTCAGGACTATAGCAAACCATTTTTGGACAGGCATTCCCTCTTTTCCTGACGCTTTAGTTTGGCTTCGGGGAGCAGCGTTCCTTTTTCTCGTGGCGACCCCGCTGCTCTCAGCGTCAGGGCAG